>Ga0209476_10000197_pt1 | contig 41651 bp, 36 predicted proteins | sample KloWWTrecipitate_FD_187179 | JGI IMG/M metagenome (GOLD analysis project Ga0209476, IMG submission 187179) | Active sludge microbial communities from Klosterneuburg, Austria, studying microevolution and ecology of nitrifiers - Klosterneuburg... | ecosystem: Engineered > WWTP > Aerobic digester... | reverse complement strand
GGCGCCGGAAAGGGTGATGTCGCTGATGACCAGGCTGACACCGGCAGCGCGCATGGGAAGCCAGTCGACGTCGCCGCCGACTTCCACGACGTCGAGCAGCATGCGCTGGAGTGTGGAGGCAATGGTGAACTCGCGGATGGGGGCGCCAACCACGCCGTTGGTGATCTTCAGACCGGACGCTCCCACGGAGAAGTCACCGCTGATGGGGTTGACTCCACTGTGGAGCCCCTGCACGGACTGGATGAGCACGCCGTCGTCGACGTCGGCGACCAACGCCGCCTGATCGCGAGTGCCGGGCACGAGGTGCATGGCGAGGCAACCGACACCCGGCGTGCCCATGAAGCCGCCCCGAACGGCGTTGCCGGTGCTGCGGCCACCCACGCGGCGGGCGCTGTAGCTGTTGTGCACGAACTGTTGCAGCACACCACCGTCGATGAGCACGTTGCGACGCGCGGCGAGGCCTTCGCCGTCGAGATCGGTGGCCGTGTACGCCAGCGTGTTGGTGGGGTCGTCGACCAGCGTCAGCAGCGGGTTGGCGACTTGGTCGCCGAGGCGATCCTTGAACAGGCTGCGGCCCTTGGCCACGGCCTCACCGTTGAGCGTGCTGGAGATGACACCGAGGAACATCGCCGTCACGTACGGATCGAGCACGACGGTGACCCGCTGCGAGGCGGGCTTAGTCGCACCCAACAGCCGGGTCGCGCGGTCGGCTGCTTCCCGCGCAGCCTTGGGCAGATCGAACTGCTCCGGCGAACGACCGACACTGAAGCCGAACCCGGTCTGCGTCTCGTCGCCATCGTCGGCGAGGGTGCTGATGGAGACGTAGCAGCCGTTCTCACGGCCGCTTCGACGAATGCCCGTGGTCGTCGCCACTGCGGACTCGACGGCCACGTCGGCGTAGTTGGAGTCGTCGATACGAACCCGCGGATCGACCCCGACCGTCAGCCGTTCGAGTTCCTTCGCCAACTCGATCTTGCGATCGGTCGAGTAGCCGGCAAGCTCGTCGTTCCAGAGTTCCTGAGCAACCACGTCGACACCGTCGGGCTCGGCGAGACCTGCCCACTCGTCGCGCGTTCCGAACTCGAGGTTGTCGCGGGCGTCGGCCAGCACCTCCGCGATCGCGGCCGGGTCGAGCGTGCCCGCGTATGCAAACCCGGTGCGACCATCGCGGATGACGCGAATACCGATGCCTTCGCTCTGTGCGCTGACGAAGTGCTCGACGGAGCCTTCGTAGACACGGATGTCGGTTTCGTTGTCGCGGGACACGAACGCCTCCACCTGCTCGCCGGGGCGTGCCTGGGCGATGACGCGATCGGCAATTTCCTGCAGCGCTGCGCTCATGCTGCGGTGCCGCCGATGGTCATCGACTTCACCCGCAGCGTCGGCTGGCCATCACCCACCGGCACGCCCTGGCCGTCCTTGCCGCACGTGCCCGGGTTGCCCATCGCAAAGTCGTTGCCCAGCAGGTCGATGTCCTTGAGTACTTCCGGGCCGTTACCGATCAGGTTGCCCTCGCGCAAGGGCTCGGTGATCTCGCCATTCTCGATGAGGTACGCCTCGGTCATGCCGAACACGAAGTCACCGGTGGCGGTGTTGACACTGCCACCGCCGAGCTTGGCGACGTACACGCCGTACTCGGTCGCCCGCACGATGTCGTCGGGCTCCTCGGTGCCGTTGAGCACGTAGGTGTTGGTCATGCGCACCATCGGCAGGTGCTGATAGCTCTGGCGGCGACCGTTGCCGCTCTGCGGTCGGCCTTCGTTGCGGGCACGCAGGTAGTCCCACATGTAGTCGGTGAGGATGCCGTTCTCGATGAGCACGTTGTACTGGCTGGCGTGGCCCTCGTCGTCGTAGGCGATGGCGCCCCACTCGCCCGCCATCGTGCCGTCGTCGACCAGGGTCACCAGCGGCGACGCAACGAGCTCGCCCTGCTTGCCGCGATAGACGCTGCCGCCCTTCGCGATCAGGTCCGCCTCCAGGCCGTGGCCGCACGCCTCGTGGAACAACACGCCACCGCTGCCCTGCTTGATGACGACGGGAAGCGCACCGCTCGGAGCCGGTCGGGCATTGAGCTTGGTGATGGCAATGCGGGCCGCATCGCGAGCCAGGTCCTCGACATCGACACTGTCGAACAGTTCGAAGCCCATGGTCTGGCCAGCGCTCTGGTACCCGGTCTGCATTCCTCCGTCGCCATCTGCGACGGCACTGACGCGGATGAGTGTGCGCACCTGCTGGTCGGTCACGAAGACGCCATCCGTATTGGCGATCAACACGTGTTTACGGCTGTCGCCGTAGCCGGCACTGACCTGCACGATGGCGCCGCCGGCGCCGCGCGCCGCTTCGTCCATGCGGAGCAGCAGCGCGACCTTGTCGGCCTTCTTGACCTCATCGGGGAAGAGGCGGACGGGGCTGACCACGCGATCGACGCCACGCGTGAGTGCGATGGTGCGAGTGCCACCGTCGCCCTGGCTGGCCGCAGCTGCGGCAGCTTCCGCCGCGGCGCGAAGGCCCGACTCGCTGAGATCGGCGGTGTGCGCGAAGCCGGTGGTGTCGCCCTTGACGACCCGAATGCCGGCGCCGCGGTCGCGGCCGCTGGTCACCTGCTCGACACGGCCATCGTCGAACGCCACCGAAGTGGATCGCTTGTCCTCTGCATACACCTCGGCAAAATCGGCGCCAGTACGCACCGCCGATGCCAGTACTCGTTCCAACACCTCTTGGTCGATCACGGTCGCAGCCTACCGAGGAGGCTGCGACGGAGTTCGTCGCACACGGCGCAAGGGCGTAGCGTTACGACTCGTGAGTGAACCGGCGAAGATCACCGTTGGCCTGAAGGGCGTCGCGTCGATGGTGGTCGGCGAGGCCGACACAGCACTCGCCGTCGGGTCGGGCATCGTGCTGGTGCTCGCCACACCGCGAGCGATCGCCCTCTGCGAGCGCGCATCGTGCGCAGCGGTCGACAACTATCTCGAAGCGGGAACCACGACGGTTGGAATGCGCGTGCAGTTCGACCACCTACGGCCCACGGCCGTTGGCGGCAAGGTCGACGCAGAAGCGGTGCTGGAGAAGATCGAAGGACGAAGGCTCACGTTCATGGTCTCGGCGTCCGATACCAAAGGGCTGGTGGCTGCAGGAAAGGTCACCCGCGTTCTGGTGGAGGTCGACCGATTCATGGACAAGACACAGTGAAACTCATCGCTACTGCGTTACTGGCTGCCACGGGCTGCCTCGCGCTGTCCGGGTGCCCGGCCAAAGAGGCCAAGGACGGCCTGCAGAGCATCAATCAGGCAACCGGCGTGCAGTGCGTGACCGAGCGCGACATGATGGAGAAGGCCGTCGAGGCATACACCCTGCTCACGACTGCCGCGCCCGTCAACGAAGCTTCCATGGTGCCGGATTGGATCCGAGAACAGTCAGTCCTCATGGATCTCGACGCCACCGGCCACGTAGTAGCCGCCCCCAACAGCGGCTGCGCCTGACCCGACCCGCCCCCCAACTTTGGCGTTGAGATGGGCCACCGGCGCACCTCAGCGCCGCCTTGGGGTCGGACTTGGGTGGGTCAGCCGAGGTTGCTGGTTCTTGGGTAGATGTCGGCGGGGTCGGTGAGGACATTGACCATGTAGGGCACGCCGCTGGCGAAGGCGCGGTCCATGGCGGGGCCGATGTCGGCGGGATTGGTGACGGTTTCCCCGGCGCCACCGAGGGCTTTGACGACGTTGTCGTAGTGCAGGCCGGGCTGCAAATCGCAGGCCATGTCCCACCCGTAGATGGCCTGCATCGGGTGCTTCTCCAGGCCCCACATGCCGTTGTTGCCCACGACCATCACGACCGGCAGGTTGTGGCGCACCATCGTGTCGACATCCATCAGGCTGAAACCGGCAGCGCCGTCGCCGAGGAGCAGGACGATCTGGCTGCTCGGGCGCACCGTACGAGCGGCGATCGCGTAGCCGGGCCCGTTGCCGAGGCAACCGTAGGGGCCGGTGTCGAGCCAACAGCCGGGCTCGAAGACCTCGACGAACTTGCCCGCATAGCTGGCGAAGTCGCCGCCATCACAGATGACCACGGCATCACGTGCCAGCCGCTGGCCGAGTTCGCCGTAGATACGACTGGGCTTGATGGGCGCGCTGTCGTTGGTCAGCAGCTCTGCATCGGCGGCGCGGCCCTTCTCCTCGGCGGCACGCAGCTCGGCGATCCATCCGCTGCGGTCGATGCGCGGGCCCGGCCCGTCGGCAAGCGAACGCAGCACCAGATTGCTGTCGCCGGCCACGGTGGGAACGGACACGTGCTGTGCCCGTTGGGCATCGCTGTCGACCACGTGCGCAACCTGCGCGTTGCCGAACTGACCGAAGCCGAGCCGGAAGTCGAGCGGTGTGCCCCAGACGACGACGAGGTCGGCTCGCGCCTTGAGCAGGCCGCGGGTGCGCAAGAACGCAAGCTCGTGGTCGGCCGGCAGCGTGCCGCGGCCCAGCCCGTTGAAGAAGCACGGCACGCGCAGGTGCTCTGCGGCGGCGCGCAGGGCATCCCATGCGCCATCCCAATACACGTCGCTGCCGATGATGAACGCCGGACGTTCTGCGGCTGCAATGAGCTCGGCGAGGCGGGCGACTTCATCGTCGTTCGGCGCCGAGCCGAGCCCGACGCAGACGTCGACAGCCGGAATGTCGCCCGCAGAGGCAGCGAAGAACACGTCGAGCGGAACGTCGAGGAACGTAGGACCACGATGCGGCGACATTGCCAACCGCGCTGCGGCGTGCACCATCGCACCGGCTTGCGTCGAATCCTTCACGGTCGCCGCGCTCTTGGTGATGGACTGCATCACGGGAACGTGGTCGAACTCCTGCAGGGAGCCGGCGCCCCACCGCGCCTCGGGTGCACGCCCACCGAGCACGACGAGCGGCGACCCGTTGAAGTAGGCGGATGTCACCGCGGACACTCCGTTGGTGATGCCGGGCCCTGCGGTGAGCGCAGCAAAGCCGGGCTTGCGGGTGAGCTTGGCGTAGCCCTCGGCCGCGAACGTGGCGGTCTGTTCGTGGCGAGTGTCGACCACCTTCATGCCCTGGTCGCGCGCCGCGTCGTAGAGCGGCCAGATGTGGCCGCCGTTGAGCGTGAACATGGTGTCGGTACCGAACGCCTTCAGTGCCGCCACCGCCTGCTGGCCGGCATGGCCGTCGATGTGGGTCGGAGAATCGTCGTGGGGAGTCTCGTTCGCGTCGTTCATGCTGCCAGTGTTCCAGACTCGCTGCCACTCGCTCGCCCTCGGACACGGTGCCATTTTTGATCCGGATGTCCGGATGGACGGCGCTCGCCTTCAGAACGAGTGGTAGCCGCCGTCGATGGTGATGACGTCGCCGGTGTGATAGCTGCTGGCATCGCTGGCCAGGTACACGGCGAGACCGCCGAAGTCCTGCGGCTTGCCCCACCGGCGCAGTGGCACTCGCGGCAGCACGTTGGCGACGAACTTGTCCCAGCTCAGTGCTCCGGCAGTCATATCGCTCTCGATCCAGCCGGGCAGGATCGCGTTGCATCGAATGGCATGGCGCGCATGCTCGACGGCAATGCCCTTCATCATCGAGATCAGCGCTCCCTTCGAGCCGCCGTAATGCTGGCCGCGCTGCTGGCCATACTTCGCGGAGCCCGAGGTGGTGAAGACCACCGATCCGCCCTGCGGGTTCTGCGCGACCATCTGCTTGACAGCCTCCTGCGCGGTGAAGAAGGCACCGTCGAGATTCACGCGCATCACGCGGTTCCACTCGTCTTCGGTCATGCCCACGAAGCTCGGCGCCTGTCCGCCGACGCCGGCGTTGACGAAGCACGAATCGATATGTCCGAACTCGGCGACAGTCGCCGCCATCGAGTCGATCACGGCCTGATGGTCACCGACGTCGCACACGAGGTCCAACACCGGATGACCGATGCCGCGTAACCGTTGGGCAGCCGCGGCGTTCTTGGCGGGATTGGTGCCCCAGATCGCAACCGAGGCACCCTGACCGGCCAGCGCCTCGGCCATGCCGAGACCGATGCCGCTGTTGCCGCCGGTGATGAGGGCGATGTGCCCGGTGAGGTCGAAAAGTGCAGTCATGCAGATGCCTTTCAATCGGGTGCGAACTCAGTGCGGATGGGCGTCGGGGCCCATCACCAGTTCCATCAAGGGGGTGAGATTCGGGCCCCGGCGAAGGTGGTGACCGCCGTCGGTGCTGATGCACTGGCCGGTGATCCAACTGCTCTCCTCGCCGAGCAGGAAGCGCACCGAGTTGGCGATGTCGTCGACGGTGCCCAGACGCCCGAGTGGCATCTGGTCGAGGTAGTCGGCGACGATGTCGGGACTGCCGGTGAGCCCGACGGAAATGTCGGTGGGGAACAGGCTGGGACGAACGGCGTTCGCACGGATACCGACCGAGCCGAGCTCGTCGGCCGCCTGTTGCACCAGCATCTCGAGCCCGGCCTTCGACACGCAGTAGGGCGTCATGTAGCGGTGCGTTCGCGGCGCGGCGATCGAGGAGATCGCAACGATTGCGCCGCCGCCAGCACGCGCCAGATGAACCGCTGAATGCTTGATGGTGAGGAATGCACCAGTGAGGTTGACGCCCATGACCTTGTTCCAGTCGTCCAGCGTCGTCAGGTGTAGCGGTGCAGCGGAACCTGCACCCGCGTTGGCGACCACCATCGTGAAGCGGCCGACTTCGGCAGTGAGCGCGCAGGCTGCCTGCACCTGCGCCTCGTCGGTGACGTCGCAGACAACCGAGTGCACCGACGCGCCAGCTGACCGCAGACCGTCCGCGGCGGCGGCCAACTTGTCGGCATTTCGGGCGGCCAACACCACCGTCGCCCCGTCGCGCGCCAGGTGCGTCGCGCACGCCAGACCGATGCCACTACCGCCACCGGTGACCAGCGCGGACTGTCCTGCCAATGAGCTCATCTGCGATTCATAGCGCGGCCACGCATTCCACGCCGTACCGGGCGACGCTTGATAACTCCGAGGGTGCTGAGCAGCTGTAGCGTGATATCCGCCATGGCTCTGCACGACATACGGGAACCCTCCGACCTTCGCGAACTGAGCTACCCCGCGTTGGACGACCTCGCCGGCGAAATTCGCGACTTCATCGTCCAAACGGTCGCTGAACACGCAGGCCATCTGGGCAGCAATCTCGGTGCCGTCGAGCTGACGCTGGCACTCCACCGAGTCTTCGATTCACCGACCGACGCAATTCTGTGGGACACGGGCCACCAGGCCTACGTCCACAAGATCGTGACCGGTCGCCAGCGACAGTTCGAGCAGTTGCGCCAGGCGGGCGGCATGTCCGGCTACCCGAACCGTGAGGAAAGCCCGCACGACTACATCGAGAACAGCCACGCCAGCACCGTGCTCTCGTACGCGTACGGAATGGCCGTCGCACGTGATGCCGGCACCGACCCGCACCGCCACATCGTTGCGGTCATCGGTGACGGCAGCATGACCGGCGGCATGGCGTACGAGGCACTCAACAACATCGGCCACAGCGCCAAACGCGTCATCATCGTGCTCAACGACAACGGCCGCAGCTATGCCCCCACCATCAGCAATCTGACGGCCGGCATCACGCCTCGCGAACACGCCATCGCCGACCATCCCAGCCTGCCCGAGCGCATCACGGGTCGGCTGTCGCACAGCCTCACCAACATCCGTCTGAACCCGGTGTACGTGCGTCGTCAGCGCAAGCTCGAACAGTTCTTGCGCGACCTGCCGTACGTCGGCCCGCAGGCCGAGAAGAGCGTCGACGCGTTCAAGGCCGCGGTGCGCGAGTTCCTGCAGCCCCCATCGTTCTTCGAGGCGCTCGGCGTGCGGTACGTCGGCCCGGTGGACGGCCACGACATCGAGGCACTCGAGCATTCGTTCCAGAATGCGATCCAGCTGTCGGCAGAAGGCCCCATCGTCGTGCACGTGCTGACCCAGAAGGGTCGCGGCTACCCGCCGGCGGAAGACGACGACGAGAAGCACCTGCACGACGCGCCGGTGTTCGACCCGATGGTCGGCCCACCGCCCGCAGTGGTGACGGGTTATACGCAGTCGTTCGCCGAAGCCATCATCAAGGAAGCCGAAGCCGACCCGCGAGTGGTCGCCATCACTGCCGCAATGGCGGGGCCGACCGGCCTGTTGCCGTTCCAGGCACGCTTCCCCGACAGGTTCTTCGACGTCGGCATCGCCGAGCAGCATGCCGTCACCGGTGCCGCGGGCATGGCGATGGGCGGTCTGCGCCCAGTCGTGGCGATCTACTCCACGTTCCTCAACCGGGCGTGGGATCAAGTCGTCTACGACGTGGCCATGCACCGGCTGCCGGTTGTCTTCTGTCTCGATCGCGCCGGCATCACCGGCCCTGACGGCGCCAGCCATCACGGCGTGTACGACATGGCGCTGATGGCCAAAGTACCCGGCATGCGCGTGCTCGCACCGTCCAGCGCGGAGGAGCTGCAGTTGATGCTGCACGACGCGCTCGTGCTGGCGGACGAAGGGCCGGTCTCCATTCGGTGGCCCCGCGGCGCGGCGGTGCACGCCAGCGAGCACGAACTCGGTGTCGGGTTACTGGCCCGCCGTGCGGTGCAGGGCGACGGCACGCTGTGCATCCTGGCCGTCGGCAAGATGCTGAACGAAGCGCAGAAGGCCGCTGCCGAGCTTGCCGCACACGGTGTGCACGCCACTGTGTGGGACGTGCGTTCGTGCGCCCCACTCGACCCCGCGATGATCGCCGACGCGGCCACGCACACTGCCGTGATCACGGTGGAGGACGGCATTCGTGACGGCGGCATCGGCATGACGATCGCCGACCAGGTGCACGCGATTGCGTGCTCAGTACCGGTGCACGTGCTGGGTATTCCTGCGAAGTTCATTCCGCAGGCCGCCGCCGATCGCATTCTTGCCCAACTCGGTCTCGATGCCGACGGCATCGTTGCCGCTGCCGACCAGCTGCTCGCCTAGCTCAACACGCAGACATCGAGCGCAACGATCGGCAGAGCTCTGGCCGTCGTGAGGGTGCGAGCGGTCCGATGCGGGTGGTCAGGACACCTCGCCAATCGATCGTCTCCAGATTGTCGAACGCGGCGACACACTCGACGGGCAGACCCTCCTCAGTGCCGAGCGCCAACTCCGTTGGGATCTCGCGAATCGTGCGAGTGACCGGCGCAACGACGATGGTCGCGAGTACCGGGACGATCGCCGAACGGGTGACCACCAGCACAGGACGACGCGTGTCGAGTCCTTCGGCCCACCACACTTCACCCTGCTGGGGTACCTGGGCGCGCCCGGCCACGGGCCCCTTCACGACGGATCGCTTCACCACGGCTCGGCGGCGATCATCCGCAATGCCGCCTGATGCGCCCGGTCGATCTGTTGTTGGGCCTGGGGCTGAGCCTGATAGGCGGCGATCATCTGTCGATCGACCTCGGCCTGCTGGGTCCGCTCGATGAGTTCGGTGAGGGCGATTCGGCGCACTACAACAAGGTTGCGCCTAACCTCTGCTGCGTGACGATCCCCGATTTCGATGCCGCTGGCGAGCTGGCGTTTGCCCGCGAACTGGCCGACCTGGCCACCGCTGTGTCGCTGCCGTACTACAACAACCGCAGCTTCAGTCTCGATTGGAAGGCCAATCACACCGAGGTGACCGAGGCCGATCGCGGTGCGGAGTTGGCAATCTCGACTCGGGTGCTGCGCGACCGACCACACCACGGACTCTTCGGTGAAGAGCACGGGTTGGTCGGCGACCTGGACAGCCCGTGGCGCTGGATCGTCGACCCCATCGACGGCACCAGCAACTTCGTGCGCGGCATCCCCGTGTGGGCATCACTCATCGCACTCACCCATGTCGAGCACGGTGCGGTCATCGGCGTGGTGTCAGCGCCGGCGATGGGACGCAACTGGTGGGCGGCGAAGGGTCTGGGCGCGTTCGCCGACGGCAAGCGCTGCCAGGTCTCGACGGTGGCGGCGCTCGACGAGGCGCAGGTCTCCGTGACCTTCTCGTCACAGTGGGACGACCTGGGCCTCACCGGCGAGTTGGTGCGTTTGCAACAATCGGCCTACCGGGCCCGAGGCTTCGGCGACTTCTGGCAGCACATGTTGGTGGCCGAGGGCGCCGTCGACCTGGCTGTCGATGCTGTCGGCGTGCAGCCGTACGACCTGGCAGCTGTGATGGTGGTCGTCGAAGAGGCCGGTGGCACGTTCACCGATCGACACGGTGAGCGCACGTTCATGAACGACTCAGCCATCTCGTCGAACGGACTACTGCACAGCTGCGCGAAGATGCTGGGCTGAGGGGGTCGCATGACGCACGACTTGGTGATTCGAAACGCCTTTCTGGTCGATGGCACCGGCGCTCCGGGGCGGATGGCCGACGTTGCAATCGACGGTGGGCTGATCGCAGCGGTCGAACCTGCAGGCACCATCGCCGACGGTGTCCAGGTGATCGACGCAGCTGGTCTGCTGCTGACGCCCGGTTTCGTCGACGTTCATACGCACTACGACGCACAGGTGACGTGGGATCCGTTCGTCACGCCGTCGGGCTGGCACGGCGTCACCACCGCGCTGATGGGCAACTGCGGCGTCGGGTTCGCACCTGCTACGCCCGACAGCCATGAGTGGCTGATCCAACTGATGGAGGGTGTCGAGGACATCCCGGGTTCGGCGCTGGCCGAGGGCATCAAGTGGGGCTGGGAGAGCTACCCCGAATACCTCGACGTGCTCGAGCAGCTGCCGCGGGTCATGGACATCGGTTCGTCCATCGCTCACGGCCCACTCCGCGCCTATGTGATGGGCAAGGAGAGCGGCGGCAATGCCGAGCCGACCGAGACGGAGATCACCGAGATGTCCCGGTTGGTGGAGGAAGCACTGCGAGCTGGCGCGTTCGGCTTCACCACCTCGCGCACGCCCATCCACAAGGCGAAGGACGGCGAGCTGGTGCCGGGCACCAACGCCGAGGAGCACGAGCTGCTCGGCATCGCCGCCGCCATCGCACGCGTCGGGCACGGCGTGTTCGGGTTCGCGCCCGACCACGCGCTGGTGCCCGTGAAGGAATGGCCCTGGATGCGCAAGGTTGCAGCCCTCACCGGGCAGCCGATCTGCGTCAATCTCAACCAGTCGGACAAGGCGCCGGAGGTCTGGCGGGAGGTGCTGCGACTACTCGATCAGGCCCACGCCGACGGGCTGCCCATCATCGCCCAGGTCGCGGGCCGCAGTATCGGCATTCTCTACTGCCTGCAGGGCTCGGTGCACCCACTGCTGTTCCACCCGGCGTACCAGGAGATCGCGTCACTCCCGCTGGCCGACCAGTTGACTGCGCTGGCCGAGCCCGAGCGGCGTCGACGGATCATCGAGGACATTCCCGACGACGGTGGCTTCTTCCAGTCAGCGGTGCTCGATGGCCTCGGCCGCATCTGGTTGGTTGATGACGAGAACATCGACTACGAGCCGGCGGCGATCGACAGCGTTGCCGAGGTCGCCGCGCGCGCCGGGGTGCCGCCGATGCAGTTGGTACTCGATCAGATGCTCGCCCACGAGGGCAACGGCATGCTGTACGCGCCCTTCTTCAACTACACGTACGGCGACCTGTCGTTCACCGAAGCCGTGACCCGACACCCGCACACGCGCATGGGGCTGTCCGACGGCGGTGCGCACTGCGGCGCGATCTGCGACGGCGGCATGCCCACGTTCATGATCACGCACTGGACGCGCGACCGCAGCCGCGGCGAGAAGCTGCCGTTGGAGTACATCGTGCGCCGCCAAACCTCGCAGACCGCCGAGCTGTACGGCATCACCGACCGCGGCATCGTGGCGCCGGGCATGCGAGCCGATCTCAATTTGATCGACTACGAGCGGCTCGGGTTCGACGTGCCGCGTATGGCCTACGACCTGCCCGCCGGCGGTCGCCGCATCGTGCAGAAGGCGCGCGGCTACGTCGGCACCTGGGTAGCCGGCGTGCAGACGGTGGCCAACGACGAGTTCACCGGCGCCACCCCCGGCAAGCTCCTTCGCGCCGGCCGCTAGCTCGAGCCGGTGGCGACGCCAGACGGTCGACCGTTGGGGCCGGGCTTTCGGGCGTTGTTCCTCGGATCGCTCGTGTCCAACACGGGTGACGGCATCCGGCTCGCCGCGCTACCGCTGCTGGCTGCGCAACTGACTGCATCGCCCCTGCTGGTGAGCGCGGTCACCGCCGCGCAGTTCCTGCCGTGGGTGTCGGTCGCGCCCGTGGGCGGCGTACTGGTCGACCGCCATGATCGTCGGCGAATGATCCTGGTCACGCAGGCGTGGCGCGGGTTTGTCATGCTTGCTCTCGCGTTGTTGGTCGCCAGCGAGGTCGTCGCGATCTGGCATCTCTGTGTCGTCGCCTTCGTCATCACCGCGGGCGAGATTCTGGTTGATCCGTCGGTCGTGGCGCTGGTGCCGACGCTGGTCGACGACGAGCAACTCGATACCGCGAACGGACGCATTGCGAGCGCGGAGATCGTGACCAACGATTTCGCGGGCGGGCCCGTCGGCGCGACCGCGTTCGGGCTTGCACCGTGGCTTCCGTTCCTGCTGGACGCCGCCAGCTACCTCGCCTCCCTCGTTCCGTTCCGCCGTCTTCCCAGCGATCCGCCTCCAGTCGAGGCCCAGACCACACCAGCAGAACGGCCGACCCTGCTGTCCGACGCTGTCGCGGGCCTCCGATTCCTCACACGGCATCCCATCCTCGGGCCGCTCACTGCCGCCACGATGGTGTACTACCTCGGCGCAGCCACCGGGTTCAGCCTGCTCGTGTTGCTCGTTCTCGACGGCGCAGGTGGCCCGGCATGGGCGTTCGGCGTCGTGCTCGCCTGTGGAGCTGTCGGGGCATTCATCGGGACGCAGCTCGGGGGCACGCTGTCACGTCGATTCGGCACACGAGCCGTCTTGGCCACTGCGACTGCTGTGGAGGGTCTCGCTCTGGCGGCCATGGCGCTGTCCACATCGGTCGCTGTCCTCGCCGCGGTCTGGTTCCTCGGCGGTCTGCCGGCTGGAGTCCGCATCCCCGTTGCCCGCTCGTTGCAGCAGCGCCTCACCCCCAATCGCCTACTCGGCCGCGTCAACGTCTCGGCTCGAATGTTCACCCGCGGCATCATCGTCGTCGGCGCGCTCGCCAGTGGTGCCCTCGCCACCGCCATCGGTCTGCGGTGGACGTTCGTTGTCGCAGGTGCGGTCGAGCTGGTCGCCGCGACCCTCATGGCACGGGCCCTTCGCGATGTCCGGCCGACACCTGTAGAACAGATGAGGGGCTGAACTCGACACCCTCGGTTCACATCGAAAGTACTGTGTGACACCCCTTGAGTACAGTCGTTCGTATGGATCTGGCGGCGTTGCGACCTTTGATTGCGGGCACTGTGCTGTCCGATCTCGATGTCTGTCGTGCCGAACTGATGGCGATCGGGGTCGTGCGCGGGTTGTTGGATGCGCGTGAGGTCGACGTGGTGCGCCGCCTTGATGAACTTGCCGGCTCGGATACGTCGTTGTTTCCCCAAGAGGTGGTCGCCACGGCCACCAAGACATCGCTGACACATGCTGATCGGTTACGCGAACGCGCCGACACCTGTTCGTCGGTCCCGGAGCTGGGTGCCGCGTTGTCGGCCGGGTCGACCACGGGCGACCGGGTCGACATCGTGGTCCGCGCGACAGCCGGGTTGTCCGCATCCGAACGCGCAGCGGTGGCCCGCCACGGACACACACTCGCGTTGGCAGCGGGTGAACAAACCGCTTCGGCGTTCCGCAAAACCGTCGAGGCTGTGGTCTCCAACGCGCGTGCCGACGACGGGTTGGCACGCCTCGAGCGTCAACGACGTCAGGCCCGGCTGCGGTGGTGGACGGACGCAGACGGGATGTGGAACCTTGCCGGCCGCTTCGACCCCGCCACCGGAGCACGTATGGAAGGCCGCCTACGGAATCGGATCAACCGCATCCGCGCCGGCGGGCTACCCGACACCTGCCCCACCGACCCGGTCGACATGCAGCAACACCTCGCCGCGCTCGCACTCGCCGAACTACTCGGCGTACGCGACACCGACACCGGACACGACACCGGTGACACTGGCGACGACACCCGACCACGACCCACCGCCGGTGGTGGTGGTGGTGGTGGCGGCGGTGTGCCTGATGTGACGGTGATCATCGATGAACGCACACTGCGCGAAGGGCGCACACGTTCGGGCAGTGTGATCGATATCGGGCTCGGCACATTCGGGCTCCCCGTCGAAACAATCCGACGCTGGGCCTGCATTGGTTCGATCACCCCCGTCGTGGTGTCCGCCGACGGCACACGACTACTACTCGGCCGCGAAACACGGTCAGCGAACGCCGTCCAGCGTCGTGCGCTGCGAGTGCTCTACCGGTCCTGCGCACTGTGCGACACAGCATTCGATCTGTGCCAGATACACCACGTCGGCTGGTACTCACTGGGCGGCTACACCGACATCGACAACCTTCTCCCACTGTGCTCACGCCACCACCACCTCGTCCACGAAGGCGGCTGGACACTGCACCTCGCAGCAGACCGCACACTCACCACCACCAAACCCGGCCACAACATCTCCGTGCACCCACCACCCACCACACGAGCCGCCTGACAGCGGGCGAGTACGGTCCGGGCATGGCCGATGATGTGACCCACTACGACGCCGTCGAGGCGTACTGCAATCAGCTCAGCTACTTGCCCGGCGAAGGTGTCGGTCTGCACGTCTGGTGTTCCACCGACGGTTACGACGTCGATGTACGACGGTGGGGTGCAGCGAGCGCATCGGGAACATCGGCTGAGCCGGTGTGGGCGCAGGCTGGGCTGACGGGAGTGGCGCATCACACATCGGATGATGCGGACTCGAATGGGTGCGGGTGGCCAGTAGCGCTCACGATTCCTGTGGGCGACGACTGGGTCAGCGGTATGTACCTCGTCACACTGAGGGCTCACGGGGCGCCGGCCGACCGGGCCATCGGGTACGCGATGTTCGTCGTGCGCGCGGATGGCGCGGCGCGAGCCGCGGGCAATCCGTTGCTGGTGATCGCCACCAACACGTACAACGCGTACAACAACTGGGGCGGGCGCAGCCTGTACACCGGCGGGCATCAGGTCAGCTTCGACAGGCCGTTCGGGCGCGGCATGTTGCTGCGCGAGCGCACCGAGCGAGACGACCGCAAGAGTCGGCCGGCGTTGCCGGGCGAAGCGCCCGACGTCAACGGCGAGGTGTACCAGGCGTACCGCTGGGCGCATGGCTACCCGGGCTACATGAGCTCGGCGGGCTGGTTCACCTACGAGCGCCGGTTCGTCGAGTGGGCCGAGGCGAAGGGCATTGCGTTGGACTTCGCCGTCTCCAGCGACCTCGCACGCGACCCGTCTGTGGTGGACGGGTACCGGTTGGTGATGGGCGTTGGCCACGACGAGTACTGGTCGGCGGCACAGCGCGACACGATCGAGGCCCATGTCGCCGGCGGCGGGAACTACGCCAGCCTGTCGGGCAACACCATGTTCTGGCAGGTGCGGCTCACCGACGATGGCCGCACGATGACGGCACACAAGTACAACGCGCATCGCAACGACCCCGTGCTGGGCACCGACCGCGCGGGCGAGATGACCGGCATGTGGTGCGACCCGGTGGTGGGCCGCCCCGAGTGGCGTTTCCTCGGCGCCGGCTCGGCGTACGGCCTGTACAGCCGGTTCGGCCAGGCCACGCCGCGCGCCAGCGGCGGTTTCACCGTCTACCGCGACGATCACTGGCTGTTCGAGGGCACCGGCCTGCGCTACGGCGACCAGCTGGGCTCATCGTTGGGTGCGGTCGGCTACGAAACGGTGGGCGTGCGACTGGGCCTCGACGAGTACGGCCTACCCGTCGCCGCGCACGCCGACGCGGCGCCGCACACCGAGATCGTCGCCTTCGCCCCCGCCTCGAGCCTGGCCGAGGGTGAGTATCCGGCGTCGGTGGCAGCCAGTTCCGATCAGTGCGACCTGGAGTTCGTCGCCGAGCGCCTGTACGGCGACATCAGCGCCGACTCGATCGCGAGGGTACGCCACGGCAACGCCGTCATGCTGACGTGCAGGCCGGCTGGAGACACGGGCGGTACGGTCGCCACCATCGGCACCACCGACTGGGTGTACGCACTCGACGACCCAGCCGTCAGCCAGGTCACCCACAACGTCATCGCACGGCTGAATGGTTAGACGGGCAATGCATCACCGAAGTTGATGGCCATGTCGCGGGCCGTCAACATCGTGTCGCAATCCAGCGGCACCGTCTTTTGTCGGGAGCTGACCTGGCTGAGCGGCACGTACTTCACGGTCGGCGGATCGAGCGCAACCATGATGCCGTCCTCACCCTGGGCCAACGCCCGCACGGCCGCAGCACCGAAACGGAGACCGAGCAAGCGGTCGAACGAGGTCGGCGTACCGCCGCGCAGCAGATGGCCCAGAACGACCGTGCGCGCTTCCTTGCCGGTCAGCAGCTCCAACTCGGCCGCCACCTTCTCGCCGATGCCACCGAGGCGCTCCGCCTGGCCCAATGCCTTGCTCAACACCGACGCGCTGCCACCGACCGGCCGGGCACCCTCGGCGACGACGACGATGGAAAACTTGGCGCCACGCGCCTCGCGCTCACGAATGGTGGCGGCCACCGCCTCCAGGTCGTACGGGATCTCCGGAATCAAAATCGCGTGCACCCCAGAGGCAACACCCGAATTGAGCGCGATCCAGCCTGCGTAGCGGCCCATCACTTCCACCACCATCACTCGTCCGTGGGAGGTTGCCGTCGAGAAGAGGCGGTCGATGCATTCCGACGCGAAGCTGACCGCCGTATCGAAACCGAAGGTGGCGTCCGTGCCGACGAGGTCGTTGTCAATGGTCTTGGGCACGCCGATGACCCGCAACCCGGCCTGATGAAGGTGATTGGCGATCGTCAGCGAGCCGTCGCCGCCAATGGAGATCAGCGCATCGATGCCCTGCTGCTCGAACATGGCCAGCAGTTCGGGCGTGCGATCGACCTCCACCCAGCTGCCATCGGACTGCTGCGTCGGGTAGGCCGTGGGATTGCCGCGGTTGGTGGTGCCCAGGATGGTGCCACCCTGATGTGCGATGCCGCGTACATCTTCGCGGCCGAGTTCCATCAGCCCATCCGTTGAATACAGCTCGGGGCGGAACAGCCCGTTGAAGCCGTCTCGGATACCCACGACCTCCCAGCCGCGATTGAGCGCTGACAACGTTGCTGCTCGAATGACCGCGTTCAAGCCGGGCGCGTCGCCACCGCCGGTCGACAGAGCAATGCGGCGAATCGGTGTCGTCATGCAAGTGACCCTAACGGCAGGGGGTCGGTCGGCCGCCCGATTCGAAACCCGCTATGCGGTGATCGCGGTCGGCCCGTTGATGAGGCAGAACTCGTTGCCCTCGGGATCAGCCATCACCTGGAAGCCGCCCACCTCGTCGTAGACGACCTCGCCCACTTTCGTACCGCCGGCGGCGATCGTGGCAGCGACAGCCTCGTCGAGGGCACCGACATCGATATCGAGGTGCACCCGATTCTTCACCGACTTCGCCTCAGGGACCAGCTGGAACGAGACGGTGATACCCGTCGGTGGCTCGAGCGCGACCCACTCGTGACTCTGGCGCACGATGTAGCCACCCAACACGCGCTGCCAGAACTCCGCCAGCAGTACAGGGTCGTGACAGTCGATGACGACCTCGTCGAGACGACCAATCATGCCGGCACCTCCCCCAGCGGGCTGTCTGCCCGACCAAAAACGAAGAAGGAATCGAGGTACGGGGCCGGATCGGCCGACCAGCGGTACGCACTGACTTCAGCCGCCGTTCGGCGGCCGAGGCGGGCACGAAACCATTCGAAGTCACTCGCCGTCACCTCGACGGGCGGCAACCCGGCCTCGACGACCGCGTCGGCAAACCCGTCGCGCAGCGCTGGCGCTGCCCACGCCAGGAACTCCGCCGGCACCGAGACCGCCCGGCCCAGCGCAAGGTGCACGTCGGCCTCGTGAGTGTGAATGTCCATGACGGCAGCCGACGCAGCCTCACCCGCAGGCGACGAAAGGAATCCCTCGAGCTGCGGCCCAGAAAGCTTCCACTGGTCGATCAGCTCTGCGACAGTGCTGCCGGCGCCGCGCGCGACCTGGGCAGCCGTCCATTCCTCACCGGGGGCGCCCGCCATGTTGCCGGTGCTGGCATCGTCGGCGACGCCCGATAGGTGCGCGATCACGCTGTGCACCGTCCACCCCGGCGTGGCAGCGACCTGCAGCGTCGGGTCGATGTCGTCCTGCGTGACGAGGTGCGAGATTCTCTCGCGACCTTCCCTGTACGCCTCACCGAGATCAATTGTCATGGGACGCAGCGTAGAACGGCGCCGTAGTCTTGGCCAGATGCCGGACGATGTCTCGCCAACGCCACGAACAACGCCTGAGCAGCAGCCCGCAACTCGCGCCATCACCTCCGGTCGCGCACACAGCGGCCGTTCGCTCGCGCCCGCGCTGTGGGCCACCAGCGTGTGGGAATCCACCGACATGCACGATGCTCGTCGCCGCGCCACCGGAGTGCGCTCGGGCGAGTTCTACGGCCGCTACGGCAACCCCACGGTCGCCTCGTTCGAGGATGCGGTGGCCGCGCTCGAAGGCGCCGAATCGTCGCTCGCCTTCGCCAGCGGCATGGGTGCGCTCAGCACCATCGTGCTGGCACTCTGCGGTCAGGGCAGCCACATCGTCGCCCAGCGCCAGCTGTACTCGGCCACCCTCGCATTCCTGCAGGGGCCGTGCGCCCGCTTCGGTATCGAGGTCACATTCGTCGATGGCACCGAGCCCGGTGCGTTCGCCGCTGCGGTGAAGCCCGGCCGCACGATGCTGGCGATCGCCGAGACACCGTCGAATCCGCTGCTCGAACTGGTCGATCTCGACGAATTGGGCGCGCTACGTGGCCCCATCACGCTCGTCGACTCCACGTTCGCGACCCCACTGGGTCAGCAGCCGCTCGCGCATGGCGTGCACCTGTCGTTGCACTCGGCCACGAAGGGCATCGCCGGCCACAACGACGCCACGCTCGGCGTGGTCAGCGGCGAACGCGATCTGCTGAACGAGATCTGGAGCTACGGCGTCTTGCACGGGGCTACGCCGTCACCGTTCGATGCGCTCAATGCGCTGCGCGGCATCCGCACCCTCAGCGTGCGCACCAACCATCAATCAGCCAGCGCGTTGCACCTGGCCGAAGAACTGCAGCGACACCCGGCGGTCGGAGCGGTTCACTATCCGGGCCTCTCCTCGCACCCGCAGCACGACCTCGCCAAGCGCCAGATGCGCCAGTTCGGCACTGTGCTGGCCATCGACCTCGCCGGCGGCGCTGCTGGCGCCGAGCACCTGCTCAGTCATGTGGAACTGGTGCGCGTGGCCACGTCGCTCGGCGGCCCCGAGACGCTGGTGTGCCACCCACGCACCACCACTCACGCCAGCCTCACCGATGCCGAGGCCGCACAGCAGGGTGTCTCGGCTGGATTACTGCGGCTGTCTGCCGGGCTGGAAGACCCGTCGGATCTGCTCGCCGATCTGCTCGCCGCGCTGCCCGGCTGACGTCACCCCGTGGCGCGAATGCTGCTACCGCACGGCCATCACGAACGTTGTCGATGAGTTCACCGCGACTGGCTGAATCCGGTGGGGCCATCACGTCCGACCTACAGTTCGGGTATGCGTAACCGTTCACGGGTCGGCCTCGCCGCCATCCTCCTCATCGCCGCGTGCAGCAACGACGGCTCGTCATCATCGTCGTCGTCGCCGTCACCATCGGTGACCACCACCGACAACCCAACCGAGGCAACGGACATCGCGACGACGACCACTGAAGCCGTACCGGGCTACTCGGCCGACATCACGCGAACCGAGTTCGGCATCCCGCACATCGTCGCCGACGACTGGGGCAGCCTCGGCTTCGGCCAGGGCTACGCCTACTCGCAGGACCGGGCGTGCACGCTGCTGGATCAGATCCTCAAGGTCCGCGGCGAGCGCTCCAAGTGGTTCGGCCCCGGCGAGAACGACGCCAACATCGACTCCGACTTCGCCTACCGCCACCTGCACCTGTGGGACGACGCCGACGAGCGCTTCGCCAACCAGTCGGAACGGGTCAGCGAGATGGTCACCGGCTACGTCGCGGGCTTCAATGCCGCTCTCGCTGCCGAAGGCGCCCATGGTTGGTGCGCCGGCGAGGACTGGGTACTGCCGATCACGACCACCGATCTGTATGCCAACCTCAACGACATCACGCTGTATGCCAGCTCGGGCAACCTGATCGACCCCATCGCCACCGCCCAGCCGCCGGCCCCCTCTGCGCCTGTGCCCACCGACACCGTCCTCGCCACCGACGCCACGACCGACACCAGCACCACGCTGGGCAGCAATGGCTGGGCGATCGGCAGTGCGGGCAGCGAGACGGGTGGCGGCATGTTGATCGCCAACCCGCACTTCCCGTGGGAGGGCGAGAAGCGACTGTGGGAGAGCCAGCTGACGCTGACCACCGGCGAACTGAACGTGTACGGCGTCGGTCTCACCGGCGTGCCCGGCGTGTTGATCGGTTTCAACGATGCCGTTGCGTGGACGCACACCGTCAGCGCCGGGTACCGCATGACGCTGTACCAGTTGGCGCTCACCCCCGGCGACCCGACCAGCTTCACCTACGGCACCGCAGAGGAAATTGCCGCCGGCACCGCCGCCACGGAGAAGATGACCTCCGAGGACCTCAGCGTGGACATCCTGCAGACCGACGGCACCTACGACACGCAGACCCGCACCATGTACGCCAGCCACTACGGGCCGATGTTGAACCTGCCCTTCGGCTGGACCGACACCACGGCATTCACCATGCGCGACGCCAACATCGACAACACCGACATCCTCGAGCAGTTCGTCGGAATGGACACCGCCACCAGCATGGACGAGTTCATCGACGCCCACCGCACCGCCAACGGCGTCCCGTGGGTGAACACCATTGCAACCTCCGCCGACGGTCGCGCCTGGTACGCAGACACGGCAGCCACACCCGACCTGTCGCCAGCGGCGATCACCGCCTGGCAGACACAGGTGTACACCCGTGGCCTCGCCAAGACGCTCCTCGACAACGGCGCCATCCTGCTCGACGGCAGCGACTCGATGAACGAGTGGGTCGACGACCCGACGGCGACGCGCCCGGGCATCTTGCCGTTCGATCAGCAACCCCAGCTGGAGCGCAACGACTACGTCTTCAACTCCAACGACTCGCACTGGCTGGCGAACCCCGCTGAGCTGCTCACCGGCTACTCACCGATGACCGGCGCCGAGGGAGTGCCCCAATCCAGCCGCACCCGCGAGAACGCGATCCTGCTGGCCGACCCGTCGCTGCGCGGCGACGACGGCAAGTTCAACCTCGAGGAACTGCAGGCGGCATGGTTCAGTAACCGCGCCCTGCACGCCGACCTGCTGCGCGATCAGGTGGTCAAGGCCTGCGACGAGCAGAAGGTGGTGCTGGTCGAAGGAATGCCGTTCGACATCACCCCGGCGTGCGACACGCTGCGCAATTGGGACGGTCGCGTGAACAGCGACTCCAAGGGCGCTGTGCTGTGGCGCGAGTTCCTGATGGGTTTCACCGGAGCTGACCGCAGCACCGCAGGCGACCTCTACTCCGTTGCATTCGATCCGGCCGACCCGGTCGGCACGCCCAACACGATTGCCAAGAAGACCGTCACCATCAGCAACAACCTGGCTGCGGCGATGATGGCGCTGAAGTCACAGGGCTGGGCGATCGATGTCGCGCTCGGCGACGTGCAATACGACGGTCGCGCCATCGACGAGCGCATCTCGATCCCAGGCGGCACCAATCTGGAGGGAGCGATCTCCATCACCGACTGCTGCAGCGGTGCCAACACGATGGCACCCAAAGGCGACCCCGGCGACAACATCGACGGCCGCTACTTCACCAGCAAGGGCTACCCGGTGACGTTCGGCAACAGCTTCGTGATGACCCTGGAGTTCGGCGCCGACGGTCCGCATGCCCGAGCGATACTGACCTATGGCCAGCCCGATGACCCGGCCGATCCGAACTTCACCGCGCAGACCAAGGTCTACTCCGGCAAGAGCCTGCGTGACGTGCTGTTCACCGCCGACGAGGTGAAGGCCGGCGCCGTCGGCGACACCGTCACGGTGTCAGGAGATCGTCGTTGACTTGTAGTCCTTCATACTGCCTTTGACCGCGACCACCCAGTAGGTGTGGCTACTGCCGCAGTTGAGGGTGAACTCGTACGTACCGGTCAAAGGCAGGCCCTGCTCGTAGATGCCGTCCTTGTTGTCGACGGCGACGTACACGCTGTCGGCGCCGGTGGCGACCCAGGTGATCTTCAGGGTCGGCGGGTTGGTGGGCGGCGGCACGAACGACACGTCCGGCGCGGGCGGCACGCCGCAGCTGGCCGACGGCACCATCGAGAAGCTCTGGATCTTCGGGCCCGGAGCCGCGGTCGCCGGCGGAGCTGTGGGTGGGGGATTCGTGGCCGGCGGCTTGGTCGTGGGCGCGGCGGTGGCAGGCGTGGTGGCGGCGACGGTCGTAGGTGCCGCCACCGTGGTTGCGGCAGCGGCAACCGTGGTGGTGGTGTCAGTGGCGATCGTCGTGGTCGTCGTGTCGCTACTACTCGAGGTGGCGTCCGCCGAATCACTGCTACGCGACGACGTGGAGCTGCAGGCACCCAAGAGCACCAGCGATGTGGCGACGACAACGGCGCGTAAGCGTAGGTTCAACATTCGCCGATCATAGGCGGACCTGAAAGTTGCCGCGAACGCGTCAGTGATAGAAGGGATTCTCACCGGAGGCGTGGTCCGTGAGATCGCGCACGCGCTCGATGGCCGGAAGCGCCTCGACGATCATCGTCTGCACGCCTTCCAACATCGTCATGCGGCTCATCGAACAGCCGTGACAGCCGCCGCCCATCGTGAGGTACGCGGTGCCCTCGTTGTCGTGGCCGACGTAGGTGACGAAACCGCCGTGCGCAGCGAGAGCCGGGTTGACTTCTCCGGCCACGATGGCCTCGACCTCGGCGCTGAGCTCGTCGTTGGCGACGAGGCCCTCGATGACCGGCGGCTGCGGCTTGTTGGGGTTACGGATGATGAGCCCGGCAGATGACGAGTGGTCGAGCGTTCCACCCTCGAGCAGCTCACGGCTGTCGGCGGGGATGATGACCTTCAGCGAAGTGGTGACACCCGCGTCGTCGGTGTTGGCGTGCGTGCGCACCTCGTCGGTGAACGCAGCCTTGGTGATGACGTCGAAGCTGAGGTCGTACTTGAAATCTTCGCCCGGCGCGCTGATGATCTCGAGACGCAGGCCAAGACGATCGGCGTCGGGTTCGGTATCGCGCAGGGCGGCGAGTTCGACCAGTGCGGTCGGCGTGATCGTGATGATCGAACTGGTGGCTTCACCAGCGAGGGGACTAGCGGCGAGTTGGCTCACGTCGTCCACGTTATCTGCCAGCCAGGCCGATGATCTCTCGACGAAAGGGTGTCACGCCGAGCCCCAGGTCAGGCGCCTGCATGGCCTCTGCATAGGCGCGTCCGCTGTACACCGCCTCGGCGATCGTGCCCGGGTTGAAGGCATCGCCGATGGCTTGCACGTGCGCAAAGCCGAGCGCTTGCAACTCGCCGACGAGCGGCGCGTGGGGCTCGCGAAAGGTGACCGTAACGACATCGTCGCACGTCACCGAGTGTTCGCGACCTGTGTACGTGCACGCCAGGCGGGCAACGTCGCCCTCGTGTCGCAGCACTGTCGTGTCGGCGAGGATCGTGACGCCGGCAGCGACCAATCGACGGTGAATCTTGTGCTGCTCCATGGTGTTCACCGTCCACGCGGACACCTTGGATTCTGGCGTCACAATCGTGACCTGGTAGCCCTCGCCGGCCAACAGTTCGGCCAACACTCCCCCGATGTAGAACAGTTCGTCGTCGTAGATCACGACCCGGTTGCCACCCGGTCGACGGCCGGCCAACAGATCGTCAGGGGTCAACGCGTCGTCGAAGACACCCGCAGGGTGGAAGCGGCCCAGCCCGTCGGCGCGCCACGTTGCACCGGTGGCGACCGCGACGTGAGTGAAGTCGTACCCGACGATTTCGGCCGCCGTCATCGGGCTCTCCAGTGTGACGAGCACGTTGTCCAGCTTCTCCAGCTGCAGCACGCGGTGATCGCGGACGCGACCCCACTCGGCCAGCCCGGGAAGGGCGGCCTCGCGCACCACACGACCGCCGAGGGTGCGCGACGCCTCCGTCAGCACCACCTCGTAGCCGCGACGACCGAGCCACATCGCGGCCTCCAGGCCGGCCGGACCAGCGCCGACGATCAGGACCTTCGCTTCGGCCCCGCCGGCCGGCTTGGGAGCGATGCGTTCCGGGTGCCACCCGCGACGCCACTCCTCGCCCATCGCCGAGTTCTGCGTGCAGCGGATGGGCACGCTCAGCCAATCACCGCTGACGCAGATGTTGCAGCCGATGCACTCGCGGATGTCCTCGACGCGGCCCTCGGAGATCTTGTTCGGCAGGAACGGGTCGGCGATCGACGGGCGCGCGGCGCCGATGAAGTCGGTGATGCCCTGAGTGATCAGGCGCACCATCGTGTCGGGCGACGTGTAGCGGCCGACGATGACGACCGGCTTCGTGGTCAGTTGCTTGAACCCGTGGACGAATGGCTCGCTGTAGCCCTCCTGTTCGAATCGGGAGGTGCTGCTGTCGAAGTCCCATTCGCCCACCATCAGGTCCCACAGGTCCGGCAGTTCGCCGATCAACCCGAAGACCGCTTCCATCTCCGATCGGCCGAGGCCGACGGTGCGACCCTGGCCGTCGACCCCTAGCAGCTCGTCGACCACGATGCGACAGGCCACGGCCGCACGGCCCGCGCACAGCTCGAGGGTGTCCTCCAACACTTCGCGCAGCAGCCGCACGCGGTTCTCCAGCGTGCCGCCGTACTCGTCGGTGCGGGCGTTGAAGCGCGGCGACAGGAACTGTTGGAACACCGTCAGGCCGTGCGCGGCGTACACGTACACCACGTCGTAACCGGCCTCCAGCGAGCGCCGCACCGCAGCGCGATGCCACTCGCGCAGGTCGGCAATGTCGGCCAGCGTCATCTCGCGACCCACCGACGGTGTACCGCAGGTGACCGGCCGCACCGACGGGCCGAGTGCCGGAACACGCGAATACGTGTTGGGCGCATTCAGCCCGCTGTGGACCAGTTCGATGCCGGCGAGGCTTCCATGGGCGTGGACGCGCTCGACGGTGAGGCGATGCGCCGGAACGTCCATGTCGTCCCACAGTCGCCCCTCGACAGCACCGTCGAGCGCCGAGGAATGGTGGATCTCGACCTCCTCGGTGCAGACCACCGCCCAGCCGCCTTCGGCCTTCACGCCGCGCATCTGCGCCAGCGACGACGGGTGGCGATGACCCATCCCGTTGCAGTGCGGCACCTGGAAGAAGCGGTTGCGAGCGGTGACCGGACCGATGCGAACAGGTTCGAAGAGGACGTCGTAGCGAGGATCGCGCATGACCACTGATTAGCACGCAGCGCTGTGCCATGCGTCGGGCGCCGCGGTTTGAGGACCTATAGGTGTCACAATCGGCAAATGCGCCTTTCTCGCACCCTTTCAATCCTCGTCGCCGCCGCGCTGGTCGCCTCCTGCAGCGACGGTGGCTCCGATGCCACCGCCAGCACACCGCCCGAAACTCTCGGACTCTCCACGCTTCCGCCGGCCGCCACCACCACCACCACAGTTCCGCCAACTGCCGCGACCACGACCACCGAAGTGGCCACCACGACGACCGAGGTACCGGTGGTCGTGTATCCGCTGACCGGCTTGCCGGTCCCGGTCGACAATCCGCTGGTGTCACTACGGCCGATCGTCGTCGCGAAGGTTGGCAACTACGACTCGCATCCCCAGTCAGGCGCCAACATCGCCGACATGGTCTACGAGGAGATCATCAACGACAACATTTCACGGTTTGCGATGGTCTTCCAGAGCCAGGGCGCCACCGAGGTCGGGCCGGTTCGCTCCGGACGCCTGCAGGACGTGGACCTCCTCGGCTCACTCGGCAGCCCGATCCTCGCCTGGTCTGGTGGCAATGCCACGGTGACGAGAGAAATTCGTAACAGTGACCTCGTCGACATGAGCCAGACCTACTGCGCCGGTTCCTGCTTCCGCGTCAACTTCGACAAGGCGCCGTACAACCTGTTCTTCAACATCGATCTGGTCTGGGACCGCGCTCCAGCCGGCGCCGGCCTACCACCGGCGCAGTTCCAGTTCCGCAAGGCCGACGCCGAGATCGCCGGCACCCCGTCGAGCGGTGTGACGTTGTCGATGGACACCTACCGCATCGATTGGACCTGGAACGACATCAATGGCAATTACGAGCGCGTCCAGAACGGTCGCGCCGACAAGGAACGCGGTGGCGACCAGGTCACCACCAACAACGTCGTGGTGCTGGAGATGGTCTACAACAAGGGCATCTCCAACAGCCCCGACGCGCAGAGCACCGGCAGCGGCCAGGCATGGGTGTTCAGCGGCGGCAAGATGGTGCACGGCACCTGGACACGCGCCGACCGGCTACAGCCGTTCACGTTGGTGGCCGACGATGGCAGCCCGATCCTGCTGACCCCTGGCCGCACCTTCGTCGAGCTGCCGCGCACCACCAACGGCAAGGTCACACCCAAGTAGCTCACCCGTGTTGGCGTCCGCGGGCGTCAGCGGTTGCCGCCGCCGTCGACTTCGATTCGCTGGCCGGTGACATAGCCGGCGCCTTCGCTGCACAGCCAGAGCACCACGTTGGCGATGTCGGCGGGTTGGCAGACGCGACCGAACGGTGATGCTGCGTCCATCGAGCGCAGGTCCTCCATCTCGCGCCGGCCGCTGATGGCGCGCGCCAGCCGGAGGCCCATGTCCGTCTCGACCAGCCCCGGCGCGACGACGTTGACGTGGATGCCGTAGCGGCGCTCCTCCTTCGCCAACGAGAACGCCAGCGCTTCCATCGCGGCCTTGCCCATGTTGTAGGGCGCGCCGTTCGCGGCGTGATGGCTGGTGGCGACCGAGGAGATCATCACGATGTCGGCACGACCGCGCGTGCGCATGGAGGGCAGCGCTTCACGGGCGAGGTGGTGCGGACCGAACGCGTGGGTGGCGATGACGCGCATCATCTCCTCCGGGTCGGTGTCGGCAACCGAGCGACCACGAGACGCGATGCCGGCATTGCACACCAGGATGTCGATGCCGCCGAAATCGGCCACCACGGCCGTCACCAGCGCGGCACAGTCGGCGGCATCGTCCACCGAGGCGGCGTATGCGCGGGCGCTGCCGCCAGCGGCTTCGATGGCCGCAACTGTCTCGGCGGCCGCGTCGGCATCCTTGCGATAGTTGACCGCCACGGTGGCGCCGTGGGCGGCCAGCAGCTCGCTGATACCGCGGCCGATGCCGCGACCTCCGCCGGTGACGATGGCAACGCGTCCTGAAAGTTCATCGAGATTCCCCATCACCCCAGTCTCCCGCACGCTGCCACCCCGCCCAGCGTCGGAGCACGTCTCGACAACGGCGCGTCGCTACAGTGGCCGGCGTGCAAGAGGGAAGCCGCAAGGCCATCATCGCTGCGTTCTTCGCCAACCTCGGTATCGCCATTGCGAAGTTCGTCGGTTTCATCCTCACCGGGTCGGCAGGCTTGTTGGCAGAGGCGGGGCACAGCGCAGCCGACACGGGCAACCAGGGTCTGTTGATGTTCGGTTCCAAGCGCGGCCAGCGCCCCGCCGACACGGCGCACCCCTTCGGCTATGGGCCGGAGCGCTACTTCTGGTCGTTCGTCGTCGCCCTCGTGCTGTTCAGCATGGGTGGGCTCTTCGCGCTCTACGAGGGCATCCAGAAGCTCGGTCATCCGCACGAGATCGAGAATGCGTTGGTCGCGTACGTGATTCTCGGGTTTGCCATCACGCTGGAAGGCTTCTCGTTGACCACTGCCGTCAAAGAGGCAAACAACGTCCGCCACGGGCGCTCGTGGTGGAACTTCATCCGCACCTCCAAGGCGCCAGAGCTGCCGGTCGTGCTGCTGGAAGACGTCGGCGCCGAGATCGGGCTGCTGTGTGCGCTGGGCGGCCTCACGATGGCCGAGATCACCGGTAACGCTCGGTGGGATGCCGTCGGGTCGATCGCCATCGGCCTCCTGCTGGTCGCCATCGCCATCATCCTCGCGGTAGAGATGAAGGGGCTGCTGATCGGCGAGGCAGCATCAGACGAGAATCTCGACGCCGTGCGCGCTGCTCTCGTCGGCGCCGACAAGGTGAACGGCATCATCCACATGCGCACGATGCACCTCGGGCCTGATCAGCTGCTCGTCGCCGCCAAGCTGGACTTCTCGCCGACGCTGACCGTGGCAGAGCTTGCGACCGCGATTGACGGGGCGGAGGCCGCGCTGCGCGCCGCCGTGCCGATCGCGACGACCATCTACATAGAACCCGACGTGCGGCGAGACGCGACCGACGACACGAACTTGCAGCCCACGGAGTGAGCGAGGAGACCGGCCTACTGGTCGACGACTCGCCCTCGTCCGCCCGCAGATTTCGCAGACCCGAAGGCCGAGCGCTCGGGCTGACTGCGCTCGTCGCTGTCATCGTCTTGTTCAGCGGTGGCTCCACACTCGTGAAGTTGTCCGAGACGCCAGGCGTTGCAGTCGCATTCTGGCGGATGGTCCTGTGCTCACTCATCTGGATCGGCATCCTGCGAGCCTCCGAGCACCGCTGGCTCAGCTGGGCCGACATTCGACCGGCGCTGATCCCAGGCATCGCCTTTGGCCTCAACATCACGTTCTTCTTCACCGGCGTCACCAAGACCACGGTCGCCTCCGCCGAGTTCACCGGGGCGTTGACACCTCTGATCGTCGTTCCGATCGGCGCCTGGCTGTTCCATGAGCGGTTGCGTCTGGGTGACCTGGCATTCGGGTTGATCTCGCTCATCGGGCTGGCAATCGTGCTGTTCTTCGCACCGGCAAACGGAGAGTTCGCGTGGGCGGGTGTGGCCTGGATCGGTGGCGCGCTGGGGCTGTGGTCGCTCTACCTCTTGACCAGTCGGCAGCTCCGCCAGGGCCGGTCCGTTGCCGCCGTGATGGCGGCGATCACGCCAATCGCGGCGGTCGTCATTCTGCCGCTGGGGCTGTTCGCCTTCCCGGGCAGCCTTTCGCAGATCACGTGGCGGGCGGTCGTCTACATCGTCATCTTGTCGCTGCTCACCGGTACGGCGGCCCATGGCCTGATGGTGTTCGCACAGAAGTCGGTGCCGATCGGCGTCATCAGCATGCTGCAGGTCTCGCAGCCGGCACTTGCCGTGATGTGGTCGGTCCTGTTCCTCGCGAGCACCGTGCGCCCCATCCAGATCGGTGGCATGGCGCTGGTCATCATCGGCTTGGCGATGGTCACCATCCAGACCCAGCGGTCACGCGACTGACGCTGCCGAGGTAAGCTCGCAGCCAACTGAATGGGGAGCTCGCGAATGGCGGGCTGAGAGGGTGGCCACCGCCACCGACCCGAGAACCTGATCTGGGTAATGCCAGCGGAGGGAGGCGCACGGTGCAAGCAGTAGTGGTTGTCGGAGGTGGAGCGCTGTCGGTGCGCGCACTCGATGCTGTCCGCGACGACGCCATCGTCATCGGTGCGGACAGTGGACTTGATCATGCGGTTGCAGCCGGATTGCGGCCCTCCGTGCTCGTCGGCGACCTCGACAGCATCAGTGCGTCGGGCCGCATGTGGGCCTACGCCCGCGGGGTCGAGATCGACGAACATCCGATGGACAAGGATGCAACCGACACCGAGCTCGCCATCGCTCACGCCGTGGGCCTTCCCGCCGTCCGGCATCTGTTGGTGATCGGCGGTGTCGACGAGGGTGGCGATCGGCGTATCGATCACCATCTGGCCACCATCTTGTCGCTCGGCCATCGGTCACTCGCCGATCTCGGCTCGGTGCAGGCAGTGTTGGGTGAGACCAAGTACTCCATGCTGCACGCCGGCCGGCGCAGCGTGCTCGACCTGGAAGCCGGCCAACTCTTCTCGCTCCTCGCGCTGCACGGCCCGTGCTCGGGCGTCACCGTCACCGGCGCCCGATGGCCGCTGGCCGATGCCTCGTTCACGGGCACGGAGGCACGTGGCGTCAGCAATGAAGCCGGCGACCACACCGAGGTAGCTGTCACCTCCGGTGTGCTCACGGTGGTGATTCCATGAAGCGGGTCGTGTTCGCGGGGCTGGCGGCTGCTGCGTTGCTCGTCGCGTGCGGTAACGACGACAACACCTCATCAGTCAGCCCCGCTGCGGTCACGTTGGTCACCTACGACTCGTTCCCAACCAAGGGCACACCACTGAACGAGGCGCTCGCCGCGTTCACCGCCGACACCGGCATCGCGGTCCAGATCGTCACCGCCGGTGATGCGGGCACGATGGTGACCAAGGCCGTCCTCACCGCCGGTAACCCGGAGGGCGACGTGATGTGGGGCGTCGACAACACGCTGCTCTCCGCCGCCACCGATGGCAGGGTGTTCGAAGGCGACCCCTCAGAAGTCGACTTCGGCGACGTGTGCGTCAACTACGACATCGCCTGGTTCGCCGAACACGGCATGGAACCGCCGACGACGATGGACGATCTGTTGCTGGCGGAGTACAAGGGCCTGCTCGTGGTGGAGAACCCCGCCACGTCCTCACCCGGCCTGGCCTTCCTGATGGCAACCATTGCTCACACCGGGGAGGACACGTGGCAGCAGTACTGGACCGCACTGCGCGCCAACGGTGTCGAAGTGGTGGATTCGTGGGACAGCGCGTATTACGAGCGATTCAGCGGCGCAGCCGGCAGCGCCGGCGACAAGCCGTTGGTGGTCAGTTACGGCAGCAGTCCTCCTGCTGAGGTCGTGTTCGCCGATCCACCTCGCGACGACGCGCCGACAGGTGTCATCGGCTCGACCTGCTTTCGTCAGACGGAGTACGCCGGTGTGCTCCGTGGCACCCGACACCCCGACGAGGCCGCTCGCCTGGCTGCGTTCCTGCTCAGTGAACCGTTCCAGAAGGAGCTACCGCTGACCCTTTTCGTCTACCCGATCAATCCATCGGTGACGCTGCCCGAGGTGTTCACCAAGTACGCGGTCCTGCCCGCCAATCCGTTCACGTTCGACTCGGCGACCATCGCCGCCCATCGCCAACAGTGGCAGGACCAGTGGACCGAGATCGTGCTGCGCTGAACCGATTGCCGGGGTGGCTGGCGCCCGCGCTCGCTGCCATACCGGTGGTGGGGCTCGCAGTGTTCTACCTGTGGCCCCTGGCGACGTTGCTCGCGCGCGTCGTGCAACCGGGCTCGGTGAGCGACGCGCTGCACACCCCCGGGCTCGGCCGCGTGCTGTGGTTCACGTTCTGGCAGGCGGTCGCCAGCACGATTGCGACCATGGTTGTTGGCTTTGCGCCGGCCTACCTGCTGGCGCGCTTTCGGTTTCACGGTCGTGGCGCGCTACTGGCGATCGTGACGGTGCCGTTCATGCTGCCCACGGTGGTCGTCGGCGCCGCATTCCTGGCGCTGCTGCCCGACGCCTGGCACGGGACGGCCCAGGCCGTCATCGTTGCCCACGTCTTCTTCAACATCGCGGTCGTCGTCCGGCTGGTCGGGGCGATGTGGGCAGTGCTACCCACCGATCTCACCGCCGCCGCTCGCACGCTGGGCGCCGCACCCGCACAGGTACTGCGTTTCGTCGTGCTGCCGCTGTTGCGACCGGCGCTGTGGGCCGCGGCAACCGTGGTGTTCCTTTTCACGTTCACCTCGTTCGGCGCTGTCAAACTGCTCGGCGGTTCGGCCAACCCCACACTGGAAGTGGAGATTGCTCGCCGGGCGACGCAACTCGGTGACGTCGACGGTGCCGCGGTGCTGTCGCTGCTGCAATTGCTGGTCTTGGGCATGGTGGTGTGGTGGACGTCGCGGTGGCAGCGGCGGGCCTCGGTCCATCTGACGGGTGGCGGCGCGGGTCGAGTGCCGCGGGCTCGCCACGAACGCCGTTTCGTCGTGATCACCGGTGTGTCGACGGCTATTCTGATGGTCGTTCCGATGGTCGTGTTGGTCTCGCGATCGTTCCGGCTGGGGGGCGCCTGGTCGCTGCACGCCTGGCGGACGTTGGGGTCCAGCGAGGTCCGCCCCGGGGTCAGTCTGGGTGTCGACCCGCTGGCGTCGCTGCTCACCTCGCTGCGCTTCGCTGCCGTAGCAGCGCTAATCAGCGTGACCATCGGCGCGTTGGCGTCGTTGGCCATCACCACTGCTCGGCGACACGGGTCGCTGCTCGACGTCGGCCTGATGCTGCCGCTGGGAACGTCGGCGGTCACCATCGGCCTTGGGATGTTGATCACCTTCGACACCGCTCCGTTCGACTGGCGCGCGCGGTGGTGGCTGATACCGCTCGGCCATGCGCTGGTCGCGACACCGTTCGTGGTGCGCGCGCTGTTGCCGGTACTGCGCTCGATTCCTACGGATCAACGCGCCGCTGCAGCAACGCTGGGGGCGTCACCGTTGCGGGCTTGGCTGGCCATCGATGTCCGCCAGATCGCGCGGCCGCTGGTCGCCGGTGCCGGCCTGGCAGCCGCCATCTCGCTCGGTGAATTCGGTGCCACCACCTTCCTCACCCGTGCCGGTCGCGAGACCATGCCGATCGCCATCGCTCGCCTGCTGGGCCGAGCGGGCGAGATCCCTCGCGCGCAGGGTTTCGCGCTCGCCGCCATCTTGCTGGTCACGTGTGCGCTCGTAATCGGCGCTGGCTCGGGCATGGCAGCGACGACGGGGGGTGACCGTGCTCGAGGCCAGTGACATCACGGTTCGTTTCGGTGAGCGCACGGTGCTCGATCGCGTCACGCTGCAGGTTGCCACCGGTGAGGTGGTAGCGCTGCTGGGGCCGTCGGGGGTTGGGAAGAGCACGCTGCTGCGGGTCATCGCCGGCCTGCTGGCGCCCGACGACGGCACGGTGTCGCTCGACGGTCACGACGTCACGCAACTGGCGTCGCATCGCCGCAACATCGGCCTTGTGTTCCAAGACGAGCAGCTGTTCCCCCATCTGACAGTGGCGGAGAACGTCGGCTTCGGGCTACGGATGCAACGCGTGGGTCGGGCGGAGGCCACCGCCCGTGTGCAGGAACTGCTGCAATTGGTCGGTCTCGAACCCTTGGCGAATCTCCACGTGACGAAATTGAGTGGGGGCGAGGCGAAGCGGGTGGCGTTGGCTCGATCACTGGCTCCGCGTCCGGCCGTGCTGCTGCTCGACGAGCCGCTCACCGGGCTCGATCGGGAACTGCACGACCGACTGGCTGCCGAACTGGCAGGGCTGCTGCGCGCCACGGCTACCTCCGCGCTCCTGGTCACTCACGACATTGACGAGGCCACCACCATCGCCGACCGCATCGAGCGTCTGGCAAGCTGACGAACGATGACAACGACGACACCCGTTCGGGTCGGCTTCCTCGGGGCCGGGCTGATTGCCACCTACCACTCCAAGAGCCTCAAACGCAGCGGCGCCGACGTCGTGCGCACGGGCGTGTACGACCCCGATACGCAGCGGGCAACGGCCTTCGCCGCCGCCAGCGGCCACACCGTCTACGACAGCGACGACGCGGTCATCGCCGATTCCGACGCCGTCTACATCTGCACGTGGACCAACGAGCACCCGCGACTCTTGGAAAAGGTCGTCGCCGCCGGTCGGCACGTGTTCTGCGAGAAGCCGCTGGCTTTCACCACCGGCCAGGCACTGGAGATGGCGCAGGCCGCCGAGGCGGCGGGCGTCACTCATCAAGTCGGCCTGGTACTGCGCCGCTCACCCGCCTATCTGTGGGCCAAGCACCTCATCGACGAACCAACGGCCGGTCGGGTGATGACTGTTGTGTTCCGCGACGACCAATTCATCCCCATCCAGGGCCATTACGCCAGCACATGGCGCGCCGACAAGGCGCTGGTCGGAGCCGGGACGCTCCTGGAGCACAGCATCCACGACGTCGACATGCTGCGCTACCTGGTCGGCGAGGTGCGCCGGCTCAGTGCCCACACCGAGAACTTCCACGGCCACGACGGAATCGAAGACGTCGCAACCGCATCACTGAGATTCACCAACGGAGCCACCGGCACACTGACCAGCGTCTGGCACGACAACCTGGCGCGACCCAGCCTGCGACGGGTCGAGATCTTCTGTGAGCGGCGCCACATCGTGATCGAGGGTGACGACTGGTTCGGCCCGGTCAGTTGGACCGATGCCGATGGCACCAACGGCTCACTGAGCGCCGACGAACTGGCCGCAGCAGTCGCCCCGATGCGTGACGGCAGCGACAACCCCGACGGCGAGTTCATCCGTGCCATTCGTGAGGACCGTGGCGCCACTCCGGATCTGTTCACCGCCGTGAGGGCGCACCAGATCGTCGACGCGATGTACGCCTCGGCCGCTGCCGATGGCGCCGCAGTGGACGTGCCCTCATGATCGAGACAGAGATCGTCGAACTGTCGCCGGAGCAGACGCACCCGTTGCGTCTGGCGGTGCTGCGCGCGGACACGCCGACCAAGGAAGTGGTGTTCCCCGAGGACACCTGGCCCGGTGCGCTGCATCTCGGAGTACTCCACAACGGCGAAGTGGTCGCAACGTCCAGTTGGATCCCGCGCGAGCACGCCGGCCGGCCCGCTATCCAACTACGCGGCATGGCCACCGCACACGCTGTGCAGGGAACCGGTGTCGGTGGCCTCCTGCTGGCGGCTGGCTGCGCCAGATACCAGGCAGCCGGCGAGACGACCGTCTGGGCCAGGGCGCGCGACGCTGCGCTCACGTTCTACCGCCGCCACGGTTTCGAGGTGGAGGGCGACGGCTTCATCGACCAGACCACCCAGCTCCCCCATCACCTGGTGGTCCGCACGCTCTGATCAGCGGCGTGCCTGGCGAATTTTGCCGATTCGCCGATCTCACCGTGCCCAGTACAGGTGAGATGTCGACTTCATCCGATGCCACCCGCCTTCGCCGACGAGCCGGCGTTCTCGACACCGTCGCGTGGCGACTGCAACGGGTGTACGCGCTCGATCTGTATCGGCTCGCCGGCCCGGACACGTGGGTCGGCCCATCTCCGAAGGCGTGCATCGACGATCTACACCAACGACGCACTGCGATCCTTCAGCAGGTCGATGAGCTGCGCGCCGAGAGCCGCCGCTTCAACCGCATCGCCGACGAACTCGACGCACGAGCCGCCGCACTCCCGGGAGCACACTGATGGCGTTGCTGGCCTACGACCCCCAGCGAGTTGCCCGGCTGCGGCAGGCGCTGGGCGAGGCTGTCGACGACCTTCGCCGGGTGACATGCACGGACCCGGCGGCGGCTGACGCGATGCGCGTCGTTCGTTCGGCGGTGGCGCAGATGGACACGACCTGGCTACCACTCGTCGATCGACTGCTGGCCAGCGATCCGCTGTCGAGCGCGCAGCGCAGTGCGGCGCGGATCAACTCCCTCGATCAGTCACTGGTACGCGTGATGGCCGACGGCTACGGGTGGTCGGTGCAACAGGATCCGTTGTCGGACGACACAACGGTCGTCACCACCGAGGAGGCACGTGCCCTCGCTGTCTCGCTGAACCATGTCGACCCCGAGGCACTGGCCAACGACCCCGAACAGCTGGCATGGCTGGCGCAACAGTTGGCCGTCATCGGTCGCGACCCCGCGTTGAGCGCGCAGTTCCTCGCCAACTTCCACAATTGGGATGTGCTGCCCTTCGCGCTCGCTCGCCAGCGCGTCAGCTCGTACGGCAACGACTACAACGGCAGCACAGTCGCGGCAGACATCGATCCGGTGATCGGCGGACTGATGTCGATCTGGCGGACCTCCGTCCCGCTGGCCACGTTGCACCCCGGCACCGCTGCCTCGATCGCCGATCTCCTGCCGCCGATGCGCGACCCCGATCCGCACGTCCAGGCACTCATGCTGAGCGCGCTGCGCCTCGACCCCATCGCGCTCGCCACCGTCACCAACGAACTACTGCGCAGTTGGCTCGATGACAAGGCCACGCTCGGAAGCGCGCTGGACCTGACCGTTGCGTTCGGTCCCAACACCGCCGACATCTTGCTGCAAGGCATCGCCGACAACTCAGTGGCGAGCGCCTACTTCCTGGGTCTGATCGGCGACCGTCCGGCGCTGCTGTTCCAGACGCTCGACGACCCGGAGATCGGCTACCGCGTGGCGCTGGCCGGCACGGATCCGACACACACCTCGCCCCGCGCCGCGGAAAGGGCAGTGCTGGCGATACTTGACTACTTCTGGGTCGACCCGTACGCGACCGATTTGCAGACCGACGGCTACGCAGGTGAATTCGGTCCATTCCTCGGTCAGCTCGTGGCGCCCTGGCTCTTGCAGTTCACCGGCGCCAACCACGAATGGGTGACCGATGTCGACATCAAGGTGTCACTGCTCGCCGTAGCGATGAGGGACGAGCAGGCGCTGCAGGCACTCGTCGCAGCGGGCCAGCGAATCACGGACGGCTTCGCACACAGTCTGGGCGCCGCCGACAGCGACGAGGAACTGATCGCCATGTCGCAACAAGTCGGTGGGTTGGTCAGCCTGTTGGGCCAGCTGGTGGTCAACGAGAACATCCACGACGAGGCCTCACGCACGCACTTCCTGTGGGACCTCACCTGGACGATTCTCACCGCGTCGGCCAGCTTCGTGCCGGGCGGCGTCGTTGCCAGCGTGGCCGCCGAGGCGACGGTCACGGTCTTGGAGGGTCAGCTTGCCGAGTACTTCGTCGCCCAGGATGTCGACGGTGTGCGCCACGATGGAGAGTTCGCGATGGACGCCACGGCAACCGTGACCGCCGCTTTCGCACTCAACGCGCTGTTCCAGTCGTGGGTGTTGCACGGGCGGATCGACGAGGATGCAACACCGCCACCTATACCGCTGCCGACCGACGGCAATGGGTGCCCCAGTTCGCCGTATCGCAGCGCCATCGAGCGCTGGGCAAACAACCTTCGCCGCGATCTCGCGCGCACCGCGCTCGATCTCGTCGACAGCTTCATCGGCAGTGCTCAGGCCATTGAACACTGTGCCGAACTGTCTCGCGGATCTGGACGACCCGACGTGACGTTCTCAGCTGGCACACTGGGCGCGTGACGCCGGTTCAGATTGCTGCACTCCCTCGACCGTTGGCGTTCGTGCTGCCCGGCGGTGGTGCGCTCGGCTCGTATCAGGTTGGCGTTCTACGCGCGCTCACCGAGGCGGGGGTCGCCGCAGACCAGCTGGTAGGTGTGTCGGCCGGGTCGGTGAATGCTGCACTGTTCGCATGGAACGGCGGGTTGGACGGCCTCGAGTACATGGCGGACATCTGGCGTGGTATCCGGCGACGGGACCTGATGCGCGTTCACCCCGGGCGCGTGGCGCGCGCGTTCGCCGGTCAGCAGCCGTCATTCCTCGACAATCGACACGGACTCATGTTCCTGAGGCGGTGTCTCGGCAGCCGCGTGATCGAGCACTCACCGGTACCGTTGGCCCTCGTCGCCACCGACCTCTCCACCGGCGAGGCGGTGGCACTGACCAGCGGCGACACGACCACCGCCGTCCTGGCCAGCAGCGCCTTCCCCGGTGTCTACCCGCCCGTCGTGATCGATGGCCGCACGCTGATCGATGGTGGCGTGGTGGCCGACGTGCCGCTGGACATCACGCTCGCGCTGGGGATGAAGTCAGCACTGGTGCTGTCCGTGCCACCCCTCAGCCCCGACGCACCGCCCCGGCGAGCGCTCGACATCTTGTTCCGCGCCAGCTCGCTCGGTGTCGAGGCCCACGGCCGCACGATGTTGCGCCGTCCACCTGCAGGGCTCGCAGTGGTGGAACTGCCGGCGCCGCCAACTGCGCTCACCACCTTCGATGTCGGCCGGTCGGCCAACATGATCGAGGAGGGCTACCAGTCCGCACGCGCCTGGCTCGCGGGCTGACGGCCCTAGGGAATGGGGACGGTCGTCTTGAGCAACACCGAACTGGCGGCAGTGACCTGCACGTCCAGCTCGAACGTCCACTCGCCCGAACGGGGCAGCGTCACCGTGCCGCTGTAGTGATTGGGGCCTTCCTGCGTCAGCGTGACCGGAGCGAAGGGCACTTGCGCCGAGGGGAGCGACACGCGGGCCGTGACGCCGGCAACCGGCGTGATCGAGCCGCCCTGCGGTGTGATCGTGATGTGTACTTCGTTGCCACCAACGCTGCCCGGCCCCAGCGACACTGATGCGATCAGCCCCGCGCTCGTCAGTTGGGCCTCGAACGGCTTCGACACCACCGGCGGCACCGGCGGCAGCCCGACCATGCCGGCGGCGAGGCCGATGACGACGACGCCGACCAGGAACTCCAAGTTCACCGTGCGACGCACGGACGCGGCACCATCGTGATGCAACAGCCATCGCGACACCCCGGCGATCGCCAGCAGCCCGACCACGAGAGTGACCTTGACCAGCAGCAACCGCCCCCAGTCGGTGTCAGTGATGTCACCCAGACCACCGGCCAACCGCAGGGTCTGGGCAACACCCGTCACGACGATGACGGGTACGCACACAGATGCCGCGAACGAGAATCGGCGCGCAAGGCGCTGGCCATCGGGCTGCGACAGGGTCGCCGCGCTGGTCAGGCACAGTGCCAGCAGGCCGCCGATCCACAGCGTGATCGCAGCCAGGTGCGCGAGGTCGATGGCGATCCACAACGCTGCCGGGTTCTGCGCGTTGGGGTGTCCGGATGCAGGGAACGTGTAGAGGATCAACAGGCCGGCAGCGCCCGCCGCACCACGCCACCAACCCCGTGAGCGATGGCGACGCAGCACCAGCAGCGCAGCAAGCACCACGGCGAACGCCACCCGCAGCAGGATCATCCTGCCGGTGGCGGTCGTCGCCACGTCGCCCCACCGATCGGTCACCAGAGCGTCGCTCAACGAGCCCGCCACCGCCTGCGCGGCGAACAACGCGAATGCCGCTATCGAGCCGACGAAGAGCGCCAACCAGCTCAGCGTGATCGTCCAACGCGACCGACGACGACGTAGTAACTCGACGGGCCCGCCGAGCAGCCAGAGACCACCACCGATCAGGGTGATCGCACCGACCAGCGACAGGAATCGCGCCACGGCGTACCACCAGCGCACGGATGAGTCCGCCGACACCCCATTGCGGACCTGATCGATCAACTCCTGACCACCGCCCACCCCCGCGGTCCCGACCTGGAAGCTGAATGCACCGTCGACCACATGGCCATCGGCGGAGGTCACTCGCCAGATCACCGCGTAGACACCGTCGACGATGCGCGCACCGCTGGACTCCGGAACGGTCGCGATCACGACGGAAGCGTCGGCCCCTGCGACAGGTGTGTCCAGCGGAATCGGCTTGGCTGCAGCGTCGTAGAGCACGATGCTGGTCAGCGAGGTCTCGATGGCTTCGTCGAAATCGAGAACGAGTTCCGGTGGCGCCACTTCGACAACGCTGTTGGCCGATGGGATGCTGACCTCGAGCCCCGCGTGTGCGGACGCCTCGCGTACGGTGCCGCCGAGCACGGCGACGGTGCCGATGAGTGCGGCCAGAACGACAACGGCGATGCGGGCCGCAGTGCCCCGCATCAGAAGATGCCCGCTGCGTCGAGACCGTCGACGGCGGCACGACCCAGCAGCCATGCTGCACGTTCGTGGTCGCTGAGCGCGACCGCGGTCGCCGGCAGTGTGGTGAGACCCATCGGCTTACGGCTCGCCCACAACATGATCAGCCGCCCCAACTCGATGCGCACGTAGTCCGCCGGCCAGTCGCGCCAGCTGTAACCGAGACCGAGGTCTGCATGGTGTACCACCGTCTCGCGCCACCGTCGGAACGGTAGATCGTTGACGGCCACCGGGCCGAACCCGGCCGAACCCTGGCCGTTCCAGCCATCCTCGGTCATGGCCAGCCAAGTTGCCTGCAGCCGGGCGTTGGATTCGCCGACATCGGCGACGAGCTGTTCCGCCGAACGATCGACGCCCGCCTCGATGTCCGCATTGCGTTGTTCGAGCCCACCCGGATATTGCGCGGCAACCGCGCCGCGCTGCGCACCCTGCAACATCAGCACATGGCTGTCCGCATTGCGAGCGATGTGCGTCAAGGTGTGCGCCACCGTCCACCCGGGCAACAGCGACGGCCGGCGCACCGCCGCGTCGGTCAGCCCCGAGAGGCCCACGAGCAGCTCCTCGTGGGCCAGTGTCGCGCCCCGCACGTCGCGTCGAACTTCGTTGGTCAGACCGTTCACGCAGCTCACAGTACCCACGAACGTTTACGCACACCGAAGCTGGGTACGTTGTGCATATGCAGATCGCAATGGTTGGGTTGGGGCGCATGGGCGCCAACATGGTTCGTCGGCTTCAGCACGCAGGGCACGAGTGCGTCGCCTACGACGTCAATGAGGGGGCCGTGGCCGCTATGGAGAGCGAAGGCGCCCGCGGTGCCCGTACGCCGCAGGAGGTCGTCGACGCGCTGACGGCGCCCCGTCATATCTGGCTGATGGTGCCCGCTGCCTTCGTGGCCGACACCATTGCCAAGTTCGAGCCGTTGCTCTCACCGGGCGACACCATCATCGATGGCGGCAACTCGTGGTACCGCGACGCAGTCGACCGTGCCGCGCCGCTGGCCGCCAAGGGCATCAACTACGTCGACGTGGGGACCAGCGGCGGCGTCTTCGGACTCGAGCGCGGCTATTGCCTGATGGTCGGTGGGCCGGGTGAGTCTGTGAAGCAGCTCGCTTCCGTCTTCGAGGCGCTCGCCCCCGGTATGGATGCTGCAGCCCGCACCGAAGGTCGCGAGGGCGCCATCGGTACCGAGGAACGCGGCTGGCTGCACTGCGGCCCTGTCGGGGCTGGCCACTTCGTGAAGATGGTGCACAACGGCATCGAGTACGGGATGATGGCGGCGTACGCGGAAGGCCTCAACGTGCTGGCCAAGGCCAACATCGGTAGCGATTCGCACCTGAAGGATGCCGAGACGGCTCCGCTGAGCAACCCCGAGTACTACCAGTACGACATCGATCTCGCAGCTGTCAGCGAAGTGTGGCGGCGCGGCAGCGTGATCAGCAGTTGGCTGCTCGATCTCACCGCCCAGGCATTGCACGGCGACCCGCAGCTCGACGCATTCGAAGGTCGCGTCAGCGACAGCGGCGAGGGACGGTGGACGCTGCATGCAGCGGTCGACGAGGGCGTGCCGGTGCCCACGCTGGCCTCCGCCCTATGGGATCGTTTCTCGTCTCGAGGCCGCGGCGACGTCGCCCACAAGGTGTTGTCCGCAATGCGCCACGGGTTCGGCGGTCACGTCGAAGTCAAGGACCCCGACACGAAGGTCACCGATGCGAAGGAAACAGCCAAGTGAGCACCGCCTCCAGCCAGCCCGAAGCCGACGCACTGGTGCTGTTCGGCGCCACCGGCGACCTCAGCAAGCGCAAGCTGTTCCCTGCGTTGTACCGCATGGAAGAGCACGGCCACCTCGATGTGCCGGTCGTCGGGGTCGCACGCAGCGACTGGACCGACGACGGGTTTCGTCAGCACGCCCACGACTCGATACTTGACGCCGTTCCCGATGCAAAGGCCGCTGTCATCGACAAGCTGCTGTCTCGCCTCGATCTGATCCAGGGCGACTAC
>Ga0209476_10000194_pt1 | contig 42207 bp, 39 predicted proteins | sample KloWWTrecipitate_FD_187179 | JGI IMG/M metagenome (GOLD analysis project Ga0209476, IMG submission 187179) | Active sludge microbial communities from Klosterneuburg, Austria, studying microevolution and ecology of nitrifiers - Klosterneuburg... | ecosystem: Engineered > WWTP > Aerobic digester... | reverse complement strand
CAGGGTGCCGAGCCACTTGCCCTCGACGGGGTCCGCGGCGGCGGCCAGTGCGTGGCCGCACGCGGCCAGCGTCGCGGCCAGCAGCCAGCGCCAGGCGCGCGTTGCGCCTTGACCGGCGCTCGCGCGCGCCATGTCCGTGGTGGAAACCGCCGCGGCGGACCGCGTTCGAACGTGCATGGCGCCCTCCTCGTGCCTGCGGCGACGCGTCGCGCACTGGTCGGTGCCGCGCCCAGCCTTTGCCCGTGACCTCAGCGTACGGCGGGCCGGCACGAGTGGACCGTGCCCAAAGGCATGCGTCGCGCCGCGTTGCCGCGGCGCACCCGGTATTCGCTCAAGTTGGGCAACGGGGCGGTACCGGGCGGCGGTCGCAGTCGCGGCTGAAGCCGCTCCCACACGGCAAGCGTGGCGCCGGAAGGCTGGCCCTGTGGGCGCGGCTTCAGCCGCGACTGCGCGACGCGGTTGGGGTCCGACGAGCCACCCTGCGCGAATCGCCGGCAGCACGACTGGCGGTAGACTGGCCACGCGCACCGGCCTCCCGCAGAGGATCGCCAGCTTGATTCCTTCAAGGCTCCGCCCGTTCCTGCTGGCGACGTCTGCGGCCCTGTTCGCCGCCCCAGTCGCCGCCACCGTCACCTCGAGTTTCGCCGCTGGCGTGCTCACCGCCTCCAGCGACGCGGCCGACGCGATCGCGATCACCTGCAACGGCGGCAACGCCAGCGTCAACGGCCTCGATCCCGGGACCGGCGCCGTCGCCTGCGCGTTGGTGACCCGGATCACGGTCAATGGCGGTCCCGGCGCCAACGACCTGTCGCTGCAGGCCGTCAACTCGGGCAGCTATCCGGCCCTGACCGCGGTGAACCTCAATGGCGGGGCAGGCAACGACATACTGCGCGGTTCTGCATTCGCCGACATCCTCGACGGCGGCTCCGACGCCGACAGCGTCGATGGCAACCAGGGCATCGACATCGCCCTGCTGGGCGACGGCGACGACACCTTCACCTGGGATCCGGGCGACGGCAACGACACGGTCGAGGGACAGGGGGGCACGGACCTGCTGGACTTCAACGGCGCCAACATCGCCGAGATCATCGATGTCTCCGCGAACGGCAGCCGCACGCGCTTCTTTCGCAACATCGCCAACATCGTGATGGACCTCGGTGGCGTGGAGCGGATCGCCTACAACGCGCTCGGCGGCGCGGACGTGGTGACCATCAACGACCTCGCCGGAACCGCGACCACGCAGGTGCGGGTCAACCTCGCCGCGACCGGCGGCATCGGCGACGGGCAGGCCGACGGCGTGGTGGTCAGCGGTGGCTCCGGTGCCGAGACGATGGTCGCGAGCGCCGCCGCCGGGCTGGTCAGCGTGGCCACGCCCGCGGCCACCGTGATCGTGGCGACCGCCGAGCCCGCGCTCGACACGCTTTCGGTCAACGGCGGCGCCGGCAACGACACCCTCGTCGTGGAGGCCAATTTGGCGGGGCTGCTCGCCAGCGTTGCCGCCGACGGCGGCAGCGAGACCGATACCGTGGTGGCGCGCGGCACCAGCGCTGCCGACAACCTGCAGTCCTTCTCGCCGGGACCGGTGCTCACCGCCGGCGGGGTGATCTTCCTCAACTCGGCGCTGGCCGAGAACCTGCGCATCGAGGGCCTCGATGGTGGCGACACCCTTGTCAACGGCACCAACGTGACCACGCTGTTCGGCCAGGTCACGCTCGACGGCGGTCCCGGCGCGGACATCCTCAACGGCAGCAATGGCGTCGAGGTCCTCGACGGCGGCGCCGGCGACGACGTGCTCGACGGCGGCCAGGGCAACGACCTCGCGTTCCTGGGCGCCGACAACGACACCTTCAACTGGGACCCGGGCGACGGCAGCGACATCGTCGATGGCCAGGCCGGCACTGACCTGCTGCGCTTCAACGGGGCCAACATCGCCGAGATCGTCACGATCTCCGCCAACGGCACCCGCGCGCGCCTGTTCCGAAACATCGCTGCGATCGACATGGACCTCGATGGGGTGGAGCAGATCGACTACAACGCGCTCGGCGGCGCCGACGTCTGCGACGTCGGCGACCTCGCGGCGACCGACGTCACCCGCGTGCGCGCGCTGCTGGCCGGCACGCTGGGCGGCGGCACCGGCGACGCGCAGGCAGACAGCGTCGTCGTCGGCGGCTCGGCGCAGGCGGACGTGTTCGGCGTCGGCTCGGCCGGCGGCACCGTGTCCGTCACCCGCGGCGCCGTCACCGTCGACGTGCTCGCCGCCGAGCCGGCCGGCGACCGCATCACGGTCAACGGCCTCGCCGGCGACGATAGCCTGGGCGCGACGCCGGCCGCGGCGATCGCCGTGCCGCTGAGCTTCAACGGCGGCCAAGACAGCGGCAATGCGGAAGCCGGCGACCTCTTCGTGCTCGCCGGCGAGGCCGTGGCCGAGAACTACACGGTCACGGCCAGCGCGGGCGGTGCGCTGCTCGCGCGCCTCAGTCCGGTCTCGTTTTCGATCGCGATCGACGCGATCGAGCGCCTGCAACTCGACCTCGGCAACGGGATGGACAGCATCAACACGCTGCTGCTGCCGACGATGCGGCAGATCCTCGACGGCGGCGCGCCGGCCTCGCTGCCCGGCGATTCGCTCAACGTGGCCAATTTCAGCGGCGACGTGTTCGTCTCGCCGATCGTGGTCGCCGGACTGCGCCGGATCGACCACGTGAACTTCGAGCAGACCACCAACCAGCAGCTGTTCCAGGCATTCCTCACCGGCCGCCAGCAGACGCCGCCCAATGCCTCGACCGCGCTGGGCTTCGGCCAGGTCACGCTCAATCCGGCACAGGACGCGATCGCGGTGTCGCTGGGCTACGCCGGCCTGCTCGGCGCCAGCACCACGGTGCGCCTGCACGCGCCGGCGCCGCGCGGCGTGACCTCCGGTTCGATCTTCGACCTGCCGGCCTCCGGCGCCACCAGCGGCAGCTTCACCGTCGGCCCGCTGGCGGTCACGCCCGCGCAGGTGAGCCAGCTCAAGCAGGGCCTGTGGTACTTCAACGTGGCCTCCGCCGCGCCCGGATCGGCCAACGGCGAGATCCGCGGCCAGCTCGACAACATCCAGTTGCGCGACGGTTTCGAATAGCCGCCGCGGCGCGGGCGGACTCAGGCGTCGTCGGCGCCGAGGTGCGCGAGCAGGGCCTGCAGTTCATCGTCCTCGCCGGTCAGCTGCCAGCGGATCAGCGACACCGGGATCAGGCCGGCGGCGTCGACCTCGGCGAAGAAGCCGCGCATGTTGAAGTCCGCGCCCTGCTGGCGCGCACGCTCCATCAGCAGGCGCTCGACCTGGTACTTGCCCACCACGTAGCTGGTGCCGTAGCCCGGCTGGCGCAGGTACAGGAGCTGCTCGAAACCGAGCAGGTCGAGGTCCTCGCGCATCCAGCCGCGCGGGGTCCAGGCGACGTGGAAATCCTTGGCCTGCTTGAGGGTGAACTCGTTGGCGTGGGCGTACAGCGAACCGAGGCCGCGCGCCGCGCGCTGCGCCAGCATGATCCACACGATCTCCCGCGCGCGCGGCTGCGCGTCGTAGAGGCCGGCATGCATCATCATCTCCTCCATCCCGGTCGCCATGCCCTCGGCGCGGCTGTCCCAGATGTTGTAGAGCAACGGACCGCGCCGGATCGCGCTCGCGTGCGGCTGCTCGCGCATGCGCGCCAGGTCCCACCAGTGGTAGAAGTGCGTGTACAGCGTCAGCGGCTCGTAGTGGGTGGCGATGGCGAAGAAGTTGCGCTGGTCTTCGGCCACGAACTCGCCGACATGTGCGCGCATGGCCGGGTCCATCCAGGGCTCGACCGCCATGATGTCCTTGGCCGCCAGGAATTCGTGATAGCGGGTTACCGCCGCGTTGCCGCGCTCCTGGTACTCCTCCGCGGTGGTGATCACCGGCATCGGCGGCAGATCGCGATTGCGCTGCTCCTCCAGGCGTAGCGAGGCATGCGCCCGCGCCAGCTCGCGCTGCAGCAGGTCGACCTGCTGCTCCCACGACAGCGGAACCAGGTGCACGTGGCGCTGGTACCAGGTGTAGTTCTCCTTGCCCACGCCCGAGGGCCCGGTCTTCGAGGGCGCCTGCGCCTGCAACCACGCCACGAAGGACTCGGTCGCGGCCAGCGCCTCGCGCCGGGCGCGCTCGACCCGCGGCCCGGCGCCGGCGATGCGCGCCTCGAGTTCAACCAGGGCCTGGGCCTGCTGGACGAGATTGCCGATGCCTGCCAGCCACAGTTCGCGCGCATTGCCCGTGAGGTTCGCGCGCGCCATTTCGAGCAGCGGCGGGATCGTCCCAAGGCCCTGCGCGAGTTCGTCCGCGGCGGCCGCGGAGAGCGGGAATTCGTAGGTCCACAGCTCGACCAGGCCATGGTGCACCGGACCCTCGTGCGCCGGCGTGTCGCTCTGCTCGGTCCACACCGTGGTGTAGAAGGCCGGATCGCGCGCCCACGGCCGCAGCACGCGATGGTTGAAATCCATGCCGTGCATCTCGGCGCGCAGCAGCTCGTAGTCGACCCGGTCGGCCACCGGCCAGGCGCTGGCGTCGATCGCCGCCAGGCGCGCCTGGTAGTCCTTGAGCGCGGCATGCTGGCGCGCCATCACGGTCGCGCCGTAGTCGGGCGCGCCATCGCGCAGCGGCGGGTGCTCGAAGGCGCGCCAGTCGGCGAACAGCGACTCGAGTTCGGCGTAACCCTTCATTCGTTCCTCTCCCGGTTCCGCAGCCTGCGGCGCCGACCCGGGCGACAGGGCCAGGATCGAGGCGAAGGCCAGCATGGCGATGGCGTGGCGCATCACGGCTTGACCAGGTCGCCGTAGGAGTCCGGCCGCCGGTCGCGGTAGAACTGCCAGGTGTTGCGGACCTCGCGGATGCGGTCGAGGTCGATTTCGGCGGTGACCAGTTCGTCGCGGTCGCGCGAGCCGGTGGCGAGGAACTGGCCGCGCGGGTCGCAAAAGTAGCTCTGGCCGTAGAACTCGCCGATGTTCCACGGCGCCTCGGTGCCGACCCGGTTGATGGCGCCGATGAAGTAGGCGTTGGCGACCGCGTGCGCGGGCTGCTCGAGCTTCCACAGGTACTCGGACAGGCCGGCGACGGTGGCCGAGGGATTGAACACGATCTCGGCGCCGTTGAGGCCCAGCGCGCGCGCGCCCTCGGGGAAGTGGCGGTCGTAGCAGATGTACACGCCGACCTTGCCGTATGCGGTGTCGAACACCGGATAGCCGAGGTTGCCCGGGCGGAAATAGAACTTCTCCCAGAAACCGGGCGCACAGTGCGGGATGTGGTTCTTGCGGTACTTGCCGAGGTAGGTGCCGTCGGCATCGATCACGGCCGCGGTGTTGTAGTAGATGCCGGTGCCGTCGACCTCGTAGATCGGCACCACGATCACCATGCGGTACTTCTTCGCCTGCTCCTGCATGAGGCGCACGGTCGGGCCGTCGGGGATCGCTTCCACGGCCTCGTACCAGCGCGGGTTCTGCTCGGCGCAGAAATAGGGGCCGGTGAAGATCTCCTGCATGCACAGCACCTGCACGCCCTGGCGACCGGCCTGCTCGACATGGCGCAGGGTTTTCTCGAGGTTGGCGCTGCGGATGGTCTCGATCGATTCCTCGACGGCGCAGGCCATCGAGGCCTGGATCAGGCCGCACTGGATCTTGCGGGGCATGGCGCTTCCTCGGGTTACCTGGACACGGGCTGGCTCGTGGCCGCGATCATCGCGCAGGGCGCCTGCCGCTGACCATGGGCACGAACCAGACCGCGTACTGGTCCGGATCGCGCACGCTGGCAATGACCTGGTCGAAATGGGCGCGGAACTGCGTCACCGTCCATTGCGAATGCTCGGCCAGCGGCTCGGCGTAGCCATCGCGCCAGGCGACCAGGATCTGCGCCAGCACCTCGCGCTCGACCCGCAGCGTGTCCACGATCGCGTAGTCGACGCGCAGGTCGGCCAGGCCGAGGCGCCGCAGCAGCGACCAGGTGCCACGACCGATGCGCGCGTCCGTGCCGGTGCACGCGGTGTAGTTGATCGGGCCCTCGCGCCAGAGCAAGTCCGGGTCCAGCGCCCCCGGCATCATGTGCAGCATGCCGTAGTCTTCCGACAGCACATGCACCCAGCCGCCCGGGCGCGTGACCCGCACCAGTTCGGCCAGCAATCGCTCGGGTTCCGGCACGGCCTGGGTCACGTGGCGGCAGGCGACGAGGTCGAATTCGCCGTCGGGAAAGCGCAGGTGGAAGGCGTCGCCCTGCTCGAAGGCGAGGCGCGCCGCGAGGTCCGGATGGCGCTGTCGCGCGGTCTCCAGCGAGGCCTCGATCAGGTCCACACCGGTGACGTGCACCGCAGGAAAGGCATCCGCCACCCGCGCGGCGAACTCGCCGGTGCCGCAACCGGCGTCGAGCACGCGGCTGCCGGCGCCCAGCCCGTAGCGATCCAGCAACGGGCGCTCCTGCGGCCAGATCGCCGTGGCTTGCGCCGCCAGCGTGCGCACCATCGACTCGTCGGCCATCTGCCGCGCCTGCGGATTGCGTTCGTTGCCTGCTGGATTCATGGCGCTGGTGGCATCCCGAGTTGGCGAGGTTATCGCAGGCAATCGACCCGGTATCGCTTTTCCGATCACCGGAATCCGCGCAAGGGCAGGCTGTCGTCGCGTTGCAGCCAGTTGCTGGCGGCATAGGCGGCACGCCCGTCGGTGGCATGCAGCGAGTAGGCGTGGCGCGACACCGGCGAGCGGTTCGGCGCGCTGTAGTGCGGCAGCAGGCCGTGGAAGCACACCAGCGTCCCGGCCGGAACCGGCAGCGGGATCGCGCGGTCGGCGCCCGGCCACGGGGTCTCGTCGAGGCGCTGCATGCGCACGCTGTCGCCCTCGCGCACGAACAATTGCCGCAGCGGGCTGCGGTGGCCGCCCGGTTCCACCCACAGGCAACCGTTGTCCAGGGTCGCGTCCTCGAGCGCGAACCAGAACGTGGTCACGCTGACCGGATCGGTGTGGAAGAAGGTCGCGTCCTGGTGCCAGCCGACTTCGCCGCCGATGCATGGTTGCTTGAATATGTACATCGACTGCCAAAGCAGCGGTTCGGCGAGGCCGAGCTCGCGCGCGAGCGCATCGAGTTGCGGCCCGCGCGAGAAGCGGTCGAAGACCGGATCGAGGTCGTGCAGCGCGTGCCCGATCTTGTTGATCGACAGGGCCTTGGCCTGGCGCAGGCTGCCGTCGGCCGCGAACGCCTCCTCCTCGAAGAAGCAGCTCACGCGTTCGGCCGAGGCGAGGAAGTAGGCGTCGGTGACCCGCGCCTGCTCGCGGGTCGTGAAGATGCTGCGCTGGTTGCCGGGATCGAAGGCCTCGACGATGGCGAGTGCACGATCGCGCACCGCGGCGATCTCCGCCGCCGACTTGAAGCCCTCGAGGACGAGGTAGCCGCGTTCGCGGTAGTCCTGGATCCGTTGCCGGTCGAGCATGGTCGGACGCGGGTCTCGCGGGCCAGTCGGGCTCAATCGCCCGTGGCCGTCGTCGCCGGCGGCGCGAGCACGAGGCGGAAGGCCTTGAGCGCTGCGCCATGGAAGATGCTGGCGTGGGTTTCCTCCGGCATCGGGTGGTAATGCAGTCGCACGCGCGCATCGCCGCGACCGCGCAGCTGCCGCGCCAGCGCGGCGACCTGCGGCTGCATCTCCTTCTCGTCGGCCACGCTGAGGAACACGACCTTGGCCTGCAACGCCTCGTTGGCCAGCAGCGGCCCGGCCTGCCGCACCAGGTAGTCGCCGTTCCACCACAGGCTGGGGCTGACCGCGACGTAGATGTCGAACAGGCCAGGTTGCAGCATCAGGGTCTCGACCACGAACAGGCCGGCGAGCGACTCGCCCACGATCGCGGTCGGCGCCTCGGTGCGATATTCCGCGCGCAGCCGCGGCAGCAGTTCTTCGGCCAGGAAGCGGCGGAAGGCGGCCGAGCCGCCGACCTGCGGCGCGATCTTGCGGTCGTCCTCGAATTCGGTCGGCCCGGTGGTGTCGCGGCGGCGCACGGTGTTCTCGAGGCCGACCACGATCACCGGGCGCATGGTGCCGTTGCCCACCGACACCTGCACGATGCCCGACAGGTGGTGGAAATCCTCGGCGATGCCACCGTCAAGCAGCAGCAGTACCGGGTATCGCTCGTCGCCCGCGGCGTAGCCGGGCGGCAGCATCACGTTGTAGCGCCGGGTCTCGCCGAGGACTTCCGAGCGCATCGTGTAGGACTGCGCGATGACCACCGGCTCCGGCGCACCGGCCGACGGCGCGTCGGCGCGCGCCGGCCCCGGCAGGGAGCCGGTTGCCAGCAACGCGACGGCGACCAGGCGCAGAGTCCGGCGCATGCGGTATGCCAGGCAGGCTCAGGCCATGCAGGCTCAGGCCACGCAGGCTCAGGCCAGGGCCTTGGCCTTGAGGCGCGCGAACTCCTCCGCATTGATCGTGCCCTTGTCGAGCAGCGCCTTGGCATCGGCGATCTGTTCCGCCGGCGACTTGCCGGCCACGGTGCGGATGTAGGCGTCGGTGTCGGCCTTGGCGCGGTGCAGGGCGTCGCGCTGGCGCTCCGCCATCCCGCGGCCGCGCACGAAGATGTAGACCAGCGCGGTCAGCAGGGGCAGGAACAGCAGGAAGATGATCCAGATCGCCTTGGCCAGGCCACCGACCTCGGGGTCGCGCATGAGGTCGGAAACGACCTGGAACAGCACGATGAGATAGGCGATGAAGACGAAGGTCGACAGCGCCAGCCAGATCATTTCCTTGAGCGGCATCATGGGCGAATCCTGGGCAGGGGAGGGGAGCAACGCGTCTCGAATCGGACGGCAGGGCGCCAGCACCGTGCATTCACGCTGCGTGGCGGGCCGCGGACCTGATCAAGGCATCTTAAGCCAGCACGTGCCCGGCGTACCAGCCGCGGAGGGGCAGCGGGAGACGGCCTCGGCGAATCGGCGTCCGTGGCTGGCTATACTTCCGCAGGCCGTGCCAGCGATGGTCCGGCCCCTGCACGACAACCACCGACGGAGCCCCACGCCATGCCGCGCTTTCCCTCGCACCAATCCGTCGCCATCGCGATCGCCGTGCTGGTCGTCACCGCGCTGGGCGCGTGTTCGGGCACCGGGGAAACCCGCGAGCCGGGCGCGGACCGCACCCGCGTGACCTATCGCTGCAGTGATCGCCAGATCATCCGCGTGCTCTACGACTACACCACGCCCTCGGCGCCGGTGGCGCGGGTGGTGGTCAAGGGCCAGACCTTCGAGATGCGCAGCGTCCGCTCGCAGCCGGGTTCGGCACGCTACTCGACCGAGTCGGGCCTGCGCGACGGCCATGGCCTGCAGTGGTGGACGCGCGGAAACCAGGCGACCCTGAGCGAGATGGCGCTCGGCCAATCCGGGTCCGAACCGGTGCGGATCGCGTCCTGCGTGATTTCGCGCTGAGCGCCGGTCGGCCGCGCGAGGGTCCTGAACGATACGCGCGCACGGCAAGCCGCCGCGAGGAACCACGCATGGGCCACGCCGCCAACACCACGTCCACCATCATTCCCTGCCTGCGCTACCGCGACGCGCCAGCCGCGATCGACTGGCTGTGCAAGGCCTTTGGATTCACCCGGCATGCGGTGTATGCCGACGGCGCCACCGTGCACCACGCCCAGCTCGCCTTCGGCAACGGCATGGTCATGCTGGGCTCGGTCGACAATGCGAGCGAGTTCGGCCGCCGCATGGTGCAGCCCGACGAGCTCGGCCTGCGCGAGACCCAGTGCCCTTGCGTGATCGTCGCCGACGCCGATGCGCACTACGCGCAGTCCAAGGCGGCGGGGGCCGTCATCGTCGACGACATCCGCGACCAGGACTACGGCGGCCGTGGCTATTCCTGCCGCGACCCCGAAGGCCACCTGTGGTGGTTCGGCAGCTACGATCCCTGGAAGGACCCCGGGACAGCGCAATAGGGGGCGGTTGGGCCGCGGGTGGGGCCTATCGCGCGCAGAGCGCGCTCCTACGAAGCTGGCGTTGTAGGAGCGCGCTCTGCGCGCGATAGGCCCCACCCGCGACCAAAGGCGCTCCCGCAGGGCGACCACGGCGCCCTGCGATCAATCCCGATCGATGCGCGAAGACCGCCGCGTATCCGGCATCCACAGGTACACCAGCAGCGAACAGGCGATGCACGCCGTGACATACCAGTAGAACCCGGCCTCGTTGCCCGCCTGCTTGAACCACAGCGCGACGTACTCCGCGGTCCCGCCGAACAGCGAGACCGTGATCGCATACGGCAGCCCCACGCCGAGCGCGCGCACCTCGACCGGGAACAGCTCGGCCTTGACCACCGCGTTGATCGACGAATAGCCGCTGACCACCGCCAGCGCCAGCAGGATCAGCGCCAGCGCCTCCCAGGGACCCTGCGCCGACTCCAGCCGCGACATCAGCGGCACGGTGCCCAACGTGCCGGCGACGCCGAACGCGACCAGGATCGGGCGCCGCCCGATGCGGTCGGAGAGCGCGCCCACCAGCGGCTGCAGCAGCATGAATCCCACCAACGACGTGGCCGACACCAGCGTGGCCAAGTCCTTGGCGAAGCCCACCGTATTGACGAGGAACTTCTGCATGTAGACCGTGAAGGTATAGAACGCGAGTGTCCCGCCCATGGTCAGGCCGGCGACCGTGGCGAGCTCGCGTGGATGGCGCAGCAGTTCGCGCAGGCGGCCGCGGCGGCGATCGCCGCTTGCGGCATGCCGCGCAAACGATTCGGTCTCGACCATGGTGCGTCGCAGCCACAGGGCGCCCAGCGCACCCAGCGCGCCGATCACGAAGGGGATGCGCCAGCCCCAGGCGTGCAGTTGCTCCGGGGTGAGCAGCCAGCGCTGCAGCACGATCAGCACCAGCAAGGCGAGCAACTGGCCACAGATGTTGGTGACGTAGAGCCAGCTCGACCAGAAGCCGCGCCACTCCCGGGTCGCGACTTCGCTCATGTAGGTGGCCGAGGTGCCGTACTCGCCGCCCACGCTCAATCCCTGCAGCAGGCGCGCCGCCACCAGCAGCGCCGGCGCGGCGACGCCGATGCTGGCGTATCCCGGCGTGATCGCGATCAGCAGCGAGCCACCGCACATCATCAGCACCGAGAGCACTAGCGCCGCCTTGCGTCCATGGCGATCGGCGTAGGCGCCGAGCAGCCAGCCGCCGAGCGGACGCACCAGGAAGCCGACCGCGAACACCGCCGCGGTGCTGAGCAGTTGCGCGGTGAGGTCGCCCTCCGGAAAGAAGGCCGGCGCGAAGTACAGCGCGAAGGCCGCATAGGCGTACCAGTCGTACCACTCGATCAGGTTGCCGATCGAACCGCTGACGATCGAGCGCAGGCGCGCGGCGGGACTGAGCGCGGATTCCGGCCGGGGCAGTCCGCTCATTCGAGCGCGGGCCAGCCGCTGGCGTCCAGGGTCTCGCGATAGGCGTGCCAGGTGGCATACGCCAGCCACGGCATCACGACCACGAGGCCGAGGAACGCGGTCAGGAAGCCGAGCGCGGTCAGCAGCACGATCAGCAGCGCCCACAGCAGCATGACCGGCTTGTTGCGCAGCACCGCGTTGATGCTCGAGACGCAGGCCGTGACCATGTCCACGTCGCGGTCGGCGATCATCGGCAGCGACACCGCGGCGGTGGCGAAGGTCAGCGCCGCGAACACCGAGCCCACGGCCGAGCCGACGGCGAGGAACTCGAGCAGTCCGCCCAGGTTGCCGGCCTGCACCGGCAGGAAGGCGTTGACCATCATCCCGGCGCGCGACCACAGAAGCAGGATCACCAGTTGCGCCAGCGCGAACACGCCGGCCTGCCCCACCACGCGGCGGGCGAGGGTGAAGGAGTGGCGCAGTGTCGGACGGCGACCCGCGCCCAGCTCGCGACTCACGCAGTACAGCCCGACCGCGATCAGCGGCGCCACGAACACGAAGCCCGAGAGCAGGGCGGCGAGCAGCGCGAAACGGCCCAGCGACCATGCCAGCAGCGAGATGGCGGCGCTCATCAGCATGATCGCGCCGCCGAAGACCAGGCTCAGCCCCGGCGCCCGCCGCAGGTCCTGCCAGCCCAGGCGCAGCCAGCGCCACGGCGCGTCGAGGCGCAGCGCGGCGCAAGGCACGACGAATGGGCGTGCGGTCGCGGTGGGCGCGGGTTCGCGCAGGGGATCCATGCGGGGACGTTCGAAGCGCGGTTGGGGGCGAGCTTGCCACCTGCCGCTGCCAGCGTCACCTGTGGATCCGGGATCTCCTCGGCATGCGGGCTACCGCACCTGGATCACGCCGGGCCCGTGGCCGATGGGTCGCGCTACCATGGCGCGTCGTCGATCAGGGTCGGACGGGATGGGCATCGAGGACGCGCGACCGCGTCGAATCGTCATCGTCGGCGGCGGCACCGCCGGCTGGATGGCGGCGAGCCTGATGGCCCGGCGCTGGGCCGGTCGCGCGGTCGAGATCAGCGTGCTGGAGTCGCCCGAGATCGGCATCGTCGGCGTCGGCGAGGGCTCGACGCCGCAGTTGCGCGGCTTCTTCGATGCGCTGGGCATCGCCGAATCGGAGTGGATGCCGCGCTGCAACGCGACGTGGAAGACCGCGATCGAATCGCGCGGCTGGTCGACGCGGCCCGGATTCGCGTCCTACTACCACCCCTTCAAGAACGACCTCGACGACCGCAGCGCGCCGGCGTACTACTTCAACACGGTCATGCGCCGGCGCGGCGCCAACGTGCCCGCGCATCCCGATCGCTACTTCATCAACACCGCGCTGGCGCAACGCCGGCTGGCGCCGCTGCCAGCCGACAGCTTCCCGTTCCGGGTGTTCTACGGATACCACTTCGACGCGATGCTGATCGGCGCCTTCCTGCGCGAGTGGTCCGCGCGGCAGGGCGTGCGCCACCTCGAGGGCACGGTGTCGCGGATCGAGCAGGCCGAGGGTGGCGACATCCGCGCGCTGCACACCCAGGACGGGCGCCGGATCGAGGCCGATTTCTACGTTGATTGCACCGGTTTCCGCTCCCTGCTGCTGCAGCAGACGCTGGGCGTGCGCTTCCTGCCCTTCGCCAGTAACCTGTTCAACGATTCCGCCGTGGCGATGCCCACGCCGCACGATGGCGCGAGAATCGCGCCCCAGACCACGGCGACCGCGCTGCGCTGCGGCTGGGCCTGGCGCATCCCGCTCACCAACCGGATCGGCAATGGCTACGTCTACAGCTCGCGCTATCTCTCGCGCGACGAGGCCGAAGCCGAGCTGCGCGCGCACCTGGGCCTGGGCGATGCCGACGTGCCGGCGCGCCATCTCGCCATGAAGGTGGGGCGGGTGGAGACGCCGTGGGCTCGCAACTGCCTGGCGGTCGGCCTCTCGCAGGGCTTCATCGAGCCGCTGGAGGCCACCGCCCTGCACCTGGTGCAGGAGACCGTGGAGCGCTTCATCGAGGCCTACGGCGCGGCCGGCTTCGGCCACGCGCATCGCGCGGCCTTCAACGCCGAGATCAACGGCCGTTTCGAAGGCGTGCGCGACTACATCGTGTGCCGCTACCGGGTGAACTCGCGCACCGATACCGCCTACTGGCGCGACGCGGCGGGCCACGACCACCTGTCGGACTCGCTGCGCAGCCTGCTGCAATGCTGGTACGCAGGCGAGGACCTCGTGGCCGAGATCGAGCGCCAGGGCATCGGCCAGTACTTCGGCGTGCTGTCGTGGCATTGCCTGCTCGGCGGCTACGGCGTCTATCCCGACCCGGCGCGCCTGCGGCCACCGGGCGAGCGCGAGCGCCGCTTCGACGTCGCCAAGATCGACGACTTCATCGCGCGCTGCACGCTCAACTTCCCGGACCACGACGCGGCGCTGGCCGGTCTTGCCAGCGCCGCTGCGCCAACCGGGCCGGCGCCGCAGTAGATCGCGCGGCATGCGGGCCGCGCGACCGGCGGGCGCGATCGAGAATCAGGCGTCCGGCACGATTGCCGGCGGCTGCCAGCTGCCCTGGCCGGGCGGTAGCACCGACGGCGCTTCGGTCTTCGGCCAATAGAGCCGCATGACCATGTAGATCGGGCCGTCCGGCGCCGGCAGCCAGTTCGACTCCAGGTCCTTGCCCGGCGACTCGTGGGAAACGCGCAGCGTGAGCGAGCCGTCGGCGTTCTTCTTCATGCCCGGCAGCATCGGCGAATTGATCAGGTAGCGGTTGATCGGGTTCTCGATCAGCAGCTGGGTCTTGCCGTCGTACATCGTCACCGACCAGAAGGCGTTGACCGGCGGGAACTCGCCGTCCTTGAACGTGATCGTGTACGAGTGCTTGCTGCCATCGAGCGGCTCGCCCTTCGAATCGGAACGCGCCATGGGGTAGGTCGCCTCGACCGCGTCGTTGGCGTAGATGCCGGCCTTGGCGGCGACCGCGCGCAGGAGGAAATCGCCGTTGTAGAAGGCGCGGTCGCCGGCGACCGCGGCGATCGCCCAGCCATTGACCTCCGTTCCCACGGTCTTGAGCTTGTCCTCGATCGCCGCGAAGCCTTCCTTGATGCCGAGTCCGATCTCGGCCTTGTGCTCGGCCGAAAGGTCCTTGAACTCGAAGCTGCGCCCCGGGCCTATGCCGACGCTGGCGAACCGCGCCCGCAGTTCCTTCTCGGCCGCGACTTCGGGTGCGAACTGGAGCAGGAAATCGAGATAGCGCGGGAACTCGGTCTTGAAGGCCTCGTCGGAGAACGCCAGCCAGTCGACGGCGGGTGGGGCGGGCGGCGCCGGCTGGCCGAGGAAGGCCGACAGCGGCTGCGCGGTATAGCCGGCCTGCACCGCGCGGACGTTATCGATGTCGTCGGGGCCGAAGAGCTGGGTCCGGAATATCACCAGCCCGAACTGGGTCTCGTTGCGGAACACCTGGCGGATCCCCGCGGGCGCCTCGCTGCCGGTCCAGCCGGGTCCGGCGATCAGGTAGCAACCGGCTTCGTTGCCGGTGGCGCGGCTGCCGATGTAGGCATAGTTGAAGGAGTACATGTCGGCGAACTGCACCGAGTAATAGCGCTCCCTGGGCACCGCCGGCACGCACACCACCATCGGCTCGGCGCGAAGGTCGAGCTGCATCATCGAGTAGGGCGTGTCGCTGTTGGGCGTGACGATCGCGGTGTCCTTGTAGGTGAATACCTGCGATTCGTTGAGGATCTGGTTGAATCCGCCCTTGTACTGCGAGGACGCCTTGTCGATGTTGAACTCGTGCAGCGCCTTGTAGGCGGCGATCATCGGGAAGGCATAGATGTACGCCTCCTTGGCGATGGCGCGGGTTTCGGCCAGGCCTGGCGCGGGCACACCGCGAGCCTCGTCCTGTTGCACGGCTTGGGAGACGGTGTCGTCCTTGCCGCCGCAGCCGGCGAGCAGCGCCAGGGCCAAGGCAAAGGGAATTGCGTGCACGGACGTGCGACGGTTCGGCATGGGGCGGTCTCCTGGTCGGGTCGATGTGCGGGCGACTGCGTTGGCGGCTGGCAGGGTGCCAAGGCAAGGATAATTGACGCTGCGCCGTGTAGCGACCGCCCGGACGCGGGCTGGTCCCCGGCGAGGGTGTACCGTGACGATCCACTGGAGCTTGCCATGACCTCGCCGACCGCCCTTGCGGACCCCTTCCCCCCTGTTGCGGAGGCGACGCCGGCCCAAGCCGGGGTCCCGCTGCGCGACTGGTTCGCCGGGCAGGCGCTGGTGGGCTTGATCCCTTCGCCCGCGCGGCCCGGCGTGCTGCCGCTGTCCGCGCCCGACATGGCCCGCTTGGCATACCAGTATGCAGACGCGATGATGCGCCAGCGCGGGGCCTGACCCGCCGGTTGGGAGCACCGCGTCGATGCCGGGATGGATTTTCGACCTGCCGCTGTGGATCGTGGGGCCGGTGCTGGTGCTGGCGACGGTGGCGTACGCCTTGGCTGGCCTGTGGCTGGTGCGGCGCAGGGTCCTGCCGCGGCTGCAGATCAGTGACAAGGACTCGGAGTTCAGCGGCTCGCTGATGCAGGCAGTGATGGTCTTCTACGGCCTGGCGGTCGCGTTGATCGCCGTGAGCGTGTGGCAGAACCACGCCGACGTGTCGCGGACGGTGTCGCAGGAGGCGACGGCCATCGCCGCGCTGTACAGCGACGTGAGCGGATTTCCTGAACCGGTGCGGCCGGTCCTCCAGCAGGAGCTGCGCGACTACGTGCGCTACATCATCGACGAGGATTGGCCGCTGCAACGGCGCGGCGAGGTTCCGGCCGGCGACGTTGCCATGATGGATCGCATCGAGGCCACGCTGGTCGCGTTCGAGCCGGCGACCGCTGGCCAGACCCTGCTCCACGCCGAGGCCCTGCGCGCTTTGAACCTGACGATCGAGGCGCAACGCCTGCGGCTCGATGCGGTCGGCACCAGCCTGCCCACGGTCATGTGGCTGGTGATCGTGGCAGGCGCCGCCATAGGCCTCGGTTCCACGTTCTTCTTCCGGGTCGAGGACGCGCGCCTGCACGCGATCCAGGTCGGCATGCTGGCGATGTTCATCGCACTGGTCGTCTTCATGATTTTCGCCTTCGATCGCCCGTTCCGCGGCGACCTCGGCGTGTCGCCGGAATCCTACGAGTTGATCCACGAGCAGCTCATGCGGCGCTGACCAGGCTGTGCCGCCCGTCGTGGTTAGAGGCCATCGGGCGCATAATCGACAATCGCTGGTACCCCCACAATTCCTGACCCGGACCGGAGGCGATCATGGCAAGTCGTGCATTGCGGAAAATCGTTGCGTTGAGCGCCGGCACGCTCGTTCTGGCGCCGTCGCTCGCGATGGCCGAGTGCGGTTACATCTACGAGAACACCGAGAGCTTCCGCGACAAGGGCATCTATCCGGCCCAGGTCCTGCTGATCGACGGCGAGACCCCGAAGTCGTTCGAAAACGGCTTCAAGATCACGCCCGGCCAGCACACGGTCAAGGTCGCCGAGATGATCCCGGAAGGCGAACTCGGGATCAGCGGGATCCCGAACAACCGCGATACCGAGAAGAGCGTGACCATGAACTTCGACGCCGGCAAGGCCTACGTCATGGCGTCCCAGGTCGCACCCAACGCGCAAGGTGGCAGCGCGGCCGACCTCAAGGACATCTGGGACATCACGATGTTCGTGCTGAAGAAGGACTGCAAGTAGGCCGCATCGCAACTGGACCTCGCAGCCATCGGGTGCCGCCGCAGAGCGGTCCCCGATGCCTGCGGGCCGGCTGTGGCAACCGCCGTCCCCGCGATTCGGCGCCCTAGAGCGCCGGCAGGATCTGCTCGATCAGGAGCTTTGCGGTCAGCCGGTGCGGTTGCGGCACGTCGAAGTTCGCGGTGGTGATGACCACCACCACGCGCTGCTCGGGAAATACCTGCACCGAGTTGCCGCCGCTGCCGTTCATGGCGTACGAATTCCACATGGTTCCGGCGACCGGGAACTGCATCCGCCACCACAGGTAGCCGTACTCGACGCCCTCGTCGACCTGTGCATGCGCCTGGGTCGAGCGTCGTACCCACGCCGATGGCACCAGCGTCTTGCCATCGACCTTGCCGTCGTCGAGATAGAGCTGGCCGAGCCGGTAGAGGTCGCGCGTGCGCAGGCCCAGGCCACCGCCGGCCTGGGCCAGTCCCAGCGGTGAGTACTGCCATTGCGCGCCCTCGATCCCGAGCGGCGCGAACAGGCGCCGCTGGGCATAGTCGTCGAGATCCATGCCCACTGCCGACTGGATGACCGCGCCCAGCGTGGTCACGCCGGCAGTGCAGTAACGGAAGCTGCGGCCGTGCGGCGAGTCGGCGGGCTTGGGCATCCAGGCCGGGAAACCCTGGATCGGCAGGTCGATCGTGAACTGCACCCAGTCCTCGACCAGGTACATGCGTTCCTCATTGCCGCGCGAGTACGAATTCTCGTCATGGCATTCCAGCAGCGAGGACATCGTCATCAGGTCTTCGATCGTGATCCGCGCCTTGCGCGGATCGTCGTTGGCGATCGGGTGCGCCAGCTTGAGGTAGGGCAGGATGGGAGCCTCGACGCCTGGCAGCTTGCCGTCCTCGATCGCGAGCCCGACCAGCATGCCGGCGATGGTTTTGGTGGCCGAGCGCGTGTTGCGCCGCGCCTCGGCGCCAGCCTCGTCGAAGTAGTGTTCGTAGAGCACGCGGCCATCGCGGGCCACCAGCACGCTGGTGATCTTCTGGTATGCGCCGCCTTCGATCGCGCGCGTCACGCCATCGAAGGTCGATCCCGCGGGATCGGCGGCGGTCACGCCGCCGGTGCAGCCCAGCAATGCGGCGAGGCAAACGCGCTGCGACAGGGACATGGTCGGCTCCGTCAGGTACGGCGCCACGCTAGCAAGCCGCGCCGACCCGGCCTTGTAGGTTCGAAACCTTGCACCCGCGACTGGCCCAGGCGCGGTATTGCGAGGGTGTGCAGCGGAAGGCGCGCCGGAACGCATGGCAGAAGTGGCCCTGGTCCGCGTAGCCGCAGCGCGCCGCGATCGCGGTCAGGTTTGCGCCGCCGTCGTGCAGCAGCGCCAGCGCGCGTTCGAGGCGGCAGCGGCGCAGGTAGGCCGCCGGTGCACAACCGTAGCGGCGCTGGAAGGCCCGCGCGAGGTAGACCGGGTGCACGTCGGCGACGCGCGCCAGTTCGGTGATGTCCGGCGTGCGCGTCCACTCGTCGGCGAGGCGCTCGCGCGCGCGTTCCAACCAGGCCGGTCCGTCGCCGTGGTCGATGCGCGCATCGATCGTGGCTTCGTCAAGCATCAGCTCGAAGTCGGTCTGCGCCGCGAGCGGCGAGGCCGTGTCCCAGCACTGCAGTTCGCGCCACAGGCGCAGCGCGCGTGCCATCGCGGCGTGGCCCAGGCGCCGCGCGTGCCCGGGCAGCCGGCGCACATCGTTCGCCGCTTGCCATTGCGCCCGCGGCCACGACAGGGTGAAGAAGCGCCCGTCGAGTCCACGGAAGCAGTCGCGGTGCGTGGTGTCGGGTGGGTTGAGCACCAGCGCCGCGTCGTCGCACACCGGCGGCATGCCGCACGCGGAACTGACGTAGCGGCCGCCCAGCAGCAGGAGCACGTGGGCATCGTCATGGGTGTGGCGCCCTACCGCATGCTCGGGGATGGTCGGTCGCATTTCGGCCAGCGCGAGCGCGCCGACCTGGCGGCGCGCCTGGTAGTGGCCGAGGAAGTGGCCGTGGGCCATCCGTGTCGTGGCGAAGTCCACTAGTGGGCCTCGTCCGTGCCGGCTTCATCGGCCGGCGCCTCGCCGGCCTCGGCCGCCGTGATCGGCACGTAATCGGAGCGCCGGAACGGCGTCCCGCGCTTGACCACCAGGACCACGTCGCGCAGTGCGCCGATGTCGGCCACCGGATCGGATGCGACGAAGACGAGATTGGCCAGCTTGCCGGCTTCGATCGAACCCATGTCCGCTTCGCGGCCCAGCGCTCGGGCGCCAATCAGGGTGGCCGAGCGGATCGCTTCCAGCGGCTGCATGCCCGCGCGGGTCACGAAGATCTCCATCTCGCGCTGCACGGCAGGGTACGGCTGGTCGACCGGCGCGAAGGCATCGGTCCCGATGGCGATCTCCACGCCCATCCGGTGCGCTTCCGCGGTCAGGCGCTCGGCCAGGCGCGCCGAGCAGTAGGTCGGCGGGCCTTGGCCTTCGGGCATTTCGGCGCGCATGCGCTCGATGGTCTCGTAGACGTAGTTGGTCGCGTCGAGGATCACGCCGCGGTCCTTCATGCGCGCGTAGACTTCGCGCACCGCTTCCGGGATGCCCTGCACGAAGCGCGCCTCGTCGACCGGTGCGCGGTCGTGGTACGCGGGCGGCATGGCCTGGCCCTGGTAGGCGATCATGCACACGTGCGACATGGTGTCGACGCCGGCGCCAGCCACCTCCAGCGGCGAGGCCGGGAACACCGCCGCGTGCGCCCAGACCTTGAGGCCCTGCTGGTGCGCCTCGCGTGCAATCGCGCCGACGGTCACCGCGTCGAGGCCGGCATAGACCTTGATCGCCGTCGCGCCCGCCCCGCGCGCCAGCGTGACCGCCTCGCGCAGGTCGGTGTCGGCGGTCACCGCGCGCAGCCATGGCACCGTTCCCGCGGTTTCGCCCCGCGCCGCGGCAACCACGCGCGGATCGTGGAAGAAGTCCGGGCCGGCGAACAGCGCGGGAAAGACGATGTCGGGCGCGGCCAGTTCACCGACGCGCGCGGCGCGCGCGAGGTCCGCGACCGCGCGCGTGTCGTCGGCCATGCTGCGCACCGCGGTGACGCCGCCGTAGAGGCTGCGCCGCAGCATCGCCGCCGCGCGCCTGGGTTCCGGGGGCGTGGCCAGGTGCACGTGCGCGTTGACCAGGCCCGGCACGACATGGCGCCCGCGCATGTCGATCATTTCAGCACCGGCGTCGGCGGACAGCTCCGCGGCGGGCACCACGGCCTCGATGCGCTCGCCCCGCACCACGATCGCGACGTCGCGCCGCGCGGGCGCGCCGGTGCCGTCGACCAGGGTGGCGCCGGCGTAGATCGTGCGCTTGGGCTCGACCGGTATTGCGTCGCCCGCCGTCGCGGGCGGGAAGCAGGCAATGCAACACAGCGCGCCGAGGAGTCGGCAGGCGCCGTGGAAGGTAGTCGAACTCACATGCCGCCTCGAGCGTCGCTGGACGACGCGACTCTAGCGGGAACCCCGTCGCACCGGTCAATCGCGTAGCGCGGGTGCGGATACCTGTTCTGGGGTTCCCTAGGCAGTCCGGCGCGGGATCTTGCGCAGCAAGTCCATGGCCCAGCTCAGGGCCACGCAGGCCAGCGCCGGCAACAGCCAGGCGGCGGCCGGGCTGCTGGACGCGGCGACGCTGGCCGCGAGCGGTCGCCAGAGTGTCCCGCCGTAGACCGCGAGCGCGAACAGGCCGCCCAGCACCAGCGCCGCGACCAGTCCGCGCATCAGGTTCCGTTCCAGGCGCAAGTCCAGCGCCGCACGGTGCTCGGCCACGCGCAGCGCACGCTCGGCAACGCGCTGCGCGAAGTCCGCAGGCAAGGCATCCGGGATGGGCTCGCGCAATACGCGCATGACCGGGCGGTAGCCGGCCGCCTGCGGATCGTCGCGGCCCGGCGCCAGGCCCTGGCGTACCTGCTGCAGCGCGCGCTCCTGCGCCTGCCATTCGCGCTCGTCGCGATCGGGTTCATTGGGTCGGTTCATGCCGCGACTCCCAGTCGTGCTTCGAGGCAGGCGCGCAGGCGCTGCCGGCTGCGGAACAGGTGGCTCTTGATGGTGCCCTCGGAGAGGCCGGTGATGACGGCGATCTCGGCGATCGGGGCTTCATCGAGGTGGTACAGGGTCAATACGGTGCGCTGCAAGGGCGGCAGCGCCTCCATCGCCGCGCGGAGGTGGACGGCGCGCTCGGCGTCGCTGGTCGCCGCTTCGAGGTCGAAGGCGTCGCTGACCGAGTCCAGCGCCGCGTTGCCGTCCTCGTCCTGCGCCGGTTCGGCGATCGCGATCCGCTTGCGCTCCAGGTGGCGCTTGGCCATCGAATAGGCGACCTGGCCGATCCAGGACTTCAGCGCGCTCTCGCCGCGATACTGGTGCAGGCACTGGTGCACGCGCAGGAACACCTCCTGGCACAGGTCGCGGGCGTCCTCGGGGTGCCGCACCATGCGTTGCACGACGTGCCAGCACAGGCCCTGGTACTGGCGCACCAGCCGCTCGAAGGCGCCGGCCTCGCGCGCGAGCACGGCGGCGACCAGGGCCCGGTCGTCGTCCAGGGTCTCGTTCATGGCGTGGCGGCATCCATCGGGATGCAGGGATACGCCCAGGGCGCCGTCGGTTGCAAGTCCCGGGGCTGCAACCGGGGCGGCGGTGGCCGTATCCCTTGCCTCGAACCCCACACCCCGGCCAGGAGGCCCCCATGAACTTCGAAATGCTGATCCCGATTTCCCTCTTCATCTGCATCGCCTACGCGATCAAGTCCGTGGTCGACGCGCGGGTGCGCCGGCAGATGGTCGATTCCAACGGTTCGCAGGACCTGGTGCGCTCGATCCTGGAGGGCGACGAACTGCGCCGCCGCCACGGCTCGCTGCGCTGGGGCATCACCCTGGTGGTGCTGGCGCTGGGCTTCGCGGCGGTCGAGTACAGCGGCGCGCGCGACATCACCCCGGGCGTGATCGCGATCCTGCTCGGCGCGACGGGCCTGGGCAACCTCGCCTACTACGCAATGGCGCGCAAGCTGGGCTAGTCGCTGGCCGGTGTACGCGCGGGCGGCTGCGGCCGCCCGCGCGGGTCAATCGGCGGCCACCGGCGAGCCCGTGGCTGCGTAGCGGGCGAGCCGCGCGACCTGGGTGCCGAGCACCTGGTCGACGATCGGCGCAATGCCATCGAGCTTGAAGCGCGCGTCGCCGCTGACGAGATAGCTGAACTTGATCCGGGTGCCTTCGGGCCCGGCTTCGAGCACGAATTCCATCACCCCGCTGACGCCCCATTCCTGCAGCGGTCCCAGCGCGCCGACCAGGCGCAGGCGCTGGTCGCGCTGGGCCCAGACCACCCGCGCGTGCTCGACGCTGTTGCCCTGCCAGCGCTCGCAGAAACATTCGCCAGCGGCCAGCACGATGCGCATGTTGCGCGCCTCGCCCGACCAGGTGTGCTCGGGATCCCACCAGCGCCCGACCCGGCCCAGGGCCCTCCACACCGTTGCAGGCGAGGCCGCGACGGTGACTTCGTGCGTGACCTTGAAACCGGTCGGGCTGGCGCCCTCGACCACGGCCGATGCCCCGCTCGCGACGCACAGGCCGACCAGGAACAAAACGCTGCGGAACATGGCGATCTCCCGTCGCGGAACTCCGGGCGGACTGTGCCCAAACGGCAGGGCCAGATCAATTCGACGCCCGGCGGCCCGGTGCGCGCCCGTCAGTAAGGACGGGCCGACCCGAGGCTGCGCCGCGCGCTCGCACCGGCCTTGAAGGCCTCGTCGGGCGGAAACTCCTCGCGCCTCGGCAAGGCGGCAGCCGCCAGCGTGTTCGGCAACTTGGGGGTCGAGCGGTCGCGAGCGGCAGCGCGCTGCACGGCCTTGTGCGATGCGCGCCAAAGCTCGCCCGGGTGGTAGAAGGAGGGGCTGCGGGTCCACATCGGGTTGCCGGCCTTGACCGCGCCGGCGATGCCCTTGCGTCCCGGCGCGGGGCCCGAGTACAGCGGCACCCACAGGCCCTGCTTCGCGTCCGCCTCGAGGCAGACGTAGAACTGCGGCGTCGACGCCGATTCGTCCTCCGCGCAGGTGAACTGCGCACCGTTGCCCAGCAGTTCATCGGGATCGAGGTTCAGGACCAGTCCTGGCGCGTGCACATGGGGCATTCGGGACAGCTCCGTGGTTCGGGATCGGCGCGGGAACGCGCGTCCGGCGTGGTCGGGCAGCCGCGCCCGGGGCCGACCACCATACATCCTGCCGCCGGCAGTTCGCGGCCCGGCGCCCGGGGCGCAACTACGGCAGGTCGCATGCGCATGCGGGATCGACGACAATGCGCGTTCGTATTCGCCGTCGACCCGACTTGATGAAAACCCCGAAGGGCCTGCAGCCGTTGATCGACGACGGCATGATCGATGAAGTGGTGCGCCCGCTCAAGAGCGGCAAGGAAGCCTCGGTCTACGTGGTGCGCTGCGGCGCCGAGGTCCGCTGCGCCAAGGTCTACAAGGACATGGCGCAGCGCAGCTTCCAGGCGCGGGTGCAGTACCAGGAAGGCCGCAAGGTGCGCGGCAGCCGCCAGGCGCGCGCGATCGCCAAGGGCAGCAAGTACGGTCGCCGCGAGCTCGAGACCGAGTGGAAGAACACCGAGGTCGACGCGCTGTATCGCCTGGCCGAGGCCGGCGTGCGCGTGCCGCGGCCGTACGGGTATTTCCACGGCGTGCTGCTGATGGCATTGGTCACCGACGAGGCTGGGCACAGCGCGCCGCGCCTGGGCGAGGTCGAACTCGCGCCCGACGACGCGCGCCGCTTCCACGTCGAGCTGGTCCGCGACGTGGTGCGCATGCTCTGCATCGGGCTGATCCATGGCGACCTGTCCGAATACAACGTGCTGGTCGCGCCCGAGGGCCCGGTCATCATCGACCTGCCGCAGGTGGTCAGCGCTGCTGGCAACAACGCCGCGCGCGCCATGCTGCTGCGCGACGTGCACAACCTGCGCGACAGCCTGGCGCGCTTCGCGCCCGAACTCGCCGCCACCCACTACGGCGAGGAGATGTGGCTGCTGTACGAGAAGGGCGAACTGCAGCCTGACACCGTCCTGACCGGCCAGTTCACCTTCGACCAGCACGACGCCGACGTGGGCGCGGTCATGATGTCGATCGAGGACGCGCGCCAGGAGGCGCTGATCCGCGAGCAGGGGCGGGCGGAGGCTGCCGCCGCCGAGGATTGAGCGGCGCGTTGGTGTTTGCCGCGGCAGCGAGCTGGGTTGCGATTGCAGTGGTGGCCAATGCGGAGCAAACGGATGCCCTGACCTTCCTGTCTCGTCCCTGCCGTCAACGGACCCCGTTCTTCTCGTCCATCAGCGCCTTGATCACGGGCACCGGCGCCGAACCGAAGGACAGGAATTCGTTGTTGAACGCCTTGATCGAGAACTGGTCGCCGAGGCGCGCGCGCTCCTGTTGCTGCAGCTGCCAGATCGCGGCATAGCCGGCAAAGTACGAAGTCATCTGGACCGAGGACTGGGTGGCGCGCTGCCACTTCTGGCTGGCCTCGGCCTCCTGCTGGAACGCCTCGCGCAACAGCAGGTCCATCATCTGCTCACGGGTCATGCCCTCGGTGTGGATGGCGTAGTCGAGGATGGTGTTGCATACCGCGCGCAGGTTCCACTTCATCCAGAACAGCCACATCTCGTCGGTGCCGCCGCCGTAACCCGCGTCGAGCATCATCCGCTCGCTGTACACCGCCCAGCCCTCGATCATCGCGCCGTCGCCGAACACGCTCTTGACCAGGCTCTTGCTCTTGTTGGCGTGCATCAGCTGGGTGTAGTGGCCGGGGATCGCCTCGTGGATGTTGAGGATCTGCAGCATCCAGTCGTTGTACTCGCGCAGGAACGACTCGGCCTGCCCGGGCGTGAAGTCGTCGAGCGGGGTCACGTTGTAGTAGGTGTCGCGGGTCGGGTCGTAGGGGCCCGGCGCGTCGACCGAGGCGAGCGCGCCGAAGCCGCGCTGGTAGAGCGGCGTCTCGCGCACCTTGAGCGGACGGGTCGGGTCCTGGTCGAGCAGGTCCTTCTCGCGCACGAAGCGCTCGAGTTCGGGGATCTGGGCGCGGACGGTGGTGACCCAGTCTTCCTTCCTGACGTGCTTCAGGCTGAGATGGTCGAGCAGGGTGCGGATCATCACCAGGCGGTCGGCCGGCGGCTCCTGTTCGGGGAAGTACCTGGGCCACAGGGTGGTCGCGCGCTTGGCCATCTCGTCGTGGAGCCAGGCCTTCTCGGCCAGCGCGCGCTCGTAGATCGACCTGGCAGTGAAGCCGGTGTTGTTGTCGAGCAGGAACTTCTGCTCGTAGAGCTCGCGACCGATGCGGAACGAGCGCACTGCCTTGTAGTTCCCGTCGGACGCCTTGCCATCCGCGGGGCGCAGGCCTTCCAGGAATGCGATGTAGCCGATGATCGCGGCGTGCGCGGCACGAGTGCGCCGCTCGAACTCGGCCTTCTCGGGGTCGGTGAGCGCGGAGGCCCTGGCTTTCGCGATCAGCGGGTCGCCGAAGGTCGCGAGCGCCCCCCTGTTCTGGACCATGGCGAGCTCGGTGTGCTCGAGCGACGGCGTCGCGACGTTCGCCTGGGCGGCGGCGTAGTACGCCGGCACGCTGGCCAGGCGATCGCTCACCGCGCGCAGGCGCTGCTCGAGCGGTGCGTACTCGGTGTTGAGCAGCACTTCGAACGGGCCCGCGACGTTGTAGTTGGAGGGCTGCCACTGCCAGGCACGGAAGGTCTCGAGGTACCACCGGCCCTGGGCGAGCATGGCGCGGATCATCTCGAGGTCGCTGCGGTTGCCGGCCGAAAGCTTCTTCAGGTCGAAGTCCCCGAGTCGCGCGTTCCACGTGGCGTAGAACGCCGCCTCCCTGTCGCGTGCCGCCTGGTCGTAGGGCTCGAGCACGGCGGCATGGTCGTAGACGCCCGTGTAGATCGCGTAGCTCGGGTTCTGGCGCCAGAACGCCGGCATGAACTCGGCGACCAGTTCCTCGAAGCGCTGGTCTTCGGTGGGCTGCGGTTGGGCCGCGACGGTCGATGCAGGGGGCGCGGTATTGCAGCCCGAAGCGAACACGGCGCCCGCGGCGAGGAGCAGGGTGCAGACGATTCGGGTGATGCTGGGGTGCACGGCGGGCTCCTCGGTCTCGCGTCGGCGGACTACGAGGATATCCGACGGCGTTCGAGCCCGGTCAACGGGATGGGAGGCGTGCCGACGATCGCGCTTCGGGATCTGCAGTTGCTGCGGGTTTCCACCACAGCGCGGGATTTCGGGCTGCCGTCGCTCGCTACTCGAAGCCGCTGGCGAAGATCAGCGGCGTGAGCGCGACGATCGGGATGCAGTTCGAGAATTCGGACACCACCAGCGCATTGCCGCCGCCGGGGGCGGGTGCGCGCAGGCGGGTCAGCGCGGTCAGGAAGCGTCCCGGGGGAAGGAAGGGCGTGGTGCGGGTGAAACTCGCCATGCCGCCGGCGTCGGTCGTGATGTTGGTGCTGATCACCGGCACCTGGCCCTGCGCCAGCACGCCCTTGCCGCCGCCCGAGCCGCTGGGGTCGCAGGCTTCGCTGAGGTAGTAGTGCACCTCGATGTTGCCGGTCGACGGCGTGGTCGAGAGGGTGCCGGTGATGGTCCCCGTCAGCGTCGCGACATCGAACGCCGCCGACACCAGCGTCGGCGTGTTGAGCAGGGTGTTGGGTCCGGTGTCGCCGTCGCCCGGGTCATTGGGCGTCACGCCAGTGGGCGAGAGGTCCAGTTCCAGCGCCGCATTGCCATCGACCGATGCCGCGAGCACGTCCACCCAGGCAGGGCCATCGACGCGGATCCCGGCGCCGCCGTTGGCGCTGATCGACGCCGAGTTTCCGGTATTGAAGGGGTAGACGCGCGCAACGGTCGCGGTGCCGGACGGTCCCTCGATGCGGATCCCGTCGCCACCGTTGCCCAGCGCGACGCCGCCGACCCCGATCCCGATGCCATTGCCCGCCAGCGCATGCACGCCGATCGCGCCAGCGTCGATGCGGATGCCGCTGCCGGTATTGCCGGCGATCAGGTTCTCCACCACCTGGGTCGACGACGTGCCCGCGGCGAGGCGAACGCCGTCGCCCGCATTCGGCAGCATCGCCGTGCCCTGCGCGTTCAGGCCGATGTAGTTGTTGCGGATCCGATGGTCGATCGCCGGCTGCGTGGCGACCGGCGAGGCGATCTGGATCGCATGCGAGCCGCCGGCCGCGATCACGTTGCGCGCGAATGGCGTCGGCGAGGTGGCGCCGCCGTCGCCAAGGACCTGCTCGCCGACGATGTTGAACGTGCTGCCGCGCCCGAACGCCAGCGTCGGTCGGCCCAGCGCAATCCCGTTGCCCGCGGCCATCATGCCGGTGGCGTCCGTGCCGATATGGTTGCCGAGGATCCGCACCCCGCCGCTGATGCAAGCCAGTTCGAGCGGGCAGGGAGTTTCGCCGACCGAGATGGCCGCGCCCTGCCAGCGATTGATCACCAGGCCACGAAAGATCGATCCGGCGCCCCCACAGCCTGGCACCCCGGGAACCCGCGAACGCAGCACGAATCCATCCGCCGGACCGGCCAGGCTGCCGTCGATCTCGATGCGCAGTACCGCGTTGCTGCCTTGCAACAGCGAGTTCTCCACCGAGCCGGGCTGCGACAGGCCGTTGAACTCGATCGCGATGTCGATCACCGGCAGCGGCGACAGGGGCTGGATCGCATGCGGCCCCGTGCCGGGGATGCTGAAAACCACCTGGTGCGGCGCGCAGGCGCTCGGACCGGTGACCTGCGCGGCGTTGGCATCGAGCATTGCCTGGCGCAGGCTGCCCGGTCCGCTGTCAGCGGTATTGCTGACCACGAAAGTCGTCGCGGGCGCGGCGGGGGCAAGCGCGAAGGCGACGATGATCGCGGCGAATCGCAGCAAACCTCGCATCGGTCGCTCCTGCCGGGGCTCGCCGGATGTCGCCGGTACGAAGCCCCGGCACGCGACGCAGTCTGCGCCCGCAATCGCGACAAGGCAAAGACCCGCATTCGTCGCAAGTAGCGGCGCTCGCCCCAGCCGACGGGGTCAGGGGGCCCTTTCTCCGAGGCGCTCGAAGTGGCGCTGCGAGGAGGGGCTCCTGCGCGCGGGACTCCGATGCCCGCCCAAACCGACGCTTGCGCGACCGCTGGCCGCCCGCGAGACTGGCCGAAGAGGGCGTTTGAATTTCCTATCCCTCGCCGGGAAGCCCGCAATTGTCCTTGCTCGATGAACTACAGCGTCGCAAGGTATTCCGCGTAGCGACAGGCTACGTCATCGTCGCCTGGGTCCTGCTCCAGGTTGTCGATACGATTTTCCCTGCGTTTGGCCTCGATGCTGCCGCGTTCCGCATGCTGGTGATCACGCTGGTCATCGGCCTGATCCCGACCGTGATACTGGCGTGGGCCTTCGAGCTGACCGGAGGGGGCCTGGTTCCGGAGCGCAGCGCCGGCGAATCGCCGGTCGACAAACCGCCGGGTGAACTGCCGGCTGCCCTCGCTGCGCAGCCACTCTCGGTCACGGCGGTCCTGCGCAGGCCGCGCTTTGCGGTGCCCTTGGCGCTTGCGGCGCTGATGGCCGCGGGCACGATCACCATGCTGTCGATGCAACTGTCGGCGACTCGCACGGCACGGCACGAGCTCCTGCCACGGATCGAGGCGCTGGTCGCGGACGATGATCGGGACCGGGCCTATGCACTGGCGCTGGAGGCAGAACGCCACCTCCCGGGAGATCCCTTGCTCGAACGCCTGTTCTCGACCATCTCCGTCCGCATGTCCTTCGTCAGCGAGCCGGCGGGCGCCGAAGTCCACTACCGGCGTTACGGCGACTCGCAGGGCGACTGGCAGTTGCTCGGCACCACGCCGATCGCCGACGTTCGACTGCCGCGCGCGGTCCTGCACTGGCGCTTCGGCAAGCCCGGCCACGAGACCGCGGAGCGCGCCGGCGACTCCTTCGACGGCACCTACCAGGTTCAACTTGCCAAGGGCGAGCCAGTGGATGGCGCGGTCCGTATTCCCACGGCCAGCCGCTACTTCCTCCTGACCGGCTACCCGATGTCCCGGTACACCGTGCCGGAGTTCGCGGCACAACGCATCGAGGTGACGAACGAGGACTACCTCGAGTTCGTGCGCAGCGGTGCCTATGAGAACGAGACGTACTGGTCGCATCTGCGCTTCGTTCGCGACGGCGAACCGAGGCACTGGAAGGCGGCGGTCAGTGAGTTTCGCGATGCCACCGGGCGCTTGGGTCCCGCCACGTGGGAGGGCGGCATCTACCCGGACGGCGCCGCGCAGCTGCCGGTGTCGGGCATCAGCTGGTTCGAGGCCGCGGCGTACGCTCGCTACCGTGGCAAGCAGTTGCCGACGATCTACCACTGGAGCTCGATGACGATCTTCCCGTCGAACGAGGAAGCGAGGACGGATTCGAGGGAGCATACCAATGACCTGTTCCGGTCCGAGATCGTGGCGAAGAGCAACTTCGCCGGAAACGGGCCCGCTGCAGTGGGCAGCTACGAGGCCATGTCGCCATTCGGTACCCACGACGCCCTGGGCAATGTGCGCGAGTGGTGCTGGAACGCGACCAGCGATGACGCGGGCAGCGATCGCTACGTACTCGGCGGCTCGTGGCAGGACCCGACCTATCTGTATACCTACGGTGTAGCCAGGTCGCCCTGGGACAGGTCGGCGGTCAACGGGGTTCGCCTGGTCAGCTACGACGAGGATTCCGACTCGGTTGCGGGGTTCCTCGACCCCGTTGCACTTCCGGCGCGGGAAAGCCTGGCGCCCGTATCCGAGGAAGTCTTCGAGGTTTTCCGCGACCTCTACGATTACGACCGCACGCCGCTCGATGCCAAGGTCGAGTCCGTGCAGGCCGAAGCAGGCCCATGGACGCGGGAGACCGTCAGCTTCGATGCGACCTACGGCGACGAGCGTGTGCTCGCACAAGTCTACTTGCCGAAGAACATCGAGCCGCCTTACCAGGTGGTGGCCTATTACCCGTCGTCCGACGCCATCTTTCGCCACAGCAGCGACGAGTTCGAAGTCGGTTTTGTCGACTTCATCGTCAAGAGTGGTCGCGCCGTCGTGGTCCCCGTGCTCTGGGGAACCTACGAACGCAATGCGGGTATCGACTCGACCTGGCCTGACAATACGCGCGAGTACAGCGGCAACGTCGTCCGATGGATCCAGGATTTCCGCCGCACGGTCGACTATCTCGAAACGCGCCCGGACATGGATCTGGGGCGACTCGGCTTCTACGGCTTCAGCTGGGGCGGATGGAACGGGCCGATCGTGCTGGCGCTGGACGACCGGTTCAAGGCCGGCGTGTTCCTGTCCGGCGGCATTCCACCGACACTGGCGCGCCCGGAGGCGAGCTCGGCAAGCTACGCCTCCCGCGTGACGCAGCCCACGCTCATGATCAGCGGCGAGCACGATGTCATCCGGCCTGTCGCCACCTACCAGGCGCCGATGTTCGCCTCCCTGGGTACGCCGGATCACCTGAAGCGGCACGCAATCCTGGACGGCGGGCACCTGCCGCCCCGGGAGCAGGTCGTCGCCGAGTCCCTGGCATGGTTCGATCGCTACCTGGGGCCGGTCGAGTGAGGTAGTGGGGGGCCAGGGCGGCGCGATTGGCCGAAGGCAATGACGCGGTCTGCGCATCGCCAGACTCCTTTGATGTTGCCTGGAGGGATCCCGCCGCGCGTCGCGGCCGCCGGCCCGAAAAGGTAACCTCGCGGGCATCGTTCCCTCACTGTTCGCGTCCATGCCCACGGTCCTGTCGATCAGGCAACTCAGCAAGACCTACGCCTCCGGCCTGCAGGCGCTCAAGCCGGTCGACCTCGACATAGAGCGCGGCGAGATCTTCGCCCTGCTGGGCCCCAACGGCGCCGGCAAGACCACGCTGATCAGCATCGTGTGCGGAATCGTCACCGCCAGCGGCGGCAGCGTCACGGTCGACGGCCACGACAGTGTGCGCGACTACCGCGCGGCGCGCTCGCGCATCGGCCTGGTGCCGCAAGAGCTGGCCACCGACATGTTCGAGACCCCGTGGGCCACGGTGAACCTCAGCCGCGGCCTGTTCGGGCGTCCGCCGGACCCGGCGCTGGTCGAGCGCACGCTGCGCGACCTCTCGCTGTGGGACAAGCGCAGGGACCGCATCCAGACCCTGTCCGGCGGCATGAAGCGGCGCGTGATGATCGCCAAGGCGCTGGCGCACGAACCCGACATCCTGTTCCTCGACGAGCCGACCGCGGGCGTGGACGTGGAATTGCGCCGCGACATGTGGGCGCTGGTGCGCGCGCTGCGCGACCGCGGCACCACCATCATCCTGACCACGCACTACATCGACGAGGCCGAGGAGATGGCCGATCGCATCGGCGTGATCGACAAGGGCGCGCTGGTGCTGGTCGAGGAGAAGACCCGCCTGATGCGCAAGCTCGGCCGCAAGCAGCTCACCCTGCACCTGCCGCAGCCGCTGGCGGAGGTGCCCGCCGGACTGTCCGGGTGGAACCTCGCGCTGGCCGAGGGCGGCACCCTGCTCGAATACGAGTTCCACGCCAGCGACGAGCGGGTCGGGATACCCGCGTTGCTGCGGCGCCTGGAGGAACTGGGCATCGGCTTCACCGACCTCAACACGCGCCAGAGCTCGCTCGAGGACATCTTCGTCGGCCTGGTGAGCGAGCGCGCCAAGGCGACGGCATGAGCGACGACGTGAGCGAACGCATGAGCGCAGCCTTCGTGGTGCCGCTGTTCAACCGCCGCGCGGTGTGGGCGATCTACCGCTTCGAGCTGGCGCGCTTCGGGCGCACGCTGTTCACCAGCCTGCTGACGCCGGTGATCACCACCTCGCTCTACTTCGTGGTTTTCGGCGCCGCGATCGGCGGGCGCATGGGCGAGGTCGGCGGCGTCAGCTACGGCGCCTTCATCGTGCCCGGCTTGATCATGCTGTCGCTGTTCACCGAGAGCATCGGCAATGCCTCGTTCGGGATCCACTTCCCGAAGTGGACCGGGACGATCTACGAGGTGCTGTCGGCGCCGGTGTCGGCCTTCGAGCTGGTCCTCGCCTACGTGGGCGCGGCGGCGACCAAGTCGGTGGTGCTGGGCCTGGTGATCCTGGGCACCGCCAGCCTGTTCGTGCCGATGCGGATCGAGCATCCCTTGTGGATGGTCGCTTTCCTGGTCCTGACCGCGACGACCTTCTGCCTGTTCGGCTTCATCCTCGGCATCTGGGCCAAGGGCTGGGAGCAGCTGCAGATCATCCCGATGCTGATCGTGACGCCGCTGACCTTCCTCGGCGGGGCCTTCTACTCGATCGACATGCTGCCGCCGGGCTGGCGCACCTTCAGCCTGTTCAACCCGATCGTGTACCTGATCAGCGGCTTCCGCTGGAGCTTCTACGGCCAGGCCGACGTGGCCGTGGGCATCAGCCTGGCCGCGACCCTGGGTTTCTTCGCCTTGTGCCTGGTCGTGGTGTGGTGGATCTTCCGCACCGGCTACCGGCTCAAGAATTGAGGCGCCGCAAGGCCCCGTGCCGCCAAGGCCACCGTCGAGGACCGCCATGACCACAAGCACCTTGAGCACCGCGATCCTGTTCTGTGCCTGCCTCGTCGGCGCTGCGGCGTCGCGGGCCGCGGAGCCTGAAGCCCCGGCCTGCGAATCCACCGCTACCGGCGACCTGCGCCTGCATGCGCTCGAGAGCAGGATCTTCGGCAACACGCGCACGATCCGCGTGTTGCTGCCGCCGGGCTACGATGCGGTCGAAAACGCGCAGAAGCGCTATCCGGTCCTGTACCTGCTCGACGGCCAGAACCTCTTCGACACCTGCACCAACGAGTTCAACCACCAGGAGTGGGGCGTCGACGAAACGGTGCAGCGCCTGGTCGGCGAGGGGCGTATCGCGCCGCTGATCGTGGTCGGCATCGACCACGCCGGCAAGGACCGCGGCCACGAGTACCTGCCGTACCGGGATCTCGTCGGCAACCCGGACATGCCCGAGCCGGCTGGCAAGCGCTTCCCGGATTTCCTCGCCGGCGAGGTCTTGCCGTTGGTGGATGGCAAGTACCGCACGCTGCAAGGGCTGCCGCACACCGGCATCGGCGGCTCGTCCTACGGCGGCGCGGCCGCGCTCTATGCCCTGATGGCCCGGCCCTTCATCTTCGGCCACGGCCTGATCGAGAGCCCGACGATGTGGATCGGCATGGGCCAGCTGGTGCGCGACACCAGCCCACTGGTGGCGATGCCCAGGCGCGTGTTCGTCGCGTTCGGCGGCAAGGAATCCGAGGATGCGGCAGGCAGCGCGTTGATGATCGGGCTCGTGCGCCAGGTCGAGACGAACTTCAGGGCGGCCGGCCACGGCGAGCGCAGCTTCCGCCTCGTCATCGAGCCGGAGGCGCGGCATTCGGAACCCGACTGGGCACGGCGCCTGCCCGGCGCACTCGAGTTCCTCTACGGGGAGTGAGCAGCCGCCGCGCGCGTCAACGCGGCCGCTGGTGCGCTTCGATCCAGTCCGGCAGCAGCGCCAGCGATTCGATCAATTCGCAGTCGTCCGGCCCCAGCGGCCGCTCGCCGGTATATCCATGCGTGACGCAAACGAGCCTGCAGCCGGCAGCGCGCGCCGCCTCGACGTCGCTGATCGAGTCGCCCACCATCAGCGCCTCGGCCGGCAGGGCGCCGAGCTGGTCGCAGGCGTACAGGAGCGGCGCCGGATGCGGCTTGCCCTCGCGCAGGCGATTGCCGCCCACCACCAGTTGCAGGTAGTGCGCAAGGCCGCTGCGCTGCAGGATGCGCTCGGCGAAGCGCTGCAGGGCATTGCTCACCACCGCCAGCCGGTAGCCGCTCGATGCGAGCTGGCGCAGGCAGTCCGCGGCACCCGGGAACGGCGTCGACCAGGTTGCCAGTTGCCGCTCGTAAGCCTGCAGGTATTGTTGGACCACGCGCTCGGCCAGCGCGGGATCGTCCCTGCCCGCCACCGCCAGCGCGCGTTGCACCAGGACCTGCGGACCCCGGCCGATCCAGCCCCGGACCTGGGCCTGCTCGAAGGTCGGCAACTGGTGCTCGGCCAGCGCGCTGTTGAGCGCGACGGTGATGTCCGGCGCGGTGTGCACCAGCGTGCCATCGAGGTCGAACAACACGACCCTGAGCGTGCCGGCACCCATGGCCGCGCGTCTCAGGCGGCCATCGCCCGCCGCTTGCGATCCAGCAACTGCAGGATCATCGGGGTGAAGATCAGCTCCATCGCGAGGCCCATCTTGCCGCCCGGCGCGACGATGGTGTTGGGCCGGCTCATGAACGAGTCGTGCAGCATCGACAGGAGGTAGGGGAAGTCGATGCCGCGTGGCTTGGCGAAGCGGATCACGATGAAGCTCTCGTCGGGCGTGGGGATGTAGCGCGCCACGAAGGGATTGGAGGTATCCACCGTCGGCACGCGCTGGAAGTTGACGTGGGTCTGCGAGAACTGCGGGCAGATGTGGCTGACATAGTCGGGCATGCGCCGCAGGATCGTGTCGGTGACCGCCTCCTGGCTGTAGCCGCGGGTCTTCTGGTCGCGTTGCAGCTTCTGGATCCATTCCAGGTTGAGGATCGGCACCACCCCGACCAGCAGGTCGGCGTGGCGGCCGACGTCGATGTCGCCGTCGACCACGGCGCCATGCAGGCCCTCGTAGAACAGCAGGTCGGTCGCCGGCGGGACCGGTTCCCAGGCCGTGAAAGTGCCGGGCGGCTGGTTGTACGGCGCGGCCTCGGCATCATCGTGCAGGTACTTGCGGAACCGCCCGGCGCCACGCTGTCCGTACTCGCGGAACAGCGACTCGAGCTCGGCGAAGAGGTTGGCTTCGGGACCGAAGTGGCTGAAATGAGGGTTGCCCTGCGCCGCGGCCTCCTTCATCTTCGCGCGCATCTCGAGCCGGTCGTAGCGATGGAAGGCATCGCCCTCGATTATCTGCGCGTTGATGCCTTCGCGCCGGAAGATGTTGGCGAAACTGCTCATCACGGTCGTGGTGCCGGCGCCGGAAGATCCGGTGACGGCGATGACGGGGTGCTGGATCGACATTGTCGTTTCCTGGGCGGCGTCAGCCGCGGGCTTCGGGGCGGAACAGCGAGCGGTCGTTGAACAGCGGCGACGCGAAGGGCTGGTCGGTGCCGCTGTCGAACTCGCGGTGGTACAGCTCGATGCGCTCGACCTCGCGCTTGGAGCCCAGGATCACCGGCACGCGCTGGTGCAACTCGCGCGGCTGGTCATCGAGCAGGCGCGTGCGCCCGGTGGAGGCGGCGCCGCCGGCCTGCTCGACCAGCATCGCCATGGGATTGGCCTCGTACATCAGGCGCAGGCGACCCTGCTTCTTCGGGTCCTTGTTGTCGCGCGGGTACATGAAGACCCCGCCGCGGACCAGGATCCGGTGCACCTCGGCCACCATCGACGCGATCCAGCGCATGTTGAAATCGCGCCCGCGCGGCCCGGTGCGACCGGCCTTGCACTCCTCGACGTAACGCTGCACCGGCGGCTCCCAGAAGCGCTCGTTCGAGGTGTTGATGGCGAACTCGCTGGTTTCCTCCAGGATCCGCAGGTCGGGGTGGGTGAGGACGAAGTTGCCGATCTCGCGGTCGAGGGTGAAGCCGTGGGTGCCGCGGCCCACGCTGATGACGAGCACCGTCGACGGTCCGTAGATCGCGTAGCCGGCGGCAACCTGGCGCCGGCCCGGCTGCAGATAGTCGGCCTCGACCGGCACCGCGTCGCCGGCGTGCTCGAGCACCGAGAAGATCGTGCCCACCGCGACGTTGAGATCGATGTTCGAGGAACCATCCAGCGGATCGAACAGCAGCAGGTAGCGACCGCGCGCGTATTCGGCCGGTATGTCGAACGGCTGCTCCATCTCCTCGGAGGCCATGCCGGCGACCAGCCCGCCCCATTCGCAATGGCGCAGGATCGCGTCGTTTGTCAGCACGTCGAGGGCCTTCTGCACCTCGCCATGGGTGTTGTGGTTCTCGGTCGCACCGAGATATCCGCCCAGCGCGCCCTTGGCCGCCATGGCGCTGATGGCCTTGATCGCCGCGGCGACGTCGACCAGCAGCGCGGCCAGGTCGCTGGCGTCGGCGGAGCCCTTGAGCTGCTCGATCAGGAACTTCGACAGGGTCGTGCGTCCATTGAGCATGTTGTCACCTGGCCTGGGAAGCGGGAGTTTCGCTGCCGGCCAGTCCGCCGCGGAACACGCGGCTGGCGCGGATGTCGTCGGCCGACAGGATCATCAGCTGCTGGCGGTCGGGCGCAGCCGCGCCCGCGGCGGCCTGCGCGAACAGGCGATTGGCCTGGCGCAGGCGGGCGCGGTCGAGCGCGTTGCGGATCGAGCGCGCATTGGCGAAGTTGGGCTGGCGCATGCGCAGGCCGATGTAATCGCCGATGGCCTCGAGCCCCGCGGCATCGAAGCGGTAGTCCATGCGCGCGGCGAGGAGCTGCGCGATCCGGAGCAGTTCATCCGCGCCGTAGTCGGGGAAGTCGATGTGGTGGGCGATGCGCGAGGCCATGCCCGGGTTGCTGCCGAAGAACGAGGCCATGCGATCCTTGTAGCCGGCCAGGATCACGACCACGTCGTCGCGCTGGTTCTCCATCACCTGGAGCAGGATCTCGATCGACTCCTGCCCGTAGTCGCGCTCGTTCTCGGGCCGGTAGAGGTAGTAGGCCTCGTCGATGAACAGCACGCCGCCCATCGCGCGCTTGAGTACCTCCTTGGTCTTGGGCGCCGTGTGGCCGATGTATTGCCCGACCAGGTCATCGCGCGTCACCGCGACCAGGTGGTTGTGGCGGATGTAGCCCAGCCGGTGCAGGATGCTGGCCATGCGCATTGCGACCGTGGTCTTGCCGGTGCCGGGATTGCCGGTGAAGCACATGTGCAGGCTCGGGGCGCCCGCGCTCAGGCCCTGGCTGTCGCGCGCCTTGTCCACCAGCAGCAGGGCCGCGATCTCGCGGATGCGCGACTTCACCGGCAGCAGCCCGATCAACTCCTGGTCGAGCTGTTCGAACACGGATTCGATGCCGCTCTCCCGATACAGCGCGAGCAGGTCGAGTGCGTCGGGTGCCGCTGCGGCGGGGTTCGGGGCGCTCGTCACGGGTCGGTCCGCGGCCGCGGCCTAGTAACGCTCGCCTTCCGGCCGGTCGGTCGAGTAGGGCTGCACGGTGTAGCGGATGTTGCGGCCCGCCACCTCCTGCCGGACCAGGCCCAGGCCGGGTTCCCTGTCTGGCCGGTTGACCAGGTACGACATCGCCAGGCTCTCGACGCCGCGGCGCGAGTCGAACGCGGTGACGCGGATGTAGTGCTGCGGGAAGGTCTTCCGGCAGGCGTTGATCTCGGCCAGGATGCCGGCCGGGTCCTTGAGGTCGAACATCGGGTTGCCGTACATCTCCCAATAGGTGTTGCGCGGATGCGGATCGTCGGTGTACTCGACGCTCACCGCCCAGCCGTGCCTGAGCGCATAGGCGATCTGTGCGCTGATCTGCGCGTCGCTGAGATCGGGCAGGAACGAGAACTGGCCCTGGGTGATGCGATTGCCGGGATTGCTCATCATGGCGGCGGTACCTTCGCGCCTCAGGCGCTGGCGGTCGCGGTGGGGACGAAGTCGGCGGTATCGGTCGACTCGTAGTTGAAGCTGATGTCCTTCCAGGTATCGAGCGCGGCCTGCAGCGGCTTGCACGATTTGGCCGCCTGCTCGAGGATCTGCGGGCCCTCGCGGAAGTAGTCGCGGCCCTCGTTGCGCGCCAGCACCATCGCTTCGAGCGCGACGCGGTTGGCGGTGGCGCCGGCCTGGATGCCCATCGGATGGCCGATGGTGCCGCCGCCGAACTGCAGCACCACGTCCTCGCCCAGGTAATGCAGCAACTGGTGCATCTGCCCGGCATGGATGCCGCCGGAGGCCACCGGCATCACCCGGTTGAGCGAGGCCCAGTCCTGGTCGAAGAACAGGCCGTGCTCGAGGCTCTGCTCGGTGCGGGTCTCGCGCAGGGTGTCGTAGAAACCGCGGATCATCAGCGGATCGCCCTCGAGCTTGCCGACCACGGTGCCGGCGTGGAGGTGGTCGACGCCGGCCATGCGCATCCACTTGCAGATCACGCGGAAGTTCATGCCGTGGTTCTTCTGCCGCGAGTAGGTCGAGTTCCCGGCCCGGTGCAGGTGCAGGATCATGTCGTTGCGGCGCGCCCACTTGGCCATCGACTGGATCGCGGTGTAGCCGATCACGAGGTCGATCATGATGATGACCGAACCCAGTTCCCGGGCGAATTCGGCGCGCTCGTACATGTCCTCCATGGTGCCGGCGGTGACATTGAGGTAGTGGCCCTTGACCTCGCCGGTGGCGGCCGACGCCTTGTTCACCGCCTCCATCACGTAGAGGAAGCGGTCGCGCCAATGCATGAAGGGCTGCGAGTTGATGTTCTCGTCGTCCTTGACGAAATCGAGGCCGCCCTTGAGCGCCTCGTAGACCACGCGGCCGTAGTTGCGGCCGGACAGACCCAGCTTGGGCTTGGTGGTGGCGCCCAGCAGCGGGCGGCCGAACTTGTCGAGGCGCTCGCGCTCGACCACGATGCCGGTCGCGGGTCCCTGGAAAGTCTTGAGGTAGGCGACCGGGATGCGCATGTCCTCGAGGCGCAGGGCCTTGACGGCCTTGAAGCCGAAGACGTTGCCGATGATCGATGCCGTGAGGTTGGCGATCGACCCAGGCTCGAACAGGTCGAGGTCGTAGGCGATCCAGGCGAAGTACTGCTGCGGCGTGCTGGTGCCCGGACCGGTGCCGGGCACCGCGTCGACGCGATAGGCCTTGGCGCGGTAAAGCTCGCAGTCGGTCAGGCGGTCGGTCCACACCACGGTCCAGGTCGCGGTGGAGGATTCACCCGCGACGGCCGCCGCGGCCTCGTCGGCATCGACGCCGGCCTGCGGCGTGATCCGGAACAACGCGACCACGTCGGTCTCCTTGACCACGTAGTCGGGGTCCCAATAGCCCATCTTCTTGTAGGGGATGACGCCCGACTTGTAGCGCTCGGCGGCCGCGCCGACATCGTGGGCCTGGCCTCTTGACGGTTTGTTCACGGGGTTCCCTGCCTGCGGACGCCGATTGATCGATTGCGGCGGTTCCCGGGGACTGTAGGCAGGCCATTCGATAAGGTAAATTCAGTTCTACTGAATCAGGCATAAGCTTTTACTTATGCTTCGCCGTGTCACCTTCCGGCAACTGCAGATCTTCTGCGCCGTGGCGCGCCAGCGCAGCTTCGTGCGCGCAAGCGAGGAACTGCATCTGAGCCAACCGGCCGTGTCGATGCAGGTCAAGCAGCTCGAGCGGGCGCTGGAACTGGACTTGATCGAGCGCGTCGGCAAGCAGCTCGCGCTGACCGAAGCCGGCCAGCGCTTCCACGAGCACGCCGCGCGCGTCATGGGCGAGCTGCACGACGCGCAGGAGACCGTGAACCACCTCAAGGGCCTGCGCGGCGGCACCGTCACCATCGGCATGGTCAGCACGGCGAAGTACTTCGTGCCGCGGCTGCTCGCCGGCTTCCGCGTCGAGCACCCCGAGGTCGAACTGCGCATCCTCAGCGGCAACCGCGGCAGCCTGCTCGGCTACCTGCGCCGCAACGAGATCGACCTCGCCATCATGGGCCGGCCGCCGCGCGAACTGGCGCTCGTGACCGAGGCCTTCGCCCAGCACCCCTACGTGTTCATCGCGCCGCCGGCGCATCGACTCGCCGGCAGCGCGGGCATCGACCTGTTCGACCTGCGCGACGAGACCCTGCTGGTGCGCGAGCCGGATTCGGGCACGCGCATGCTCAACGACGAGTACTTCCAGAAGTCCCTGTTCCTGCCCCACCGCATGATCGAGATGGGCAGCAACGAGACCATCAAGCAGGCGGTGATGGCCGGCATGGGCGTGTCGCTGATCTCCGGGCACACGCTGGGACTGGAATTGCGCCACCAGGCACTGGTGGTGCTCGACGTGCAGGGCATGCCGCTGGTGCGCAACTGGCACGTGGCGCACGCGGCCGACAAGCGCCTGGCGCCGGCGGCGCGCGCGCTGCGCGAGTTCGTGCTCACGCATGGCGGCGACTTCCTGCGCGCCGAGTTCGCCCGGGCCACGGCCCCGGCCTGACCGCGGGCCGCTGGCGGTCGCCCGCGCGACGGCCGGCGGTTGCCGGGACCGGTCGTTCTGGCATGCTTGCCTTCGCACCGCTCCCGCCGAGGTCGTGCCGCTTGGATCCGACCATTCTCGATCGCGTACCGCTGGCGATCGTGTTCGCCGCGACCCTGGCCATCGCGCTGGGCGCGATCGTCGCCGGGTTCCTGCGCGGGCGCCACGACCGCCGCAAGAAGGGCGACGACGACGAGGGCCCGGTCGGCGCGGTGGTGACCGCGACCTCCGGTCTGCTGGCCTTCATGGTCGCGATGACCTTCGCGGGCGCGGCATCGCGCATCGACCTGCGCAAGGGCCAATTGCTCGATGAAGTCAATGCGATCGGCACCGCCTACCTGCGCGCCGCGCTGGTGGCCGAGCCGCAGCGCTCGGAAGTGCGCGGCCTGCTGCGCGAGTACGTGGCGCTGCGCGCAAGCGAGGTCCCGGCGCACGACCGCGCGGCGCGAGCGCAGGCCCTGCTGCGGGTCGTGGGCGAGTCGGAACGGATCCACCGCGCGCTCTGGTCGCAGGCCGAGGCGATCTCGCGCGCCACCGAGCCGACCGAGTACGAGGCCATGCTGGTCGACTCGCTGGGCGAGGTGATCGAGCGGCACAACAGCCGCGCCGCGGCGATCCTGCACTACCGGGTCGCGCCGGCGATCTGGTATTTCCTGCTGTTCGCGATGGTGCTGGCGATGGCGGCGATGGGCTACGACTTCGGGCTTTCGAAGAGCCGCCACGAGCGCGTCGCCGTGGTGCTCGCGCTCACCACCGCGGCCGTGATCACCCTGGTGGCGGACCTCGACCGGCCTGGCGCCGGCACCGTCAACGTGAGCCAGGTGCCGATGCGCGAGCTGCAGCGCCAGATCGAGGCGATGCCGGACTGAACGACGGCGGCGCCGGATTCAGGGCTCGAAGCCGTCGGCCAGGATCGCGTCGACCAGGGCCAGGCCGGCATCGGTCATGCGAACCGGCGCGCCGCGACCGGTCTGCTGCCACAGCGCGTGCAGGGTGTCGCCCCAGTCGTCGGTGGTGTTGCCGTCGCGCAAGGCCTCGATGTAGTGGCGCGTGAGGGTCTGGTAGTAGAGCGTCGCGTGGACCTGCGCCGTTTGCGCCGGCAGGGCGAAGCGGGCTTCATGCCAGTACTGGCCGTCGGCATAGGTCGCGCCGACCGCCGGGGCGCCGGCGGCCTCGAAGCTGGCGTTGCTGAAGCCCCGCGGCGGGATGCGCGTGTCCTTCTCGATCGTGTCGGCCAGCGCCATGTGCGTGGTGACGCCAGCGGGAAGGCCGGTGGCCGCGGCGGCCTCCGGGCTCAGGCCGACCTGCATCTCGTAGACCGTGGTCGTCGCCTCGTCGAGGTGGGCCTCGATCGGGTCGTAATGCCCGTGCTCGCCGAGGAGTTGGCCCGCCGCGTCCACGAAGCGCAGGTTGAGCCACGCGCGCCGTCCCTCGATATGGCCGGTCGGCAGCTTGTGGCCGGAGTGGTTGGTGACCCGCGCGACCACCTCGTCGCCGTCGATCGCCAGCGCCACGCTGGCCGCGCGCTCGAGCATCGACAGCGCGCGGGCGCGCCCCGCGACGATCGCATCCTGGTCGACCGCGGGATCGCCGGTGGTGTAGGCCGCGATCAGGTCCAGCGACGGCACCGCGGCGCCCGCGAAGTCGTGGACCGCGAGGTCCGCGCGCTCGCGGGCGAAGCTGCAACCGCGCCCGCTGGTGGTCGGCATGTGGCAGTCCTGGCAGCTCGACACCACCGCGCCGCGAGCACCGCCGAAGCGGCCGCCGAGGTCGACACCGCCCGCGGCGAAGGCCGAGAGTTTCCACTCGGTGTAGGTGCGTTCGAGCGGAAACTGCGCCCACGGGTTCTCGTCGGGTGTCGGGGTATCGGGCAGGTTGTAGCGGTAGCTGCC
>Ga0209476_10000191_pt1 | contig 42314 bp, 42 predicted proteins | sample KloWWTrecipitate_FD_187179 | JGI IMG/M metagenome (GOLD analysis project Ga0209476, IMG submission 187179) | Active sludge microbial communities from Klosterneuburg, Austria, studying microevolution and ecology of nitrifiers - Klosterneuburg... | ecosystem: Engineered > WWTP > Aerobic digester... | reverse complement strand
CGTCGTCAGCGGGGCGCGGTGAATCGCCTCGGGTGGAATTGATAGATGGCCAGCAGCCCTTCCAGGTTGGCGACCTGGAAATTCATCCCTTTCCAGTACCCCACGACGCACGCGAGCCGGTGCAGTTCGTTTTTTCCGATGGCAGGCATCGCCTCGGGGTGGTAACCGACCTGGGCAGCTCGACACCCCATGTGGAGCGGATGTTGACTGGATGCGATGCGCTGGTGCTGGAATGCAACCACGACGCAGGCATGCTGCAGCGAGGGGGGTATCCGCCGCACCTGAAGCGGCGCATTGCCGGCCGCTTCGGCCATCTCGACAATGCCGCCGCCGCCGCGCTGCTTGCCGGTCTGGATACTTCCAGGCTGCAGCACCTCATTGCCGCCCACTTGAGCCAGCAGAATAATTTGCCAGCCTTGGCGCGATCCGCAATGGCGGAGGTGCTGGGTTGTGCCGAGCAATGGGTAGGCGTTGCGGACCAGGACACAGGATTCAGCTGGCGTGCGCTGATTTAAGACAAAAAAAAAGCCGGCCCGCAGGCCGGCTTTCTACAGTTACTTCTTGACGGCGTCCTTGGCGACTTCCTTGGCGGCTTCCTTGGCCATTTCCTTGACTTGGCCTTCCATGCCGGCAGGCTGTGCCGGGGCGGCAGCCGGAGCGGCAGCGGGAGCGGCAGCGGGAGCGGCAGCCGGGGCACCAGCCATGCCACCCATGCCTTCCATGCCCTTCTGAGCTTCCATGCCGGACATACCACCCATGCCAGCAGGCTGAGCGGGGGCGGCAGCGGGAGCGGCAGCCGGAGCGGGAGCAGCGGCGGGCTTGGCTTCTTCTTTCTTGCCACAGGCGGTCAGGGCCACGGCAACGAGGGCGGCAACGAGGAGAGATTGTTTCATGTGAATTCCCTTATCGATAAAAGAAATTTTGTATATACAGGATGTTGAGTTTGGCGAGAACGCGTTCAAGCCAATTGCCAGTTTAACAAAACCACATAAAAAAACCACTCCTCTCCTCAGATACGGATTAAGGCTATAACCCGAGCTGCGTTACCGAAAACCCCGGTATCGCTTCCACCCAGAGCCCCTCGAATCGCTGCTGCCAATCATGGACCGCCACCGCCTGCTCCAGCAGCAGCTTGCCGCGAAAGTGGTCGGCATGAAAGCGGATTACGCCGCTGACCCCGTCGGCCAGCACGAAAGCGTCAGCCAGGTTGCGCAGCGATTCCGGGGTCTGGCGAATGGAAAAACAATGACTGTAGCGTTTCAGCAGTCCCACGAGGCGGGGCGAGTAGCGAGTCACGTGATCGAGTTCGTGCAGGACCATGCGCACGCTGCGGTCACGCCCTCCCGCGAGAAACGCAGAAATCATGTCTGCTCGCACCCGGGTGTCGAATTCTAGGTTTCTGAGGTCCGCATCAAAGACGCAGATTTCCTTTTTCGCCAGTGGCAGAACGGTGTCTACCGCCCGTTGAAAGGCGGCGCGAGTATCGAACAATTCCTCAAGGCTGTCCGGCATGGGGTCTCAGGCCTGAATACTTCGCCGTCATCCTAGGCCAAGGCCGGGATCGTTGCAAATCCCGTGGCCATGCATACAATTGCGCCTCCCGTTCCCGATCCCAGCGGAAATGCCCGAAACCATTATTGAATCGCTCGACAACGAAGGCCGGGGGGTGGCCCGACATGATGGCAAGGCCATCTTCATCGAAGGTGCCCTGCCGCAGGAACGGGTGGTCTTTTCCAGCTATCGCCGGAAGCCGAACTATGAATTGGCCACCGCAGGCCGGATCCTGGCAGCGAACGCCCTGCGAGTCGAACCTCGCTGCAGACACTTCGGCATATGCGGCGGCTGCAGCATGCAGCATCTTGGCGGGCCCGGGCAGGCGGCGGCCAAGCAGCGTGTCCTGGAGGACGACCTCTGGCACATCGGGCGCATGCGGCCGGAGGTGATCTTTCCGGCCATCCACGGCCCGTCATGGGCTTACCGCACCCGTGCAAGGTTGTCGGTACGGCGGGTGCCGAAAAAGGGCGGCGTGCTGGTGGGCTTCCACGAGAAACGCAGCAGTTTCATCGCCGACATGGACAGCTGCGAGGTACTGCCGTTGTCGGTTTCAGCCCTGCTGCCCCTGTTGCGGAGTCTGATTGGCGCCCTGTCCATCTCCGACCGCCTGCCGCAGATCGAAGTTGCCGTGGGCGACGGGGTGACGGTTCTTGTGTTGCGCATCCTGCAGCGGCTGACGCCGGAGGACGAATCGTTACTGCGCGATTTCGCCGAGGCGCAGGGCGTGCAGTTCTGGCTGCAGCCGGGTGGTCCCGAGACGGCCCAGCCGTTTCATCCGGTCGAAGCGCCGACGCTCAGCTATGCCCTGCCGGATTTCGGCTTGCGGCTGGAATTTCGGCCCAACGAATTCACCCAGGTCAACCATGGCATCAACCGCATGCTGTTGCGCCGTGCCATGCATCTGCTGCAGCCCGAGACCGGCGAGCGCATCGGCGACCTGTTCTGCGGTCTGGGCAATTTCACATTACCCATCGCGCGCAGCGGCGCCTTTGCCTTTGGGGTGGAGGGCAGTCAGGCCCTGGTGCGCCGGGCAGAGGAAAATGCCGCCCTGAACGGACTTTCCGGCCTGACGGCGTTTGCCGTCGCAAACCTCTTCGATGCCACGCCGGCACTGCTGGACGGATGGGGACGGTTGGACAAGTGGCTGATCGATCCGCCGCGCGAAGGGGCGATCGAGTTGGTCAAGGCAATTGGAGAGCAGGGCCCGGGCCGCATTGTCTACGTGTCCTGCAATCCGGCCACGCTGGCGCGTGATGCTGCCGTTCTGGTGCACGATAAGGGATACAGGCTGCGGGGGGCCGGCATCGCCAACATGTTTCCGCAGACCTCCCATGTCGAGTCCATTGTCCTCTTTGAGCGGAAAGCGTAAGCCGGATGCGGAGGTTGAGGTATCCCCATGCTTCAAGGGATGCCAGCCGAAGCCATTCAGGTCGCCATGATAAAATCATCGACTACAGGCTCCTTGCGACACAGGCTAACCGTCAGGTAATGCCGTAGTCAAAACCGGCTGCAAGGGGTGTTCGGAAGGTTGGCAGAGCGGTTGAATGCACCGGTCTTGAAAACCGGCGTGCTCGCAAGGGCACCGTGAGTTCGAATCTCACACCTTCCGCCATCAACCCGGTCCCAGTTCGCCCCGCACGGCATCGGCCCAGCAGTTCGGCGTCTCGTAGAGCCGCACTTGTTCCAGCCGCAAATGATTGCCGTAGGAATCCCGATATACCCGGTCGAGCAGGTCAAACGCCAGGGCTGCCAGGTTTTCGGCCGTTGGCACCACCTCCAGGACTATGGTCTTGTGTCCCGGCAGGCTTTCAAGGAAACTCAACAGGTCGCTGTCGCCGCGCCAGACGAGAAAAGCATGATCCCAGGCATCGACGAGGTTTTGCTTGGCCAGCGTCTTGATGTCCGAGAAATCCATCACCATGCCGTTCAGGGGCGATCCCGCCTGGCGAATGATGTCTCCCTGCAGAGTGATCTCGATGGCATAACGGTGGCCGTGCAGGTGGCGGCACTGGCTCTGATGGTCGGGGATGCGGTGGCCGGAATCGAACTCGAGGCGGCGGGTGATGCGCATGGTGCCTCTGGACATTGATCTGATACGAGTGCGAATTATAGCACCCGGCCCTGGAGAAACTGGAGATGAGCGGAGAGGCAAAGCAGCTAGGGGTGACCGACCATAGCCGTGACAGCGCCGGCCTGACCTATGTCTATCCGGTAGTCTCGCGCCGTGCAGGCGGCGTCTCGGTCGGCATCAATCTGAATCCCAACAACGCCTGCAATTGGCGCTGCATCTACTGCCAGGTGCCGGGTCTCAAGCGGGGAACGGCCCCGCCAATCGACCTGGCGCTACTGGAGCGCGAACTGCGCGGCTTCATCGATACCCTGCTGCACGGTGACTTCATGCGCAAGCATGTTCCTGAGGATGCTCGGCGCATCGTCGATATCGCCTTCTCCGGCAATGGCGAACCGACTTCGGCACGGGAATTTCCCGATGCCATCGACCTGGCCGGCAGGGTGCTGCGCGACACCGGTCTGGATGGCAAGGTGAAGATCCGGGTCATCACCAATGGCAGCCTCCTCGGACGCAAGCGTGTGCAGCAGGGTTTGCGGCGGCTGGGCGAGCTGGGCGGGGAAGCCTGGTTCAAGGTCGATGCGGGGTCGGCCGATGGCTATCGCCGCATCAATGGCGTGGAAATCTCGCCGGAATCGGTCGCGCGCAATCTGCATCGCTGCGCACAGTTATGTCCGACCTGGGTGCAAACCTGTCTTTTCGCCCTTGATGGGGCGATCCCGGGGGATGAGGAAGTGCAGGCCTACCTGGATGTGCTCGAAAGAGCAGGGTGCGCCAATCTGCCCGGGGTGCATCTCTATGGCCTGGCGCGCCCCTCACTGCAACCGGAGGCCGAACGGCTTTCGAGCCTGCCGCAGGACACGCTGGAGGCGATCGCCGTGCGCATCCGTGCGCTCGGGCTGGCCGTGAACGTCAGTGTCTGAGGCGCTGGCCTTCAGTTGTTTTTCTTGGTCTTGGCCTTGGCGGCCTTCTTGAGCGACTTGAACAGATCCGGGTCGCTGGATTTCAGGTACTCCACCACTTCCCAATCGTCGCGTTTTATCTTGCTGATGTCGATCTGTTCGACATGCACCAGGCGCAGCAACTGCTGCACGGGTCGTGGCATGTTGCGCCCGCTTTCATAGCGGGAACCGCCGCTCTGCGTCACACCGATCCTGGACCAGAACTGCTGCTGGTTGAGCCCGAGCTTGCGCCGAATCTCGCGTGCATCAATGGATTCGTTTTTCATTTTGCCGTCCTATGACTTTTGAATATAAATGAGACGTGAGCCCTGCAAAAAAGTTCAAACACCCTTGCACCGACATCCAATTGCCTTTTATTCATGATAGCAACGCTTAGTTTAAGAATAAAGTACATATATGATCCTATCAACATATAAATCTGGCAAACCCAGTGTTCGCATAGGGGGCTTTGTGTTGGGGGGGGTTGTGGCGAACGCTACGCCCGGGCCGCGAATTCAGGTAAAATTCGTCGTTTTTCAACGCACTATAAGCAGCACGCGATGGCACTCATAGTTCAAAAATACGGTGGCACATCGGTCGGTTCGCCAGAACGGATCAAGAATGTCGCCAGGCGCGTCTCCAGTTGGCAGGCCAGGGGACACCAAGTAGTGGTCGTGGTTTCAGCCATGAGTGGAGAGACCAACCGCCTGATCGCGCTGGCGAAGGAGGTTCAGGCCCATCCCGATTCACGCGAACTCGATGTCATCGCGTCAACCGGCGAGCAGGTGACGATCGGCCTGCTGTCGATGGCGCTGATGGATATCGGCGTCAAGGCCCGGAGCTATACCGGCGCACAGGTCCGCATTCTTACCGACAGCGCCTTCACCAAGGCGCGAATTCTCAGCATCGACGAGGCCGATATCAAGCGCGATCTGGGTAATGGTTCCGTGGTGGTCGTGGCGGGCTTCCAGGGCGTTGACGAAGCCGGCAACATCACGACGCTCGGCCGGGGCGGCTCCGACACCTCGGCTGTGGCGATTGCCGCGGCGCTGAAGGCGGACGAGTGCCAGATTTACACCGATGTTGACGGTGTCTATACCACCGATCCGCGCATCGTGCCGGAAGCGCGCCGACTGGAGACGGTCACCTTCGAGGAAATGCTGGAAATGGCCAGCCTCGGCTCCAAGGTGCTGCAGATCCGTTCGGTCGAGTTTGCCGGCAAGTACAAGGTCAAGCTGCGCGTCCTCTCCAGCCTGGAAGAACTGGGCCAGGAAGGCCCGGGGACGCTGATCACTTTCGAGGAAGACATCAAGATGGAACAACCGATCATTTCAGGTATCGCTTTCAATCGCGATGAAGCCAAGCTGACCGTCCTCGGCGTGCCAGATCGTCCCGGCATCGCCTACCAGATCCTTGGCCCGGTGGCCGAGTCCAACATCGACGTCGACATGATCATCCAGAACGTCGGTCACGACGGTTCGACGGACTTTTCCTTTACCGTGCCGCGCGGCGAATATGCGAAAGCCACAGCCCTCCTCGCACAGGTCAAGGGCCACATCGGTGCGCGTGAAATCACCGGTGACAACAGGATAGCCAAGGTATCCGTGGTCGGCGTCGGCATGCGTTCCCATGTTGGCATTGCCAGCAAAATGTTCCGCACGCTGGCCGAGGAAGGCATCAACATCCAGATGATCTCCACCTCGGAAATCAAGATCTCGGTGGTGATCGACGAGAAGTACCTGGAACTTGCTGTGCGCGTGCTGCACAAGGCGTTTGAGCTGGATCAGGTGCCGGCTTGATGAGGAACCGGTTTGACCGGGAAGGGCGAAAACGGTAATATCGCGAGCCTTTTTAGTTCCGGCGTCATCTGCTAGGCAGGGATGACTGCACAGAAACTATTTCGGAGAGATGGCCGAGTGGTCGAAGGCGCTCCCCTGCTAAGGGAGTATATGGGCTTAAACTCGTATCGAGGGTTCGAATCCCTCTCTCTCCGCCACAGTTTGATATAATTTTGTCTCAACGCGCCCGTAGCTCAGCTGGATAGAGTACTTGGCTACGAACCAAGGGGTCAGGAGTTCGAATCTCTTCGGGCGCGCCAGTATCATCAAGGGGTTGGCTCAGGCCAGCCCCTTTTCTTTGGCGCTGCGCTGTCTGTCATGCATATGCTATACGATGCGTTCCGGGGCGACTGAAAGCGAGGGGATCATGAAAACGAGACAAGCCTGGTTGAAATGGGGATGTGCGCTGGTGCTGTTTGCCGCGGCGAATGCCTGGGCTGCATCGCGTGAGGAAATCAATGCCGAGGTGCGGCAGACGGTGCAGGAGTTCTACAAGCACACCAGCGCCGGCAAGGAACTCTCACAGAAGGCCGCCGGCATGCTGGTATTCCCAAGCGTCGTCAAGGCCGGCATCGGCGTTGGCGGCGAGTACGGCGAGGGATCGCTCCTCGTCGGCGGCAAGCCGGTGGCCTATTACAACATCGCCGCTGCCTCCATTGGTTTCCAGCTTGGCGCCCAGGCGCGCAGCCAGATCATCCTGTTCATGACCGAGAGCGCCTTGTCGAAATTCCGTGCGAGCGAGGGCTGGAAGGCCGGCGTCGACGGCAGCGTGGCACTGGCTACGCTGGGGGCGGGCGGTGCGATCGACACCGAAACGGCGAAGAAGCCGATCATCGGCTTCATTTTCTCGAACAAGGGGCTGATGTACAACCTGACCTTCGAGGGCTCGAAGATCACCAAGATCGACCGCTAGCGATCAGGCCTGCAGGGGCGGTTCCTGCATCAGCGCGATCTGCTCGCGCAGTTCGAGGATGCGATCCTGCCAGTAGCGCTGGCTATTGAACCAGGGGAATGCGGCCGGAAAGGCCGGGTCTTCCCAGCGCCGGGCCAGCCAGGCCGAGTAATGCAGCAGGCGCAGGGTGCGCAACGCCTCCACCAGGTGGAGTTCCCGCGCATCGAACGCGCAGAAATCCTCGTAGCCCGTCAGCACGTCCCCCAGCTGGCGTGTCATGTCGGCGCGCTCCCCCGACAGCAGCATCCACAGGTCCTGGACGGACGGCCCCATGCGGCAGTCGTCGAAATCCACGAAATGCGGACCTGCCTCCGTCCACAGCACGTTGCCCGCGTGGCAGTCGCCGTGCAGGCGGATTGATGGAATTGCGCCGGCACGCTCATAGCAGCGGCGCACGCCGTCAAGTGCCTGGTCGGCCACACTGCGCCAGGCGTCCAGCAGGTCAGCCGGCAGGAAGCCGTGTGCAAGAAGGTAAGCGCGCGAATCCTCGCCGAAGCTGGCGATGTTCAGCGTGGGGCGTTCGCGAAAAGGCATTACCGCGCCGACGGCATGGATGCGCCCGAGGAAGCGCCCCATCCATTGCAGGGTGTCCGGCCGGTCCAATTCGGGCGCTCGGCCGCCGCGACGCGGGAAAACTGCGAAGCGGAATCCTTCCGCCGCATGCAGGGTCTTGCCGCCGGCCAGCGCCAGGGGCGCCACGACGGGAATTTCCCGCGCCTGCAGTTCGAGTGTGAAGGCATGTTCCTCCAGGATGGCGGCATCGCTCCAGCGTCCCGGCCGGTAGAACTTGGCCACCACCGGCGGCGCATCGGCGAGGCCAAGCTGGTATACGCGGTTTTCGTAGCTGTTGAGGGTCAGCAGGGCGCCGTCGCAGGGCAGGCCAATGCCTTCCAGGGCGTTCAGGACGACATCGGGGGTGAGGCTGGAATAGGGATGCTCGCCGGAATCCATGACGGCATTGTACGTTCTCCCCGGCGCGTTATCATTGCGCCACGCGACGCCCGGAACAAGACCAACGACGATGGCCGACTACCCGCAGCACCTGGTTCACCCGCATCGCCTGTTCGACGGCACCGAGGTCGTCATCCGACCGATCCGGACCGAAGATGCCGCCCTCGAACAGGATTTCGTGCGCGGGCTGTCGGACGACTCCCGCTACAACCGTTTCATGGGCCAGCTGCGCGAGCTGGCACCGCGCAAGCTGCAGTACATGACGACGATCGACTATGACCAGCACATGGCGCTGATCGCCACGGTGATGCGCGACGGCCATGAGGTCGAGATCGGCGTCGCCCGCTATGTCGTCACGCCCGGCAGCGACAGCTGCGAGTTCGCCATCGTGGTGGACGATGCCTGGCAGGGCACCGGCGTGGCCGGCATCCTGATGCTGGACCTGATCGAGGCGGCGCGGGGCAAGGGGCTGAAGGCCATGGTCGGCTTCGTGCTGGCGAGCAACCACAAGATGCTGAAATTCTGCCGGCAGCTCGGCTTCGAGTTCCACCGCGACATGGGCGAGGGAGACACCGTCAACGTCGTCAAGACGCTATAGCGGCCTTTCGGGTTTCTCCGAGGCAAGGCGGTGCGCCCAGCGTGTCGTTTCAGGCAGGCGGTAGCGCGTCAGGCAGGCCATCACCCAGGCAATCGACGATTCTAGGCCGATGCGGTGGCCGGGTGAGACATACAGCGGCTTGACGCAGCGCCGGGTGCGCAACACCGCTCCGATCGTCTCGCTGCCTGCTATAAGCGGTACCCAGGCGCCGCGCTCGTCCGGCACTTCCTCGTGCCTGCCGGTCAGGCGTGTCTTGGCCACGCCGATGGCGGGAATGTCGAGCAACAGGCCGAGGTGGCTGGCTATGCCGAATCGGCGCGGGTGGGCGATTCCCTGACCGTCGCAGAGCAGCAGGTCCGGCCGGACGTTGAGCCGTTCCATCGCCGCCAGCACGGCCGGGATTTCGCGGAAGGAAAGCAGCCCCGGCACATAGGGGAAGCGGGTCGGCAGGCGAGCGATGGCCGAGGTTTCCAGCCGCAGCGAAGGAAATGCGAGCACCGCGACGGCAGCGCGCGTCGTTGCGCCATTGTCCTCGAAGCCGACATCCACGCCGGCGACGCGGGCGACCGGGCCGAAGTCGTCACGGCAGACGATTTCCGCGGCCAGGCGCGATTGCAACGCCATGGCCTCCTTCGGTGTCAGATCCCAGGCGTGGCGCTGATGAATTATCATCGGCCGCAATGCGCGACCACCAGCGGCACGAACATCTCGTCGGCGCTGACCCCGCCATGCACGCCGAGCTGGCGATAGCGCTTTTCGCCTTCGACCCAGTCCAGCAGCGTCCAGTCCTCGCGCATCACCAGTACGAAGTCGCCGATGCGCGAAGCCAGGCGCGGGTCAGCTGCGCCCGGGCCAAACCAGCCCTGCTCGACCAGGGTCCGGCTCGGGAAAGCCTCCATGCAATGGCCGAAGTGTTCGGCCACGTAGTCTTCGAAGCGTGGCGTCTGTCCGGGCTTGAGATAGCAGTAGGCAACGCGGCGCTCGCCGCACAGCGGGCGGGCCAGTGTCGCCGCGAGATCCGGGTGCTGCGCCAGATCGATCTGGCGCCCGGGCGGGGAATCGATGAAGCCGTGATCGGCGCAGGCGATAACCATGGTGTCGCTGCCGGCGATGGCGGCGAGGAAGGTGCCGAAGGCCTCGTCGAGGGCGGCGAACTGAGCGGCGACCTGCGGGCTGCCGACGCCGTGGAGATGGGTCAGTGCGTCGAGTTCCGAATAGTAGGCGTGGATATACAAAGGTTCGCCGGATTCACGGATCGCCGTGTTCGTCTGTTCGAACAGCTCGGCCAGTGTCCTGTAGCCGCGCACTATCGCGCGGCCGCTGTGATAGAGATTGAATTCCGATTGGGCGATGGCCTGCGGCGAGATGAAGACGCTGCGCCGCGGGATGCGATCGCTGAAGGGTGCATGGCCGAACAGCCGCCGCGACAGGGTTCCCGGCGGCGCGTCGAACGCGCCGGCGCCGCGCGGCCTGAGTGGCAGCACGGCGGCGATGGCGTCGAGCTCGGAAAAGTACATGTGCCAGCCTGTCAGGGCGTGCTGTTGCGGCGCCAGGCCGCTGAGCAAGGTGGTAACGGCGCTGGCGGTGGTGGAGGGAAAGACCGAGGTGAGGCGGGCGCGGAGGTGCCGATGCAGGTGTCCGCCCGCGCCGTGGCGCTGCAGATAGTGGAAGCCAAGGCCGTCGATGACGAGCAGAACGATGTTTCGCGCCGTGTCACGGAGACTGACTTTTGTGTCGCGCAAGGGCGCGTAGGGCAGCGGCGCCCTGGCGCCGCAGGCGTCGCCGAGCGAGCGCATCAGGTTGACGAGGCTGCCGCCCTCGTAGTCCGGGAAAATCACTTCTTCTGGTAGGTGCCGATCAGTTCGGCCTGCGCCAGCACGTGGCCCTGCATGGCCTTTTCCAGCTGCTTCTTGGTCGGTCGCTCCAGGTCCGGCAGCAGCGTGTCGAGGGCGTAGAGCTTGTGGAAGTAGCGGTGGCGCCCGATGGGCGGGCAGGGACCGCCATAGCCGGTACGCTTCCAGTCGTTGATGCCTTCGCGCGTGCCGGCGGGCAGCGCGGCAGGCACAACGCCTTCGGGCAGGCCGGCAGCAGCAGGCGGGAGGTTGTAGAGCAGCCAGTGCACCCAGGTCATGCGCGGCGCGGCAGGATCGGGGGCGTCGGGGTCGTCGACGATCAATGCCAGGCTTTTCGTTCCGGCAGGAATGCCGCTCCAGGAAAGCGGTGGCGAGAGATCCGCACCTTCGCAGGTGTGCTCAACGGGGATGTTGCCGCCTGTGGAAAATGCGGAGGAAGACAGCTTCAGCGGCATGAACGGCTACGTGCGCGGCTTCAGTGATCCTCGATATGCGGCGCGCCCTCTTCAGCCGGTGCGCCGGTGTCAGGATCGATCCAGTCTGAAATGCCGAGCTCGTTCTCGGCCTCGGCCAGGGTTTCTCCCGGCTCATAGTCGGACTCGTCGCTGTATTCCATATCCTCGGCTGCCTCGAGCAGCGTCGGGAAGGGCCCGTACTCCTCGCCGCTGTCCTTGTCCTGCCAGTAGAAACCGTCCGGTCTTTCAATGACGCGTGCGCGGTCGTAACCTGGCGGTGTGGCGGGTACAGTCTTTGGCATGGCGATCTCCTTCCTTCTCGCTTGGATTATCTTGAACCATTTTTATCTGAAAAGCTACGGCGATTCGTCGGCCGGCTCGTTGACCGGAGTCAAAGGGGCCGGCCTGAATGCCGCCAAGGCCCCCGGCGCGGATATCCGAATCCTTGTGCGCACCGTTTCCGGGCGCTATAGTTGTTGGGAAAATTCGAATATAGAAAAAGCCTGAATGCCACAGATTCCCCCCCTCGATGCGCAGTCGCTCCTGCGGCGCTGCGACCCCGCCCTGCTGGACTTCGAAACCACCGCCGAACTGACCGACTCGGCCGATATCGTCGGCCAGTCGCGGGCGCTCGATGCGGTCAGGTTCGGCATCGACATCAAGCAGCCCGGCTTCAACCTCTTCGTGCTCGGCGATCCGGGCAGCGGCCGCCATGCCGCGGTGCGGCGCCTGCTGGAGGCGAAGGCCGCCGGCGAGCCGGCGCCGAGCGACTGGTGCTACGTCAATAACTTTTCCGATCCGAACAAGCCGCGCCTGCTGCGCTTGCCGCCCGGTCGCGGCGGTCAGCTGAAGCATGACATGCAGCAGTTCGTCGCCGAGCTGGCCAAGGCCATCGGCTCGGCCTTCGAGAGCGAGGAATACCGCGTCCGCATCGAATCCATCCAGGAGGAATTCAAGCAGCGCGAGGAGAATGCCCTGCGCGCGCTGGGACAGGAATCCGGCGAGAAGGGCATCGCCCTGCTGCGCACGCCGCACGGCTTCGTCTTCGCCCCCGTCAAGGGTGAGGAGACGATGGGGCCGGACGAGTTCGAGAAGCTCCCCGACGACGAGAAGGCGCGAATCGGCAAGCTGATCGAGGAATACGGCGAGCGCCTGCACAAGCTGATGCACCAGTTTCCGCAGTGGCGGCGCGAGATGCAGGCACGCGTCAAGGAGGCCAGCCGCGAGACCATGGGTCTGGCCGTCGGCCATCTCATCGAGGAGCTGAAGGAACGTTACACCGATCTGCTCAATATCCTGGAATTCCTCGATGAGGTGATGCGCGACGTCATCGAAAGCAGCGAGGAGCTGCGCGAGCAGCCGAAGACCGAGGGCGACATGAGCGGCGTCATCGTCAGCGGCAGCATCTCGCTGGCCCGCTACCAGGTGAACCTGCTGGTCGACAACGGTGCGGCCAAGGCGGCGCCGGTGGTGTTCGAGGACAATCCGATCTACCCGAACCTGGTCGGCCGCGTCGACAGCGTCGCCCACATGGGCACGCTGGTGACCAACTTCACCATGATCAAGCCGGGCGCCCTGCAGCACGCCAACGGCGGCTACCTGGTGCTCGACGCCGCCAAGGTGCTGACCCAGCCCTACGCCTGGGAGGGCCTGAAGCGCGCGCTGCGCTCCGCCCAGTTGCGCATCGAGTCGCTCGGCCAGGTCTTCGGCTTTGCCAGCACGCTGCCACTGGAGCCGGAAGCGATGCCGCTCAACGTCAAGGTAGTGCTGGTGGGCGAGCGAATCCTCTACTACCTGCTCAAGGAATACGATCCGGAATTCGAGGAGCTGTTCAAGGTCGGTGCGGACTTCGAAAGCGACGTTGCGCGCAACGAGCCGAACACGCGCAGCTACGGCCGCTTTCTCGGCATGCTGGCGCGCCACTACGGCCTGCGGCCTTTCGACCGCTTCGCCGTGGCGCGCATGATCGAGCATAGCGCACGCCTGGCAGGCGACTCGGAAAAGCTCTCCGCCAGCACGCGCCGCCTTTCCGACCTGATGCAGGAGGCCAGCCATCATGCCGGCCAGGCCGCCAGTGCGGTCGTCGGGCGCGCGGATGTCGAGGCCGCCCTCGAGGCGCAGCGCCACCGCGCCAGCCGCCTGCACGAGACCTTGCAGGAGCAGATCCTGCGCGACAACCTGCTGATCGATTCCAGCGGCGGCCATGTCGGGCAGGTGAACGGCCTGGCGGTGATCGACCTGGGCGACTTCATGTTCGCCCACCCGGTGCGCATCACCGCCACGGCGCGCATCGGCGAGGGCGACGTCATCGACATCGAACGCGAATCGGAACTGGGCGGTGCGATCCACTCCAAGGGCGTGATGATCCTGTCGGCCTTCCTCGCCGCGCGTTATGCGCGCAGCCTGCCGCTGTCGCTCTCGGCGAGCCTGGTGTTCGAGCAATCCTATGGGCCGGTGGAAGGGGACAGTGCCTCGCTGGCGGAACTGTGTGCGCTGCTCTCGGCGTTGGCCTCCGTGCCGATCCGCCAGTCGCTCGCCATCACCGGCTCGGTGAACCAGTATGGCCGCGTGCAGCCGATTGGCGGTGTCAACGAGAAGATCGAGGGCTTCTTCGACATCTGCAAGGCGCGCGGCCTGACCGGCGAGCAAGGGGTCGTCATTCCGCAGTCCAACGTCAAGCACCTGATGTTGCGCGAGGATGTCGTCGCCGCCTGCATCGAGGGGAGATTCCACGTATACGCCGTCGAGGATGTCGACCAGGCCGTCGAATTGCTCACCGGCGTGCCGGCCGGCGAGCCGGACGCTCAGGGGCTGGTGCCGGAGGGCACGATCAACTACCTGGTCGCAACGCAGCTTGCCGAGCTGACGGCGCTGCGCCAGGCTTATGCCGCCGCTGGCAAAAAGCGTGGCGGGAAGAAGGACAAGGAATAGGATGGCGGCTCGGTTGCAGGCGGGGGATGCCCTGATCCTCGTCGATGTCCAGCTGGACTTTCTGCCCGGCGGCAGTCTCGCCGTGTCACACGGGGATGAGGTTGTGCCGGCGCTCAACCGCTACATCGCCGTCTTCCGGAGACTGACTCTGCCGGTGGTTGCGACGCGCGACTGGCATCCGCCCGACCACTGCTCGTTTCAGGCGCAGGGCGGCCCCTGGCCGCCGCATTGCGTCGCCGGTTCCGACGGTGCGCGCTTCGCTCCATTGCTCGACCTGCCCTGCGAGGCGCGCATCGCCTCCAAGGCGACGACCCGCGACAGGGACGCCTACTCCGGCTTCGAAGGCACCGACCTTGACGAATGGCTGCAGCGCGCCGGCGTTTCCCGCGTCTTCGTCGGCGGGCTGGCCACCGACTACTGCGTGCTGAACACCGTGCGCGATGCGTTGCGGATTGGCTACGCCACCTTTCTGCTCGCTGATGCGGTGCGTGCTGTCGATGCGCAGGCAGGGGATGGCGAGCGCGCCATTGCCGAAATGCGCCGTCTGGGTGCGGTAGCCATCGAGTTCGGGCAGATTGCCGCCTGACATGCCTTCGGCGCTGCTCACGGATCTTTACCAGCTCACCATGCTGCAGGTCTATCACGACCGCGGCATGAGCGGCACGGCGGCATTCGAATTCTTCGTCCGCAAGATGCCGGAGCACCGCAATTTCCTCGTTGCCGCCGGACTGGAGCAGGTGCTCGACTATCTTGAAGCCCTCCATTTCACCGAAGAGGAGCTTGCGTGGCTGGCGGGCTGCGGCCGCTTCGGACGGGACTTCGTCGATTCCCTGGCGGCTTTTCGCTTCACCGGCGAGGTCGCCGCGGTGCCCGAAGGCACGCCATTCTTTCCGGACGAGCCGATCCTGCGCGTCGTCGCGCCGCTGCCGCAGGCGCAACTGGTCGAGACGCGCATCATCAATCTGCTGCAGTTCCAGACCATGATCGCCTCCAAGGCGGCGCGCGTACGGCTGGCTGCGCCGGGGAAACTGCTGGTCGATTTCGGCCTGCGCCGCGCCCACGGCGCCGAGGCCGGCCTGCTCTCCGCGCGCGCCAGCTATCTGGCCGGCTTCGACGGCACGTCCAACATGCAGGCCGGCATGCAGTGGGACATTCCGCTCTACGGCACCATGGCGCATTCCTACATCCAGGCGCACGACAGCGAGCTGCAGGGCTTCGAGGATTTCGCCCGTTCGCACCCGTCCGCGGCGACGATGCTGATCGACACCTATGACACCGAGGCGGCTGCCCGCAGGCTGGTGCCGCTGGCGCACCGGCTGGCGGGCGAGGGGATTGCCGTCAACGCCGTGCGCATCGACAGCGGCGACCTGGCTGCCCATGCCTGCAGCGTACGCCGGATTCTTGACGATGGCGGGCTGCCGTCGGTGAAGATCTTCGCCAGCGGCAATCTCGACGAATATCGCGTGCAGAGCCTGGTGGAAGGCGGCGTTCCCATTGACGGCTTCGGCGTCGGCACGCGCATGAACACCTCGGCCGATGCGCCCTATCTCGATTGCGCCTACAAGCTGCAGGAATATGCCGGCCTGCCGCGGCGCAAGCGCTCCGAAGGCAAGGCCACCTGGCCCGGCCGCAAGCAGGTGATCCGCAATTTCGACGGCGCGGGTTTCATGGCCGGCGACCTGCTTGCCACGATGGATGCCGCCTCCGCCGGGCAGGGGCTGCTGCAGGAGGTGATGCGCAACGGCCGCCGGCTGCAGACCTCGCCATCCTTGCAGGATGTTCGCCGCCGCGCGCAGGAGGAACTGGCGCGGCTGCCGGCGCCCTTGCGCGGCCTCGCCGCCGCGCCGGCCTATCCGGTGACGGTATCCGGGCCCTTGCGCGCCCTGGCGCGGGAAGTTGACAGGCAGACAACGGCAGATTGATTTAGCTCAAAGCTGTGCCACGCCTGACAGCTATCCTGAAAACGGCCATCAACCCACTCACAGAAAACAGGTGTCGCCATGCAAAGACCCGTCCAGATCACCTTCAAGGACATTCCCCATTCCGACGCGGTGGAAACGCATATCCGCGAAAAGGTTGCCAAGCTGGAGACCTTCTATCCGAACATCATCGGCTGCCATGTCACCGTGGAACTGCCGCACAAGCACCACCACCAGGGCAAGCTGCACAACGTGCGCATCGACATCAAGGTGCCGGGTAGCGAGGTCGTGGTGAACCGGGACAAGCACGAGGACATCTACGTCGCCCTGCGCGACGCCTTCGATGCCGCCAAGCGCCAGGTGGAGGAATTCGGCAGGCGCCAGCGCGGCGACGTCAAGCATCACGCCGAAAAGCGTCCGTCGGAGGAAGACTAGTCAGATTGCAACTGCCGGAGCATGGCCCTTGCCGAGCGCAGCGTCAGTGCGGCAATGGTCAGGGTCGGATTGGCTGTTCCGACGGTCGGAAATAGCGAAGAACCCAGCAGGAACAGATTGCCATGGTCGTGGGTGCGGCCGTGAGCGTCCGTTACAGATCTGTGCGGATCGAATCCCATGCGTGTGGTGCCCATCAAGTGATGGTGCGCAAACGGTTCGGATAGGTGGGTACTGCGCGCCCCCAGGGTCTGACTGATGGAACGAAATACGCCGCGGATCTGCTCAAATCCTGCCTTCTCGTAGTCGCCATAGGAATAGTTCAGGCGGATCCTTGGTTGCCCGGCGCGATCCCTGCGCGCCCAATCCAGGGTGATGCGGTTGTCTAAGTGCGGCAACTGCTCCATATGCGCATCAATCTGAAACTGGTGCCGGGCACGCTGTCGAACGAATTCATCCAGTTCGGGAGGCCATAATCCCCTGGATAGCGCTTCTTCGGTAAGCGAATGCAGGTCGAGCGTGTTGTTGGTGTCCATCAACCAGGCGGCATGGGAACGCCTGAAACTGCCCTGGCAGTAGTCGAGACATTGCCGCGTGGTGATGGGACCGCGGCCGGGATACACCGCCTCGGGCAGTTCCATCCGGACATACAGGCCGGGATGATCCATGAAATTGCGCCCGACCTGCCCGGATGAATTGGCTAGGCCATGGGGATAGCGTTCTGAAACCGACATCAGCAGCAGGCGTGGGGTTTCAATGCCGTTGGCAGCAAGCGCGAAGAGCGCGCCTTGAGCAGTTCCGGTGCTGCCGTTGGAGCGGGTAAAGGCAACGCTCCGGATTTTCCCCGAGGTATCGGCATGAAGCCGCTCAACCCGGCAGTTCTCAAGCACGCGGACGCCGAGGCGCTGGGCTTTATCTACGTGCACCATTGCAGAATACTGCGCTCCGGTGGGACAGATCGGCGAGCAGGTGCCGAAGCCGGCGCATTGGCTGCGGCCATCAAAGGGCAGGGAGTTGCGCGCCACGGGCCGTGCAGTAAATGACAGGCCGGCGCTGTGCAGCCGCTCTGCGACCCATTTTTCAGCATAGCTGGGCGGCACCGGTGGCAGGGGGAAGGGTGTCGACCGTGGCAGGCCGGTATCGGCAGCGGGATCGCCCGACACGCCCAGTTCCTTCTCCGCCTCGGCATAATCGGTTTCCAGTTGATCGTAGGCAATCGGCCAGTCCACGCCATGCCGAAAGCGGCTGTACATGCCGAAATCCTCAGGCCGCAGGCGCAGGGCGCTACCACTCCACTGCCAGGTGGTGCCGCCCACGACACGCAAATATTCCATTTGGAGGATGGTGCTGCCGGCCTGATCGATATAGGGATCGGCACCAGTGCCCCAGTCCGGACGCGGTGCCCAGTGCGGATTGGGGTAACCAGCCGACAAATCGAGAAGCGGCTGCGACTTGAAACCCTGGACGACGGATTCGCGGGTAATGCGCGGCCCGGCTTCCAGCACCAACACCTTGACGCCTGCCAGAGCCAAACGATAGGCACACAAGGCGCCAGCGACGCCGGAACCGACGATGACGACCTCGGCGGCCAGTTGTTCGCTCACGTTCGTTTCATCATTTTGGTCGGATTGCCCCATGCGCCAAAGCCGCTGCCCTCGTCGAAGCGTTGCGGAATGCCCGGGTGAACGAGGTCATGCATCAGGGCTTCCGAATAGGCGACCCTCACGGGCGCTGTCCGCTCATGGTAGTAAATACCCAGGTACCAGGTAGTGAGAAGGTGGGAGGCGAACCAGACTTGGCCCTTGCTGAGTTTGCCGCCGAGGGCAGGATGGGCATGCCGTGGCAACTTGTCCGCTTCGTCTGGCAGCGCCAACAATTGCGCGTAAGTACTGTGGATGTGGTGTGCCCCCCACGGCTCTTCCAGAAACAGCGGGTACATGCGTCGGGCGGACGCTTCGTCAAGCAGCGAACGCAAGGTGACCAGCTGCGAAAGCGCGAGAAATACTTCAAACGAGGGAGTGCGGTTAGGCGGCCCGGCCTCAGGCAGTTTGAGGCTGAATGCCGTCTCGGCCGCAGCCGTTGACATCAGGTAACGGACGGCCACCGCCGAGATGCCACCGCGAATCAATGCGGCAATCACTGACCTGCGTGAGACGTTAACAAAACCCATGCGGTGGGAATCGTGTAAAAAAAAGCGCCCGTCTTTGAACGGGCGCTTCAACTTCCGTTTGCCAGAACGTCAGAAGGTTGTGCTCACGTCCACACCCAGATAGCCCCCTGACTGGTTTTTGCGGTCATTGTCGCCGTCCGCCCTGCGGTGACCGGCAGACAATGACACGGCGGTCGATTTAGTTGCAGCGAAGCCAAGAAACAGTCCATAACGGGTTTCACTGTATTCATTGTTGCCCGCCCCAATCGCTTCCGGGCCGACGGTTACGCTGCCGAATTTATAGCCGGCGCGACCGCGCACCCAGTAGGTATCGTTGGCAGTGCTGTACTTGCCGATCAGACCGCCATACCAGGGCTGGCCGAGCGTTTCAATTTCGCCCTGAACCGCAGCACCGGTTGTCGAGCCGCGCGTGCTGTTGCGGGTGTCGTTGGGGCTGAGATCGTGGTTCTGGTGGTCGACGCCGCCATAAAGCGAGATACGGTTGCTAGGGTTGACCCACTGATAGCCGATGCCAAGTTCAATGTGGTAGGCATCGCCATCGACATCGCCACCCGGGACAGCAGTCGTTTTGTAATCGTATTCGCCATACAGCACTTTGCCACGCAGCAGAAAGCCGCTCTTGGATATGTCGCCATTCCAGGCCCGGATGCCGCCGATATAGCCGAAGGTGGAATCTTCGGCGGCGCTGATGCCGGCATATACCGCGTTGGCATCGGCATTGGCGTTACCTGCCGCGAAGGCTGCAATTGCCGCGGAAAGTATGGTCACATTCAATATTTTCTTCATTTGAATCCTCACAGTGTATTTCTCTATGCTAGGCAAGGCAGCTTACTGAATAAATTCTGCCTTATAACGCCAGAAACTTCTACCGTTTAGCCCGCTATGCGGCAGTGATGCGATGGGCAATTCCTGCAACGGGATCAATTTAGCCAAATTTGTTTGTTTGTCCGGAAGACCAATAGCATGAATAGCGCCGATGGAAAGGGGTACAAAGCTCATTATTTCAACAAATTGAGGTGAAATGAGGGATCCGGTCGATTGTGAAATCAGAATTGGCATGGCAAATAATGAGTTGTTGTATTTTGGCAACAATCCGGCTGTCCAAGATCGTTTAACTTCCACGCCATCTGGATGCTTACCAACAAGGCGAAGGATCAGATCGGAAGGGGTCAGGAAATAGGCATGATGATGCTGTAATTCCCGTTGCCAGCCGATGGAATAGAGTGTTGCGGCAAGGCGGTCGCGCTCTGCCTCGCTTTCCCACAGGAAAAGTCCTTCCAGGTACCCCTTTTCCTTGCGCAGGATCGCGATGTCGCAGACGAGAGGCCCGTCAGGCAAATGCAGCGTCAACTGCAACTTGTCCTCGGCGGCCTCGGGAAACGCCGATGCGGCCAGACGAACCCAGTCCTCGGAAATGGACACTGTTTGCGAGGCAAGCGCCGGCGTGGAGCCCAGTGAAACGGGCAAAGGAAGTTCGAAACGAAAAAAGGCACTCGATTGTTTGGCGTTTTTCAGGGCCTTTGCCACGAATGCTCCGGCGCGAACCATGTTGAAGAGCGACCAGAAGCCTGCGATCGCAACCAATTCAACTGAATATCCGGCAGGAAGAATTTCAAAAAATGTATCCCGCTGCACCTGCCTTGGTGTCAGCAGGGCAAGCAGGCCGTGCGCCAGCGGACCTACCACGAAATCGTCGTTCAGTCGCCAGGCTGCGTAGGACAAGGCCAAGGCGCCGAGGGCGAAGACCGTCAGTTGCGGCGCCATCAGCCGCCAGTTGACCTTCCCCTGAATGTTCTTGGCCGAGGATCGCCATGGCAACTTCCTGCCCAGAAGCGCGGCTGCGGAAACCAGATGCACCGGCCAGCGGGCCATGGCAAACACCTCGTTGGTCCAGAACCGGCTGAAGCCGCAGCCGAATTCCTGCAAAAGCAGGTAGCCGATGATCGGGAAGCACAGCACGATCACAACATTGAAGAAGCTGATCTGGAATGGCGCCCATCCGAGCACCAGGGCACAAAGTGGAATGATGAACAACAGCAATTGCTGCCAGCCTTCGAGGTAGATCAGGCCGAGCGACAAATAGGACAGGCGCTGTTTGATTGAAAGCCCCGTACAACTGAAGATGCGTTCGTGCCTGAGGGTAGCCAGGTTTCCGTGCGCCCAGCGGTGGCGGGTCTTGTAGTATTCGGCAAGGTCGGCAGCGGCTATGCCGAAGGCAATCGGCTCGTTGAGGTAGCGCGTGTGCCAGCCTTGCTTATGCAACTTGAGGGAAGTGTGAAAATCCTCGGTGACGGTGTCGACCGGAATGCCGCCGATTGCGTCCAGCGCGGACCGCCGGTAGAGCACGCCGGTGCCGACGCAGGAGGAGGCATTCCAGCTGTCCCGGCATGGTTGCGCAAGATTGTAGAAATAGGACTGGTCATGCCACAAACCGGCCTTCCTGCGTGGGCTGAGATACTGGAAGGCGTCCGTGTTGTAGTAATCCTGCGGGGTCTGCACCATGGCTACGTTTTCGTCCTGCATCAGGCCGAGCAGGACATCGAGCGCATGGGGCTGGGCAATATGGTCCGCGTCAAAGACGGCCACGAAATCGGCCCGGCAGTGGCTCAGGCCATGGTTGAGGTTGCCGGCCTTGGCGTTCTCGTTGAAGCCCCTGGACAGATAGCGCACGCCGAGGTCGCGAGCCAGTAATTCGATTTCCACCCTGTTGGCGTCATCCAGCAGCCAAGTCTGATGCGGATAGCTGATATCACGCGCCGCCGCGACCGTGCGCCGGATGATGTGCAGCGGCTCCTTGTAGGTCGGAATCAGCACGTCCACATTCAGACCCGGGGGTGCCTGGCCGGGTTCGCGATGGTTGTAGCGCCAGGCGCTGAATATGATTGTCAATCCAAGAATGAACCCGATCCATTCGGCCGTGTAGAAGGCAGCAGAAATCAAGATTGAATCAGGATTGAAAATCGTGACCCGCCAGGCCAGATAGAGCAGAGTGCCGATCAAATAAACGGCCGCCATCGCGAGCCGGAAGGTGCGCCTGCGATTGAAACGGGCGTCAATTTGCTTCGAGACGGAAAAATGGGCTGACGGGGCCATGCCAGCTGGCGTCAAAGTCCGTGAATTGTCGAATACAGGCAGCCGGGCTGAGGCGCCGCCTTGGGTTTTGTGCATTTTACAGGCTGGACGGAAGCTGACGTCATGTACGCGTCAGCAAGCAGGTCGCGGCTGCCGGGATGCAGACCATTTGATCATGGCCAGGCAGCCGCATTACGGATTGCCGTAGTCGTGTTCTCTGCTGTTCAGGAATTGCGTTTGATAAAGTCGCGCACGCGTGGATAGATCGCTTCGCGCCAGCGCTTGCCGCTGAAAATGCCGTAGTGTCCTACTCCAGGGACGAGGAAGTGTTCCTTCTTCTGTGCCGGTATGTTGCGGCACAGTCCGTGCGCCGCCTCGGTCTGGCCGGGGCCGGAGATGTCGTCCAGCTGGCCCTCGATGGTGAACAGCGCCGTCTCGCGGATGGCCCAGGGCTTGACGCGCTGGCCGGCGACCGTCATCTCGCCCAGCGGCAGCGCATGCTTCATGAACACCATTTCCAGCGTTTCCAGGTAGTACTCGGCCGGCAGGTCCATCACCGCGTTGTATTCGTCGTAGAACTTGCGGTGCGCCTCGGCCGAATCGCCGTCGCCTTCGACCAGGTGATTGTAGAAATCGACATGCGCCTGCAGGTGGCGGTCGGAATTCATGGCAACGAAGCCGGCGTGCTGCAGGAAGCCCGGATAGACGCGGCGCATGTAGCCGGGATACTTGAGCGGCACGCGCGTGATGACGTGCATGTCGAACCAGCGCAGGCTGCGCGTCTTGGCGTAGCGGTTGACCTCGGTCGGCGCCTGGCGCGTGTCGATCGGGCCGCCCATCAGGGTCATGCTGCGCGGCTGCGCCGGATCGTCCGCGGCCGCCATCAGCGAAATTGCCGCCATCACCGGGACGGTCGGCTGGCAGACCGAAATGACATGAACGTCGGGCCCGAGCTTGCGGATGAAGTCCTGCATGTAGGCGACGTAATCGGCGAAATGGAAGTAGCCGTCTGCCAGGGGCACCAGGCGGGCATCGATCCAGTCGGTGACATAGACGTCATGGTCGGGCAACAATGCGCGCACCGTGTCGCGCAGCAGCGTGGCGTAGTGGCCGGACAGCGGCGCCACCAGCAGCACCCGCGGATGCTGTCGGGAAGTCGCGCGCTCGAAATGCAGCAGATTGCAAAATGGCTTTTCGGCGACGATTCTTTCGCGCACGCTGACGGTTTCGCCTTCGACCAGCGTATGGCCCAGGTCGAATTCGGGCTTTTCATAGCGCCGGGCGACGCGGGCCAGCAATTCGGAGCCTGCGGCGACGCGGCTGCTGTGGGGCAGGTAGGCGAGGGGGCTGAAAGGATTGGTGAAGAGTTGCTGACTGGTCTCGGCCAGGAGGCGCAACGGTGCGGAGGCGGCGTGCTGCAGTTCGTGAAGCGTATAGATCATCTAGTGCCTGCTCCGGATGTATGGTTGATGCAGTGCACCACACTTTACCCGAAGCCGTTGGATTGTCCAGTCTTTCCAGCAGCAAGTTCCGCAGAGCGGACCATGTTGCAGCGACCGATTTTGGGCCAGCAATTTCGCGGTGATCTCTGCCCTGGCGGGATAAAGCAGTTTGCGACTTCAGCTTGGCAGCTTGTGGCTACCGAACTCCTCGCGCAGCCTGGTCTTCAGCAGCTTGCCGGTGGCGGTGTGGGGGAGGCTGTCGACGAAGACGACGTCGTCGGGCAGCCACCACTTGGCGATCTTGTCGCGCATGAAGTCGAGCAGTTGCTCGCGCGTGACCTCTTGGCCATCCTTCCTGACCACGATCAGCAGCGGCCGTTCGTCCCACTTCGGGTGCGCCACGCCGATCACCGCCGCCTCGGCGATGGCGGGATGGGCAACGGCGGTGTTCTCCAGGTCGATCGAGCTGATCCACTCCCCGCCCGACTTGATGACGTCCTTGGAGCGGTCGGTGATCTGCATGTAGCCGTCGGGGTCCAGCGTGGCGACGTCGCCGGTGGGGAACCAGCCGCCCTCGCGCAGGACGTTGCCGCCCTCGCCCTTGAAGTAGCCGGAGACGATCCACGGCCCGCGCACCAGCAGGTCGCCGAAGGCCTTGCCGTCGCGCGGCAGTTCGCGGCCGGAGTCGTCGACGATCTTCATGTCCACGCCATAGATGGGGCGGCCCTGGTTCAGGCGCAACGTGTCGCGCTCGGCGGCGGACAGCTTGAGGTGCTTGCCCTTGGGGGTGTTGACCGTGCCGAGCGGGCTCATCTCCGTCATGCCCCAGGCGTGCAGCACGGTGACGCCGAACTGCTCGTCGAAGGTTCGGATCATGGCCGGCGGCGCCGCCGAGCCGCCGATCACCAGGCGCTTGACCGTGGACAACTTCAGCCCCTTCCCCTGCAGGTGCTGCAGCAGGCCGAGCCAGATGGTCGGCACGCCGGCGCTGACGGTGACCTCCTCGGTCTCGAACAACTCGTGCAGGCTGGTGCCGTCGAGCTGCGGTCCCGGCATCACCAGCTTGGCGCCGGTCAGGGCGCAGGCATAGGGCAGGCCCCAGGCGTTGACATGGAACAGCGGCACCACCGGCAGCACGGTGTCGCGCGCCGACAGGTTGAGGCCGTCCGGCAGGGCCGAGCCGTAGGCGTGCAGCACCGTCGAGCGGTGGGAGTAGAGCGCGCCCTTCGGGTTGCCCGTGGTGCCGGACGTATAGCACAGCGAAGACGCCGTGAGCTCGTCGAATTCCGGCCACTCGTAGTCGTCGGAATGGGCGTTGACCAGTTCCTCGTAGCAGAGCAGGTCCAGCTTCGACTCGGGCATGTGGGCGCGGTCGGTCAGCGCCACCCACGCCTTGACGCCCTTGCAGTGCGGCGCGACGCCCTCGAGCAGCGGCAGGAAGGTCAGGTCGAAGAAGACCAGGCCGTCGTCGGCATGGTTGATGATGTAGGCGATCTGCTCCGGGAAGAGGCGCGGATTGACCGTGTTGAGGATGGCGCCCATGCCGGAGACGCCGTAGTACAGCTCGAAGTGCCGGTAGTTGTTCCAGGCCAGGGTCGCCACGCGGTCGGCGGGCTTGACGCCGAGCGACAGCAGTGCGCGGGCCAGTTGGCGCGATCGGCGGTGGGCGTCGCGGTAGGTATAGCGGTGGATGCCGCCGGTCGTCTCGCGCGAGACGATCTCGGTGTCGCCGTGGTTGCGGTCGGCATGCCGGATCAGCGACGTGATCATCAGGGGCATGTTCTGCATCAGGCCGTGCATGCGTCTTCTCCCGGTTGCTTTGGACTTGAAGTTTCAAGATAACATGCCGCTTTCAGGAAGATCAATTGCCTGCAGGAAGTTGCCATGGAAAAGCCCGACGCCCCGTCCTGCGAACGCAACCGCGAGCCGATCCTGGCGGTGCTGCGCGATCACTTCGCCGACCGCCGCGCGGTGCTGGAGATCGGCAGCGGCACCGGTCAGCATGCGGTCTATTTCGCCGCCGCGCTGCCCCACTTGAGATGGCAGGCCTCGGACCGCAGCGGGAACCTTGCCGGCATCCGGGCCTGGCTTGACGAGGCAGCGCTGCCCAACACGCCCGCGCCCATCGCATTCGACGTCAGCGCGGCCTGGCCGCAGCAGCGCTTCGACGCGGTCTTCAGCGCCAACACCCTGCACATCATGAGCTGGTCCGACGTCGAACGCCTTTTCGCCGGCCTGCCGGGCATCCTGACCGATGATGCCCGGCTCGTCATCTACGGCGCCTTCAACTACGGCGGCCACTACACCAGCGAGAGCAATGCCGTCTTCAATGCCTGGCTGAAGTCGCAGGGTGCGCATCAGGGTCTGCGCGATTTCGAGGCGGTGGACGCCCTCGCCCGGCAGGCCGGCTTGGTGCTGCTCGAAGACCGCGCCATGCCCTCGAACAACCGCTGCCTGGTCTGGCGCAGTGCGTGAGCGGAGCCGCGCGCCTTGCAGCCCACCCTTCTCGACTGCGCCTGCGACCTGCCCGAAAGCGACTGGCAGCGCCTGGCCGCCAACGATCCTTTCATCAGCCGTGCCTTCCTCGGCGCCGCCGAGCAGACCGGCGCCGCCGGCGAAGCGCTCGGCTGGCGCGCCATGCACCTTGCGCTGCGCGACGATGCGGGCCGGCTGGCCGGACTGCTGCCGCTCTACCTGCGCGAGCATTCCTTCGGCGATTTCTCGCGCGACTGGAACTGGGCGCCGGCCTGGCAGCAGGCCGGGCGCGACTACTACCCGAAGCTCGTCAGCGGCGTGCCGTACACGCCGTCGCCGGGGCCGCGCCTGCTGGCGGGCGAGGGCGCGGACGCAGCGATTCCCGCCGCCCTGATCGCCGCCGCAATCGAACTGGTTGCCGAACTGCGCGCTTCCTCCTGGCAATGCCTCTTCGTGCGCGAGCCCGACCGCCTGCTGCTGGAAACCGCCGGCCTGCTGCTGCGGCGCGGCGTGCAGTTCCACTGGCTGAATCGCGGCTACCGCGACTTCGCCGATTTCCTGCAGGGCTTCACTGCGGAGAAGCGCAAGAAACTGAAGCGCGAGCGGCGCGCCGTCGCCGAGGCCGGGCTGCGCATCGAGGCCCGCCACGGCGACGAGATCGACGCGCGGCTGTGGCGCGATCTGCACCGCCACTACCGCGACACCTTCCTGCGCTACGGCAACCATCCCGCCTTTTCGCAGGCGTTCTTCCGCCGCGCCGGTGCCGAACTCGGGCGGCGCATGGTGGTGTTCGTCGCCTGGCGGGAAGAGAAGCCGGTGGCCTCGTCCATCTGCTATCGCGATGACGCCGCGCTCTACGGACGCCACTGGGGCAGCGACATCGACTGCCCCGGACTGCACTTCGAGCTGTGCTACCACCAGGGCATCGAATACGCCATCGCCCACGGCCTGCAGCGCTTCGAGCCCGGCGCTCAGGGCGAACACAAGCTGGCGCGCGGCTTCGGGCCGGTGCCGACCTGGTCGGCATACTGGATCGCCGATCCGCGCATGCGCGATGTGGTGGCGAACTATCTGAGGCGCGAGGATGGCGCGATGCAGGATTATCAGGCAGAGATGGCGCTGCATCTGCCGTTCAGGGCGGCGGAGAAGTGATGCCAGCCCGGCAGCGACTGGCGTGGGGCGCCCGCAGCGCGGATTATTCCGGCAGGATGTCGGCGAAGTGCCGCAAGGCGGCGAATTCACCGACATCCTTTTCCGGCTGGCGGCTGTCCGGCCTGTAGACGGCGAGCAGATGGGCAATGCCGGCCTGGCGCGCCGCGCGCAGCACCGGCAGGCTGTCGTCGATGAGCAGGGTGCGCGCCGGGTCGTAGGGGACCATCGCGCGCAGGGCCGGCCAGAAAGCCGGGTCCTCCTTCGGCTTGCCGACTTCGTGCGAGGTGATGAGCAGGTCGAAATGCATTTTCAGTCCGGTGCGCGCCATCTTCAGCGAGAGGCTTTTCTGATGGGCGTTGGTGACGAGGGCGACACCCTTTCCCGCCGCGCGCAACGCTTCCAGGAAGCGCGGCACGTCCGGGTGAACGGCGATGAGGTGCGCCACTTCCTCCTTCAGGCGCGCAATGTCGAGCTGCAGCTCGCGTGTCCAGTAGTCGACGCAATACCAGTCGAGGGTGCCGGCCTTGGCGCGATAGATGTCGGTGAGGCGGCTGCGTGCTTCTACATGCGGCAGGCTGTGCCGTTCGGCATAGCGCACCGGGACGTGCTCCTGCCAGAAATGGTTGTCGAAATGCAGGTCGAGCAGGGTGCCGTCCATGTCGAGCAGGACGGTGTCGATGACGTCCCAGTCGATCATTTGCCGACGGCCTGGAGCAGAGGGGGCTCGGACGGCTCCTGCAGCCAGGAGGCGGCAACGACGCGATTGCGCCCGCCGCTCTTGGCGGCGTAGAGCGCCTGGTCGGCGCGGTGCATGAGCTGGTCGATGGATTGTTCGTTCTCGAAAAGCTGTGCCGCGCCGATGCTGGCAGTGGTGGGTGTGGGGAAACCGGGCGCAGGCAGCCGTGCGGCTTCGGCCAGTTCGCGCAGCCGCTCGGCGATGGCAATCGCCACTTCCTCGTTGGCGTCGGGCAGCAGCACCGCGAATTCCTCGCCGCCCAGGCGGGCGAAAAAATCGTATTCGCGCAGGTGGGGGCTGACGAGCGCGACGAAGCGGCGCAGCGTGTCGTCTCCGGCGGCATGGCCGAGCTGGTCGTTGATCATCTTGAAGCGGTCGAGGTCGATCATCAGCAGTGACAGCGGGATGTTCTTGCGCCGGCAGCGCGCCAGCTCCGCCTCGGCGCGTGCATAAAACACGCGCCGGTTGCCGATGCCGGTCAATGCATCGAGCGTCGCCAGGCGGTTCAGTTCCGCGGCAAGCCGGTCGGCGATCATCAGGGCAAAGCCGAGGCTCATCAGGATGACGGTAATGTGGGTGCCGCCGAGGATCATGCCGTGCCAGAAATCGGGGGCGAAGAGATTTGCCGGCGGGGCGACGGCGAACATGGCATGCCCCAGGCGCACTGTCATCAGCGTGCAGCCGAGTAGGAAGAGCAGGCCGGTGAAACGGTGCGATACGGGTTTTTCCGCCGTGAGCGGCAGCAGCAGCCGGGCAGCGCAGAGCCCGGTGAGGACCATCAGGGCGATGGACAGCGCGCCCACCGCCAGGCGGTAGGGCGCCGCCGAGGCCCAGAGCAGGGCGAAGACGATGCCCGAGGCGGCCACTGTCGCGATGGCAAGGCGTTTGCTCGGTTTGTCGCCGAGCAGACGCTGGATGGCCAGGTAATACAGTGCCGTGGTCAGCACCAGCAGGGTGTTGCCGAGGACGCGGGCCGGCAGGTCGTTGGCGGTCTTCGACAGGCTGAGGATGACCAGTCCGATGGCGAGGGCAAGATTGGCGCCGGTCCAGTAGCCGACCCCAGGCACGCGGCTGGCATAAAAGCGCGATATGGCCAGCAGCACCAGCGCGGTAGGCACTGCCGTGAAGGCCATCAGCAGCAGGATGGTGCGGACGTCGAGTGTCATGCGTCAGGATTCCGGCGTAAGCAGCGAGGCGCCGAGCTGGGCGCGGCGCCTCAGCCAGGGGCTGGGGCGGTAGCGGGGATCGCCATAGCAGGCCTGCAGGGTCTCCAGAATGGCGAGCACGATGTCTGCGCCGAGCATGTCGCCGAGCGCCAGCGGGCCATGCGGGTAGCCCAGGCCGAGGGTGACGGCGCGGTCGATGTCCTCGGGCGTGGCGATGCCCTGCTGGGCGATGTCGCAGCCGATGTTCACGATATGCGCGAGCACGCGCTGCACCACGCAGCCGGCGCTGTCGCGGATGACGGAAACCGGCACGCCGTCAGATGAAAACAGGCCGTGCGCCGCCTCGCGCATGGCAGGGGAAGTGAGCGGGGTGGTCATCAGGGTGCGGCGCCTGTCGAGGCCGAGGAGGACATCGATGGCCATAGTGCGCGACGGATCCAGCTTCTCGCGCGCGGCGCAGGCGCTGGCATCCTCGCCCAGCGGCGTGACGATGCACAGGGCACCGTCCTGCGGCGACTGACTTTCATCCAGCCTGCCGCCGAGGCTGCGCACCCGTTCGCGCACGGCGGCGGCGAAGGGCGGCCGGGCGCCGCTGACCCAGACGCGGTCCGGCCGAGCGGACGGCGCCGGCGGCACGGGCATCGCCTGCTGCCTGCCATCGGGGTAGGCGTAGAAGCCGCGACCGCTCTTGCGACCGAGGACGCCGCCGGCCAGGCGCTGCGCCGCCAGCGCCGAGGGGCGGTAGCGCGGCTCCTGGTAGTACTGGTGGTAGATCGATTCCATCACCGGATGCGAGACGTCGAGGCCGGTGAGGTCGAGCAGTTCGAACGGGCCCATGCGGAAGCCGGCCGCCTCGCGCAGGATGCGGTCGATCTCGTCGAACCCGGCAACGTTCTCGCCGAGCAGGCGCAGGGCTTCGGTGACATAGCCGCGGCCGGCGTGATTGACGATGAATCCCGGCGTGTCCCTGGCGCGCACCGGCGTGTGCCCCATGCGCCGGGCGAGCGCCGTCAAGGCCTCACCGACCCATGGCTCGGTGAGCAGGGCGTCGATCACCTCGACGACCTTCATCAGCGGCACCGGGTTGAAGAAATGGTAGCCGGCGACCCGGCCCGGCCGGCGGCAGGCGGCGGCGATCTCCGTCACGGACAGCGAGGAAGTGTTGCTGGCGAGGATGCAGTCGCCGCCGACGATGGTTTCCAGCGCGGTGAACAACTGGCGCTTGGCCTCCAGCTGTTCGATGATGGCTTCGACCACGATGTGGCAGGGCGCAAGCGCTTCAAGCGCGGCCACCGGCTCGATGCGGACGGCCGCGGCTTCGGCCGCCGCCGGATCGATCTTGCCTTTGGCGGCCAGTCCGGACAGGGTTGCGGCGATGGCGTCGCGCGCCTTGGCGGCGGCGCCGGGCGCAAGGTCGAAGAGCAGGACGCGGACGCCGGCCTGGGCAGCGATCTGCGCAATGCCGCGGCCCATGGCGCCGGCACCGGCTATGCCAAGCGTCAGTGCAGGGGAGTCAGTGGCTGTCTGCATCGGCATGCGCTTTTTCGGAAACGGCGAAGTATAGCCCGATTGAACCATCCCGTTCCTTGCATTACCATCGTCGCCATAACGATTCCCGAGCGGAGGTGGACATGTACCGCAAAGTACTCCTGGCCTACGACGGTTCGCAGAGCGGGCGCACGGCGCTGCTCGAGTGTGCCGACATCAACAATTTCCTGCATGCCGAGATTCACCTGCTGGCCGTGGCGCCGCTGATGGCCGGGCTCTACCTGACCGAGGGTTTCGTGCCGGATACGCTCCAGGAGGACGAGAACCGGCGCTTCAGGGAGATTCTCGACGAGGGCCTGAAACTGCTCGACGAGAGGGGCGTGAAGGCCGAAGGCCACGTCGTCACCGGCGAGCCGGTCGACGAGATCTGCCGCCTTGCCGGCGAACTGGGCGCCGACCTGATCGTCGTCGGTCACCGCAAGCACGCTTTCTTCATGTCGCGCTGGTGGAAGGGTTCGATAGGCTCCACCCTCATCGAGGATGCGCCCTGCAGCGTACTGATCGCGCTCGCCCGCTGAGCCGCCCCGATTGGGCGCGGTCGGACCGGCCTAATGCTCAATCACCACAGCCGCCACCATGCCTGATTGCCGTCCAGGCCGCGCTTGTAGTAATCGCTGTTGGGGAAGTTGGTGCGCATGACGCGCTCGGCGTCATCACGCAGATCGTTCAGACCGAGCGCATCGTAGGCCTTCACCAGGATGAACAGCGCCTCCTCGTTGGCCGGCGCGTCGAGGTAGGTCCGGACCGCGAACTGGGCGCGGTTGGCGGCAGCCACAAAGGCGCCCCGCTTGAGGTAGTAGCGTGCCACATGCACTTCGTGCGAGGCGAGTGCATTGACCAGATATTTCATCCGCGCCGTGGCGTCGGCGGCATACTTGCTGCTCGGGAACCGGGCTACCATCTCCCTGAAGGCTTCGAAGGATTCCCGCGCCGCCTTCGGATCCCGCTCCGACGGGTCCTGCATGCTGACATAGCCTGTGATTCCGAGGTCCTCGTTGAAATTCACCAGCCCCTTCAGGTAATAGACGTAGTCGACGTTGGGATGGTTGGGGTGCAGCTTGATGAAACGGTCGCAGGCGGCAAGCGCGTTGGCCGGTTCGCTCGCCTTGTAATAGGCGTAGGCGATCTCGATCTGCGCCTGCTGCGCGTAGCGGCCGTAGGGATAGCGCGCCTCGAGGATTTCGAAATACTTGACAGCTTTCTCGTAGGAGCCCTCGCCCATGGCTTCCTTGGCGGCGGAATACAGGCGGTTGGCCGACCAGCCGGCGGTCTCGTCCTGCAGTTCCGGCAGCAGGCCGCAGCCGCCGAGCAGCAAGGCGAGAATTAAAGCTAGACTACGCATCGTGAAAGCCCCGAATTCGAACCGCGCCGATTATAGCGTAATTGCCCCAGCCCCTCCGGCGCGCATCCTCGACATTCCCGCCGACTGCGCCGGCCTGCGCCTCGACCAGGCGCTGGCGCGGCTGCTGCCCGAACATTCGCGCAGCCGCCTTGCCGCCTGGGTGAAACAGGGAAAAGTCAGTCTGGACGATACGCCGGCCGATCCCAAGCGCAAGGTGTGGGGCGGTGAACGCATCACGCTGGAAATCGCTCCCCTGCCGGAGGAGTCGCTGCAGCAGCCGGAAGACATCCCGCTGGCGATCCTGCACGAGGATGCGGACATCCTCGTCATCAACAAGCCGGCCGGCCTGGTGGTGCATCCGGGCAGCGGCAACTGGCAGGGGACGCTGCTCAACGCCCTGCTGCACCACGCGCCGCAGCTCGCCGCCATTCCGCGCGCCGGCATCGTGCATCGCCTCGACAAGGACACCAGCGGCCTGCTCGTCGTCGCCAAGACGCTGGAGGCACAGACCGATCTGGTGCGCCAGCTGCAGGCGCGGACGGTGAAGCGGCATTACCTGGCGCTGGCACATGGCGTCGTCGCGCGCGACGGCGTCGTCGATGCGCCGATCGGCCGCCATCCGCTGCAGCGCACGAAGATGGCGGTGGTCGGCGGCGGCCGCGCCGCGCGCACGCACTACCACGTGCTGGAGCGCTTCGCGCACGCCACCCTGCTCGAATGCGCGCTGGAAACCGGGCGCACCCACCAGATCCGCGTGCACATGGCCGAGCTCGGCCACCCGCTTGTCGGCGATCCGGTCTATGGGCCGCGCCGCAAGGCGCAGGCGCTGCTGGCAGGCTTTCCGCGCCAGGCCCTGCATGCCTGGCGCCTGGCGCTGGTGCATCCGGCGACGCGCAGCGAGATGGGCTGGGAGGCGCCGCTGCCGGAGGATTTCGCGAAGCTTCTCGCGAATTTGCGGGGCGAGGCAGAGTGATCGAATGGGTCATTCCTCACTGGCCGGCGCCGGCCGGGGTGCGCGCCTACACCACCACGCGCGCTGGCGGCGTCAGCGCCGGCGCCTATGCCGCGTTGAATCTCGCCGCACACGTCGGCGACGATCCGGCGGCGGTGGAAGAGAACCGCCGCCGTTTGCGCACCCAGCTGCCGGCCGAACCGCTCTGGCTCTCCCAGGTGCATGGCACCACCGTCGTGCGTGCCGAGGATGCCGTTGAAGGCGTCGCGGCCGATGCCGCCTTCACGCGCCGTGCCGGCCGGGTGTGCGCCGTCCTGACGGCGGACTGCCTGCCGGTCCTGTTGTGCAATGACGCCGGCACGGTGGTCGCTGCGGCGCACGCCGGCTGGCGCGGCCTCGCCGGCGGCGTCGTCGAGGCCGCGGTGCGTGCGACGAACGAGCCGCCTGCGCGCCTGCTGGCCTGGCTCGGCCCGGCCATCGGCCCGCAGGCCTTCGAGGTCGGCGCGGAGGTGCGTGCCGCCTTCCTCGCGCATTCGCCCGAGGCGGCGGCGGCCTTCGCGGCGAAGGGAAACGGCAAGTGGCTGGCCGACCTCTATCGGCTGGCTGAGCTGCGCCTGCGTGGCCTCGGCGTGGAACGCGTCTTCGGCGGCGGGTTTTGCACCTTCAATGAGGCAGAGCGCTTCTATTCCTATCGCCGCGAGAAGGCCACCGGCCGCATGGCCTCGCTCATCTGGCGCGAATGATGGAAAGAAAAACGCATCTCGATTCCGCCGCCATGGCCCTGATGGTCGTGCTGTGCGCCGCCTGGGGCCTGCAGCAGGTGGCGATCAAGGTGGCCAATGCCGGCATCTCGCCAGTCTGGCAGGCCAGCCTGCGCTCGATCGGTGCTGCCGTGCTGGTGTGGGCCTGGGCGGCGGGGAAGGGCATCCGCCTCTTCGAGCGCGACGGCACGCTCGGCCCCGGCCTGCTCTCGGCGGCACTCTTCGCCGGCGAGTTCGCCTTCATCTACTGGGGCCTTAATTACACTGCCGCCTCGCGCGGCGTGGTGTTCCTGTATACCGCGCCGTTCATGATCGCCCTCGGCGCGCACTGGTTCCTGCCAGGGGAGCGCCTGCGCGGGCTGCAGTGGCTGGGCCTGGCCTGCGCCTTCGCCGGCGTGGTCTCGGCGTTTGCCGAATCCCTTTCGATGCCGACGCGCAGCCAATTGATCGGTGACGGCATGCTGCTGCTCGCCGCGGTACTGTGGGCAGCGACAACGCTGGTGATCAAGGGCAGCGTCCTGGCGAAAGTCAGCCCCGCCAAGACGCTGTTCTATCAGCTCGCCGGCTCGGCGCTGGTGCTGCCCTTCGTCTCGCTGGCGCTGGGCGAGCCGGGCGTCATCGCGCTGACGCCGCTGGTGCTGGCGAGCCTCGCCTACCAGGTCGTGGCGGTGGCCTTCGCCAGCTATCTGGCCTGGTTCTGGCTGGTGGCGAATTACCCGGCCGGCCGGCTGGCGGCGTTCTCCTTCCTGACGCCGCTGTTCGGCGTGCTGGCGGGGGCATTGCTGCTTTCGGAGAAAGTGTCCTCCGCGCTGGCGGCGGCGCTGCTGCTGGTGGCGCTGGGCATCTGGCTGGTGAACCGGCCAACGAAGCGCCTGTGATGCCCCGCGTATAATTCCCGGCCATGTCCGTTCTTGCCTGGATCTTCGCCGCCTCGTTCGCCGGCGGCGCGCTGTCGGTGCTGGCCGCCGCCGCCTTCGCACTGACGGCGCGCAGCGCCTGGATCACCCACCTCATCAGCTATGCCATCGGCGCGCTGCTGGGCGCGGCCTTCCTGGAAGTGCTGCCGCACGCCATCGAGGCGCAGGGGGAGCCCGATACCACGACGGCAATCGTCCTGGCCGGCATTCTGGGATTTTTCGTGCTGGAGAAGCTGGTGCTGTGGCGCCACTGCCACGACGACCACTGCGAGGGCCACGAGGCCCATGCCGCAAGGGAAGATCATGGCCGCAGCGGCCTGCTCATCCTGGTGGGCGACACCTTCCACAATTTCGTCGACGGCGTGCTGATCGCCGCCGCCTTCATGCAGGATGTGCGGCTGGGCATCGTCACCGCCCTGGCCATCATCGCCCACGAAATCCCCCAGGAGGTCGGCGACTTCCTCATCCTCCTGCATTCGGGCTATTCGCGCCTGAAGGCGCTGGCCTTCAACCTGCTCTCCAGCCTCGCCACCCTGGCGGGCGGGCTGCTTGCCTACTTTGCGCTATCGGCCCTGCAGGGCGTGGTGCCGGTGTTTCTGGCCCTGGCCGCTGCCAGCATGATCTACGTCGCCGTGGCCGACCTGATTCCCGGCCTGCACAAGCGCACCGCGCTGGCGGCCACGCTGCAGCAGGTGCTACTCATCACGGCCGGCATCGCCACCATTCTGCTGGCGCGATTTCTCGTCGGGCACTGACTGCCGCCGGCGTCGCGCCGGCGTGCCGGCGAGCCAGAGGAAAAGGGCCAGCGGCGCCAGCCCGTAGAAGAAAAAGGTCAGCAGGCCGGCGGTCAGGCTGGCCTCCGTCAGCGCCATCATGAGAACCACCCAGAGCCAGCCGATCGCGACGATGTACATGTTTTCATTCTACCCGTCCGAACGTCGTTGACAGGGGCAATGGTGCGGTGCAAAATCCCCCACCAATCCGACGGTTACCCACCTTGCAACCGTCATAGGGAGAAGCGGTAGATGTCCGGTAACCCACAGCCCGATGCGGCTGCCATGCAGAACCTGTTTCAGGCCGGGCAGGCCTTCGCGCAAGGGTTCATGAACTTCATGTCGCAGCAGCAGGGCACCCAGGCCGGCCAGGCCGCGCCGGCCCCGCAGTTTCCGCAAAACGAAGCCATCGCCGGACTGCAGAAGGAGTTCGCCGCGCGCCATGTCGCCCTCTGGCAGGACATGCTGCAGCGTGGGCAGGGCGGGGCGGCGGCCGAGGTGAAGGACAAGCGCTTCTCCGCGCCGGAGTGGTCTGAAAGCCCCTATTTCGACTACCTCCGCCAGGCCTATCTGGTGAACGCCGATTTCCTCGACAAGCTGATCGAGGCCGTGCCGGTGGACGACGCGGCGGCGCGCGACCGGCTGAAATTCTTCACCCGCCAGTTCATCGACGCCATGGCGCCCTCGAACTTCGTGGCGACCAATCCGGAATTCATCAGCACGGCGCTGCAGACGCAGGGCGCCAGCATCACCGCCGGCATCCGCAACCTGGTCGCCGACCTCGGCAAGGGCCGCATCTCGATGACCGACGATGACGCCTTCGAGGTCGGCCGCAACCTGGCGGTGACGCCCGGCCAGGTGATCTTCGAGAACGAGCTGATCCAGCTCATCCAGTACGCGCCGGCGACGCCGCAGGTGCATGCGCGGCCCCTGCTGATCGTGCCGCCCTGCATCAACAAGTTCTACATCCTCGACCTGCAGCCGGAGAATTCCTTCGTGCGCCATGCCGTGGCGCAGGGGATGACGGTGTTCCTCGTCTCCTGGCGCAACCCGCAGGCCGACCTCGGCCATCTCGGCTGGGACGACTACCTCGAGATGGGTGCGCTCAAGGCACTCGAAGTCGCGCAGGAGGTGAGCGGCGCCGACAAGGTCAACGCCCTGGGCTTCTGCGTCGGCGGCACCATCCTCTCCGCCGCCCTGTCGGTGGCGAAGGCGCGCGGCGAGGAGCGGGTGGCCAGCCTGACGCTGCTCACCGCATTGCTCGATTTCTCCGATGGCGGCGAGGTCACCCACTACGTCGATGCCGCATCCGTTGCGGCGCGCGAGGCGGCGATCGGCCGCGGCGGGCTGTTGCGCGGCGCCGAACTGGCCTCGGCCTTCTCCAGCCTGCGCGCCAATGACCTGATCTGGCAGTACGTCGTCGGCAACTATCTGAAGGGCGGCAAGCCGCGGGCCTTCGACCTGCTCTACTGGAATGCCGACAGCACCAACCTGCCCGGCCCGTTTGCCGTCTGGTACCTGCGCCACCTCTACCTGGAAAATGCCCTGCGCGAACCGGGCCGGCTGGCGATGTGCGGCACCACCGCCGACCTCGGCCGGCTCGACATGCCGGCCTACCTCTATTCCAGCCGCGAAGACCACATCGTGCCCTGGAAGAGCGCCTACCACTCCCGCGGCATCCTCGGCGGCGAGACGACCTTCGTGATGGGCGCTTCCGGCCACATCGCCGGGGTGGTGAACCCGCCGGCAGCGGCAAAGCGCAGCCACTGGCGCAACGAAAGCCCGGCCGCCACGGCTGAGGCGTGGCTGGCCGGTGCGACCGAACACAGGGGCAGCTGGTGGCCCCACTGGGTGGAGTGGCTCAGGCGCCATGCGGGCGAACTGCGCAAGGCGCCGAAGCAGCCCGGCAGCCGGCGCCACAAGCCGATCGAGGCGGCGCCCGGACGTTACGTCAAGGAAAAGGCATGAAAACAACCGGCCGTGCAACAGGGGAAACGCGGCCGGCTTGAACAAGCAATTCCCCGCCAAGAAAAGGAGAGAGAATCATGTCGAGAGTGGCACTGGTAACGGGAGGCATGGGTGGATTGGGCGAGGCGGTCTGCATCAAGATGGCCGCGTTGGGCTACAGGGTGGTGACGACCTACAGTCCGAGCAACACCAAGGCCGGAGACTGGCTGAAGCAGATGAAATCGCAGGGCTTTGAATTCCACGCCTATCCCTGCGACGTCGCCGATTACGATTCCTGCAAGGCCTGCGTGGAGACGGTGGCGAAGGAACTCGGGCCGGTCGACGTGCTGGTGAACAACGCCGGCATCACGCGCGACATGACCTTCAAGAAGATGACCAAGGGCGACTGGGACGTGGTCATGAAGACCAACCTCGACAGCGTCTTCAACATGACCAAGCAGGTGATGGACGGCATGATGGAGCGCGGCTGGGGCCGCGTCATCAACGTCTCCTCGGTGAACGGCCAGAAGGGCGCCTTCGGCCAGACCAACTATTCCGCCGCCAAGGCCGGCATGCACGGCTTCACCAAGGCACTGGCGCTGGAGGTGGCGAAGAAGGGCGTGACCGTGAACACCATCAGCCCCGGCTACATCGGCACCAAGATGGTGATGGCGATCCCCCAGGAAGTGCTGGACTCGAAGATCCTCCCGCAGATTCCCCAGGGGCGGCTCGGCAAGCCGGAGGAAGTGGCAGGCCTGGTGGCCTACCTGGCCTCGGAGGAAGCGGCCTTCGTCACCGGCGCCAACATCTCCATCAACGGCGGCCAGCACATGTTCTGATATTCCGGGCCGCCGCCCGGCTCGGCGGCGGCCCGATCGTTATTTGTTGTCAAGGAAAACACCGAGATGTCGAAGAGGGTAGCGCTCGTTACGGGCGGCATGGGGGGGCTGGGCACGGCGATCTGTCGCGCCCTGGCCGAGGATGGGTTCGTCGTCGTGGCCAATTGCCTGCCCGGCTTTTCCCAAATTGAGGATTGGCTGGCGCAGAACAGGTCGGCAGGGTTCGAGTTCCACGCCGCCGAGGGCAACGTGGCCGATTACGCGTCCTGCAACGAGATGGTGAAGCGGATCGAGTCCGAGATCGGGCCGGTCGACGTGCTGGTCAACAACGCCGGCATCACGCGCGACAACATGTTCCGCAAGATGCAGTCGTCCGACTGGAATGCCGTGATCGAGGTCAACCTCAACAGCGTGTTCAACGTCACCCACCAGGTGTTGGGCGGCATGACCGAGCGCGGCTGGGGCCGCATCATCAACATTTCCTCGGTTAACGGCATCAAGGGGCAGTTCGGCCAGGCCAACTATTCGGCGGCCAAGGCCGGCATCCTCGGCTTCACCAAGGCCATCGCCCAGGAAGTGGCGCGCAAGGGCGTGACGGTGAATGCCATCGCGCCGGGCTACGTCGGCACCGACATGGTGATGGCGATCAAGCCGGAAGTGCGCGAACAGATCGTCGCGCAGATCCCGATGGGACGCCTGGGAAAACCCGAGGAAATCGGCAAGCTGGTCGCCTATCTGGCTTCCGAATATGCCGGCTATATGACCGGATCGACCTTGTCTATCAATGGCGGCTTGCACATGAGTTGAGCAGGCGAAAGCCCCAGGGCTTTCTGCGTATAATCGACCAGTTGAGGGGGAGGAGAGAGAGCATGGCCGAACAGTCCAGACTGATCAAGAAGTACCCGAACCGGCGTCTGTATGACACCAGGACGAGTTCCTACATCACCTTGTCGGACGTCAAGGAACTGGTGCTGAAGAACGAGGAATTCCAGGTCGTCGACGCCAAGAGCGGCGAGGACCTGACGCGCAGCATCCTGCTGCAGATCATCCTCGAGGAGGAAAGCGGCGGCATGCCGATGTTCACCAGCGACCTCCTCTCGCAGATGATCCGCTTCTACGGCAACGCCATGCAGGGCATGATGGGCAAGTACCTCGAGGGCAACATCAAGGCCTTCACCGACATGCAAGCCAAGCTGCAGGATCAGGCCACGGCCATGTACGGCGAGAACAATCCCGCGAGCAAGGACCTGTGGGCGCAGTTCCTCAACTTCCAGGGGCCTGCCATGCAGAGCATGATGGGCGCCTACATGGAGCAGTCGAAGAACATGTTCATGCAGATGCAGGAGCAGATCGAGAGCCAGACGCGCAACATGTTCTCCGGCTTCCAGTTCCCGAATTTTGTCGCCCCGGCGGGCAAGCCGGCGGAAAAGAAGGAAGCCGCCGAAGCGCCCACGCCCGAGAAAAAGTAGGCGCAACGCCTGCTGCGCTACGCTTGCTGCAGGCTTCCCCGACAGCATGCCACGCAAGAAAGTTGCCCAGCCCAAGGTCGGCTTCGTCTCCCTCGGCTGCCCGAAAGCCCTCGTCGATTCCGAGCAGATCCTGACGCGCCTGCGCGCCGAAGGCTACGACATCGTGCCCGACTATGCCGGCGCCGACCTCGTCGTCGTGAACACCTGCGGCTTCATCGACGCCGCTGTCGCCGAGTCGCTCGACGCCATCGGCGAGGCGCTCGACGAGAACGGCCGCGTCATCGTCACCGGCTGCCTCGGCGCGAAAGAGGACGTGGTGCTGGCGGCCCACCCGCAGGTGCTCGCCGTCACCGGCCCGCACGCCACCGAGCAGGTGATGCAGGAAGTGCATCGGCATCTGCCGAAACCGCACGACCCGTTCGAGGATCTGGTGCCGCCGCAGGGGATAAAGCTGACACCGCGGCACTACGCCTACCTGAAGATTTCCGAGGGCTGCAACCACCGCTGCAGCTTCTGCATCATTCCCTCGCTGCGCGGCGACCTCGTCAGCCGCCCCATCAGCGACGTCATGCGCGAGGCGGAGAACCTCGTCGCCGCCGGCGTCAGGGAACTGCTCGTCGTTTCGCAGGACACCAGCGCCTACGGCGTCGACGTCAGGTACCGCACCGGCTTCTGGGGGGGCAAGCCCGTCAAGACGCGCCTCTACGAACTGGCGAAGGCGCTGGGCGAACTGGGCATCTGGGTGCGCCTGCACTACGTCTATCCCTATCCGAGCGTGGACGACCTCATCCCGCTCATGGCCGAGGGGAAAATCCTGCCCTACCTCGACGTCCCCTTCCAGCACGCCAGCCCGCGCATCCTCAAGCTGATGAAGCGTCCGGCCAGCACCGAGAACGTGCTGGCGCGCGTCCGCGCCTGGCGCGCCGTCTGCCCGGAGCTGACTATCCGCAGCACCTTCATCACCGGCTTCCCCGGCGAGACGGACGAGGATTTCGAGATGCTCCTGCAGTTCCTCGAGGAGGCGCAGCTCGACCGCGTCGGCGCCTTCGCCTATTCGCCGGTGGAGGGCGCCGAGGCCAACAGGCTGCCCGACCCGGTGCCGGAAGCGGTGCGCGAGGAGCGCCGCCAGCGCCTGATGGAACTGCAGGAGGACATCAGCACGCAGCGCCTCGAACGCAAGATCGGCCGCGAAATCGAAGTGCTGATCGAGGAGGTCGACGGGGAGGGCGCCATCGCCCGCAGCCAGGCCGATGCGCCGGAGATCGACGGCCTGGTGCACATCCCGAATGGCGAGCACCTGGAAGTCGGCGAATTCGCCCGCGTCCGCGTCACCGACTGCGACGTGCACGACCTTTACGCCGAGGTGATCGAATGAGCATCGTCGCGCGCCTGTCGGAGATCGTTGGCACCCAGGCGGTGCTGGCCGGCGGCGACATGGCGCCGCTCCTCACAGACTGGCGCGGCCGCTTTACCGGCCAGGCGCGCTGCGTCGTCAAGCCGGCCTCGACCGAGGAGGTGGCCGCGATCGTCGCGCTGTGCGCGGAAGAGCGCATCCCGATGGTGCCGCAGGGCGGCAACACCGGCCTCGTCGGCGGCGCCACGCCGCTGCACGAAGGCCACGAGGTGGTCATCAACCTCTCGCGCATGAAGCTCATCCGCGAGATCGACGTTGCCAACAACACGCTCACCGCCGAGGCCGGCTGCCTGCTGGCCGAGGTGCAGGCGGCGGCGGCGGGCGCCGACCGTCTGTTCCCGCTCTCGCTGGCGGCCGAAGGCAGCTGCGAGATCGGCGGCAATCTGTCCACCAACGCCGGCGGCACAGCCGTTCTGCGCTACGGCAACATGCGCGAGCTGACGCTGGGGCTGGAAGCAGTGCTGCCCGACGGGCGCATCTGGCACGGCCTGCGCGGCCTGCGCAAGGACAACACCGGCTACGATCTCAAGCACCTGTTCATCGGCGCCGAGGGCACGCTGGGCATCATTACCGCCGCCGTGCTGAAACTGTTTCCACGCCCGCGCCAGTCTGCGACGGCCTGGCTGGCGGTGCGCGATCCCGCCGCCGCCGTGGAACTGCTGTCGCGCCTGCGCAGCGCCTGCGGCGAGCGCGTCACCGGCTTCGAGATCGTCGCCCGGCCGGCGCTGGAACTGGTGCTGAAGCACATTCCCGGCGCGCGCGACCCGCTCGCCGCCGCCTCGCCCTGGTATGTGCTGGTGGAACTCACCGACACGCTGGCGGATTTCGACCTGGCCGGCACGCTGGAGATGATCCTCGGCGCCGAGATCGCGGCGGGGCGGGTGGCGGATGCTGCCATGGGGCAGGATCTCGCCCAGCGGCAAGCCTTCTGGCAGCTGCGTGAGAACATCTCCGAAGCGCAGCGCATCGAGGGCCTCAGCATCAAGCACGATATCGCCGTTCCGGTGTCGCGCATCGCCGAGTTCATCGTGCGCGCCGACGCTGCGCTCGCTCGCGCCTTTCCCGCCGTGCGCATCGTCACCTTCGGCCACATCGGCGACGGCAACCTGCACTACAACCTGTCGCGGCCGGAGGCGGCGGCCAACGCCGAGTTCATCGCGCAGACGCCGCAGGCCAACCGCATCGTGCACGACGTCGTCGCCGAACTGGGCGGCTCGATTTCCGCCGAGCACGGGCTGGGACAGCTGAAGCGGACTGAAATCCTGCGCTACAAGAGCGCCGTCGAAATCGACCTGATGCGCGCCGTCAAGCAGGCGCTGGATCCCCACGGATTGATGAACCCGGGCAAGGTGCTTTGAGGCGCTCCGGAGGGTTTACAAGGATGGGGGCGCTACGTATAATGCGCGCTCCTCTGTGGGGGTATAGCTCAGCTGGGAGAGCGCTTGCATGGCATGCAAGAGGTCAGCGGTTCGATCCCGCTTACCTCCACCACAAGACACATCAGACTTCGAGCAGCACCTCGGGTCCCCATCGTCTAGAGGCCTAGGACATCGCCCTTTCACGGCGGTAACCGGGGTTCGAATCCCCGTGGGGACGCCAAACAACGAAGCCACCGCAACTGCGGTGGCTTTTTTGTTTGTCTTTCCT
>Ga0209476_10000189_pt1 | contig 42330 bp, 42 predicted proteins | sample KloWWTrecipitate_FD_187179 | JGI IMG/M metagenome (GOLD analysis project Ga0209476, IMG submission 187179) | Active sludge microbial communities from Klosterneuburg, Austria, studying microevolution and ecology of nitrifiers - Klosterneuburg... | ecosystem: Engineered > WWTP > Aerobic digester... | reverse complement strand
TCGAGCAACTTTTCCATCACTGTATACAGTCGACGCGCGCCGATATTTTCGGTCTTCTCGTTAACCTGAAACGCAATCTCGGCCAGGCGGCGGATGCCTTCGGCGGTGAACTCGACCTTGACCCCATCCGTGGCCAGCAAGGCCTCGTACTGACGGGTCAGACAGGCATCGGTACTGGTCAGGATGCGTTCGAAATCCTCGACCGACAGCGATCCGAGCTCGACCCGGATCGGGAAGCGGCCCTGCAGCTCGGGAATCAGGTCACTCGGCTTGGACAGGTGGAAGGCGCCGCTGGCGATGAACAGGATGTGATCGGTCTTGATCATGCCGTACTTGGTCGACACCGTCGTGCCCTCGACCAGCGGCAGCAGGTCGCGCTGCACGCCCTGGCGCGATACGTCGGCGCCCTGTGCATGGCTGCGGGCGGCGATCTTGTCCACTTCATCGAGAAAGACGATGCCGTTCTGCTCCACGGCGCGCACCGCTTCGAGCTTCACTTCCTCGTCGTTGATCATGCGCGCGGCTTCCTCGTCTGCAAGCAGCTTGAGCGCCTCGCGGATCTGTAACTTGCGCTGCTTCCGCTTGCCGCCGCCCAGGTTCTGGAACATGCCCTGTATCTGCTGGGTCAGCTCCTCCATGCCCGGCGGCGCGAAGATCTCGGCCTGCATCGACGGTGCAGACACCTCGATGTCGATCTCCTTGTCGTCCAGTTCGCCCTCACGAAGCTTCTTGCGGAATTTCTGCCGCGTGGCCGAATCCGGCGCCGGCTGCTGCTCGACATCGAGGCCGACAGAACGCGCCGGCGGCAGCAGAGCATCGAGCACGCGATCCTCGGCGGCATCCAGCGCCCGGTCGCGCACCGACTTCATCGCCCGCTCGCGGCCATCCTTGATTGCGGTCTCCATCAGATCACGAATGATCGTATCGACATCGCGACCGACATAGCCGACCTCGGTGAACTTGGTCGCCTCGATCTTGATGAACGGCGCATTGGCCAGCCGCGCCAGGCGCCGGGCAATCTCGGTCTTGCCGACACCGGTCGGGCCAATCATCAGGATGTTCTTGGGGGTGATCTCGCTGCGCAGCGGCTCTGCAACCTGCGCCCGACGCCAGCGGTTGCGCAAGGCGATGGCGACGGCCTTCTTGGCCTTGTCCTGGCCGACGATGTGCTTGTCGAGTTCGGAGACGATCTCGGGAGGGGTCATCTGGGTCATGCGTTCGCTCTCAATCCAGCACTTCGATGGTGTGATGATGATTGGTGTAGATGCACAGGTCGGCGGCGATGCCAAGTGCCTTGGACACAATCTCCCGGGGCTCCAGCTCGGTGTTCTCGAGCAACGCACGCGCGGCCGACTGCGCAAAGGCGCCACCACTGCCGATGGCGACGATGCCCTGTTCAGGCTCGAGCACGTCACCATTGCCCGTGATGATCAGCGAATGCTCGCGATCGGCCACCGCCAGCATCGCCTCGAGTCGGCGCAGCATACGGTCGGTGCGCCAGTCCTTGGCCAGCTCCACCGCGCTGCGCAGCAGATTGCCCTGGTACTTGTCGAGCTTGGCCTCGAACCGCTCGAAGAGGGTAAAGGCATCGGCCGTGCCACCGGCAAATCCGGCAAGGATGTTGCCATCGTAGAGCGTGCGCACCTTGCGTGCCGAGGCCTTGATGACGATGTTGCCGAGCGTGACCTGGCCATCTCCGCCGAGCGCGATGCGGTTGCCGCGTCGCACCGACAGGATGGTCGTACCGCGATATTGTTCCATGACGATTCCTCGCCAGCCCACGGCCGGCGCTGGTGGGTTGTTCAGTAGCGCAGAGTGACGTGCGCGACCTGATCGACGCTCATGACGCGCAGCAAGGCTGCAATCATGGCATTGACGTTGAAGAGGGTCACGTGTTTACCCTGGGCCTTGAAAGTGGCGAGAATGTTGAAAAGCAGGCCCGCGCAAACGAAGTCGACCCTGCGCAGTTGGGCACAATCGACCTTGAGGTTCTGGCGCTCGGCGGCAAGACTGGCGAGACGCTTGAGCCCTTCGTTGGACGCACCGCACAATTCTCCGCTCAACTGGAACGGCCCACCTGTCGTCGTCGCCACCTGCACCACCGCAGGCGGTGCACAGGCGAGCGCAATGCCCTTCCAGGACGGCGGAGACTCTTCGAAAGTCACCGCATAATCCACAGCGATATTCTCGAAGCGCTCCTGATTGCCGGTGAACTGCAGCAACTCAAGCAGCAGCAACCAGGTCTCACGCCCTTCGGCCTGCCCCACGACCGCACGTCGGGCGAGTTCCTCGATGAAGGGGCCGACGCTCGAAAGACTGACCTTGATACGTTCGGCCGCCAGTTCGTCGAGCAGGCTCAGCAGCAGGCCGCAACCGGCGTCGGCAACGCTACGCAGCTTGCCGACATCGATACGCACGGCGCCGGCACGGCGCGCCACAACCGCGATCTGACCCAACTGGGTCTCGGCCTGTGCGGCCAGGCTACCCGACAGATTGACGGTCGGACTGCGATCGCCCGAGGGCCGGCCTGCCGCCGACGACAGATCCAGCCAAGGCGGCGGCGAACGTTCGAAGCGCGTTGCGTAATCGAGCACGCGCGACTCAAACGGCTGGCGCTGCCCTGTCAGGCGATACAGGTCGAGCAGCATCATCCACAGGCCTTCGCCCGTCGTCGCTGTCGGATCGTTCAGCGATGCGACCAGGATCTGTTCGGCGTCCGCGACATTGCCGTTGGCAAAGAGCACTGCGGCCTCCTCATACACGGCGCCGATGCCCGAGCCATGCTCCTGCACCTCGACCTGTTCAGCCGCGTTCGCGAGTCCGCGCCCAAGATCGGTGCTGCTGAAGTCGAGCTCGGAGAGCTCGGTCGGCGGCGGAAGATCGCCTTCGGCTGACGGACGCGACCCTGTCGGTGCAACGCCGCCCGATGATTTCCGGCCGAAAAAGGAAAGTGCCACGCTGCGCTTCGTCCCAAGGTTGCGATACGGGCTGGACAGCCCGAATCAAAGGATAGCATTTCCCGCAATATGCCTGCGAACGCTGGCATTGGCAGGGCTTACGTTTTGTAAATCTACACATCAGCACGCACCACTGGACGGGCGCACGGGCTCGGATAGAATGCTGCAATGCAACTGCCGCTCCCTGCCGCCCCCCCGCCGGAAGCCTTCTCATCCGCGGGGGCGTCTTTCGTGCTGCCGGTCCGCGTCTACTATGAAGACACGGACGCGGCAGGCGTCGTTTATTACGCCAACTATCTGCGCTTTTGCGAGCGTGCCCGCACCGAGTGGCTGCGCAAACTCGGCGTGGAACAGCAGGCGATGATGAGCAGCACCGGCATCGCCTTCGTCGTGCGCTCGGTGAAGGCCGACTACCTGCAACCGGCCCGTCTCGACGACGCCCTTGTCGTCATCACCCGTATCGCCACACTACGTCGCGCCAGCCTGCTGTTCGAGCAGGACATCCGGCGCGACGGGCAACTTCTGTTCTCGGCCCAAGTCCTAATTGCCTGCATCGATCACCGCCGGCAAAAACCGGCCCCGATGCCGGCTCACCTGCACACTCACTTTGAAAGCCTAGCATGACCGTCAGCCACGACCTTTCCATCCTTACCCTGATCAGCCAGGCCAGCGTACTCGTCCAGCTCGTGATGGCGCTACTCGCCACCTTATCGCTGATGTCCTGGTACTGGATCTTCCGCAAATGGTTCCGGATTCGCGCTGCACGCACCCAGACCGACGCATTCGAGCGCGATTTCTGGAGCGGCGGCGATCTCAACACGTTGTTCGAAGCCGCCAACCGCCACGAAACCGACGGCATGCAGCGCATCTTCGAAGCGGGCTACCGTGAGTACACCAAGCTGCGCGCCAAGGCCCATGACCACTCGGCCATCCTCGACGGCGCCCGCCGTGCGATGCGCGCCACCTATCAGCGCGAGGTCGACGACCTCGAAGCCCACCTCGCCTTCCTCGCCTCGGTCGGCTCGGTATCGCCCTACATCGGCCTGCTCGGCACCGTCTGGGGCATCATGAACTCCTTCCGCGGGCTGTCCAGCGTCGGCGCCGCCACGCTGGCCCAGGTCGCGCCCGGCATCGCCGAAGCCCTGGTTGCCACCGCGATCGGCCTGTTCGCAGCCATCCCGGCCGTGGTCGCCTACAACCGCTTCGCGCACGACATCGACCGTCTCAGCATCCGGTTCGAGAGCTTCATGGAAGAGTTCTCCAACATCCTGCAGCGCAACCTGCGCTGACGCACACGGAGCCAATCTATGCGTCAACGCAGACTCATGAACCAGATCAACGTCGTGCCCTACATCGACGTAATGCTGGTCTTGCTGGTGATCTTCATGGTTACCGCTCCGATGATCCAGCACGGCACCATCAACGTTCCATCCGCCGGGCCGGGCACTCCGCCACCGCAGGCTGACGCAATCACCATCGAGGTGAAAGCCGACGGCGCACTGGCCTTGCGCGCCGGCACGACTTCGCGCCCGATCAGGAAGGATCAGCTCGAGCTCAACCTGAAGGAAGCGCTGACGAAGAATGCCGAACAGCCCTTCCTCGTCGACGCCGACAGCAAACTCGACTACCAGAAGGTCATCGACGTTCTCGAAACCGCGCGTAGCGCGGGCGTGCGCAAGATCAGCCTCGTCACCCAAAGCAGCAACGCAGGCAAATGAGGGATCGCGCAGCACCGACCCGGAAGCCGCAGCCGGGCAAATGGCAATCCCTCGGGCTGACTGTCGCGGTCCACGTGGGATTGTTCCTGTTTCTTTTTTTCGGTGTCCGCTGGCAAAGCCCGCCGCCGGCCGGGATCGAGGTCGGGCTCACCAGCGCACCGCTGATGCAGTCCTCCGCTCCCGCGCCCAAGCCCGAGCCCAAACCTGAGCCCAAACCCGAACCGAAACCGGCCCCAAAACCCGAGCCCCAGCCTGAACCCAAGCCCGAGCCACCGAAACCTGCACCTGCACCAAAGCCCACGCCCGTTCCAAAACCCGAGATCGCGATCAAGGCTCCGGACAAAAAACCCGAGCCGCCAAAGCCGGCGCCAAAACCCGAACCCAAGCCCGAACCCAAGCCCGCGCCGAAGCCTGAACCTAAGCCGCAGCCCAAGCCCGAACCTAAGCCACAACCAAAACCCGAGCCCAAGCCACAGCCACAGCCCAAACCCGTGCAGGACGATTACATGAAGCAACTCCTGGCACAGGAGACACAGAGCGCTCAGAGTGCGCGTCTGGAAGGCATGCTGCGCCAGGAAGCCGCCCGTGCCGGCGCCCAGGGGGACGTGGACAAGTACAAGCTCGCGATCGCCACCAAGGTGCGGGGCAATCTGCTGCGCCCGCCCGGCCTGAGCGGAAACCCTGAAGCCACGTTCGAGGTCGATCAGCTGCCATCGGGCGAAGTGCTCGATGTCAGGCTCAAGCGCTCATCGGGCGTGGCGGCGCTGGACGAGGCGATCGAACGCGCCATCCGGCGCTCGAACCCTCTGCCCGTGCCGGCCAACCCAAGCCTTTTTCAACGCACCCTGGAATTGAAGTTCCGCCCGCTGGCCGACGACTGATCGTGGCTTATCTACTTAATTAATCTATATAATCCGCGGCTGGAGTACCCCACATGACCCGAGTTATCCCCGCTTTCCGCCTGCTGCTGGCCCTTGCGCTGGCAGCGTTCGCCTTTGGCGCGCACGCCCAGCTCTCAATAGAGATCACGGGCGCAGGTGCGTCACGCTTTCCGGTGGTCGTCCCGATCTTCCAGAACGAGGGCCAGCTGCCCAGCAGCGTGACCGACGTGGTGCGCGCCGATCTGGACCGCAGTGGCCTGTTCAGCCTCGTCGACCTCGGCCCGCTGGCCCTGCCCGAGTCCGTCATGCCCGACCTGCCGGCAATGCGCGGCCGGGGCGCGGATGCGGTTCTGACCGGCAGCATCATCCCCCAAGGCAGCGGCCGGTATGAAGTCCGCTTCCGCCTGTTCGACACCCAGACGCAACTCGAGCTCGGCGCCATGACACTACCGATGATGGCCGCGCAGAACCGCCTGATCGGCCACCGCATCGCCGACTTCGTGTATGAAAAGCTCACTGGCCAGCCCGGCTACTTTTCCACCCGCATCGCCTACGTCATCAAGAGCGGCACCAGCTTCGAACTGCAGGTGGCCGACGCCGACGGCGTCAATGCTGCCGCAGCACTGCGTTCGCGCGAACCGATCATTTCGCCCGCCTGGTCGCCGGATGGGCAGCGCTTGGCCTACGTGTCGTTCGAGCAGAAGAAGCCGATCGTCTACGTTCATACGCTCGCGACCGGTCAGCGCCGCATCGTCGCCAATTTCAAGGGTTCCAACTCGGCGCCCGCCTGGTCGCCTGACGGCAGTCAGCTCGCGGTGGTGCTGACCAAGGACGGTCAGTCGCAGCTCTACGTGCTCAATGCCGACGGTTCGGGCGTGCGCCGCCTGGCCAGTTCATCGGGCATCGACACCGAGCCCTTCTGGGGCAACGACAGCAACATCTACTTCACCTCGGATCGCGGCGGCAGCCCGCAGATCTACCGTATTTCCGCTGGCGGTGGCAGTGCCCAGCGGGTGAGCTTCGAAGGCAGCTACAACGTGACTCCGCGCCTGTCCGCGGACGGCACGCTGCTCGCCTTCATCACCCGCAATGCAGGCCGTTTCCAGGTGGCGGTGCAGGAACTCGCCACCCGCCAGACAACGATCCTCACCGATTCGGCACGTGACGAATCCCCCAGCTTCGCGCCCAACGGACGCATGATCCTCTACGCCACCGAAAGCGGTGGCCGGGGCGTGCTGTCCGCGGTGTCGTCTGATGGTCGGATCAAGCAGCGCCTGACGGTGCAGGCAGCCGATGTCCGCGAGCCCGCCTGGGGCCCGCAGCAACGGTAATAACAAAGCTGTAACCACTGCTGTCTTAAAACGAAAGAAACCGGAGCAACCCATGAAGAAACTTGTCGTCCCCGCCCTGCTGTCCCTCATCCTCGCCGCGTGCTCGAGCACCGGCACCGACACCGCCGCCAAGGTCGAAGACCGCTCGGGCGCCGGTGTGGCCACCGTGACCGCCGGCAGCACCTCCGGCTCGGGCATCGCCGCCCTGACCGACCCGAACAACATCCTGTCCAAGCGCAGCGTGTTCTTCGACTTCGACAGCTACATCATCAAGTCCGAAGCCAAGCCGCTGGTCGAAGCCCATGCCCGCTTCCTGGTGCAGAACCAGCAGATGAAGATGCTCATCCAGGGCAACACTGACGAGCGCGGCAGCCGCGAATACAACCTGGCGCTGGGCCAGAAGCGTGCCGACGTGGTCAAGCAGGCTCTGATGCTGCTGGGTGCCAAGGAAGCGCAGATCGAGTCCGTCAGCCTGGGCGAAGAAAAGCCGCGTTGCGACGACGCGTCCGAAGCCTGCTACGCCGAGAACCGTCGCGGCGACATGCTGTACACGGGCGAGTTCTGAGATGAAGCGCCTGCTGCCGCTGGCGGCGATCCTCGTTCTGTCATCGGCCGGACCCGCGCAAGCGGGTCTGTTCGATGATGCCGAGGCGCGTCGTCAGATCACCGACATACGCCAGGATCTCGAAGGGCGACTCGAAACCACCAGTCGTGGCCAGCTCGAACTTGCCAATCAGAACGAGCAACTGCGCGCCGATGTGGCCCGCCTGCGGGGCCAGATCGAGTTGCTGGTCAACGAGGTCGAGACCCTCAAGCAGCGGCAGCGGGACTTCTACGTTGACCTCGACACCCGTCTGCGCCTGCTCGAAACCAGCGCCCCGGCGAGTGGCCCTGTCGCCAGCGCCGACCCGGCTGCAGAATCGGCCGAATACGAGGCCGCGCTCAACCTGCTCAAGGACGGCAAGCATCGCGAGGCGCTCACCGCCTTCGACGCCTTCATCGCCAGATATCCGGCAGGCAGCTTCAGTGCCGGCGCTCATTTCTGGGCAGGTAACGCCGCCCTGCAGGCCAAGGACATCAACGCCGCGACCAAGCACTTCGATACCGTGCTGAGCAAGTGGCCCAACGAAAGCGTCGCACCCGATGCCATGCTCGGTCTGGCCAACAGCCAGCAGTCCATCGGTGACGCCGCAACCTCGCGCCGCACGCTGCAGGCACTGACCGAGCGCTATCCGCAAAGCAATGCCGCACAAGTGGCCAAGCAACGCCTGAGCAAGCGCTGAGCGTGAGGCGGTGAAACACGACACATCGGCGGCTGCGGCCGCCAAGCTACGCATTACCGAAATCTTCGCGTCGGTCCAGGGCGAATCAACCCGGGTTGGCCTGCCAACGGTGTTCGTCCGCCTCACCGGCTGCCCCCTGCGCTGCACCTGGTGTGACACCGCCTACGCTTTCACCGGCGGCGAATCGCGCACGCTCGAAGCGGTGATGGACGAAATCGCCCGCCATGGCCTCAAGCACGTCTGCGTCACCGGCGGCGAACCGCTGTCGCAAAAGAGCAGTCTGAGCCTGATGGCCGCCTTGTGCGACGCCGGCTATTCAGTATCCCTCGAAACCAGCGGTGCGCTCGACATCAGCGCAGTGGACCCGCGCGTTTCGCGCATTGTTGACCTCAAGGCACCGGGGTCGGGCGAGGTAGAACGCAACCTGTACTCGAATCTGGCCCTGCTGGGCGCTGACGACGAGCTGAAAATCGTCCTTGCCGACGAGGCTGACTACACCTGGGCCAAGGCCCGCATCCTCGAGCACGGCATCGCCGAGCGCTGCACCATCCTGCTGTCTCCAGTTGCCGGCGATCTCGACCCCGCGCAACTGGCCGAATGGATCGTGCGCGACCGCCTGCCGGTCCGCTTCCAGCTGCAGTTGCACAAGGTACTGTGGAACGACGCCCGCGGGCGCTGAACCGCGGCGCCTGACCGACCCAGCGCCTTATCCGGAATGACCTCGATGAGCCAAGCCAAACGTGCCGTCGTCCTGCTTTCAGGCGGCCTCGACTCCGCAACCTGCCTCGCCATCGCGCGTGACATGGGCTTTGAAACCTACGCCCTGTCGGTCGCCTATGGCCAGCGCCACGCCGCCGAGTTGACGGCTTCGCTGCGGGTAGCGCAGTCGCTCGGCGCACGAGAACACCGGCTGGCACGCGTCAATCTGGGGCAGTTCGGTGGCTCGGCGCTGACCGACTCGTCCATTGCCGTGCCCGAAGACGAGGAAAACCCCGGCATTCCGGTCACCTATGTGCCGGCACGCAACACGGTCATGCTGTCCATCGCGCTGGCCTGGGCGGAGGTCCTGGGTGCAAACGACATCTTCATCGGCGTCAATGCGGTCGACTATTCAGGCTACCCGGACTGCCGCCCCGAGTTCATCCAGGCTTTCGAGACCATGGCCAACCTCGCCACCAAGGTTGGTGTCGAAGGTGCCCGTCTGCGCATTCACGCGCCCCTGATCGAGCTCAGCAAGGCGGACATCATTCGCCGCGGCATCAACCTGGGCTTTGACTATGGCATCACCGTCACCTGCTATCAGGCCGATGACAGCGGGCGCGCCTGCGGCCGCTGTGAAGCCTGTCGGCTACGCGCCGCAGGCTTTGCCGCCGCCGACGTAGCCGACCCCACCCGCTACATGCCGCGCAAGGACTGAGCGGCTCACGCCAACCCCGCCGCCCTCGCAGCTGCGACCTGCCACAGCGCACCGCACCACCGTCCGAGGAAGTCGCCGCCAGATGAAACGCGGCGCGGAGAAGTGGTGGCTTGTGCCGCTCGCTACCGGTAATCTGGCCCCGCCCGCTGACACGCTGGGGTTTTATCAACCCAGCCGGGCTTTTCCCCTAGAATGATCGGCCTCTCAGCCGCTATCCGCATCATGGAAGAATCGATCGTCTCCGCCTCCACCATCGCCCAGCTTGCCCTTGCCGTGGGCGTGGTGTTCGGGTTTGTTGCCAGTCGCACCAACTTCTGCACGATGGGGGCAGTGTCCGACATCGTCAACATGGGCGACTGGAACCGCATGCGGATGTGGGCGTTGGCCATTGCAGTCGCCATCCTGGGGACAAGCGCGCTGCAACTGGCAGGGCTTGTGGACGTTTCCAAGTCCATCTACACGGCCAGCAAGCTGGTCTGGCTCTCACACATCATCGGCGGACTGGCCTTCGGTGTCGGCATGACACTCGCGTCCGGCTGTGGCAGCAAGACCCTGATCCGCATCGGCGGCGGCAACCTCAAGTCGGTGGTGGTCTTCGTTTTCCTCGGCATCAGCGCCTACATGACGCTTCGTGGCCTGTTCGCAGTCTGGCGCGTCCGCTTTCTCGACAGCATGGCGACCACGCTGCCGCACAGCCAGGACCTGCCCGCCTTCCTCGGCGCCAGTGGCATCGCTCCCGACACCGCCCTGACGCTTGCTGCGGCGCTGATCGGCGGCGGCCTGCTGCTGTGGGCGCTGGCCAAGCGCGAGGCCTGGCGTAGCGACGTCCTGCTCGGCGGCGCAGTGATCGGCGCAATGGTGGTTGCCGCCTGGTATGTGTCAGGCCACATCGGCTACGTTGCCGAGCACCCCGAAACCCTGGAAGAGGCGTTCATCGGCACCAACAGCGGCCGCGCGGAATCGCTCACCTTCGTCGCGCCATTTGCCTTCACGCTCGAATTGCTGATGCTGTGGAGTGACAGCAGCCGCATCCTCACCTTCGGCATTGCCAGTTCGCTGGGCGTGATTGCCGGCGCCGCGATCCATACCGTGCTGTCGGGAAGCTTCCGCATCGAAGGCTTTCGCGATGCGCCCGACCTCGCCCGACACATGGTGGGCGGCGTGCTGATGGGTTTTGGCGGCGTCACCGCACTGGGTTGCACCATCGGCCAGGGCATCAGCGGCTTGTCCACGCTCGCCCTGGGATCAATGATCGCCACGGTCGCAATCATCGCCGGCTCGGCCATCACCCTGAAGGTTCAATACTGGCTGATGATGCGGGAAGCCTGAAGCAGGCCCTTTCCACCCTGTGACGGCCCGCAGCGGACTGTGGCGATATGCGTGATGTTGAAATGCAGGTTGACGCACGCGTCGGCAGATTCTAAACTTCGGCCTCGCTTTTGGGTCGTTAGCTCAGCTGGTAGAGCAGCGGACTTTTAATCCGTTGGTCGCAGGTTCGAATCCCGCACGGCCTACCAAAAAACGGGAAAATGCCTCAGCTTCGGCTGGGGCATTTTCTTTTCCGGCTCGCGTCACGACCAGGCCTTACCTGCCTCACCCTGCAAGCTCCCATCAGGACGCTCTCGCCATGCACATCTGGGTCGACGCCGACGCCTGCCCCGTGGTGATCAAGGACATTCTGTTCCGCGCGGCCGGACGCACCCGGCTTCCACTCACCCTGGTCGCCAACCAGTACCTGCGCATCCCGGCATCGCCGCTGATCCGCATGGTCCAGGTGCCTGGCGGCTTCGATGAGGCCGATCGCTACATCACAGCGCACGTCGAGCCCGGCGACCTGGTCGTCACCGCAGACATTCCGCTCGCCGCCGACGTCGTTGCGAAGGACGCTCAGGCCCTGTCGCCACGCGGCGAGCTTTACGGCAAGGACAACATTCGCGAGTTGCTGGACCTGCGCAACTTCATGGACGCCCTTCGCAGCAGCGGTGTCGATACCGGCGGTCCGGCAGCCTTCGGCGCAAACGACCGGCAGGCGTTCGCCAATCGGCTGGATCGCCTGCTGAAACCCGCAGCACATGGATGACAAAAGCGCCAGGCGTCGGCACGCGCCCGATTGGACAGACACCGACTGTTGCGGGTATCATGCCGGGTGCTGAAGATCGGCAATAACGGCTTCTGCCGCCTTTTCAACCCTGAAGGCGGTGCGGAAAACCTGATGCCGATGATCGTTTTACCTGCCCATGGTCTGGATGACACCACGGCGCAAGTGAAATGGTTACTCCTTCCCCACAAACAAATTGCCGTGTCGTCCAGCGTCCCTTCCAGGTACGCCCGGTTTTCTCCGAGACACTTCCTGCGGCGCCAAGGCGCTGCGGGCTGACGCGGTCTTTCACGCCTCGCATGGCGCACTGGATCGCTCCGACGCAGCTCGCCCGGTTTGTACCTGACGCGCCGCTCACGCCCGCGCTTTGTGGCGCAGGCGTGCAATCGTTCCATTTTCTGCGCGGCCTGCCACTTTTACGCAGGCCCGGCCGGAATGCAGGCTGCGCGATATGCGCGCCTGCACCCGGTTTGATGCTCGCCTCTGCAGAGGCGCGAAAACCGCTGCCGCACGGCATAGACCCGCGCCAGCACAATGACAAGGAGCCTGAACATGGCCAAGGAAGAACTTATCGAAATGCACGGATCCGTCACCGAGGTCCTGCCCGATGGTCGTTATCGCGTCACACTTGATAACGGCCACAACCTGATCGCCTACTCTGGCGGCAAGATGCGCAAGCACCACATCCGCATCATCGCGGGCGACAACGTCTCGCTCGAGATGTCGCCCTACGACCTGAGCAAGGGACGGATCACTTTCCGCCACCTGCCCGGCCGCCCGGCCGGCGCCTCCGCGCCGCCCCCGCGCCGCCGCTGAACGTCGCACAGCACGACCCCGGCTGACCTGGGGCGCTGCGACTTCGCACTCGAATCCCCGCTGACCATGAGGTCAGCGGGGATTTTTTCATTGCGCGACGGGGCGACGTGCGCGCGGGACGACACCGGCACAACGCATTAAATGCAGGGGCGCCAAAAAGCGCTTCGATGCGCCAACGCCACTCGCGGACGAACACCGAACACCACATCACCCGGGAGACGTGGGAACATCCCTGTCATCACGCGGTCATCGCAAAGCCTCACCACAGCCCGCCGCATCACGTCCGGCAAGGACACCCGCAAGCACATCCATTCTCACGCCCCCGATCGCTTCGGGTCATCATGATCAACAGCCACATCCATCCGGAGAGACCCATGAGCACACGTGATACCGATGTCTCCACGACAGAGTTCGACAGCCTTTTGCCGGCCGCACACATGGACCGCCGCGGCTTCGTCACCACGCTGGCCGCAGCCGGGTTTGCCCTTGCGGTACAACCGGTACAGGCCAGCTCGGTGATCAGCACCGACAGTGCCGGCCTGGATGTCGGCAGCACCACGATCACGCTGGGGGACGGCGCACTACCCGTGTACTTCGCCCGCCCTGCCCAGGGCGACAAGCTGCCCGTCGTGCTCGTGGTGCAGGAGATCTTCGGCGTGCATGAACACATTCGCGATGTCTGCCGCCGGCTGGCCAAGCGTGGCTACCTGGCGATTGCGCCCGAACTCTTCTTTCGCCAGGGTGACCCGACCAAGCTCGAGAACGTTGCCGACATCCTGTCTGCCATCGTGTCAAAAGTGCCGGATGCGCAAGTCCTGGCTGACCTCGACGCCTGCGCCGCCTGGGCCGGTTCGCGTGGCGGCGACGCGGCACGGCTGGCGATCACCGGTTTTTGCTGGGGCGGGCGCATCACTTGGCTGTATGCAGCACACAACCCCGGGCTGAAGGCGGGCGTGGCCTGGTATGGCCGTCTCGATGGCGCCCCATCCGACAAGCAGCCGCAGCAACCGATCGACGTGGCGGCCCATCTGACGGCACCGGTGCGGGGCCTCTACGGCGGGCAGGATCAGGGCATTCCCCTCGACGACGTCGAAGCGATGCGCGAGGCGATGAAAGCCGCTGGCAAGTCGGGCGAGATCATCGTCTACCCGGACGCCCCGCACGCTTTTCATGCCGACTATCGCCCAAGTTTTCGCAAGGACGAGGCCGAGGATGGCTGGAAGCGCCTGCTGGAGTGGTTCTCGGCGCACGTCTGAACGGCAGCGGGCACGGCGGTCGCGCTGACCTCGTGCTTGCCCGTCGCACCACGGTCGTCTTCTGCACGGGCCACGCCCGTGCCTGCCACCCAGCCGAAGGCAAGGCCGCAGAGCATCGCAAGCAGCGCGGACAACCACCTCCACCACCGTCCCTTCATCGCTGCGCCTCCGCCCCTGCCCCCTGATGTGCAAGTTTGGACGCCGGCCGACGCTCTGCGTTCCGGCGCCTCAGCCTCGGGCCGTGCCGCGCAGCTCTTGCAGAAAACGCGCGGCCACCAGGCCGTTGACCAGGCCAAACACCACGGCCGCCAGGGCAAACACCGGCATCAGGTAGAACACCCCATCGTGGGGCACCAGCCATAACCGGGCCACCACCAGCTGCGCGCCGATGTGGGCAAAAGCAGCCAGGATGCTGTGACTCACCGGTCCGAACCAGCGCGGTGGCAAATGCATGGCCAGGCCCAGCACCACCAGGCTGGCAAGGGCCCCGGACAGGCTCAGGAAGAAGCCGGGCGCAAGGAACTGCCCCAGCAGCAGGCTGCCTGCCAGGACCCGCAGCAGGGCGACCCACACGGCTTCGCGCCAACCCCAGCGCGCCAGCACGACCAGCGTGACGATGTTCGCCAGCCCGGGCTTGATGCCCGGCAACGGCAGCGGAATCGCCGCCTCGGCTACGGTCAGCACGATCGCCGCCGCCGCATGACGGGCGATGCGGCGGTCCTTCTCCGTCGGGATCAGTTCAATAGTTGAGCGAGTCATAGTCCGCACCCCGGCCACTCAGGCTGAGGCTGACCTCGTTGGGTGCGCAGATCGCCACCGCGCCGGCCTGGGTCAGCCAGCCCTGGCGCACGCAATACTGCCGCGGCCCGGGGTCGGCGGCGACACGGGCACGGCCGGGCTGGATCTCGATGCGCGTCGTGCCAAGCGGCCCCGGCACCTCAAGCATGCGCGGCGTAGACAGGTCGAGTTCGGCCACCACCTTGCCACCGGCACGCACGATCGCAGCCTCGGGCTGCCCCCCCCGCCACAACAGCAGCAGGGAATGTACGCACACGACCAGGCCCACGAGCACCACCAGCACGTCACCCGGTTTGATCAGGGCGCGCCAGGCAGCGACCGAAAACCTCACCGCGTCTGCTCATCCACCGGTGCGTGCACCTCCGCTGCCTCGCGGTCGGCAGCGCGCCGCGCCGCCGAACGGTGGCGGACGATCACACTCACCTGGTCGCGAAAACGGTCGGCCAGCAATTCGGCAAGATACACCGAACGGTGCTGGCCGCCGGTACAGCCGATGGCCACGGTCAGGTAGCTGCGATTGTCGCGAACGTAGGCCGGCAGCCAGTTGGCGATGAATTTGCGGATATCCTCGGCCATGCGCCCGACCTCGGGTGTCTTGCGCAGGAACTCGATCACGGGTGCGTCACGTCCGGTCAGCGGCCTCAAGCGCGGGTCGTAATAGGGATTGGGCAGACAACGCACGTCGAACACCAGATCGGCATCGAGCGGAATGCCGTACTTGAAGCCGAAGGATTCGAACATCAGCGTCAGCCCCTCGCTCGCCTCGACGTGGATGAAGTCCTTCACCCAGGTCCGCAAGGTGTTCGGATGCAGATTGCTGGTGTCGATGCGGTGCCCCAGCTCGGCGATGCCCGCCAATGCATCGCGCTCGCGCTGAATCGCCTCCTCGACAGTGACCTCTCCCGACGCAAGCGGATGGCGCCGCCGTGTCTCGGAGAAACGCGCGATCAAAGCATCGTCGCGCGCCTCAAGGAAAATAACGCGCAGGTCGCGGACCGACTCGCGCAGCACCTCCACCTGACGGGGCAACGCCGCAATACTTGCACCCGATCGCATGTCCACAGCCACCGCGACACGCATCCACCCTGCACTGCGCAGGTGGGCCACCAGTTGCGGCAGCAGCAACGCTGGCAGGTTGTCGACGACGTAATAGCCGGAATCTTCCAGCACGTTGAGGGCGATGCTCTTGCCCGAACCGGACAGGCCGCTGATGAGTACGATCTGCATTGTTCCTCTACATGAAAAGCGGCGCGCACTCGCGCACACGCCGGATGAGTGCCACTCGAGGCAAGGCCGTGTTCAGCTGCGGCGCTTGCGCCCCTCTGTGCGTTCGACCCACAGACCCGCGTTTTCGATCCCCAGTGGGCGCGGATCGAACTCGGGCTGCAGACGCCCCTTGGCCTGCTGTGCCTCGTAGTCCTTCAATGCCGCCAGCGCAGGCTTCTGCAACACCAGGATGGCGACGATGTTGAGCCAGGCCATGATGCCAACGCCGATATCGCCCAGCCCCCACGCCAGGTCGCTAGTGCGCACGCAGCCATACAACGCGGAACCGATCAAGCCGATCCGCAAGGTGAACATCAGCCCATCGGAACGGATATTGCGCGTCAGATAGGCGAGGTTGGTCTCGGCAATGTAGTAGTAGGCCAGCACCGTGGTGAAGGCGAAGAAGAATAGCGCCACCGCAACGAACATCGCGCCGAAGCCCGGCAGCACCGACTCCATCGCGGCCTGGGTAAAGCCGGTGCCGGCGGAAATGTTGGCCAGGCCGGTAAAAACCTGGATGCCGTCGGCACCAGTCACGTTGTAGGTGCCGGCGATCAGGATCATGAACGCCGTGGCGGTGCACACGAACAGTGTATCGACATACACCGAGAAGGCCTGCACCAGCCCCTGCGCCGCCGGGTGGCTGACTTCCGCCGCAGCTGCGGCATGCGGGCCAGTGCCCTGCCCCGCCTCATTGGAATACACACCGCGTTTCACGCCCCACTGAATCGCCAGGCCGACCATCGCACCAAAACCGGCCTCTGTTCCGAAGGCGGACGAAACAATCAGCGAAATCACGCCTGGCAGTTTTTCGATGTTGAGCACCACCACCACGCCGGCAGCCAGCACGTAGCCCAGCGCCATGAAGGGGACGACGATCTGCGTCACCTGGGCGATGCGACGCACCCCGCCAAAGATGATCAGGCCCAGCAAAATGACGATGAGGGTGCCACTGACAGGCGGCGCGATGCCAAAGGCGTTGTCCATCGCCGCCGCGATGCTGTTGGTTTGCACACCCGGCAGCAGCAGGCCGCAGGCGAGCATCGTCGCCACCGCAAACACGATCGCGTAACGGCGCCAGCCCAGACCCTTCTCGATGTAATAGGCCGGACCGCCGCGGTACAGGCCGAGTTGCTCGGTCTTGTAGATCTGCCCCAGCGCGGATTCGACGTAGGCCGTTGCCGCCCCGAGAAAGGCCACCATCCACATCCAGAACACCGCCCCCGGGCCACCAAAGCCGATCGCCGTGGCGACACCGGCAATGTTGCCTGTACCCACGCGCCCCGACAGCGCAATCGTCAGCGCCTGGAAGGACGACACTCCGGCGGCCGAGCTCCTGCCCCGAAACATCTGGCGAATCATTTCACCCATGTGTCGGACCTGCAGGAAACGGGTCCGTATCGAGAAGTACAAGCCGACGACCAGGCACAGATACACCAGCGCCGGACTCCAAACCCAGCCGTTGACCCAATCCACTGCTGCTTGCATTCGCGTGCTTCCGAAACCTTCGAAAGCAGGATTGTAACTGCTTGTTGCGGGACGATTGAAAAGCAGGCTTTTCTGCGGAAGCTTGAGCGCCGCTCAGCAGATGTTGAGCCAGAGGCCGTTACGCCGCGCGACGCCGGCACGCTCAAGCTCCTTCACCAACCAGCGGGCGAGTGCCTCCGGCTCCATGCCGAGGAAGCGGCGGTTGGCCTCGTGGTAGAGCGGCGTTTCATCGAGATGGCGCGGCAGTTCATCGAGCGCCATGCGGCGCACATCGAGCAGCCTGAAGGTAATGCAGGCGCGAATGGCGTTGCGGGCCATGCGCGCACCATCGGCCTCGAAGGCCCGCAAGCGCGCGAATGCCCGTTCAAGTGCATCGTCGAATTCGGCAAACGGCGCGCCGTGTCCGGGAATGACCACATCCACCGCCAGCCGGCCGATACCCTCGAGCGTGCGCCTGGCCTCGCCCACCCCGTCGCCGTTGCCGAGCACGTCGGCAAAGAGGATGCCAAAGCCGTCGCGCCACAGCGCATCGCCCGACATCAGAATACGGCGCTCGGCGTTGTAGTAAGCCAGCGCGTCCATGTCGTGACCGGGCGCGGAGATCGCCTGCCACTCAAGCTCGCCAGCCACGAAGCGCTCACCGGGTGCGAGCGTGGCGTCGACCGCAAAACGTTCGCCCGCCTGGGCGGCGGTGGACAGCAGCAGCGCAGCCTCGTCCCAGTGCGTCACCGCGCGCTCCATGCCGACCGGAACCGTGATGCTGCAGCCGAACGCGCGCTGAACATGGGCGTTGCCGCCGATGTGGTCGGAATGGGAATGGGTGTTGATGAGGCGGCCAAGCCGGCGTCCATCGAGCGCGGCGCACACCAGCGCCACCGTCTGCGCAGCGTGTGTGACGTAGCCCGAATCCACCAGCGCAGCCTCGGCACCGTCAAACAGCAACACGTTGTTGGCCGACAGCCAGCCACGCTCCAACACCTGCACGGTGGCGGGCAGCCGCAGTCGGGCACTCAATCGCCGCTCTCCCTGCTCGCCCCACCCTGCGCCGCAGGTTTGGCCGGCACCGGTGCGGACTGATCGTCGGCCAGTGTCGTCGCCTCGGGCGGCGGCTCTGCGGCTACACCATGGATCTCGTCGGTAGTGCGACCGCAACCCAGGCACACCCCGGCATCCCAGTCCATCAAGCACACGCCGACGCACAGCGCATCATTGCTCACACACTCACCTCGACGGATGGGTCGGACTCACCCAGGAACTCGCGCCGTTCGCTCACGGCGGCAAGAATGGTCTGGCGATCATCGTCGGTCGTCCTGCTCCAGCGCGTGATCTCCTCGATGGTGCGCTGACAGCCTTCGCACCAGCCGGTGTCCGTACTCATTTGGCAGATATTGATGCAGGGGGAAGGAATGCTCATGGTGACAATCTCTGTGGGTTGCGGAAGGCGCGTACGTGCGCGCCTCTCTCGCCATCTCTGGAAGTACAGGCCCAATTATGAACGAATCGGCGTTGACGTTGCGCCACCAACGCCAGGGCAAGGGCAGCCGCGACACACACGGCAGCGGACGCTCAAGGAACAACCACAGCGCTGATTCAGCCTGCGTCGACGCACGACATCGGGCGCCAGTCCGCGTCTGCTCAGGCTCAGACCACCTTCGCCCGCTTCGCCAGTACCGCCCGTGCAACGCGTGAAGCCGGGTCGCGCCCCAGCTCGGCGCTGATCCATGCGGCGACGTTGACCAGCGCATCGAGGTCGATACCGGTTTCAATGCCCAGTCCATCGAGCAACCAGACCACGTCTTCGGTGGCAAGGTTCCCGGAGGCGCCAGCGGCATAGGGACAGCCTCCCAGCCCGCCAACCGAGGCGTCGAACACTGCCACACCCATTTGCAGCGAGGCAAAGACGTTGGCCACCGCCATGCCATAGGTATCGTGATAGTGGCCGGCGACCCTGGCGACCGGCACGCGCTTGATCACTGCCTCGAGCATGCGGCTGATGCTGGCTGGATTGCCGACACCGATCGTGTCGCCCAGCGAGACTTCGTAGCAACCCATCTCCATCAACGTCGCTGCCACCTCGGCCACCGTCTGTGGCGCGACCGCACCCTCATAGGGGCAACCGGCCACGCAGGAGACGTAGCCCCGCACCCTGACCCCGGCAGCCTGCGCCGCCTCGGTGACGGGACGGAAGCGCTCGAGCGACTCCGCGATCGAGCAGTTGATGTTCTTCTGGCTGAAGGACTCCGAGGCGGCTCCGAACACCGCAACCTCCGTCGCGCCGGCTGCCAGTGCGGCTTCGAATCCCTTGAGGTTGGGCGTGAGCACCGGATAGGCGACGCCAATAGCGGGTTGCGCCAGCACGCGACTCAACACCTCGCCGTTGTCGCCCATCTGCGGCACCCACTTGGGCGAGACAAAGGACGTCGTTTCAATCGCCTTGAGACCTGCGCCTTCAAGGCGACGCACAAGCCCGACCTTGGTGTCGGTCGAGACCAGCTGTTTCTCATTCTGCAGTCCGTCGCGCGGCCCCATCTCGACGATGCGCACGGATGAAGGCAGGTTCATTGTCGTCATGGCTCGGACTTCCCATTCAAATGACGATCGCGACTGCAGGCCGGGGCAGTCGCAATCGAGGTGCATGCCTCGAAACCTCAGGCTGTTCTGGCGTCATCAAGACCGAGCTCTTCCTTCATCCTCTGGCGGATGAGGAATTTCTGGATCTTGCCTGTCACCGTCATCGGAAAGCTATCAACAAAACGGATGTAGCGCGGAATCTTGTAGTGCGCGATCTGGCCCTGACAGAACGCGCGCACGTCTGCCTCGCTCAGCGCACCATCCTCACGCAGGATGATCCAGGCACACAGTTCCTCGCCGTACCTCTCGTCCGGGATGCCGATCACCTGCACGTCCAGCACCTTCGGGTGTGAATACAGGAACTCTTCGATTTCACGCGGATAGATATTCTCGCCACCGCGAATCACCATGTCCTTGATGCGGCCGACGATGTTGCAAAAGCCCTCTTCATCAATCACAGCAAGGTCGCCAGTATGCATCCAGCGTCCGCCATCGATCGCTTCCTTAGTCCTCACTTCGTCGCCCCAGTAGCCGAGCATCACCGAGTAGCCACGGGTGCACAGCTCTCCGGTTTGCCCGCGCGGCACGATGCGGCCTTCGCTGTCGACGATCTTCACTTCGAGATGGGGCTGGATGCGACCGACAGTGGACACGCGCCGGTCAATGGGGTCATCGGTGCCACTCTGGAAGCTTACCGGCGAGGTTTCCGTCATGCCGTAGGCAATCGTCACCTCGGCCATGTTCATCGTGCCGATGACACGCTTCATGACCTCGATCGGGCACGGGCTGCCGGCCATGATGCCGGTGCGCAGGCTGGTCAGATCGAAGTCGGCGAAGCGCGGGTGATCGAGCGCCGCGATGAACATCGTCGGCACGCCATACAGCGCGGTACACTTTTCCTCGGCCACCGCCTCCAGCACCGCCAGCGGCTCGAAGGCTTCGGCCGGATACACCATGGTGGCGCCATGCGTCAGGCAGCCCAGATTGCCCATCACCATGCCGAAGCAATGGTACAGCGGTACCGGAATGCAGACGCGGTCGCCGGGCACGAGCTTGATCGCCTCGGCGACGAAGTAGCCGTTGTTGAGGATATTGTGGTGCGACAGTGTCGCGCCCTTGGGATGGCCGGTGGTGCCCGAGGTGAACTGGATGTTGATCGGATCATCGAACTGCAGCACTGCCGACAGCAGCGCCAGCGCGGTCAGTTCCTCACGCGTCGGCGCAGTGAGCAGATCATCGAAATTGAGCATACCCCGCGAGCGCTCAGCGCCCATGCGGATCACGAACTCCAGCGACGGCAGCGCATGGCTGCGCAGCAGCCCGGGTTCGCAATGGCTCAGTTCAGGCGCCAGCTCGGCGATCATTTCCAGGTAGTTGCTGCTCTTGAAGGCCGGCGACAGGATCAGCGCGCGGCAGCTCACCTTGTTCAGCGCGTACTCAAGCTCGGAGCGACGATAGGCCGGATTGATGTTCACCAGCGTCAGCCCCGCCTTGGCGGTGGCGAACTGGGTCAGGGCCCATTCGGCGTTGTTCTGCGACCAGATGCCGACCCGCTCGCCGGGCGCGAGACCCAGTCGCATCAATCCGCAAGCCAGAGAATCGACGCGACGGCGCAACTCGGTATAGCTGAGGCGCAGATTCTGGTGGCGCACCACCAGCGCCTCGCGTTCGGCGTGACGCGCGCAGGCCTCGTCAAAAAAACGGCCAATGGTCAGGCCGATCAGGGGTTTGTCAGATGCCCCGTGCACATAGCTCGGAATGCTGCTCATCGTTTGCGTCTCCTCTCAACGCGGACTGCACCGATTCTCGGGATCGGCTTGCAGCCCGCTTCAAGCTTCCCTCGCGCTGCGCCGCACTCAGGTCGCAGCGGCGGCTTTGGCGTCGGCCTCGAACTCGACCAGATCGGCGCCATCTCCGACCTGATCACCCACGGCAAAGCAGAAAGCCTTGACCGTGCCGGCAGCAGGCGCAGTAATGGTGTGCTCCATCTTCATCGCCTCCAGGATCAGTAGCGGAGCCCCTTTCTCAACCCTGGCCCCCACGGCGGCAACGAGCGCAATCACCTTGCCCGGCATCGGCGCCAGCAGCCCGCCTTCGGCACCTCCGCCTTCCCCGCTGTGGTGCAGCGGATCGACGGCGGCGAGGTGCCAGGCACGACCGCGGGCAAAGACATGGCGGCGACCGGCGGCAGCGATCACGCTGGCGTCCATACGCGTACCGTCGAGTTCGATGCGCAGCAGGCCGCGCGCGTTGAGCTCGCCACGCGCCTCGACGCTGCGCCCACCTATCGTCAGGCGATAAGCGCCAGCGAGATACGCGACCTCGATCGCGTGATCGGTTTCGTCGTGGCGGAACAGCAGGCTGCGACGCGCGGTGGCGTTCATACGCCAACCATCGCGCGCATGCCAGGGCGAGCGCGCGTCGCTGCCGCCCGCCGCACGCTTGTCGGCGAGCGCCGTCTCGCGCAATAGTTCGGCCAGCGCGGCGATCTGCAGCACCTCGTCCGGCACCCCGGCATCGTCGGGGAAGAGATAGGCCTTTTCGCGCTCGATCAGCCCGGTGTCGAGGTCGGCGCTGGAAAAGGCCGGGCACGCCACCAGACGCGACAGGAAATTGATGTTGTTCGACACCCCGACCACACGGTAGTCGGCCAGCGCCTGCAGCATGCGGGCCAGGGCGCGGTCACGATTGATGTCCCATACGATGAGTTTGGCGATCATCGGATCGTAGTGCGGGCTGATCTCGTCGCCCTCCTCGACGCCGGTATCGACGCGCACATGCAGGTTCTCAACCGGCGGTGCCAGGTGCACCAGCGTGCCGGTGGACGGCAGGAAGCCCTTGGCCGGGTCTTCGGCGTAGATGCGTGCTTCCAGCGCATGGCCGCGGATCTGCAACTGCTCCTGCGCCAGCGGCAGCCTGTCGCCCGAGGCGACGCGCAGCTGCCATTCGACCAAATCGAGGCCGGTGATCATTTCGGTGACCGGGTGCTCTACCTGCAAGCGGGTGTTCATCTCCATGAAGTAGAAGGAGCCGTCCTGATTGGCGATGAATTCCACCGTACCCGCACCGACGTAGCCCACCGCCTGCGCCGCATCGACCGCGGCCTTGCCCATCGCCGCGCGGCGCTCGGGCGTCATGCCGGGTGCCGGCGCCTCTTCCAGCACTTTTTGGTGACGACGCTGTACCGAGCAGTCGCGCTCGAACAGGTAGACCACGTTGCCGTGGGTGTCGCCGAACACCTGGATCTCGATGTGACGCGGCTTGGTGATGTACTTTTCAACCAGCACATGGTCATTGCCAAAGCTGGACGTCGCCTCGCGTTTGCAGGAGACCAGCAGATCAATGAAGTCCTCCGACTTTTCGACCAGGCGCATGCCCTTGCCGCCGCCGCCCGCCGCCGCCTTGATCAGCACCGGGTAGCCGATCGCATCGGCCTGCTGATGCAGAAAGGCCGGCTCCTGGGCATCACCGTGATAGCCGGGCGTGAGCGGCACGCCGGCCGCTTCCATCAGTTTCTTGGCCTCGGACTTCGACCCCATCGCGCGGATCGCCGACACCGGCGGACCGATGAAGACGATGCCTTCGCGCTCGCAGGCGTGGCAGAACGCCTCATTCTCGGACAGGAAGCCATAGCCCGGATGGATCGCCTGCGCGCCGGTCTGCTTGGCGGCAGCGATGATCCTGTCGATGACCAGGTAGCTCTCGCGCGCCGCCGGGGGACCGATCAAAACCGCCTCGTCAGCGAGGCGTACGTGGCGGGCGCTGGCGTCGGCCTCGGAATACACGGCAACGGTCTTGATGCCCATGCGACGGGCGGTCTTGATGACGCGGCAGGCGATTTCACCGCGGTTGGCAATCAGAATCTTGTCAAACATGGTCACTCTCCGCGGTGAAATCGCCTGAGCATGCTGCGCATGCCACGCGATGTGACTTCGTCGCTGCGGCGCAGCGCGCCTGGTCACCGCGGTTGGCGGTCAGAATCTTGTCAAACATGGTCACTCTCCGCGAAATTCAGTTGTTGACCCACGCCGCCGGGCGCTTGGAGAGGAAGGCATCCAGCCCCTCCTTCGCCTCGGGCGTGACGCGCAGGCTGGCGATGCGGCGGGCGGTATCTTCCACCATGGCATCGCTCAGCGGACGATTGGCCACGGCACGGATCAGCGCCTTGGCCGCAGACTGGGACTTCGGGCCGCCCTGGAGCAAGGCGTCGACGACGTCCTTCACCTTGGCATCGAGCTCTTCAGTCGCAACCACCTCGTGCGCCAGCCCCAGGTCGGACGCGCGCCTGGCATCGATGCGCTCGGCGGTCTGGAAATAGCGGTAGGCCTGGCGTTCGCCAATGGCGCGGATCACGTAGGGGCTGATCGCCGAAGGGATGATGCCGAACTTGACTTCGGAGGTGGCGAACACCGCCCGCTCAGCGGCAATGCAGATGTCGCAGGCTGAAGCCAGACCCATGCCGCCACCCAGCGCCGCGCCATGTACGCGCGCGATGGTGGGTTTGGTCATCTCGGCCAGCGTGCGCAGCATGCCCGCGAGCTTCATCGAATCGGCAAAGTTTTCGGCCTCGCCCGCCTCGCCGGCGGCCTTCATCCAGTTCAGGTCGGCACCGGCGGAAAAGCTTTTGCCCCGTCCGGCCAGCACCACTACACGTACGCCGGCGTCCGCATCCAACGCGCAGCAAGCGGCGCTGATGTCGGCGATCAGTTGCGCGTTGAAGGCGTTATGGACCTCAGGGCGATTCATCCACAAGGTCGCCACGCCGCCATCGCGCAGCACTTCCACGGTTTCGTAGCTCATGTCTTCTCCACCCCGATTACATGCGGAACACACCGAACTTGGTCGGCTGGATGGCTGCGTTCAGTGCCGCCGACAGACTCAGACCGAGGATGCGGCGCGTCTGTGCGGGATCGACCACGCCGTCGTCCCACATACGCGCGGTGGCGTAATAGGGGTGACCCTGGAGCTCGTAGCGGTCGCGAATCGGCGCCTTGAAGGCCTCTTCCTCTTCCGCGCTCCAGCTCCCACCCCTGGATTCGATGCCGTCACGACGCACGGTGGATAGCACGCTCGCGGCCTGCTCGCCGCCCATCACGCTGATGCGCGAGTTGGGCCACATCCACAGGAAACGCGGCGAGTAGGCGCGGCCGCACATGCCATAGTTGCCAGCGCCGAAGGAGCCACCGATGAGGGTGGTGATCTTGGGCACCTGCACGGTGGCGACCGCCGTCACCATCTTGGCGCCGTCCTTGGCGATGCCGGCGTTCTCGTACTTACGTCCAACCATGAAGCCGGTGATGTTCTGCAGGAACAGGAGCGGAATGCCGCGCTGGCCACACAGCTCGATGAAGTGCGCGCCCTTCTGCGCCGACTCGCCGAACAGGATGCCGTTGTTGGCAACGATGCCTACCGGGTAGCCGTAGAGCTGGGCGAAGCCGCACACCAGGGTGGTGCCGTAGCGCGCCTTGAATTCGTCGAAGCGCGAACCGTCGACCACGCGCGCGATGACCTCGCGCACATCGAAGGGCTTGCGCGTGTCGGAGGGGATGATTCCGTAAATCTCTTCCGGGTCGTAGGCCGGCTCTTCGCCCTGGCCCAGCGCGAGCGCGATCGGCTTCGTGCGGTTGAGGTTGGCAACGATGCGGCGCGCAATGTACAGCGCATGGGCGTCATTCTCGGCCAGGTGGTCGGCCACGCCGGACAGGCGCGTATGTACGTCGCCACCGCCCAGGTCTTCGGCAGTGACCACCTCGCCGGTGGCCGCCTTCACCAGCGGCGGGCCGCCGAGAAAGATCGTGCCCTGGTTCTTGACGATGACGGTCTCGTCCGACATCGCCGGCACATAGGCGCCACCCGCGGTGCACGAACCCATCACCACCGCAACCTGCGGAATGCCCTTGGCCGACATGTTGGCCTGGTTGTAGAAGATGCGGCCGAAGTGGTCGCGGTCAGGGAAGACTTCCTCCTGCTTGGGCAGGAAGGCACCGCCCGAGTCGACCAGGTAGATGCAGGGCAGATTATTTTGCTCGGCGATCTCCTGCGCACGCAGATGCTTCTTGACCGTCATCGGGTAATAGGTGCCACCCTTCACCGTGGCATCGTTGGCCACGATCATGCACTCCACGCCCTGCACGCGACCGATGCCGGTGATGACACCCGCCGCCGGCGCATCATCGTCGTACATGCCGTAGGCCGCCATCTGCCCTACTTCAAGAAAGGCAGTACCGGGATCGAGCAAGTGGCCGACGCGGTCGCGCGGCAGCAGCTTGCCGCGCGCGCTGTGCTTGGCGCGCGCTTCCTCGCCACCGCCCAGGCTGATCTGGGCGGCCTTGGCGCGCAGGTCATCGACCAGGCCGCGCATCGTCGCAGCGTTGGACTGGAAGTCCTCACTGCGGGTGTTGATGCTGGATTTGATCACGCTCATATGTGCTCGTCCTCGTGTCTTGTCGTGCGGAGTCCGTTGTCAGCAGACGACGGTCCGTTGAAAGGGCGCCGAGGCAGGGATTGCCCGCACGCTCTCTCCCATCCAAAGAATCATCGTAGCGGCCTTCCCGCGCAACGCCCGGATGGATCCGTGTTGGTTTCCGACCCGTCACCGAAGACCAGCCAGTGGCGCAAGACTAGCCCCTGTCGTTGCTCGACGAGTGCCAAGAAGGTCGCAATTTGTGCCACCAAAACGCCGAGTTAAGCCTTATTGCAAAGCACCCACCCGCCACTTCGGCTCTTGCCGAATACCCCACCATACTTGAACTGTGCTCATTGGCACGATCGCCCCCGGCCCCGCACAACGGGAATCGATTCGGCCAATAGTCTGCGCCTGTCGCAAAACCCGATACCGCCCTGCCCTCTCCCAGGCTTTCACCCGCCGCTCAGCGCCTGAACGATGGCCACCTCGTCGGTATCGACAAGCGGCACGGCCAGGTCGCGAACCGCCCGCCCGTTGATGAAGAAGCGCACGTGCGGGCGCATGCGGTCCTGCTCGTCAATCATGCGAAAGCGGATACCGGGGTAGCACACGTCAAGGTCGGCGAGGACCTCGGCCAGCGTTGCACCGCGGGCGACGACTAAGCGTTCGCCGGTGTAGGACCGCAGCGGGGTCGGGATCAGCACCTTCACTGCCCGTGCGCCGGGTAGGCGGGGTGTGCGACCTCCACCGCGTAGATTTCCGGCAAGTGACGTGCGATGCAGACCCAGGCGGCGCCCTCGTCGGCGCTCAACCACAGTTCGCCGCTGGTGGTTCCGAAGTAGAGTCCGACCGGGTCCAGCACATCGGCGGCCATGGCCTGACGCTTGACGGTCCACCAGGCCTGCTCGCGGGGCAGGCCTGCGTCGAGCCGCTGCCAGTTCGCGCCGCCATCACGGGTGCCATAGACGGCGGGCTTGCCGTCCGGGCTGGTGCGCGGCCAAACGGTGTGACCGTCCATAGGGAACACCCAGACGCGGTCGGGGTCGCGTGGGTGCGCCACCATGGGGAAACCAATATCACCCACCTCGGCCGGCATCGCGCGGCCAATGCGCGACCAACTATTACTGGGGCGGTCGAGCCGGTAGATGCCGCAGTGGTTCTGCTGGTAGAGGCGATCCGGATTGGCCGGCGAGAGCCGCACGCAATGCGGGTCGTGGAAGGTTGGGTCGTCCACATCAAAGCCCTCGACCACTTCCATGCCCTTCAGTAGCGGCGCAAAAGTCCTGCCGCCATCGCGCGATTCATGCACACCACCGCCCGACATTGCAAAGTACAGATGCGCGGGGTCGCGCGGGTCAACAAGAATGGAATGCAGCTTGGGCCCGTCGGGGGTGCCATCCTGCTCCGCGCCCATCCAGCGCAGGTAGTCGGGGTCGTCATTGATCGGAGAGAAGGGCACCCAGTTGTCGCCGCCGTCCACTGAACGGAAAAGCCCTTGCGGCGAGGTGCCGGCATACCAGCAACCCGGCTCCGCCGGATGGCCGGGCGTGAGCCAGAAAGTGTGATCGACCGCGCGCCCCCGGCCGTCCGTGCGCTTTGCGAAGGCGGGCGGACGCGCCGCCTCCTGCCAGCTCGCACCCAGGTTGGTAGAACGGAAGATGGTCGGCCCGAGATGACCGGTCTTGACGGCTGCGAGCAGGCTGCGGCCATCACGCGGGTCGAGCACCAGATGATTGACGATGTGGCCGAGGAAGTGCGGCCCCTCCAGGTGCCATCGGTTGCGCTCGGCGTCCCCATGGACAAACCAGGCGCCCTTGCGCGTGGCGATGAGAATGAGCGGGGGTGTGGCAGCGCTTACGGAATGGGGTGGCATGGTGGGTTGCTCCTTGGCGAGCACCCCGATCGCGACGCGCGAGGTGCGGTCGGTTGCCGACCTCCTTCAGGATAGTCAAGGTTGCCGGGAAAAACGCAGGCGGATCTGCCGGCAAGACGCGCCATCAGCCGTCAGCAATCAGCCACACGGGGTCGCGACGCCGAATACACAAGGACCCGCTTGCGGCTTACCGCGTCTCGGCAAACAGTTCACGGCCGACCAGCATGCGGCGAATCTCGCTGGTGCCGGCGCCGATCTCGTACAACTTGGCGTCGCGCCACAGGCGGCCCGCCGCATAGTCGTTGGTGTAGCCCACGCCGCCCAGGGTCTGGATGGCTTCTCCCGCCATCCAGGTGGCCTTTTCCGCGGTGTAGAGAATGACGCCGGCGGCGTCCTTGCGCAGCGCGCGCGCGTGGTCGGCACGATCGCAGGCCTGGCCCACGGCGTAGGCGTAGGCGCGGCAGGCCGACCAGGTCGAGTACAGGTCGGCCACCTTGCCCTGCATGAGCTGGAATTCGCCGATCGAAGTATCGAACTGCTTGCGCTCGTGCAGATAGGGCACGACCACATCCATGCACGCCGCCATGATGCCCAGCGGGCCGCCCGACAGCACCGCGCGCTCGTAGTCCAGCCCCGACATCAGCACCTGCACGCCGCGACCGATGTTGGCTTCGCCGCCCAGCACGTTCTCGACCGGCACCTCGACGTCGTCGAAGTAAAGCGGGAAGGTGTTGGAGCCGCGCATGCCCAGCTTGTCGAGGTGGGGGCCGTGGCTGAAACCCTTCATGCCCTTTTCGATGATGAAGGCAGTGATGCCCTTGGCACCGGCGTTGATGTCGGTCTTGGCATACACCACCAGGGTGTCGGCGTCACCGCCGTTGGTGATCCACATCTTGGCGCCGTTGAGGACGAAGTGATCACCCTTGCGGTCCGCACGCAGCTTCATGCTCACCACGTCGGAGCCAGCGTTGGGTTCGGACATCGCCAGCGCACCGACCTGATCGCCCGAAAGCAGTCCGGGCAGATACTTGTGCTTTTGCGCTTCGGTGCCGTTGCGGCGAATCTGGTTGACGCACAGATTGGAGTGCGCACCGTAGGACAGGCCCACCGATGCCGACGCACGCGAGATTTCCTCCATCGCGACGATGTGGGCGAGGTAGCCCATGTCGGTACCGCCGTACTCCTCGCTCACCGTCATGCCGTGCACGCCGAGGTCGCCGAGCTTCTTCCACAAATCGGCAGGGAATTCGTTGCTGCGGTCGATCTCGGCCGCGCGCGGCGCGATCTCTGCGGCGCAGAAGGCCTGCAGCGTGTCGCGCAGGGCGTCGATGGTCTCGCCGAGGTTGAAGTTCAGGCTGGGCACGTTCATGAGTGTCTCCTTCTCGAGGTTGTCCTGACGCCGGGGGCTTGCAGCACAGATCCATTATGGACGGCGCATGCCCGGGGATGGACGCAGAGTAAGCGCAGCCGCTGATCGGCGAGTGCCATCATGGTTGCAATTCGTGCCATCCAGACTAGCATTGCAGCACATGAAAATCCTCGCCCCCTCATCCGCTGAGCTCACCCTGGGCCGCGCCGCCACGCCGATTGCCTTCATCCGCGCGATCGTCCTCGGCTACCGTCTGCGGGGAATGGATCCGGCCAGCGCGCTTGTGCAGGCGCAGATTCCACCCGCGCTGCTGGATGACCCACAGGCACGCGTGACCGCGGCGCAGATGGAGCTGCTGTCGGGCATCGCGATGCAGGCCCTCGACGATGAGGCGCTGGGCTGGTTCTCGCGCCGCCTGCCATGGGGCAGCTACGGCATGCTTTGCCGCGCCTCGCTCACCGCGCCAACGCTGGAGGTGGCGCTCAAGCGCTGGTGCCGTCACCATCGCCTGCTTACCGAAGACATTGTGTTCGAGCTCGTCCCGCCGCGCTTTCAGCAGCGCGGCAGCGCCACGATTCGCGTCACCGAAAACACCTCGCTCGGCGAGTTGCGCGAGTTCTGCCTCGTCAGCACCCTGCGCTACCTGCTGGGCTACGCCTGCTGGCTGGTGGATTCGCGCATCATGCTGACCGACGCCGCCTTCCCTTTCCCCGCCCCGGTCCACGCCGACGCCTACGCTTATCTGTTTGCCGGCCCGGTGCGCTTCTCCACCAGCACTGCGACGATCAGCTTCGATGCGCGCTACCTGGCACTGCCGGTGCGCCGCGACGAAAAAGCACTGCAAACCATGCTGCAACACGCGCTGCCGCTCACCGTCCTGCAATACCGTCGCGACCGCCTGCTGGTACACAGCGTCAGCCAGCTCCTCGCCACCAACCCTGCCGCCGCTCACACCGCCGACGACATTGCCGCCCAGCTCAACACCTCGGTACGCACCCTGCATCGGCAGTTGAAGGAAGAAGGTATATCGCTGCAAAAGCTGAAGAACGAGGTGCGCCGCGAACGTGCGATCAAGCTGCTGCTGCAGACGAGCAAGCCAGTAAAGCAGGTGGCCGCGGCGGTGGGGTTCGACAGCGAAAAGAGCTTTGCGCGGGCGTTTCGGGAATGGACGGGCGTGGCACCGAGCGCGTTCAGGGAAGACCGGAAACAGGAATCGCATCGACCTTTCTGACCGAGGCCGTCGGGCCGGCGACGCGGAAGGCGGCCCGACGGCCACAGAAAACCCTTGGCCGCGCGGATTCCCCTGACTACCCTGACTTCATCGACATGGGGCCCCAAGGATCCGCAATCGGTCGCCCCGCCGTCCATATCGCACATCATCGAGAGGCGACGCATGGCGAAGATCTACCTGTCTTCAACTTACAAGGATCTCGCCGAAGCGCGCGCGGCGGTCTACCGGGTCCTGCGCAAGATGGGGCATGACGTCATTGCAATGGAGGACTACGTCTCCTCCGACCAGCGTCCGCTGGACCAATGCCTCGCCGACGTGGCCGCGTGCGACGTCTACATCGGGCTTTTCGCGTGGAGCTGCGGCTACATCCCACCGAACCAGGAACGCTCCATCACCGAGCTGGAGTTCCGCCAAGCCGAGCGGTGCAGCAAGCCCTGCCTGATCTTTCTGCTGCATGAGGACGCGCCGTGGTCGCGAAAGCTCATGGACCGCGGTATCGAGCGCATCGAGTCCCTGCGCGCGGACCTTTGCCGCGACCGCGTGGTGAGCTTCTTTCAAACGACCGATGAATTGGCTGCCGCCGTCAGCGTAGCCGTCGCAAGACTCGAGAGCGAAGTGCTGAAGGTGGCGCCGTCCGATCGGAGTGACGGCGATTCGCTCGTCGATCTCGTGGGCAAGATGGTCGGCGAGTGCATCCGGTTGGTCGAGCAGCGCCGGCATTCCGACCAAAGGCTATACGAGGATTTCGTCGGCCCCGCGCTCAATGACTTCGAGAAGGTGCACCAGAATTACCTCGAATGCTTCCAGCGCTATCGAAGCATGGTCGATGACGCGACCATGCCGCTAAACAAGGATCATCCGGTCCTGAAGAAGATCGGCGAGGACATGTTGTTCTGGGCGCAATTGCGCCTGAAGCTCGAGTCCCTGCAGGACTTCCGCAAGGACCCCCTGTTCGGAGCCTTCATCACGAAGATCATCGAGTACACCCGGGGCTCGGAATTCACGCGGAATGCGCTCCTCAACGGCGCCCGCCCTTTACTCAACGCAGCGCGAAGCTGCGCGTTCGTCGGATTGAGCGGAATCTTCGGCGACAAGCGGCCGACCGCGACCAAGCGGACCGATGCACTGTCCTTGCTGGATCGCGTTGTCGGCGACCTGCAAGTAACCTATGGGCAGGTTCTGCGCGAACACATGGCGCTGAAGAAGCGACTCCTCGATCATCGGGAGGGATGAGAAAGCGGGCACATGCCCGGCGGGCTTGGCAGAAGGGATCACCCGCGCGGCGGCTGAAGCACCGCCTCGATCGCCCCTGACACCGCCGCGCTCACTGCATGCCAGTTGGCATTGTCAATACGCGGGGCTTGGTAGCGCAGCAAGGGCCTGAGCGCCTCAGGCAGGGCGTCTTCCGGAGGCAGTCGGGCATCATCCACCAGCACGGGCAGGATGCGCTTCTGCCCTGCAAGAAGCGATTCGAGCTCGAACCGAAGCACATCATCGTCATCCCACAGCCGTGACTCGCCCGTTGCATCCGCCGCCATGAAACCGCGCCCGATCAGCACCACGCCGACCTTGCAGCCCGCGATTGCCGCGCCGATCGTCTCACGCCAGTCCGAGCTCGGATTGATGCCGTGCAGGTCCATGAATACGCGGCGAGAACCGAACTTCTCGACCAGGTCGTCGCGCAGTCGCCCGGCAGCCATGCCGGTGTCGGCACGACGGTAGGACACGAAGATGTCGGCCTCGTCGGCGAGGGTGCCGAACAACAGCCTCGCGAGCGGCCCGGAACTGTTGATCCATGGCACGTCCAGGCTCAGGAACTGCGTCTTGCTTAGCCCCGGCACGGGAGCCTCCTCCCAGGTCCGCAGGATCTCGTGGAACACCTCGCGCGACTCGCCGCCGACGAAGGGAATCGGCAGCACCGGCTTGCCGGCGTCGATGAAACGCCGCGCAATGCCAAGGGAACCAATGCGTCCGCCGATCATCACCGCCGCGCCGGAGCGACCGATCGCCTGCTCGATCCACTCGTCGTAGCCCGACAAGCGCACCATACACTCGGCCGGCGCAACAAAACCTTCGCCAGGCAGGCAATAGCCGCGCTGGAAGTGCGGCAACCACAGTTGCCGGTAGCTCGCCTCCGGTGCATGGCCCCGGCGCAGGCATTCCGCCCAGAAGGCCTGCGCCGCGATCCGGTCCACGCCCGGCGGGTTTCCGGTGATCAGTCCGAATCCGCTACGCGCCAGCTCGCGCCCCACCATGTCGGCCAGGCGCCGGAACGACCGGTACCACGGCAGCGTAACCGCGAAGGTGGTACCAACGACGAGGATGTGGGGATAAGCGGGCATGGTGGCATTACCTCGAGACGCGCACACTTCTCACTCAAATCATAGACGGGCCAGCGCGTTCGATGCCCACCGTCTCGACCTGCCACCGTTCAACCCATGTCGTTGCGCTTCACAAATAGGTCGTTCTACTTCACCAACTCCAGCACCTCAAACACCGCGCCTAAAGCATCCCCGGATCACGCAGACGTCACCCGGCCAGAACTGATGTGTCCTCCCTCCGATCGGTCAGAGTTCGATCACATAGGGTCTGCCCGCCGCCGGGTTGTACTCGGCGACGTAGCCGAGTGCGGCCTGCTTCTCAGCTGAGCCCCAAGGGCGGGTCGTCTCGCTGTCGTAGTTGAAGCACAGCGTGGGCGGCTGGTGAACCGAGCGGGCGATGATGCGCTGTACGGCTTCGGCATCGGGATGCTTGAACTGGTCGCCGTTGGTGCTGATCAGAAAGCGCGGGCAGTCGATCAGTGCAAGCAGTGCATCGCTGATGTTGCCCGCGCTGCCATGGTGCGCCACCTTCACCGCATCGCTCCGCAGCACCTTCTGCCCGCGCTGCTTCAACAGCCGTTTGATCGAAGCGCTGATCACATCCCGATGGGCATCGCCCAGAAACAGGCAGGACTTGCCCGCGTATTCGGCGAGGAACGCAATGGAACTGCCATTGGCGGCAGCGCCATCGACCTTGAGCTGGCGCTGCAGGATCTTGTCCAGTTCGGGCGTGGTGCCGAGCAGCCCCTGGCCCGGCAGATAGGCCTGGCGTTTGGCCAGGCTTGCCCAGGCTGCCTCCAGGTTGCCGGGGGTCACTTCCGGACCGAGGTCCTGCTTCCATTTCTTGACCATCCTGTCCAGCTTCGCTGGCGTCGGCGAAAGCAGGGTCAGCTTCATGCCGTCCGCACCGCCGAGCGTGCATTCCGGCAGCGGCCCGTCGTCGGGGACCACCACGGCCTTGCCCCCGAAAGCGTGATTCCATTGATCTTGCTGGAAGCGACGGACGATCAGTGCGCTCAGGAACTCACCCTGCTTGCCGCCCAGCACCCGTCCGCCCGGCTGCAGGTGGCTCCAGCCGTTGAACCAGATGTCGACCACCCGGATCGGGACGGGCTGGTTGGCAAACAAGCGCACGATGCCCTCGACATGGTCGGTATCCACATGGGTCATCACCACCAGCTCGAACCGGCGGTCACCGGCCGGAAGTTCGTTCAGGCGGGCTTCCAGATGGGGGTAAGTGGCAATCGGCCCGCCGTCGATCAGCATGCGCCGCGTACGCGAGGCATCTCCATACTCCACCAGCAGGCAGTCTCCGTGCAGGGCCGGAAGCATTTCTATGCGGAAAAAACGCGCGTCATTCATGAAAACAACCTCTCAAAGACGCCAGTCGGCATCACCGAACGCGACCACGCAAAGCGCCATTGGCATGCTGTCCAGCAAGGCTTTGCGCTTGACCTCGCGCAAGGCCTCGCCAAGGCAGGGCCCGTCGCCGGCTGGATCCGCAGCCTGCCCACGCAGCGCCAGCAGGCCCTCGAGCAGTTTCTCGCCCACTTTCACCGCATGCGGTCCGAATACAGTGGCGATGGTCGACACAATCGCCGCCGCCCCGGCCTGGCGAAAGTAGCGGACGTGCCTGGAGTAGGGCTGGCCGGTGCTGGCAACATCGCAGCCCAGCAGCAGCACCAACGGATACGGACCATCGACGTGCACGTAACCGGGCTCGCGCGACAGACGCATCGTCTTCAACAGCTTGCCACCGATCTCGAGGGCGATGTCCTGCTTGTCGCCGGTATTGTGGGGAAACGCGACCAGCAGCGTCGGGCGCTTGTCGCTGATCGTCGCTTTCCATTCGTCCCAGTCCTTCACCTCCTGCACGGGCCCCTTCAGGCGATCCCGTAGCTTCTGGATGAGCGGGCCCACCTCCGCCGCCTTCACCTCGTTGCTGTAACCCACCAGTGCGGTCTGATCGAGCTCAAGCCGCACCCGATTACCTGCAGGCTCGGCCTGCACGATGACCTCGGCCTGGTCGAGCTTGCCAATCGCGGGGTTGTAGATATGGCGCTCGATGACCTTGCGCAAGCCCCAGAAACCCATCGGGCACACGTGCCGCTGCGGCTCCTTCTGCCCGTCGCAGTCGCCCGGACAGGCGCCCACGGCAAGCGCTTCGAGTGCGTTGGGACAGAGCTTGCAGTCGTTCTCATCCTCCGGCGGCAGGTATTGGTAGATGAATTCGAAGGGCACCACCGCGTCGTCGCGGGTGCTGACGATCTGGATGTGGGTCGCCTCTTCCACGTCCATCTCGCCGCTGCGCAATCGCTGCAGGTGATCGATGACCAGAGCCGAATAGAGGTCGGCGCCCACCCGCGCCAGCTTGAACAGCAGTTTCGGGTTGTCGCCCTCAGTCAGACCCCGGCTGTAATCAGCCACGCTGTACGCGACATCCGACAGCAACTGGTTGATGGTATCGAGAGGCTCCTGGATTCCGCTGAGGTCGGTTGCCCAGGCGCGCTTGCCGGAGATGCCGGTCAGCAGCGGCCGCTGGTCGTTCGTGTGGTTGAGCACGAACGAGGCATCGAAGCGCCGCCGCGCACCGAGATCGCTCCAGTGCTCGCGTACCCGCGCCTCGACCTGCTGGACAATTGCCTGGCCGCTACCGGCCTCGCCACCCGGCGCCATGACCCGGGTCTGAATCAACACCGTCTGCAGCACACGTCCGCGGTGCAACACGGAAATACGACCCTCAAATGCCGAGACCTTCCGCGGCGTAAATACGAACTCGGCGACGCTGCTCGGCCCCGAACGGGGCAGCCACAACACCCCCACCATCGGCGCGTCCAACTGGGTGGGTTCGTGGAACACGATCTGAATCCGGTGACGCCGCTGCTGGCGCGGCAACTCGTGCGCCGGGAATGCCTCCGGCGCAGACTGCCAGCGCTTGTCGGGCGGGCCGATACGCACGCGCAGCAGAACCGCTGTACCCACCGTCAGCCGCTGACGCTCCTCGATCAGCCCGCTTGCTTCCTTGCGCCAGAAGCTGTGCTGCACATAGCGTGTCTCGGGCTGTTCGGCCGCGCGCACGGCCTCCAGCGCCTTCACTTCGTTCGTGACCTCGGTCAGTGAGGACGCCTCGTCCGACTCGTGAAAGTAGCGGTACACCCGACTGGATGCACCCATGCTTCGCGCAAGCAACTTCGGCGACACGCTGCGCATCAGGCCAGCCGGGGGCGACCCTGCTCCGGCCGGCAGCCCCCTACCGCCCGGCTCCGCCGGCTGCGCCAGCTCCAGGGCGCCGACGTATTCATGCACCTGAATCAGGTCACTCAAGGAGCGCTCGCTCACTGCAAGCGACGCTTCGGCCGGCAAGGCCTTCAGGCGTCCTGCTATCCGCGCCACTGCATTCGACAGATGGCTCAGTCGCACGATATCCCGGCTCAGGAAAGCGACCGTGTCCGGCCCAAAGGTCTGGTGCAGCGCGACGTCGAGCGGCCGGTTGTGGGTCAGTTCGTCCCCCAGTTGCACCAAGGCCTGCATCGCCCGCTCCGCATTCACATCCGCCGGAGTCCCCACGCACACCACCCCTTCCGCCGACAGTTCCCCGGCGACGATGCGCGTCATGCTTTCCACGTCGTCGCCGTCTTGCAGGCCGCCGAGCACCAGCACAAGCGCTGCGCGGCAGGGCGCTCCCTTGCTCAACAACCGGCCCGCCGCCAAGCGCAAGGGACCGCCAAGCACGAGGATCTCCACATGGGGCTGCGCCCGGTCGGCCACCACGAAACGGTACGGCCACGGTTCCCGCCAGTGCGCCCGAAAACCCGAGAACGCCTCGGCCAGCGGATCGTCGGGGAGCACCGCAATATGGAAAGGCAAGTGCCAGTCGACGCGGCCGTCAGCAGCAAAGGCATCGGCGAGAAAAACCCCGGCCGCACCCACCGCCGGTTGCTGCAGGGTACGCAGCATCGGCAACAACCCGCTCCAGCCGCGGCCGCGGCGCCTTGCCGCAATGCGCGTTCCCCAGGGTACGTTGCCGAGAAACACCCGCCAGGCCTCAGCCAGCACACCTGCCGAGGGAAAACCTGCCAGCGCTGCAGTGGAGGGCATCTGCCAGTCCACGACGCCATCCTCGCCGCGCGCCGCGAGGAGGAGACGAGTCGCACCCTCGATGCCATCCTCGTCCGATCCGGCCGCAGCGAGGGTCTTCAGCAGCGCCGCCGTTCCCGAACGCGACCCCCTGGCCAGGGCGGTCAATACGCCAAGCGCCGCGCACGCTCGTGCAAAGCCATCGTCGTCGAGTTCCAGACTCCAGACTGCAAGTCGGTGTCGATCCGTCATCGCCCTCTCCTCAGTCCAGCCGCCATTCGGGAACCGGCCAACCCTGCGACGGCGCGATCGCGAAGCTGGCGCGCGAACGCAAGGCGACATCGGCCAGGGCATAGCCCCAATTGATCAGTCGACCCTGCTCGCGCGCGCCGAACTTCTTGAGGCGTGTCGGAATACTCTCCAGTGCGACGGTGATCTCGTTGTCGACCGTGAGAGCGCCGGGATCGTGATAATCCCCGATGCTTGTGCCGACTCCCCAGTACGCTCCGCGGCGGCGCCCGGCCTTGAAGTCTTCGACCAGCCAGCGCTTGCGCAGCGCGCGGGTCTGATCGATCAGGATGTCGCGCACCCGGCCGAGCTGTAGCAGATCGTCCTCGAACGGTGTCTCGTCGATCTCGAACGGTGCGCCCGCGTCGCTGACAAGCAGGACGTCCACACTGCGGCGCAGACCTCTCCGGCCCTCGTCGTGAAGCAGGCCTTCCAGGCCCATGTTGTCATACACGCCGCCATCTGCCAGCACGATGCGTCGGCGCAATTTCTCGAGATTGGGCAGTTCCTTGTGCGGCTGCTCCCAGGTCGCCGGGTCGGTCTTCAGGATCACCGGCGAGAAGATCGGCGGAAAGGCGCTCGAGGCGGCAACCGCCTCCGCAAGCGTCACCTCGGGGGCAGATGAAATGCCGAGGTAGTAATCGGCAATGTAGCGCTGAGTGAAGCGAAAGCTGCGCCCGGTCTGCATGTTGGTGGCGTAGAAGACGAAGCGCGGCGCAGGTTCGGAGCCGGGATCGGGCAAGGCGTGCAGGCGCGTCTCCCCGAACAGGTCCTTGGCATAGCGCCTGGCGAGAAACTCGCCCGATGTCATGAACGGCACCAGATGCCCGAGTGCGGCAGTCTTGATGTCGATCGACTGGCCGCAGAACTCGCGTACCGGCGTTGCCACCACCGCCTCGAAGTTGTCCGCCCGGCCATCCACGAAACGCAACTGACGCCAATGAAAGGCGAGAATGCCTGCGAGAATGGAGCCTCCCGACACGCTGGTGACCCGCGCCAGCCGCCCGAGAAGACCGGCCTCGTTCAAGCGCCAGAGGCTGCCCAGCCCGAACAGCGTTGCGCGGAAGCCGCCCCCGGACAGGGCCAGGCCGATGCTTGAGTCATTCGCCGCATGCATGTCCGTCTCCCGTGCGCCCGTGACGGAGCGATTTCACCGCCCCATGAACCCAATATAGGCACACGCTGACGGCCTGTCAGCCCGCCGAGGCGCCCTTAGGAACTGGGGCAAGCATGGACAGCGATGACCGATCAGGCGTTCGTGGCATGTCCGAGCTAGTATTCATCAATACGAGCGGGTTTCTTGTCGCAGACAACAGGCGGGGTGGCGCGCGTGGCCAGCATCTTCTTGAGTTATGGGCGATCGAGCGAGGCGATCACCACCGAGCTTGCCAGTGATCTGACCGCACTTGGGCATGAGGTGTGGTTTGACCGCCACCTGAGTGGCGGCCAACGATGGTGGGATGCGATTCTGGCGAGCATCCGTACCTGCGAGATCTTCGTCTTTGTGCTCGACCCCGGCTCTCTGGATTCGCGAGCATGTCGCAGCGAGTACCGTTACGGAGCGGCATTGGGCAAGCCGATCCTGCCGGTGCGGGTGTCCGCCGAGGTATCGACCGGCATGTTGCCCGTCGAGTTGTCGCAATTTCAGTGCGTCGACTATCTGAGCCGGGATCACGACTCGGCCCTGAAGCTTGCCCGTGCCATTGGCAGCCTGAAACCCGCCGGCCCGTTGCCCGACCCCCTGCCCGAACCACCACCACCCCCCGTCTCACGACTCGGTGAGCTGGCAGCACGCCTGGACGACGCCGGGCAATTGGGATACGAGCAACAGACCGCCCTGCTGGTCGAACTGAAAACACTGTTGCGCGACCAGCCATCGGCAGCAGACGACGCTCTCAAGCTTCTGGAGAAGTTGCGCCGGCATCCAGGAACCTTTGCCGCAGTTGCTGACGAAATCGACGAACTGCTTGCAAGGCGCGAGCAGTCTGAATCGCTCACCCGAGAGCAGGGGGCGGCCGATTCATCCACTGCGCATGTGACGAAAAACCTTGGTGTGACCGCGGATTTCGGCACGGCAGGGCTCGGCGACCTGCTGCAAATAATGGGTGACCGTCAGCGCCTGGGTAGTCCGGCGCTCAACTGGTTGCTCAAGCGTGGTCACGCCAGACTGGCCCGTTGGCTGAGCATCAGCGCAATTTTCCTGGGCTTGATGATGGTTGGCGGCACCGCGGATCAACTGACTTACGAACTTGAGGCGTTCGGACTGGAAAGCCTGTACTCCGAGATTGCAATCACATTTTTTTCCGGGGTGGCATTGATTGTGATTGGCATTATGTGGCTTGTGCAGTTGCGCCGGTGGACAAGCGCCTCAACAGAGGCGCATGAGCCGACAAAATAAAACGAAGCACCCCGTTTCGTTTCCTGCCGGCCCCCGTCGTCGCCCGAGTTCTTCGCCCTGGACTACCGCGTGGACTGCCTCCCGGGCTATCACGCACCGGGCTCAGGCCGAAGCCGCGACCGGATTGACCGTCACCTTCGAGGTGATCGAGTGGGCGATGAAACAATTGCGATGAGCGCTGGCATGCAGTTTCGCCAGTGCTTCAGCATCGGGCTGATTGCCGCCAGAGAAGCTCACCTGCGGCGAAAGTTCGATGCGGGTGACTGCCATACGGCCCTCGGCGTCCTTTTCGAGATGGGCGACCGGCGTGTCGCGATAGCGCTCAACGCAATAGCCCTTGACATCGGCAACAGCAAGAAAGGTGAGCATGTGGCAGCTGGCGAGCGCGGTCAGCAGCATCTGCTCGGGATCGGCGGCCTCAGGGTCACCCTTGTATTCAGCGGCGGAGGACATCGCCACCACCTGCCCGCCATTGAGCGTCGCTACGTGGTTGCGCGAAAAGGTCTCGGCTTCCGTCGGGTGCGCCGCGCGCTGCCATTCGATCGTGCTGTGATGCTGGGACATGAGGACTCCTTGCTTATGTTGGGCAGACGCGCCAAACACTGCGGCGCGCCTCGTCATGGAATAGGCGCCCTATCTTAGGCCCAAAGCTACAGCGGACAAAACGCCGTCATGCACCCGTGCGAAGCCTACAGGCTGGCTTTTTCTCATTGCCATGCATGCGCCCAATAGCAGGCGGCCCGACTGCCCGCGCAAGGCTAGCGCCTACTTCACTACGCCTGCCCCGGCGGGAGCTAAAGGCTCTAGCAACTGCACCTCGATGCGCCCGGAGCGCATGTGCAGGTCGCGCTGCGGGAAGGGGATCTCGATGCCGGCCTTGCGAAGTTCGGTCTCCACTGCCCACAGATAGGTGGCGGCGACGCGCCCGGGCGAGCGCACGCCGGCAATCCCGACCCAGACGACGAGCTCGAAATCGAGACTGCTCTCACCCAGCGACACTAGCCACACTTCGGCGCGGTAGGTGCCGTCCTCTACCGTGAACTCGACGTCACGGGCCGCAGCCAGGCCGGCCTCGCGCACCTTGTCCTTGTCGGTGCCGTAGGCGACGCCGAAGGGGATGTGCATACGGCGGTACTGCTCCCCGTAGGTCCAGTTCACCACGCGGCCGTTGATGAACTCCGAGTTGGGCACGATGACGTCGACGGCATCGTTGGTGGTGATGCGGGTGTAGCGCATGTTGATCTCGGTCACGCGCCCCATCACCCCCGACTGCAGGTCGACGAAATCGCCAACCTTGAGCGTCTTCTCAAGCAAGATGATCACACCCGAGATCAGATTGCTGAAGATGTTCTGCAGGCCGAAGCCGATGCCGACGCCGATCGCGCCGCCCATCAGCGCCAGGCTGCCGAGGTCGAAGCCGATGAAGTTCAGGCCGATGATCGAGCCCAGGATCCAGATCAGGTAACGCAAGATACGCCCCAGCGCATAAACGCCGGGTTCGCTCATCGACTTGCCGGCGCGGCTGCGCGAGATGCGCTGGATCCCACGTTCAACGGCGAGCGCCCCCCACCAGGACAGGAGCAGGATGACGACGAGACCGAAGATGCGCTCCGACGTCACCTCGGTCTCGCCGATGGTGACCCAGCTCTGCCTGAGGAAAACGACGATTGCGCTCCAGTAGCGTTCAAGCATTTCCATGCCTGAGCCTCAGTCGTCCGCCGTGCTGCTGGTCGGAACCGCAGCGCGTGCCTGCGGCTCGCGTCCCTGGGGCAAGGCCGCGGATTGCGCAGCGGGATAGCGTTCCAGTTCGGAGACCCTGCGGTTCGCATTGCGTGCTTCGCGCGTCGCGCGGATTCGCGCGGGCAGCATCAGCAGCGTGCCGATCAGCAGGCCGAGGACGAAGGCGCCGAGCAGGGCCCATGCGAGCGTGATGTCGACAGTCCACACGACGAAAGTGAGCGACACCGGGTGGATATTCTGCAGGCCGAATACCGCTGCCAGCACCGCCAGAATCGCGAGAAGCACATTGCGCATGTCGATTGTCTCCGTATGGTTATTGTTCGACCCATTCACCCGCCAACGACCGGCGTGCAGCCCCTTCGCCACCTTGCACAACTGGAGCGCATAGATCACATATACATGCAGAACCCATCATGCCGTAAGGTGTGCACCAACAACCCCTTCACTTTGTGGAATCTGCAGGAAAACAGCGGTCCGACCCCGGGAAATAGGGAATCAGATCCCGGGACATATCAGCCAGACGGCCGAGAACGCGCACCGTCACGGCATGACCAGGAGCGGCTGGCTACCCGCCAGTTTGTGCGTGGCGCGGGGAGGCGCTCCCGCGGCAGCTCACTGTGGCGCGCTGCCGTTGACCCAATCGCTCACACGCCAGAAGTAGCGCACACCGTAACTCCCACCGTGGCCGCTGAACGTCAGCCATGCGTCCTTGCTGCGATACCCCACCCCCTCGTTGATCCACTTGTC
>Ga0209476_10000179_pt1 | contig 43206 bp, 36 predicted proteins | sample KloWWTrecipitate_FD_187179 | JGI IMG/M metagenome (GOLD analysis project Ga0209476, IMG submission 187179) | Active sludge microbial communities from Klosterneuburg, Austria, studying microevolution and ecology of nitrifiers - Klosterneuburg... | ecosystem: Engineered > WWTP > Aerobic digester... | reverse complement strand
ACGTACCCGGTCCGGAAGGGGACCCTCAGGTCCTCGCGCAACGGGCGCTCGCGGTCGGTGACTGCCTTGTCGATGACCAGGCTGATGCGCAGGTCACCCTTCACTCGGGCAGCCAGATGGTTGTCCGGGGGATCGATGGCGTAGCGGCTCCACTGCACATCGTGCACCAGGTCGGCCAAGACGACCTGCTCGACACCGGCTTCACCCAGCGACGGCAAAACCCGCTCGATGTAGCGCAGGAACACTCGGTTGGGGCCGATCACCAGAACACCCTGGTCTTCCAGCGGGAAGCGGAAGGTGTAGAGCAGATATGCGGCACGGTGCAGGGCAACCACGGTCTTACCGGTGCCAGGACCGCCCTGAACGACCAACACACCTGTTTGCGGGCTACGAATGATTTCGTCCTGCTCACCTTGAATGGTGGCCACGATGTCGCCCAGTTGGCCGGTGCGGCCACGCTCGAGCGCCGCCAGGAGCGTGCTGTAACCGCGAATGCCATCGGCGCGTTCGGTGGTCTGCGTGCCGGCCATCGCCAGCTCGTCCTCTTCCCCGCCGATGCCGAGGTGGCCGTCACCGAACAGTTCGTCTTCCAGGCCGAGCAGCTGGCGACCGTGCACATGGAAGTGGCGCCGGCGAACCAGACCCAACGGGTCGCGACCGGTGGCGCGGTAGAACGGTTCGGCGACCGGCGCACGCCAGTCGACCACCACTGGATCGCTGTTCTCGTCGGCAACCGCCAACCGCCCGATGTGGAAGCTCTCCACACCATTCACGCCGTCATCGGCATCCAGCTCACCCGAGCGATCAATGCGGCCAAAGACGAGCGCAGCATCGCCGAGGTCGAGCTGTGTCAGACGGTTGAAGACCGCTTCATCGAACACGTCTCGCTCGTAGCGCGCCTGGAATGTGCCACCCAACGTGCCCTCGTGCAGGCTCCGCAGCTTCCACGCGTCGACCTTGCTCTGCTCGAGGCAGTGATAGGCGTGATCGATGAACGCCTGCTCAGTAGCGAGATCGGGGTGATGTTGCGACATGGGTGTGTGTGGTGGCCACATCCGGACGGGCCGGAAACGTGGTCTACAACTCTACCGCCCCGGGTGCGCGCGCCAACCGGCCGGTCAGGCAGTGGTGGCGATGCCGCCGTCGACAGCGATCACCGACCCCGTGACATACGAGCCGGCGCGGCTGGCCAGGAACACCGTGACCCCGGCCATGTCATCGGGGCGGCCGATGCGACCCAATGGTGAGGACTTCGCGATCGACTCACCGAACGCCTGCAATGTTGCGGCCATCATCTTGCTCTCGAAGGGACCGGGCGCGACGGCGTTGACGGTGATGTGTTGCGGGCCCAGCTTCTTGGCCAGCGCGCGCGTCAGGTGGTGCACACCTGCCTTGCTGGCCGCGTAGCTGTAGGTATCCATCGGGTTGACGTGCAGGCCGTCGATCGATCCGATGTTGATGACGCGAGCCGGGTCGTCCATGGTCGCCCCCTCGCGCAGGTTGGGGAGAAGGCGCTGGGTCAGGAAGAACACGCCCTTGACATTCGTGTCCATCACCTTGTCCCACGCATGTTCGCTGAAGTCGTCCAGCGGCATGCCCCACGTGGCGCCTGCGTTGTTGACCAGGATGTTCAGTGTGGGGAAGTGTGCCGCCACCTCGGTGGCGAGGTGTTCGACACCCTCCAGCGTGCTGACGTCGGCACGGATGGCGTGCACGTCGCCGAACTTCGAGAGTGCGATGCGTGCCTCGTCGAGTTCGTTCTGCTTGCGCGAACTGATCACCACACTGGCGCCGGCGTCGAGCAGGCCGCGGGCGATCATGGCACCGATACCGCGGCTGCCGCCGGTGACGACGGCGGTCTTACCGGCCAGCGAGAAGAGAGCGGAATGGGTGTGGTCGTTGGTTGCCATCCCGTGATCCTGCTACACGGCGGAGAGACGCAGCAGCACCGGACCGAGGAACTCGTCCATCACACGCAGTGCGCCGGCCTCGGTCAGGTGCAGACCGTCGTCGCGCATTGCAGGGTCGACGTCCGCGCCAGAGGCCGTGAACCACTCGTCGAGCCGCGTCACTTGCACGACTTCGGGATGCTCGCCCTGCACCGTTTCGAGGACGCCGCGCAACACACTCCACGCATCCGGGGTGTAGTACTCGTTCTCTGCCTGCCACCCCAACCACCATTCGGCAGGGATCGGCGGCACGACCCAGGCGATGTGGCGAACGCCGTCAGCAATCAGTGCATCCGCCATGGCGCGATAGTCGGCCAGCATTCGCTCGCGGTAACGCTCGTCGTTCCACGAGAGCATTCCCTCGTCGGTCGACCACTGGTGCATCACCACGTCGGGAATGGTCACCATGATCATCGCGACATCGAGTTGATGTGCTGCAATGGCCGCCGGCAGATTCTTGTCGAGCGCGATGTCGCACTGTCTGGTGAAGTTTCCGTTCTCGTCGCCCACCATGAGCGTGTGGCGAATCAGGCCGCACCCGATGGAGGCCACCGACACCTCACGACGATTCGTCGCTCCGGCGGCCCATGCCGTCAGTGCATCATTGAGCGCCGCAGCCGTCGAGTCCCCGATCAACACCACATTCACCGGACCGGCGGGCAAGATCGTCGTCGTCGTACTGCTAGTGGAAGTCGACGACACGACCGGCGCAACCGTCGTCTGGCCCGCAGTCGTCACGAGAGTTGCGAGGGTCGTCGACGGCGCGGTCGTCGTGGTGGTCGCCACGGGCGCGGCGTTCACATGCCGACGGGCCGGCTGCGCCGGCACAACGAGCACAGCGAGAAGCACGACGAGTGCCAACACGGGGACGGCCAGCGACAACGTCACTCGCGGTCGGCGGCGACTACGGCGTACTGGCTGCTCGATCAGCCAGTACGAGATGACCGCCACCAGCAATGTGATTGCCATTCGCACGACGAACAGCGGCCAACCACGAAGGTCGAGCGAACGCCGGGTGGCCAGTAGGAAGACCGGCCAGTGGTAGACGTACACCCCGTAGCTGATGCGCCCCAGCCACACCAGCGGACCAGCAGCAAAGACCCGGCGCAGCGGCCCGGGCGCCTGCAGCCCGAGGATCAGCGCCGCCGACGCCAGGCTGAACACCCCGAGCCAACCGTCGTAGGCCGGCCCACCACGGGTCGGCCATTCGACTGCAGTCCACAGCACCATCGCAAGACCCGCGACCCCAACCAGTCCGAGCCATCGCGGCCGCTGCCGCCACAGCTGGCAGCCCCCGGCGAGGGCCGCGCCAACCAGAATTTCACCGAGCCGAGCGGGCGTCGCCCAATAGGCCGCATCGGGGCCCCAGATGGAGGCGATCACAACCGCCCCAACCACCCCGACGAGAGCCAGCAGCGAGAGATTGACGAACAACCTCGTGCGGCGACCCTTGGAGACGCGCAGCAGCACGAGAGCGACGAACGGCCAGATCCAGTAGAACTGCTCCTCCACCGCCAGCGACCAGTAGTGGTCGACCGGGCTGGAGACACCCGAGGCGCGACTCAACAGGTCCGCGTACGACCCAGAGCCGTTCAGCGCGTTCCAGTTCGCGACCTGCAGGGCAGATGCGATGACATCGCGCCGCAGGTGCGGAACGGCCGCGAACTCACCGTTCCAGGCCAGCAGCGAAATGGCGATCAGGCACAGCAGGCTGGCCGGTAGAAGGCGCTTCGCGCGCCGCGTCACGAAGCCCGGCCAAGAGACAGTGCCCGTGCGCTGATGTTCGAGGATGAGCAGGGAGGTGATCAGAAAGCCGGACAGGGTGAAGAAGACCGACACGCCCACGTAACCACCGGCCATCCACGTGAAACCCCCGTGGAAGAACAGCACCAGGCCCACAGCCACACCGCGCAACCCGTCGAGTGCGGGCTGGTAGCCGAACTGGTCGCCGGGCCCTGGAGGTGGGTGCACAGGGCGCGACACGGAACAGCACGGTAACGTGCCCAGTCGATGGCGTCCACTCCCTTCCTCGACGCGGCATTCGGCCGCCCGACCGTCCACACACCAGTGTGGTTCATGCGTCAGGCGGGCCGCAGCCTGCCGGAGTATCGAGCGCTGCGCGGCGAGGGCAGCATTCTCGATGCCATCAAGGTGCCCGAGTTGGCCACGGAACTGACGTTGCAGCCGGTCACCCGCTACGGCGTCGACGCCGCGGTGCTCTACAGCGACATCGTGGTGCCCGCCCATGCCGTCGGCTTCGGCATCGACGTGGCCCCTGGCACCGGCCCGGTGTGCGACACCCCGTTCCGAGGCGAAGCCGACCTGGCCCGCCTGCGCGAGTTCGAGCCGGAGGCCGATACTCCATACGTGCTGGAGACGGTGCGCCAGTTGGTCGCTGCGCTGCCGGACACGGTTCCGCTGCTCGCCTTCGCCGGCGCCCCGTTCACCGTTGCCAGCTATCTCATCGAAGGTCGTCCCAGCCGAACCTACGAGCACACCAAGCAGTTGATGCACACCGGCCCTGTGTTGTGGCACTCACTGATGGCGCGTCTGGTGCAGCACTCGGTGGCATCGATCAGTAGCCAGCTCACCAACGGCGCACGGGCGTTCCAGCTGTTCGATTCGTGGGCGGGCGCTCTCAGCGCGCTCGACTACGAACGTTTCGTACTCCCCCACTCGCGTTCGGTGTTCGGTCAGTTGAAGGCGCTGCATCCCGACGCGCCCGGCATCCACTTCGGCATCGGCTGCGATCACCTTCTCGAACAGATGCTCGCTGCCGGGGCATCGATCATCGGACTCGACTGGCGCACCTCGATCCTCACGGCACGGGTTCGGATGGGGCCGCAGTTGGTCGTGCAGGGCAACCTCGATCCCGCCCTCGTGCTGGCGGGCAGCGATGTTGCGTTGGAGGGCACCGACGCGGTCTTGGCCGACAACCGCCTGGCCGACGGCTCACAGCACCCCGGCCACATCTTCAACCTCGGGCACGGAGTGCAACCCAACACAGACCCCGACGTTCTGGCCGCCGTTGCCAATCGGGTGCACGAAGCGACCCAGCGGTGAAGTGTGCACGACGATGAGCGGCATGCACACCGACAAGACCGCAGTCCTGCTGATGGCGTACGGCACGCCGCGGACCCGCGAGGAGATCGAGCCGTACTACACCGACATCCGTCGCGGTCGCGCTCCCACGCCCGAGCAACTCGCTGACCTGACCAGCCGCTACGAGGCGCTCGGTGGCACCAGCCCGCTGGCTGCCCGCACCGAAGCACAACGTACCGGCCTGCAGTCGGCCCTCGACACCGCGGCACCGGGCGGCTACCACGTGGTCCTCGGGCTCAAGCACGCCGAACCGAAGGTGGAGGCGGCAGTCGACGAGTTGGCCACACAGGGTTTCACCCGTCTCGTCGGTCTCGTGCTCGCCCCGCACTACTCCGCGTTTTCGATCGGGCAGTACCTCGATCGGGCAAGCGCTGCTGCCGACCCGCATGGCATCTCGGTCAGCGGTATCGAGAGCTGGGCAACCGAGCCGGCGTTCGTACAGTTCATCGCTGACGATCTGCGCGACAAGCTGTCGTCCATGCCTGCCGGCACGAAGGTGCTGTTCACCGCCCACTCGTTGCCGCAGCGCATCATCGCCGCCGGCGACCGATACCCCGACGAACTGCGCGAGACGGCGCAGGCGGTCGCGTCGGCGGTGGGCCTGCCCGACGAGCAGTGGTCCATCGCCTGGCAGAGCGCAGGTCGCACACCCGAACCCTGGCTCGGCCCCGACATCTTGCAGGTCATCGACGAGCTGGCGGATGCCGGCACCCCGGGAGTGCTGGTGAGCGCTGTCGGTTTCGTCGCCGATCACTTGGAGGTCCTGTACGACCTGGACATCGAGGCTGCACGACGCGCCAACACTCGCGGTATCGCCTTCGCTCGCACCGCATGCGTGAACGACAACACGCAGGTGATGGCGGCGTTGGCGCAGCGCGTGATCGAGGCCGGTTCGTCATGAGCTCTGACCAGCGTCGGGTAGCGGTCGTGGGCGGCGGAATCGCCGGTCTCGCTGCTGCGCACGCGCTGGTCACTCAGCACGACGCCGAACATCGCCCCAGCGTTGTCGTGTTCGAACGCGACAGTCGATTCGGCGGCAAGCTGCGCACCTCTCCATTCGCCGGTCATCCCGCGATCGACGAGGGTGCCGACGCGTTCCTCGCTCGCATTCCGTGGGCTACACAGTTGGCGCAGGCTGTTGGCCTCGGCGACCAACTGGTCTCGCCCGACACGCGTTCGGCTGCCGTGTGGTGGAACGCCCTTCATGCCATTCCCGAGGGTCTGCTGCTCGGTATGCCCACCGAGATCCTCGCCCTCACCCGCTCCAGCCTGCTGTCGTGGCCGGGCAAGTTCCGCGCGGCGAGCGAACCATTCCGTCGTCGAACATCGCTGGAACCCGACTCGCTCGGTCAGTTCGTGCGCGCCCGGTTCGGCCACGAGGTGCACCATCGCCTGGTCGACCCACTCGTGGGCAGCATCTACGCGGCGAACACCGACCACTTCAGCCTCGCCGCTGTGCCACAGATCGCCGATATCGCGAACCGCGGTCGCAGCGTCTTGATCACTGGTCGTCGAATGCCCAAGGCGGCAACCGTGGTCGGTCCCGTGTTCCAGACCCCCAACGAGGGGATGGGGGCGCTCGCTGCGGCGACCGCCGCCGCGGTCGTGGCGAGCGGAGGAGCGTTGCGTAGCCAGACTTCCGTGGACCGTCTCGAGCCCGACGGCAGCGGCTGGCGCGTCAACGAGGAATACTTCGACGGAGTGATCCTGGCTGCGCCTGCCTCGGCAGCGTCACGACTGCTCGTCACGCACGCGCCGCAGGCGGCTGGGATACTGGCTGCCATCCCCACTGCCGATGTTGCGCTGGTGGCACTCTCGCTCGACGCTGCCGATTGGCCCGCCAACCTGGCCGGTATGAGCGGGTATCTGGTTCCCAAGCCGATGCAGCGGCTGGTGACGGCGGCATCCTTCGGCTCACAGAAGTGGGCCCATTGGGCAACACCGGGGACTGCACTTCTCCGGATCTCGCTGGGTCGTGACGGTCTTCCCGTGCTGCACCTCTCCGACGACCAACTGCTCGCTGCCGCGGTCGGCGAAGTCGGCGAGCACCTCGGCATTGCACTGCAACCCCTCTCGCATCGAATCACCCGCTGGCCCGGGGCGTTCCCCCAATACCGACCTCATCACGCCGTGTATATCGAGACCGCCCAACGATCGCTGCCCGCTGGCATCGCCCTTGCCGGAGCGAGCTACCACGGCATTGGGGTGCCCGCCTGCATTCGATCGGGTCAACAAGCGGCTGAAGCGATGTACACCTTCCTGAACTCGGTGGCACAATGACGGGCATGCGTCACCGCAGAATCGCCGCCTCCCTCGTTGTCGTGCTCCTCGTCGGGTGCGGAGACGACGCTGTCCAGCAAGCAGCCAGCACCAGCACTCTGGTCAGCACCACTACTCGACCGGCCGCCACCACCACGACCGGCACCACCGTGCCGGTGACCACCACGACCAGCACCACCGTGCCGGTGACCACCACGTCGACAACGACGACCGTGGCCGTCACCACCACATCCGAGGCGTTGCCGGTGCCACTGGCAGCACCCGCGCCGAGGGCCAAAGACCCCATCGTCGAGCTGGGCACCCTGGAGATTCCGAAGATCGGCGTCACCAAGCCACTGCTGGAAGGCGTCAGCCTGACCGTGTTGGATCACGGTCCCGGCCATTGGCCCGGCACAGCGCAGCCCGGCCACGTCGGCAACGTCGTGATCGGCGGTCATCGCACCAGCCACGACCGGCCGTTCCGCCACATCGACCAGTTGGTCGCGGGCGACGAGATGATCCTGACCACCAGCGAGGGCCGCTTCGTGTACCGCGTCACCTCCACCGAGGTGGTCAAGCCCGATGCCATCCGCATCATCGATCAGACTGCCGCCTTCACGGCGACGCTGTTCGCCTGCCACCCCGTTGGTTCCACCAGGGAACGCTTCGTGGTGCACCTCGAGCTGTACAACCCGTAAAACGGTCTGAGGCCGCCCCGCCCAGGTGAACCTGGTGGGGCGGCCTCACAGCAGACCTTTGTCAGCGAGCGGTCCGCCGACGGCTGATCAACAGCACGCTGCCGAGGCCGGCAAGGCCGAACGCAAGAGCCAGCAGCGGAATCGTTCCGCTGCTACCGGTCGCGGGCAACTGACCACGATCGACGATGGTGGTCGTCGTGGTCGGGCCTGCCTGGTCGATCTCGCTGACAGGCACACCAACCTGGGCCGACAGGTCGCACACCGTGCCGGCGATTGCCGGCAGGCAGCTCAGGTCGGTGTCAGCAGCTGCACTGAGCGACTCACTCTGCGGCCCAACGATTTGCTCGTACGTCCCCAGGACCTTGGCCTGGTTGAGGATGGTGGTACCGCTGGCCACGTTGGAATCCACCTTGACCGTGAGCGTGATCACTTTGGTGAGCCCACCCACGGGCAAGGCGTCGAGCATGGTGCACACGAGTAGCTGCGGCCGAGCACTCTGCGCCAACGCACAGGTCCCGCCGTTACCTTCGACACTCACCGACTGGTACTCCACCTGAGCCGGCAGGCGGTCACTGATGACGACCGGATCGAGTGTCAGGCCACCGGTATTGGTCGCCTGCAAGGTGTAGGTGATGGTGCCGCCCGCCACCACCGTCGGAGTGAGGCTCTGCTTGATGATCTGGACCGACGAGTAACCGTTGGTCACGACGACGCTGATGGTCTCACCGAGGTTGCCGGTGAGCTTCAGCTGATCGGGCGACATCGAGCTGGTCGCTGCCGTGCCGGCGTCGATCTCCTCGAACTTGTAGTCGATTCCAGCGGGGTCGAGGGTGGATGGCAACGACACCGTGACCGGCTCGCCCGCCTTGAGGTCGAAGGTGGTCTCTTCCTCGTACTGCGCTCCACCGTCGAGGCGAGACACGCGAATGGAGTAGGTCTCGCCGGTCGGCGGCTGGCCCTCGAGTACCTTGGTGAAGGTGACGTCGCGGGTGCAGTTGGCGTCGGTTGCCGGCAGCGACGCAATCTCTGTGCCCAGGTACTTCAGCGACAGCGGCTTGGTCGTGCTGGCAATGTCCTTCGTGCCGCCTGTCGGGATCGTGGCACTGCCACCGTCCCAGGTCAGCGTCAAATCGGTCCCTTCCGTGTTGGTCACGGTGTACCAGTACAGCGAGACAGCGCCAGAGGTATCGACGGTGTTGCACACTGCAGTCACACTGACGACGGGATCACAGTCGGTGGTACCGGTCAGCGCCGGCTGCGCAACGTCGTTGATCGACAGCGTGATGCTGTACGGACCATCGGCGAGGCCACTGACCGTGGCGGTCGTCGAGCCACCGGCGGCAACGATGTAGTCGGTGCCATTGACCGTGAACTTCACGGATACGTCGTCACCAGGGTTCTCCAGCAACACCGACACGGTGCCGTCGAAGTTGGTGCACTCAGCGGTGGCCGTCACCTTCGGTGGCGCGTCGCAATTGACCGTGACGTCGAAGGAGAAGTCGGTGGCACCGGAGGTGACCGTGATGTGTTGCAGTCCGTCGTTGAGGCCGTTGACCGTGGCGTCGACCGTGGTGTTCGGCTGCACCGAGTAGGCAGTGCCGTTGACGAGGAACGCGACGGGCAGCTCGCCACCGGTTGCCGTCAGGTGCACGATGACCTGACCGTCGACGGTGACACACGCCTGCTCGGTGGTGACCGAGGGCGTGCCGGGGTGGTCGCAACTGGTGGTGACGGAGAAGTCGAAGGTCTTGCCGCCACCCGACACCGTGAAGGCGTGCGGGCCGTCGGCCAGGTTGTCGATGGTGACGACCAGTGAGCCCTTCGGTGGCACCGAAGCAGTAGGAGTCCCGTTGACCGTGAACACCATGCCCACGTCGTCGCCGTTGTTGTGCAGCGTGATCTGGACCTTGCCCTTGGACACGCCGCCACTACCCTCCACGCAGCTCTCGGCGTGATCGACCGTCGGCGCCTTGTCACAGGCCACCGTGATCGTCTTGTCGAAGTGGACGCCGTTCTGGGTGACCACAATGGTGTTACTGCCGTCGTTGAGGCCCGCGACGTCGACGTTGAGAGTGCTGTTCGCCGGGACGCTGTACGACGTGGCGTTGACAACAAACGTCAAGGGCAGCTGGCCACCGATGTTCTTCAACGTGAGGGTTGCGGTGCCGTCCTCGTTGGCGCACACCTGCGCGATGTCCACGGCAGGTTGGCCAGGTCGGTCGCAATCGATGGTGACGCTGAAGTTCTTGTTGAGGCCATTGACCGACAGCGTGATGTTCGCGTTGCCATCGGCGAAGGGCGCCAGCGCGACCACCTTGGTCTGGCCAGGAGCCAGCGTGTGGGTAGTGCCCTGGAGTACGAAGGTTGCGTTGACGTCGTCGCCGTCATTCTTCAAGGTCACCGTGACGACTCCATCTCCGCTGGTGCACCCCGAGGTGTAGCTGAAGGTGGGGGCGAGGTCACAGGCAACGGTGAACGTCTGTGTGAAGTTGGTGGCGTTGCCGGGTACCGAGATGACCACGCTGCGGTTGCCGTCGCTGAAACCGTTGAAGTTGCGGGTGGTGGAACCACCGGCGGCGACGACCACTGCTTCGACGGTGTTCGTGAACGGGTTGGTCACGTTGAACGTGACAGCTTCGGTGCCCGCCGAGTTGGACAGGGTGACCGTGACGCTGCCGTCGTGCGAGTTGGCATCACACGAGGCCGCCGAGGTGACGACCGGCGCAGGATGGTCGCAATCGACAGTGAACGTCTGGTTGTAGTTGGCCCCGTTGGCCTTGATCAAAATCGTGTACGTCGCGTCGGCGAGGTCACTGAAGGTGATGTCCTTCATGCCGCCGGCGGCAACCGTGTAGTTCGATGATGCTCCACCGGTGGGCGGGGTGACGGTGAAGACCACTGACTCGCCGCCGGTGTTCTTCAGCGTCACGATGATCTTGCCGTTGCCGGCATCACAGCTGGCCTTGTTGCTGACCGAGGGAACCGGCGAATCACAGTCGATCGTGAAGGTCTGCGTCTGCGTCTTCGGGGACGTGTCGGACGTGATCAGCACGGTGTAGTTGCCGTCAGCGATGAGTGTGTAGGGCTTGGTGACCGTTGCACCCTTGGCGACAACGAAGGTCGATGCCGCTTTCCCGTTGAATGCAGGAATGGTGTAGCTGACGCTGTTGGCGAACGGGCCGCCGTTGTTGGTGAACGTGAAGACGACCTTGCCGTCGCCGTTACCCGGGGTACCGGCGACGCAGGAGACTGCCTTGCTGACCCCCGGAGTACCGCCGCAGTTGGTCGGCTTCAAGATGGTGTTGGTGGTGCGAGAGTCGCCTGCCGCAGTGTTGTTGCCCCACTTGGCCTTGGCCGTGGCAGTGACCTGGATACCTGTCGCTCCGGTGGGCCAGGTGAAGGTGCCCGAGAAGCTGTAGCCGTTGGCTGTGGTGTATGCACCGTGCACGGCGGCCGGCGCGGTACCCGAACCGCCGACGATGGTGAGTTTCACCTCGATGTCAGAGTTCCTACGTGAATTTGCCGTGCCATCGCCCGCCCACGCGGTGGACGTCCAACTGACGACGCCGGTGCATGCCGCTGAGGCAGTGATGTCGGGGTGGTGCGCGCTCGCGATGCCGGCAAGCATCGGGGCGGTGCTCACCAGGCCAGTGAGTAGCAGCATCGCAGCCATCACTCGCCGTACTCGCATACCTATTGCCCGCTTGATCTGATCCATGTGAATGACCTTCCCGTGACTCGACACCCGGACATCGCGTACGTCCGAGTGAAAGTGGGTCGGGTTCGCTCTCGCTCCCCGCCGGCGAAGCGACCAATTGCGGCCGGCGGATCAATACGTCCCACGCGCCAACTCCCTGGCGCACGCCCACCGTAGGTGAAAGATGTGAATTTTACAAGACTCTCAGTGGTCAAGTCCTTCACAACTCATCGCGCTCTCCGTAGTGCTCTCACTACAAATTCTGACGCAAGATGAACATTCGCCATGCCCGGTTGCTCGTTGCCGACGACCGTCACCAAGTAGCGTCGCTCGTCGATGCCTCACCGCCTGCCCCTCCCGTCACGCCATGCGCTGCAAGCGATTCTGGGCGGCCTCCTAGTAGCCGCGGCACTGCCCCCGTGGGGTTTCTGGCCCTTGGCCTTCGTCGGCGTGGCGGTCTACGAAGGTGCAGCGCAGCACGCAATTGACGGCCGCCAGCGATTGGCACGCGGTTGGCTGTTCGGTGCCGCCTGGCTGTTCCCCGGGATGGTCTGGATGTGGTTCCTCACCGCCCCCGGCTACATCCTCGCGGCCTCGATGTTCGCCGGTTTCCATGCGGTGGCAGCCTGGGTCTCGCCGCGCGGAGCGTGGCGGGTCATCGGCCGGCCGGCGGCTCACACTCTTGCCGAAGCCTTGAGGTTCTGTTTTCCGTTCGGGGGTGTGCCGTTGGCCAGCCTCGCGATCGGCCAGGCTGCCGGCCCGTTCGCTGACGTCGTCCGAGTCGGCGGTGCCCTCCTGTTGACGTGGTTCGTCTTCCAAGTGGGTTTCGCGCTCGCCGGACCGTCCCCCGTGGTGCCTGCATTGGCCCGCAAGCGCGGAGTGACAGCGAAGGGCGAATGGCACGGCGTGCTCGCGTTCCTCGCAGCGATGATCGTCTGGCTGGTGCTGCCGATGCTGGCCAACGGCACGCACGGGTCACGGTACTCATGGGTTCCAATTCGCATTGCTGCCGTGCAGGGCGGCGGCCCACAAGGCACCCACGCCACCGAAACCTCGGCGGAGGACGTGCTGCAGCGTCACCTCGCTGCCAGCGCGAGCATTCAACCCGGCTCGGTCGACCTGGTGGTATGGCCGGAGAACGTGATCGACGTCGACAGGTTCGAGGGCAGCCGCGAGGAGCAACTGGTTGCTGCCGAAGCCAAACGAGTCGGTGCACCGTTCGCCGTGGGCATCACCGAGGACACCCCCGACGGCGCACGCTTCCTCAACGCACAGGTGGTGGTCACACCCGAGGGCGAGATCTACAGCCGATACGAGAAGGTGCGGCGAGTTCCGTTCGGCGAGTACATGCCCTTGCGCGGGCTGTTGCATGCGCTCGGCGCTCCCACAGACCTGGTTCCACGCGATGCCGTCGCGGGCACCGGTCCGGCGGTGCTGGCGATACCCGGTGGCGTGCGCATGGCCACAGTGATCTCGTGGGAGGTCTTCTTCGGCGGTCGCGCCAATGAGGGCGTGGAAGCCGGCGGCTCATTCATCATCAACCCGACCAACGGCAGCAGCTACACCTGGACGGTGTTGCAGAGCCAGCAGGTTGCCTCATCGCGACTGCGCGCGATCGAACAGAACCGCTGGGTCGTGCAGGTGTCGCCCACGGGCTTCAGCGCGTTCATCTCGCCGAGCGGCGAGGTGTTCGACCGAACATCGGTCAGCGAGCAGAAGGTGATCACGCGCTCGATCGAACTGCACGGCGGCATCCGCACCTGGTACTCACACACCGGCAACCTGCCCTGGGTCGCGCTGATGGGCATCCTGTTGGCCGCATCCCTCTGGCTGTCGCGCGAAAAACACTTTTACGTAAAGGCTGTCGAGCCCGGACCTGGGGAAACGGGCGCGGAGTCTTGACACAAACGCTGTTCAACCCACCGGAATCGGCGTAGGCGGCTCGACACCGGCCAACACGTTGACGGCGTTGTGTGCGGCCAAGCGGGCCATTGCCGCTCGGGTCTCTTGCGTCGCTGAGCCGAGGTGCGGGATGACCACCGCGTTGTCGCACTCCAGCAGGCCAGGGTGCACAGCGGGTTCGTTCTCGAAAACGTCGAGCCCCGCGCCCGCGATCTGCCCGGTCTTCAGGGCTGTCACAAGAGCAACTTCGTCGACGATCGGGCCGCGAGCGGTGTTGATCAGGAACGCGCTGTCGCGCATCATCTCGAACTCGGCCGTGCTCATCAGGTGGTGGGTTGCCGCGCTGTACGGACAGTTGAGGCTGACCACGTCGCTGGTGCTCAGCAGCTCCTCCATGCTCATGAACTGCGCGTCCAACTCGGCTTCCAGCTGCGGAGCGACCGGGCGACGGTTGCTGTAGGCGATCTTCATGCCGAACGCCTTTGCCCGACGTGCCAGTCCCTGGCCGATGTCGCCCATCCCGACGATGCCCAACTGGTTGCCCTGGATGCCACTGCCGAGCATGTAGAACATGCCCCACTGCCACGGCTGCTGGCTGCGGATGACCCGTTCACCTTCCCCGAGGCGACGAGTGGTCATCAAGATGAGTGCCATCGCAATGTCGGCGGTTGCGTCGGTGAGCACACCAGGCGTGTTGGTGCAGACGACACCGCGGCGGGCGCATGCGGCCACGTCGAGGTTGTTGTAGCCGACCGCGACGTTGGCCACGACCTTGAGCTGCGGGCCGGCAGCATCGAGGAACGCATCATCGACCTTGGTGGTGAGCAGTGTCAGCACCGCGTCCGCGCCCTTCACCATCGCGTGCACCTGTTCGACGGTGGGAACCTCGAGCGAATCCCATGCCACGACCTCGCCTGCTTCTTCCAGCATCTCGATCCCCGCGGAGGGAATGCGACCCGTGACAGCGATGCGCAGGCTCATGAGTTGACCCAAGCGCGCAGACCGGCAAGGCCCTCATGGATGTCCTCGACGGACAACCCGGAGTAGGCGAAGCGCAGGAAGTGATCCTTCTCGCCCGGTTGCGGCCGACCGAAGTGTTTCCGAGTGCAGAACGACACGCCAGTGTTGTGCAGCGCAGCTGTTGCAAATGCACCAACTTCGTCGAAACCCATGCGAGCCATCAGGTCGGTCACCTTGGGGAAGAGATAGAACGTGGATTCCGGCTTGGGGCACACCAAACCGTCGATCTGCGCGAGTTCGCCCCACGCGGCATCGCGACGACGCTGGAGCTCGGCCAGGATTGCGAGCGGACCTTCCTGCGAGCCAGCGATGGCTTCCACGCCGGCAGCCTGTACGAAGTGCGTCGTGCAGCTTTCGTCGTTGGTGTTGAGCTTGGTGATGCTCTCGGCGATGGCGACCGGAGCAATCACTGCACCGAGGCGCCAACCGGTCATCGCGAACTTCTTCGAGAAGGTGTAGAGGATGCACGTTCTGTCGAACATGCCCGGCAGCGACGCAATCGAGGTGCTCTCGCCCGAGTAGCGCATCTCGAAGTAGGCCTCGTCGGACAGCACGATCAGGTCGTGTTCGATGGCGATGTCGGCAATGGCCTGCATCTCCTCGGGCGAGCTTTCGCAACCGAGCGGGTTCTGCAGGTTGTTGTAGATGATGGCAGCGACGCGACCCTTGGCCGAAGCGATCTGGCCGCGCAGGTGATCGAGGTCGATCCCGAACCCTGTGGCGTGCTGCTCGTAGCGGTACGCCAGGCTCTGCCCGCCGTAGTACTCGATCATGCTCTCGTAGATCGGGTAGCCGGGGTTGGGGTACAGCACGGACTCCCCCGGGTTCATCACTGTCTGGATGAACTTGCCGATGACCGGCTTGCCCCCGGGCTGCACGACGACATTGGCCGCCGAGTAGTCGAGGCCGCGCCGGCTGCCGACATCGTGCGCGAGCGCCTCACGCAGCGATGCGATCCCGGCGGCGGCGCAGTAGCCGGTCTTCCCGTCGGCGATCGCCTGGTTCATCGCCACCGCAATGTTCGCGGGTGTCGCCAGGTTGATGTCGCCGAGGTGGAACGGGTAGATGCGGTTCCCCTTCGCCCCCCAGTCCGCAGCTGCCAGTGAGACCGCGAACGCGGTTTCCGTACCAAGATTTTCGAGCCGTTGTGCAAGCGCCATTTCGCCGACGATAGCTGATCTCACGAGGCCGTTCCGCCTGCCGGAACTGTCCCGCATCGTGGAACGCCCTAGGCGTCGACGATGACCGTGACGGGGCCGTCGTTGACGATCGCCACCAGCATCTCGGTTCGGAAACGGCCGGTGGCGACGGTCGCTCCCAACGCGCGCAGGTGGTCGACCACTGCCTGCACCAGCGGCTCGGCGTGCTCGGGTCGGGCGGCGGCGATCCAACTGGGTCGGCGACCGGCCGACGTGTCGCCATAGAGGGTGAACTGGCTGACGATCAGGATCTCGCGAGTGGTGTCGGCAACACTGAGGTTCATCACGCCCTCCGCGTCGTCCATCACCCGCAGGTGCCAGATCTTCTCGGCGAGCTTACGAGCCTGATTCGGCCTGTCGTCATGAGTGACCCCGACGAGCACGCACAGGCCCTGCCCGATCTGGCCGGCCAACTCATGGTCGCCGTCGGGAACGACAACCGTCACACTCGCCGAACGAACCCGCTGCACAACACCACGCATGGGGCATCACGGTACGCATGCATGAGGAAGAATGGCGAGATGATCGAACTGGTGGCCGGCGACGCCTGGATGACGGTGCATCCAGACGAGGGTGGACGCATCGGTCGGCTACAGGTGAACGGCGAAGCGCTACTCAACGACAACCCTGCCGAGATGCCGTTCACGTGGGGCTGCTACCCGATGGCGCCCTGGGCAGGCCGAGTGCGCCGCGGGCAGTTCCGCTTTGATGGTCGCGAGTACCAACTACCCATCAACATGCCGCCACATGCCATCCACGGCACCGGCTTCGTCAGCCGGTGGGAGGTGCTCGACGCAGGCTTGGACTATTGCGACATGGCCACCGAACTGCCGTGGGCATTCGGCGGTCGCGCCACTCAGCATCTGCAACTCGATGAGCACGGTCTGGCGGCCGTGCTGTCGGTCTATGCGACCGCCCACCCCATGCCCGCTGTCATCGGCTGGCACCCGTGCTTCACCAAACCGCAGTCGGTGGAACTCGAGTTCACCAACATGTACCCGCGCGACGACGACTACATGCCGATGGTAAACACGATCGCACCGACGCCCAAGCCGTGGGACGACTGTTTCACCCAGCCGCGGGGACCGCTGCGGTTGCACTACCCGCGACAGACGGTGACCATCGACAGCGACTGCGACCACTGGGTGGCGTACGACATGGCCGACCACATCACCTGCATCGAGCCACAGAGCGGCCCGCCCGATGCGTTCAACATCGGCGGCGCCACCCGTCTGGAACCCGGCGACCTGCTGCAGCGCCACATGAGTATCCGCTGGAAATCCCGAACAAAGTGAAAGGAACGTCCTTCTCCTTGCTCTGATCACCAAGGAGAAGGACATGACGCATGCCCGAGACGCGCACCGACGCCCAACTGGTCACGGCCTACACGGCCGGGGATCGTGGCGCGCTCGCGGGCATCTACGACCGTTTCGCCGCTGGGCTGTACGACACGGCGGCGGCGATGCTGCGCGATCGACACGAGGCGGCGGACGCAATGCAGGACGTGTTCCTGATCGCTGCCGAGCGCATGGGGCAACTGCGCGAGCCGGAGCGCTTGAAGCCGTGGCTTTATGCAATCCTGCGCAACGAGGTCTATCGCCGCAGCAAGAAGCGGGGTCGGATGCTGCCCACCGACTTCTCGGCAATGGGGTCACCTGAGGTGGCTGCCCCGACAGCCCCCGACGCCGACGGTGAGGCACTCTCTGCGGCCGAACTGGGCGAACTCGTCCGTAGCGCCGCGTGCGGCCTCGACGAACGCGACCAACTGGTGTTGGAGCTCAGCGTGCGCCAAGGCCTGCAGGGCAGCGACCTCGCTGCCGCGTTGGGCATCAGCGCCGAGCAGAGCTACACGCTGGTCCATCGCATGCGCGAGCGCGTCGAGAAGAGCCTCGGCGCGCTCGTGGTCGCACGCGCCGGCCGTAGGGACTGCAAGGACCTGGCCGATGTGTTGCAGGGATGGAACGGCGAGTTCACCGTGCTGATCCGCAAGCGCGTCGCTCGCCACATCGAGAACTGCGAGACGTGCGAACGCACCCGCAAGAAGGCTGCACCCATCGCGTTGCTCGGTGCTGCCCCAGCGTTCGCCGCACCGATTGCGCTGCGCGACCAGATCCTGACCAAGGCAGGGATGCCCGGGGCCGCCCCCGCGCACGCGTACACGTTCGATGCCGATGGCGGTTTCCCACGTCTGCTGCGCAGCATCCGCCTTCCGGTCGCAGTGGCTGCCGTCGTCGCCGCCGTGTTGATCGGCATCGGTGGCGGCGCAATCGTCGCTGCGAACAGTCGCGACGACGCGACCTCGACGCCGAGCACAGCCGTGGTCACATTGCCGGCGACGACCGAGTCGATTCCGCCCGCCACGACGCAGCCCGCGGCGACCTCCACCTCGAGCAGTTCGACCACGACCTCGACATCCACGACAACCACGACAACGACAACGACAACGATCCCGTCGACAACGATCCCCGCGACGGTGCCTCCTGCGCCGGGCACACTCAGCCTGTCGCTGACCACTCTCGATCTCGGCGCCGACAGAGTGTCCGATTCCTTCACCGTCACCAACAGCGGCGGCCTGCCCATCACCTGGTCGGTCAACGGCAGTACCTTCCCGTTCACACTGATCAACGGCGGGGGCACGTTGCAGCCGGGCGCGTCACAGGTGGTCACTGTCGCCCTCAATCGCAATTCGCTCGAAGAGGGTGACGTGCGGGCGCAAGCGCTGCTGGCGGGCCCCGACGGAGCTGTCAAGAAGGTCACCCTGCTGGCCCGCACCGAACACGCGCCGGAACTCACGCTCACGGATGGGCCGAGCGGCACGCTGCTGGCATGCCAGTGGAGTCCGCCCAACATCTATGTCGAGTACACCGACGAGTCCGCAATCGTCATTCCCGCCACCGTGGAGTGGACGGGCGCACTCACCGGAGCGAGTGACCTGGCAGACCGAGTGGGCATCGCGGTCTACGGCGAAATGTCGATCGTTTCACCCCCAGTCGGCGCCTACTCGTACACCGTGTACGTCAGCGACGTTCGCGGCAATGTGACCACTGTCGAGGGGTTCTTCACCGTCATATCCTGCTGAGGAGGCGCCTGGTCACTACCCGAACGAGCGTGGCGACCCGCGTCACACCGCGTTGCACTTCCGTGACAGCTACTGACGGGTAACCCTGCGCCGGTAACCTTGCCACCCATGTCTGCAGTAGCCCCACGGCCAACCACACAGGCCGGGGCCCAGGGGCTCGACCCCAACGCTCCGCTGAAGATCGCCTACCTCACCTACCGCGGCAAGCCGCACGTGGGTGGCCAGGGCGTCTACACGCGTCACCTCACCAAGGCACTGGTCGATCTCGGCCACACCGTCGAGGTCTACAGCGGGCAGCCGTACCCGGTGCTCGACGAGCGGGTCACGCTGCACAAGCTGCCCAGTCTCGACCTGTGGAACGACCACTTTCCGGGTCGCTTCCCCGGCTACTGGGAGATCAAGAGCAAGGGCGATGCGGCCGAGGTGTTCACCCACCTGAAGGGCACGTTCGGCGAGCCGCTCGGTTTCAGCGTGCGCGTGTACGAGGCGTTGAAGAAGCGCACCGGCGACTTCGACCTGGTGCACGACAACCAGTGTCTCGGTTACGGCATCCTGGGCATCGAGAAGATGATGCCCACCATCGTCACCCTGCACCACCCCATCACGCGCGACCGTGCGTTGGAGATGGCGCACACCAAGGGCCGGCGCAAGCGGTGGAGCATCGGCCGCTGGTACAACTTCGTGAAGATGCAGGGCCGCGTCGCCAGCCGCATGCCGCGGGTCGTGGTGGTCAGCGAGAACAGCATCAAGGACATCCACAGCGACATGAAGGTCAGCCTCGACCGCATGAAGCTGGTGCCGGTGGGCGTCGACCCCGAGCTGTTCACGCCGCTTCCCGACGTGGCGCGGCAGCCCGGCCGGCTTATCACCACCGCATCGGCCGACGTAGCGCTGAAGGGTCTGTCGTACCTGCTCGAGGCGATGGCCAAGCTGCGTACCGAGCGCGACGACATCCGTCTCACCATCATCGGCAAGCCGCGTGAGGGTGCCAGCAACGACCTCATCGACAAGTTGGGGCTGCGTCCGCACATCGACTTCGTGTCGGGTGTGCCTGACGAGCGCATCGTCGAGCTCTACGCCGAGGCTGAGCTCGCAGTCGTGCCCAGTCTCTACGAGGGCTTCAGCCTTCCCGCCATCGAGGCAATGGCCACGGGTATCTGCCTGGTGGCCACCGACGGCGGCGCACTGCCCGAGGTGACCGGCCGCGACGGTGACACCGTGTTGCAGTGCAAGGCCGGCGACGTCGAGGCACTCGCTGCCACTATTCGCCGCGGTCTCGATGATGCCGAACTGCGCTCGCGCGTCGGTCTCGCCGGTCGTGCCCGCGTCGTCGATCGTTGGACGTGGAAGCACTGCGCCCAGATGACCGTCGACCAGTACCGCGAGGTGCTGGCCATGCCGGCCAACGTCGCCAAGCTGCAGAAGAACGGTCGCCTGCGCAAGAACGGTGGGAAGTAGCTCTTGCTGACCATTCGATTCGATCGCCTCGGCCTGCAGCCCGGCGACCTCGTGCTCGACGCGGGTGCCGGCTTCGGTCGCCACGCGTTCGAGATCGCCCGTCGCGGCGCCAACATCGTCGCCCTCGACTACATGGCCGATGAGGTCATCCAGACCCGCGGCACGTTCGGCGCGATGGTCGAGGCCGGCGAGATTCCCGAGGCCCGTTACGTCGGCGCGCTGCAGGGTGACGCCACCCGGCTGCCCTTCGCAACCGGCTCGTTCGATCGCGTCATCACCAGCGAAGTGTTGGAGCACATCCAAGACGACGTGGCGGCCATCACCGAGCTCGTACGGGTGCTCAAGCCGGGTGGTACGTTCGCCGCGACTGTTCCCACGTGGTACCCGGAGAAGATCAACTGGCTGCTCAGCGACGAGTACCACGCCCCCAAGTCGGTCGGCGGGCACGTGCGCATCTACAGCGCCACCGAGCTGAAGGCCAAGCTGCGGACCGCCGGGCTGGAAGTGTTGGGCAGCCATCACGCGCACGCGCTGCACTCGCCGTACTGGTGGCTGAAGTGCGCAGTCGGCCCGCGCGACAACGACCACCCGTTGGTCACCCGCTACCGCAAGATGCTCGAGTGGGAGATCACCACTCAGCCCAAGTCGATGGCGCTGCTCGAACGTGGGCTGGCCCCCGTGATGGGCAAGAGCTTCATCGTGTACGGACAAAAGCTGTCCGCAGGGATGGCGGACCGGTGAGCCGCGTTCCAGACCTGGATGGCGTGCTCAGCGCGGATGACGTCGTGCAGACTGCCGAGTCGATTGCTGCGCTGCAGCTCGACACCGGCATGATCCCGTGGTTCCCCGGCGGCCACTGCGACCCGTGGAACCACGTCGAGACCGCAATGGCACTCGACGTCGCCGGCATGCACGGCCCAGCCGAGCGAGCGTACGAATGGTTGATGGACATCCAGCTTCCCGATGGCAGCTGGTGGAACTATTACCTGCCCGACGGGTCGGTGGAGGAAGCCAAGCTGGACACCAACGTGTGCGCGTACATCGCGACCGGCGTGTGGCACCACTGGCTGTGCACGTGGGACCGTGGCTTCGTCGACCACCTGTGGCCGACCGTGCAGCGATCGCTCGACTGGGTGCTGGGCATGCGCAAGCCGAATGGCACACCGCTGTGGGCGTGCACCGAAGACGAACGACCGTGGGACTACGCGCTGCTGACGGGCTCATCCAGCATCGCGCACGCGCTGAAGTGCGGTGCCCAGCTGGCCGAGTTGATCAACGAGCCGCGGCCCGATTGGTCGGCCGCCGGCACACTGCTCGCCGATGTCGTTGCCAACCACCCAGACGCGTTCGAGCCCAAGGAACGCTGGGCAATGGACTGGTACTACCCGGTGTTGGCCGGTTGCATGACCGGCGAGCAGGCCAAGACCCGTTTGGCCGACGGATGGTCCACGTTCGCGATGGAAGGCATGGGCATTCGTTGTGTCAGCGACGAGCCGTGGGTGACCGCCAGCGAGACCGCGGAGGCATCGATCGCCCACGCAGCCATCGGCGACTTCTCCACCGCCAGCGACCTGCTGGCATGGACCCGACCGCATCGTCGTGATGACGGCGCGTACGACACCGGCATCGTGTATCCCTCGCTCGTGCGCTTCCCGCCCGACGAGACCAGCGCCTACACCGGTGCCGCCGTCATCCTCGCCGCCGACGCCATCACCGGCGCCAGCCCAGCCGCCAACGTCTTCGTCCCCCGCCCCACCCCCTGATCTGTTCGAGAAACCTTGACGGATGGGGCAACCGAACTGCGTCGGCAACCGTCTCAGTGGGTGACCACACGACACGAGGGCGAACCGTGCACGACGACGAATACGACGAATTCTTCCGAGCCAACTACCCCCGGCTCGTGGTGATCGGCATGGCAATGTCGTCGTCGCGTGCGGTGGCACAAGATCTCGCGCAAGAGACCATGCTGCGGGCGTACCACAACCGCGATGAACTCAGCTCGTACGGCTCACCGCTCGCGTGGTGTCGGCGCGTGATGTCGAACCTGGTCATCGATCACCACCGCACCACGGTCGTCCAGCATTCCGTGGCAACCAGGTTGAGCGCCGACCGAACCGACGACGACACGACGAACGACCCAGCAATCGCCACGACGAACCCGCGGTGGGCCGACCTGATCGCCCCGCTCACCGCAACACAGCGCGCGGTCGCGACGCTCTACTACGCCGAGGACCAGCCGGTCAGCACGATCGCACACACACTGGGTATCTCGCCCGGAACCGTCAAGTCGACCCTCTCCAAGGCACGGGCCAGCCTGCGCCGCCATCTCGCCGCGCAACAGGAGGCGCACTCATGAACGACCGACCTCACACTCACGGCTCCGACCATGCCGACGCGACGCTGCAAGCCAGTGCCACTACGGCGGCGGCGGCGCACCGAGCCACGGTGACCGACGCCGAGACCGACGCCGCGCTCGCCGCAGTGCGCCACCGCATTGCCGCCGGCGACACGGGCCGGCCGGTGGAACTGCCGCAACGCCGCACCACCCAACGGTGGCGGCCCTGGGCAGCCGCGGCGGCACTGATGGTGATCGTCGCCGGTGGCGCGATCGTGCTCGGTCAGCGACACGACGACGGCAAGTCGATCGTCCCCGCGACCGACCCCTCCACCTCCCTCGTCACGAACTCCACCGATGTTGCGACAACACACATCACGACCGCGACAACAACGCCAGCCACGACGACGGCACCAACGACGACAACACCGACGACGACGGCACCAACGACACTCGCGCTCGTGCAGCCGATCATCCCGTACCGCTGTGCGAGCCAATACACCTGCACCCAGCTCACGATCACTGACGACGGCCGCATCGTCGCATACGAACCAACGGCCGAGGCGCTCGTGGTGTACGACGGCCTGGGGTTGGCCGAGTTGCAGCGAGTCTCGCTGACCGATCAGTTCGCCGACGCCTTCCCTTCTCTCGTCGGCGTGGGTCCCGACGACGTGGTCTACCTGACCATCAACACGCCAGGCATCATCGACCCGTCGAGAGACCTGCTTGCGATCCCGTTGAGCGGGCCCGCCGCGGGAACCATCGTCATGCGCTGGACGGGACTCGACGGCTCGGGCGACAGCACCCTTGTACCCCAGAAGGACTCATTGGTGGTGGTGGCTTGCTGTGGCTACATGGAAACCCGGCCGACCGCGGACTCGACTCGATTTCCCTACGTGGACCGCAGCGGCGCTGTCACACCCGACTCCCGCCGGACGACGTTCCGCATGGATCTCGCCTCAGGGGCCGGCACCCTCGTGCGGGTCGATGGCGGCGCCGAAACGACGTTCGCGCTCCCGGTCGAATTCCAGTCCCCACGCGACTTCCCCGTGCTGGTGGCCACGGACGACGGTGGAGCAATCGCACTGGATTGGATCTATCTGCCCGATGGCGACGGCATGTTCATCGCTCACTTCCTGGCTGCGACGGGCGACAGTCAGGCACGCGTCGATGTGTACAAGGTCGACGCGGTTCAGATCGCGCTGCTGGAGCCGGCGCACACTGTCCTCGTGATCGACGGCGACCACTTCGCACGACGGCGGATCGCCGACATCGCCACCCAGGTCTGAGCGCGTCAGGTCACCGACGGGTTCCACGCAGTCAGGGCATGACATGGTGGCGAGAACCCGGGGAGGCGCGCGGCGTGGCACGATGGTGGGGTGAGCTTTCCGACGACTGACGCCCTCTCCGCACTGGCCAACGACGCGCTGCATGCATGCGGCGCGCAACCGATCGGCGCCGGGCCACACGCTGTGCGCACACCCATCACCGGCGCCTCACTGGGTTTCGTGCCCGCCAGCGACGACGTGGACACGATGGTCGCCAAGGCGACCGAGGCGTACGCCACATGGCGAACCGCACCCGGCCCGTTGCGCGGCGAACTGGTCCGTCGGCTGGGTGAGCAACTGCGACTCCACAAAGCCGACCTCGCCCGCGTGGTGACGCTCGAGGCCGGCAAGATCGAGAGCGAAGCGCTGGGCGAGGTGCAGGAGATGATCGACATCTGCGACTTCGCCGTCGGTCTCAGCCGACAGCTGCACGGCCTCACCATCGCCAGTGAACGCCCCGGCCATCGCCTGATGGAGCAGTGGCACCCGATGGGGCCGGTCGCCGTCATCACCGCCTTCAACTTCCCGGTGGCCGTGTGGAGCTGGAACGCCGCCCTCGCCCTGGTGTGCGGCAACCCGGTGATCTGGAAGCCGAGCGAACTGACGCCGCTGACGGCGATGGCCACCCACGCCCTGTTCGAACGTGCAACGGCCGGCATGGACGTACCCGCCAACCTCAACCAGGTGTTGCTCGGCGACGGCACGATCGGCGCCGAGCTGGTCGCGCACGAGGGGGTGCCGATCGTCAGCGCCACCGGCAGCACCGCCATGGGCCGCAAGGTGGGCCCGGTGGTCGCCGGTCGCTTCGGTCGCAGCATCCTGGAGTTGGGCGGCAACAACGCGGCCATCATCGCCCCCAGCGCCGACATGGAACTGGTCGTGCGTGGTGTCACGTTCTCTGCCGCAGGTACGGCGGGCCAGCGCTGCACCAGTTTGCGGCGACTCATCGTCCACCAGTCGCGTCTCGACGAAGTCACCAGCCGCCTCGCCACTGCGTTCGGCAGCCTTCCTGTCGGCAACCCCTTCGATGCCGGCACGCTGGTCGGCCCACTGATCAACATGACTGCGTTCGACCGCATGACAGCCGCGCTGGCGACGGCCCAGTCCGATGGCGGCAGCGTGTTGGTGGGTGGCGAACGCCATCTCGCCGACGACGCGCCGGCCGCCGCGTATGTGCGCCCTGCCATTGCGGTGATGCCTGGCCAGACCGAGATCGTCGCGACCGAGACCTTCGCCCCGATCCTCTACGTGATGGCCTACGACAGCTTCGAGGAGGCCGTGCACCTGCAGAACGATGTGCCACAGGGACTGGCCAGCAGCATCTTCACCACCGACGTTCGCGAGGCCGAGCGCTTCTGCAGCGCAGCGGGCAGCGACTGCGGAATCGCCAACGTCAACATCGGCCCTAGTGGCGCAGAGATCGGTGGCGCATTCGGCGGCGAGAAGACAACCGGAGGCGGCCGCGAGAGCGGCAGCGACGCATGGAAGGGCTATATGCGCCGGGCCACCAACACCGTCAACTACAGCAACGAACTGCCGCTTGCGCAGGGCGTGCACTTCGGCTGACGCAGTACTCTCGACGGTGTGAGTTGGATCGACCAGATCGTCGAACAACAGATTGCTGCCGCCATCGCACGTGGCGACCTCGAGACACCCACGCACCTACGCGGCAAGACGCTGGATCTCGACAGTCAGCGCGGCGACGGCTGGTGGGCAGAGCAGTTCGTTCGAAGGGAACGAAGCCGACTTCTGCGCGACGAGTCGTTGCCCGAACGAGCCCAGCGAGCAGCCACGTTCTGGCGTGCAGAGTCGCCGGCGGCGCTCACAGCGCTCGTCGCGAACGCCAACAAGTGGATCGTCGGTGTCAACCAGCAGTTGCAACCCGCCGACCACCTCGACCTGTTCGACCCCTCGGAAGTGATGGTGGACTGGCGACTCGCCCGACGGCGCGAGCAGCGAGGGTTCATTTGACGCGGCGCAACACGCGCAGGCTGCCCGTCGCGCTGATCTCCTCGAAGCGCCCGCTCTCCACCGCCGGACGGTAGATCAGCTCGTACGGCGGGCGGCCGCCATCGGCCGGGTTCGCAAAGACGTCGTGGATGGCCAACGTGCCAGCCATCGCAACGTGCGGCGTCCAGCCTTCGTAGTCCAGACGGGCAGGCTCGTCACCGTGGCCGCCATCGATGAACAGGAACGCCAGCGGTGAGCCCCAGTGTGCTGCGACCGCCGGCGACTGGCCGACGACGGCGAACACGACGTCCTCCAAACCGGCGTCGTGGATCGTGTCGCGAAACGTGGGCAGCGTGTCCATTTTGCCCGTGCGGGGGTCGACGACCGAGGTGTCGTGATGCTCCCAGCCGGCCTGGTTCTCTTCGCTGCCGCGATGGTGGTCGACGGCGAAGACGACCGTGCCCGCAGCCCGGGCGGCACCGCCCAGCCACACTGTCGATCGGCCGCAGTACGAACCGACTTCCAGGAATGGCAGCAGGGGAACAGCCGCACCGGCTGCGACCGCGGCGGCATAGAGCGCGTCGCCTTCATCTGCCGGCATGAAGCCCTTTGCTGCCAGCGCGCGGGAACGCAGTTCGGCGGTGAGCGAGGGGATGGCCATGGGGGCACCATAATCGCAAGCATGAATTTGCGCGAATGGCGGACGCGAGGCAGACGCGTGCTGAGTGCGCATTGGCCGATGCTGTTGCTCAGCGCGGTGGTGGTGTGGACCGCGGTGGGGTTGCACCGCAATGGCCATACGTGGGGCGACGACTTCACGCTGTACCTGCGCCAGGCCGGCAGCCTGATCGACGGCAACATCGGCCAGGTCATTGCGGACAACCACTTCAACGTGGACAACGCCGCCAGGCCGGGGTTCAGCCCATACGTGTACCCGTGGGGCTTTCCCATCCTGCTCGCCCCGTTCTACCGGCTCTTCGGCCTCGACTACGCAGCGCTCAAGCTGGTCGAGGTGGCCAGCCTGGTCGGGTTCCTGTGGGGCTTTCATGCAATTGTCCGCCGGCGGATGAATCGCTGGCCGGCGTTCTGCACCGTCGCCGCGGTTGGCACGACGCTCGCGTACCTGATCCACACGGACAAGTTGGTCAGCGAGTTCCCGTACATGGCCGCTGTGGTGCTGACGTTGTGGTGGCTGGATCGCCTGCGCACGGACGGACGGGCGCTCGACCTCGCCACTCGCAGACAACTCGTGGCCCTCGGGTTGCTGGCGATGTGCGTCTTCAACGTGCGTCGCGAGGGCCTCGCAATTGTCGCCGCGATCGGGGTCGCCCAAGTGTTCGACCTTCGCGGCAGATGGCGCCGCGCCGATCGAGTGCAGATCGCAACCCCGTATGTCACGTTCCTGGGCAGCGTGCTGCTACTGCAACTGATGCTGCCCAGCGCGCTGGCTCCGCAGTACGAAGGCTCCGGCCTGCATCAGACCTGGTCGAAGTTGCAGGGGCCGTTCCGAACCGCATTTGCAGATCAACTCGGCTTCCCTGATCTCGCCGGCATCGGTCTCCTGCTGGTCGTCGTGCTCGTGGTGGCCGGCCTCGTCGTTCGCCTGTGGAAGTCGCCAGCGACAGATGCGCCGCTTGCCACCTTCGCCATCGGCTCGATGGTCATCGTCGGCACGATTCCTGCGGTTGCCGATCGCTACTTGCTGGCAATCACCCCGTTCGCCGTCTACTTCGCAGCTCAGGGAATTGCCGCGATTCCACTCCCCCGCCGCCTGGCTGGAGGGCACGGCGGAGCGTGGCTGGCAACCGCGTTCTTTGCAGCTGTCGCCCTCGTCCACATCTCGGATCTTCCGTCCGCCGTCCGCGCAGCTCAGACGTTCAACGACAGCGGCAGGGTGGTCGACGGACCAGAGTCTCCGTATGCGCAGGCGGCGTTCACCGCGATCCGCACCTATACGCACCAGGACGATGTGGTCGCCTTCTTCAAGGTGCGCGCGCTGACCTTCTACACCGACCGGCGCGGCGTGCAGTCCGACGTGCTGGAGATCGTGCGCCAGCGTGCGGACTATCTCATGATGCGTCGCGGCAGTACGTCGAGCCAGCCGCTGGTCGACGACGCCGACGCCGCAGACATGGGCTGGGTGGCCGTGTGGAGCGACAGCGACTGGGTGCTGTGGCGCCTGCCTACCCGCACAAACTCCCACGAATCCGGCTGAGGGCTGCGAGACTCGTGCGCAATGACTGCGCTCGACGAACTTGTGAACCTGCTCGACCTGGAAGCCATCGAGGTGAACCTGTTTCGCGGTGTGTCACCCGACGAAAACCGCCAGCGGGTTTTCGGTGGCCAGGTTGCCGGCCAGGCGCTCGTTGCCGCCACTCGCACGGTGCAGCCCGACCGCTGGGTGCATTCGCTCCACGCCTATTTCCTGCGCCCAGGCGACCCCAACGTGCCGATCCTGTACGAGGTCGACCGCATTCGCGATGGGCGCAGCTTCACCACCAGACGCGTCGTTGCCATCCAACACGGCAAAGCCATCTTCAACCTGCAGGCCAGCTTCCACGTCGCCGAGACAGGACTCGACTATCAGGTGCCGATGCCGTTGAACGTGCCCGCCGCAGAAACGCTGCCGGACTTCAAGACGCGCATGGCGCCGTTCAAGGATCGGATGGGCGAGATGTACGACCGTCCTCGTCCGATCGACCTACGCCACCTCGGCACCGACCCGTTCAGCCGCAACGGGCAGACGGCGTTGGATCAGCAGGTGTGGCTGCGCGCCGACGGCACGCTGCCCGATGACCCGACCTTGCACGCGTGCATCGTCACCTATGCCAGCGACATGACGCTGCTCGACACCACGATCCTGCCGTTCGGCCTCTCGTGGGAGACGCCCGGCATGCAGATGGCCAGCCTCGATCACGCGATGTGGTTCCACCGCCCGTTCCGAGCCGACGACTGGCTGCTGTACGACCAGCGCCCCATCTCCACCGGCGGCGCCCGCGGTCTTGCCGGCGGCAACATCTTCACCGCCGATGGCGCGCTCGCCATCACGGTCGTGCAGGAGGGTCTCGTGCGGGTGCCGCAGACATGAGGCGGCCCACTACCGCGCTCGTGTTCGCCACTGTGCTGCTCACGGCCTGCGCTGCCGACAGCGACAGTTCACCATCGGTCGCCAGCGCTCCACAGGTCACCTTCTCGACGACGACGGCGACGACGCCGACGACGCTGCCCCCCGATTCCGCCGGCACGGTCACGAGCGATTCGACGACCGACACGACGGCTCTTGCCCTCACGGCTGACCAGGTGGCGTTCGCACCGTTCGCCGGCGATCTCCCCAGCCCGGTCGACCTCGCCTGGCGCGATGGCGACAGTGCGCTGTACATCGCCTTGCAGGGAGGGACGATCGTCCCCGTGCGCGATGGAGTCGCCGGCTCGCCGGTGCTCGACGTCAGCTCCATCATCGTCAGCGGCAACGAGCAGGGGCTGCTCGGCCTGGCCTTTCACCCCACCGAACCGCTGGCCTACATCGATTACACGAACACCGACGGAGCCACCGTCATCGCCGAGTATGCGGTTGCCGCCGACGGCACCTTCGACCCGGCAAGCGCCCGCACACTGCTCACCATCGATCAGCCCTACCCGAACCACAACGGCGGCAACGTCGAGTTCGGCCCCGACGGCTACCTCTACATCGGGATGGGTGACGGCGGCGCGGCCAACGACCCAGATCGGCGGGCGCTGAGCGTGAGCGAGTGGCTGGGCAAGATGCTGCGCATCGACCCCACCCCCGATGGAAACAAGCCGTACACCATCCCCACGGACAACCCCTTCGTCGGCGTCACCGATGCCCGACCGGAGATCTGGTCGGTCGGTGTGCGCAACCCGTGGCGCTTCTCGTTCGACCCGGCCACCGGCGATCTGTGGATCGGCGACGTCGGCCAGGGCGAGTGGGAGGAGATCGACCTCGCCCGTGCTGTCGACGGCGGCGGTCGCGGCCTGAACTTCGGATGGAGTGGCTTCGAGGGGACACACCGGTTCAACGACGATCAGTCGATGGAGGGCGTCACGATGCCGCTCTTCGAATATCAACACGGCGACGCCAGTTGCTCGGTCAGCGGTGGCGCTGTCTACCACGGCAGCGAGGTGCCATCGCTGGCCGGCTGGTACCTGTTCAGCGACTACTGCAGCGGCATCGTGACGGCGCTGCAGGCCACCGACGGCACACTCACGGGACAGGTCGAGTTGGGCACCGTCAGCGGCGTCAGCGCCATCTGCGCCGGCCCTGACGGAGCGCTGTATGTGCTCTCGCTGAACGACAACGCGGTCTACAGCGTGGCTGCTGCGTAACGGGGCGGCGCGCGTGCGCGCTACGAGACTCGTTCGAACTGAACGGTTCGCTTGTCGACGTCGGCACCCACCAACTTCACCCGCAGGTTGTCACCTGGCTCGACGCCATTTGCCCTCACCTTGGCGACCACGGCCACGTCCAGCAGCTGAATGCGAGTGCCGTCATCGTCAACATCGACAACGACTGCGTCGAACGACTCCCCTTCGTGGCCATGCATGATGACCGCCTCGGCAAGGTCGAGCACGGCACGATCGATGCGGTTGGCGGTCGAGTCGGCGCGATCCATCGGCTCGGGCAACCGTGGCAGCGCGTCGGCGACATCGTCGGGAACCGCCGTGCCATTCGCGATGGCCAGCACCACCTGCACCACGTAGCGATCGGCCAGGCGACGAAGTGGGGCGGTGGCATGCGCATAGGTCGCGGCCATGGCGGAATGCCACGGCGTCACGCCGGGGGTGAACTGCTGGTAGTCGGCACCGCCACCTGCACGGCGCGCTGCCAACATGAACGAGGCGTGCTTCGGGTCGTTGCCATCGAGGGTGCGCGAGAACTCCGCCAACGATTGCCCGGCCCCCCACTTCATCCGCAAGCCGTGCGCAGTGTGCCGCAGTCGCTTCACTGCCCGCTCGTCGGGCTCTGGCATGACGCGGAAGAGGCCGGTGTGCGCATGGAGCATCGCCTGCGCGACCGCGAGGTTGCAGGCCAAGGACATGGCTGCGTTCTGATCCTCTGAGGCCAAGCGCGGCTGGAACACCAGCTGATACTGGCCGTCGCCGACACGCTCGACCAGCTGCTCGGGTGGCTCGATGGTGCCCGCGCCGCGCGCGGTGGCAGCGGCCTGTACGCGACGAGAGAACTCATCGAAGTCAGCCGGTAACTGCGCCGCGGTGACGGACTCGTACGCGAGCTTGGCGCGGTTGCGGATGATTGCCCGCTCGGCACCGTCGAGCGCTGCGGCGCCGTCGGTTCCGACACGCACATGGAAGATCACCGCTGGTCGCGGTCCGTCGGGCAGCAGGCTGGCAGAATCTTCCGCCAACCGGGGTGGGTACAGCCCGGCCTTGCCGTCGGGGAGGTACAGCGTCGTACCCCGCTTCCAGGCTTCGGTGTCGAGCGCATCACCGGCCGTCACGAACCACGCGACGTCGGCGATGGCGTAGTGCAGGATCAGGTCGTCGCCGACTCGTTCGATGGTGAACGCCTGATCGAGATCCGTGCTGGTCAGCGGGTCGAGCGTGACGAACGGCCAATCGGTGCGGTCGACGTGTTGCGTCGGTGCACGGGTGGCCGCGACCTCGGCAGCGGCGAGAACGGCCGGCGGGAATGCCTCTGGCACCGAGTACTGCGAACGAATGGCAATTAGGCCCGCATCCAGAAGGTGTCCCTTGTCGATCAACGACCGCATTCTCGAACCTCTTGTCTCGGGGTCTCTCCGGCGCTGGAACTAGCGGCGGGCGCCCATGAACATGCCTTTGAGGGCGTCGTAGTGCTCGATGCAGTGACCGGCACCCATCACCACGGCCTCCAGCGGCATGTTGGACATGCGCACCGGAACCTGCGTCTCCTTCTCGATGCGCTGCGCCAGCCCGCGCAGCAGACCGCCACCGCCGACGAGATACATACCACGGACCAGGAAGTCCTGGGCCAGCTCGGGCGGGGCCTTGGCAAGGCAACGAACGACCGAGGCGATGATGCTGCTGATGACGTCGTCGATCGCGAATCGGATCTCCTCGGGCGTGAGGATCACGGTCTTGGGGAGGCCGGTCATCAGGTCGCGACCGCGCACCTCGGCCTGGCTCTCGTCTTCGGTCTCTGACGCGGAACCGATGGCTACCTTCACTTCCTCAGCAGTTCGCTCGCCGATGGCAATTCCGTGCTCGCGCCGTACGTACGCCTGAATCGACGCGTCGATGTCGAAGCTGCCCACGCGGACGGCCTCGAGAGCGACGATGCCACCAAGACTGATGACTGCCGTTTCGCAGGTACCACCACCGATGTCGATGACCATGTTGCCGATGGGCTCGTCGATGGGAAGGTCGGCGCCGATGGCCGCTGCCATCGGTTGCTCGATCAGTTGCGCATCGGCTGCACCGGCTCGACGTGCGGCATCGGTGACTGCGCGGCGCTCGACCTCGGTGATGGCCGACGGCACACAGATGACCACCTTGGGTCGAGTGAAACGGCTGACACCGACGCGCTGCAGTAGCAGACGGATCATGCGCTCGGTGATCTCGAAGTCGGTGATGGCACCGCCTCGCAGCGGACGCACCGCCACGATGTAGCCGGGTGTGCGGCCGATCATCTGCCATGCCTCACGGCCCGTTGCCAGCACCTCGCCGGTTTGACGGTTGAGCGCGATCACTGAGGGCTCGTTGAGCACGATGCCCTTGCCCTTCATGTAGACCAGCGTGTTGGCCGTACCCAGGTCGATTGCGAGGTCGCGTGCCATGTGTCAGTCCTTCGGCTCTTCGTCGTCTCGCTGCGGGGGCCGCACGCGGTCCATGACCTCACGGCGGGATTCGGGTGAGAGCGCATCGATGTGCTTGCGGAATCTGATCACACCAGGCTCTTGGCGCGACCCACCCCGTGACAGGAGCACACCGAGAACGACCACGATGATGACGGCGACAGCGACGACGACGTAGATCACGAAGTGACCTCGCTGGGGTCGATCAGGTCGTGCGCGTTGGCGCCCCAGTCGGAACCGTCGGACCACACTTCGTGTTTCCAGATGGGGGCACTCGCCTTCAACGCGTCGATCGCGAAGCGAGCCGCCTCGAACGCCTCGGGCCGGTGCGGTGCGCTGACCGCCGCCAACACCGAACTCTCCATCAGCGACAGGCGACCGGTGCGGTGCAACACGACAACACGTCCTGTGTCTGGCCACCGCTGACGGAGCTCGGCGACGATCGCTTCGAACGCGGGCACGACCTGCTCGTCGTACGCCTCGTACGTGAGGTGGCTGACTCCCTCGCGCAGCCGACCCTGCTCGTCGAGCGCATGATCGCGCACGGTGCCGCTGAACAGCACCACGGCGCCGCAATTGGCCTGCAGGCACCAGTCGTACACGGCGCCGACGGGCAAAACCTGGTCGGTGAGACCCAACCATGAGTTGCCAGATACAGGAGAGCGCACGACTAGGCATGGTAGCCGTGATCGCGGTCGCAGCCACCGAGCCCGACGGCGCGCGACCCCACTTGCAACGCAATGGTCACTAACCTCACCCCTTCGTGAGCCCGACCGACTGGAACGATGACGAGAAGGGTGATCGTGCCCCTTTGCCGGCTCACGAGCGGCCATGGCGTCACCCCAGCGAAATCGGCGAGCAAGCCTGGGTGCGTTCCGAGCCGCCGCTCACCATCGGGCGCGGCCTCACCGCCGCCACCGGTGCAATCGGCGGCCTGCTCGCGATTGCAGTGCTGTGGACCATGGTGCCCACGCAGGCCGGCCGCAATCCTGTGGCCACCGCACGATCCACGGTGTCCGAGCTGTCCGGCAGCGGCGTGTTCACCAGCCGCACGAGCCTTCCGACCAAGGTCGCCACCAGCCTGGTGCAGGGCACGATCGCCAGTGTCACCACCAGCACCCCACCCGTCGTGGGCAGCGACCCTCCGCAGACTTCGGTGGCCGCCCTCGTCACGCAGCCGATGCCCACGTATCAGGTCACCGCTGGCAGCGACATCAGCCCTGTTGCGGTTGCCGTGTCGGTCAACGGCGGCAGCTTGCTGATCACCACGGCACAGGCAGTCACCGCCGACCGAGTTGTGGACCTGGTCCTGTCCGACGGCACCACCGGTGCTGCAAGAGTTCTGTTCGTCGATGATCGGCGTGGCTTGGCGGTACTGGCGCCACTCGTCGACGAGGACGGCACGAGCATTGCCGGCATCGCGTCGTTCACCGTCTCACCCGTCGTGACGACGGGCGACGAGCTGACCTTCTTCGGCGATGAGCAGATGACACTGATCGTCACTGACGAGAACACCATCGACAGCGTCTGGGCAGCCGACGACTCGATTCTCGAAGGCACCCCCGTCGTCAACCAGCGCGGCGAACTCGTGGCGTTGTGCTCGCACAGTGACGGCGTCGGTCGGCTGGTGCAGCTGGGCGACCTCGACGAGTTGCAGCAGGCGATTGCCGGCTACGCGAGTTCAGCGTCCGTGTGGTTCGGCATCGCTGTCACGACCAACGCCGCCGGCGAACTGGTCGTCGACGCTGTCGACCCTGCCGGCCCTGCCGCTCTTGCCGGCCTCACCAGTGGCGATGTGCTGCAGTCCCTCGACGGAACCACTCTCAGCGACCCACGCAGCGTCACCACCGTGCTCGCCGGCCACCAGCCCGGTGACGTCATTCCCGTGCGCGTGCGCCACCCCGATGGCACGCTCGCCACGTTCGACGTACGACTGGGCGACCCAAGAACTACCCTCTGACCGGCCGCGCCTCGTGCGGGGTTCAGCGGCGACGGGCGCGCGCACGACGGACCGCAAGGGTCACGACAGTCGCCACGATGGCAAGCACCACTCCGAGACCACCGAGGGCGATCTCCTGACGACGCTTCGGCGACACCATCGTCCACCACTTCGCCTCGGTGCCTTCCACGTATGCCTGCTCGTTGGTGACCACCGGCAACCAGCCGGCTGCTTTCAGTCGGTCGTTGGCCACCAGCCAGGGCCAGCGCGTGTAGCTGCGCAGGCCCGGAGGGATCGGGCCGCGTTGGAAGCGCCAGCGCAGGTTGGTGATGACCTCGGTCAAGCGGTCGGGCAGCTTCACGCGGGGCACTGCGCCGGCCAGCGCCCGGACACGCTCGCCCGCCACCCACCCATCGGGAGCGACGTTGTACACGCCGTCCAACCGCTGCTCGACGGCCAGCAGTACAGCGGTGGCAAGATCGTCGAGGTGCAGGAACTGTGCCGGCGGGTCGGCCTCACCCGGCCGCTGGCCCATGCCCGCCGCCAATGCGCTCGCCAACCTGCTGGTGCCATCGGCGGCCATCGCGATGGCCGGGCGCAGCACGGTCACCGAGCGGCCCGGCACTGACAGCCGCCACTCGTCGACCAACTGCTCGGCGGCCCCGAGTTGACGCGCAAACGGAAAATCCACGTCGGGTCGCAGCAACGCATCTTCCGTGATCGGGACCGGGTTGTTGGCCCATGCGCCATACACCATCGCCGACGAGACCAACACCACGTGGCACACCTGGGGGTGGTCGTGCAGCGCGGAGTGAAGGCCCGCGAGCGCGCTCTCACGTCGCACGGCCCGGGCATCGGCGTCGGTGGCGGCCAACCACACCAGCACATCGCACAGGTGCGGCTCGGCAGCGGCGGCAATGTCGCTGGCCGCGAGCAGCCGCAGCACGCGAGCGCCGAGCCCGCCGGTGCCATCGCTCACCCACACGGGTGTGGCGGTGACGGTGCTGCCGCTCACGCTCATCTCGACGACGCTACCCGCTGCACGCGACCGCCGCAGAGAGCGCCCTAGGCTTGGCCCATGGCTGACGACTTCACTCCGCCCGAGTCCGGCGACAACCCGTTCGCCAATCTTCCGATGTTCGGCGACCTGGCCAAAGCAATGGCCGGGCAGGGCCCGCTCAACTGGGACGCGGCCCGCCAGTTCGCGGGTATTGCCAGCAACGGTGGCGCCGGCGAACCCAATGTCGACCCCGCCATTCGAATCGCGCTCGCCGACCTGGCACGCATCATCGAGATGCACGTGCGCGACCTGACCGCCATTGACACACAGTTCCCCGAGATCACCCCGGTCACGAAGGGTGTGTGGGCGCAGCGCACGCTGGAGGCATACCGGCCGCTGTTCACCGAGCTGGCCACCTCGCTGGGTCGCCGCGCCGAGGGCAGCGACGTGGAAGCACTGGCCGACAGCGATCCGATGATGGCCATGATGGCCAACCTCAGCCAGATGATGGCGCCGGCCATGATGGGCATGGCCGTGGGTTCGATGGTGGGCCGGATGGCCGGCCGCACATTCGGCCAGTACGACCTGCCCATCCCGCGCAGCGACCACGCGCTGCTCGTGGTTCCTGCAACCATCGACCAGTTCGCGACGGAGTGGGCGCTACCCATCGACGAGATGCGGCTGTGGGTGCTGGCGCAGGAGATGATCGGCCACACGCTGTTCAACATTCCGGCGCTGCGCGATCAGTTCACGGCCCTCGTGCGTCAGCATGTGGGCGCCTTCCGGCCCGACCCTTCGGCGGTCGCCGACAAGCTGACCTCGCTCGACATGGACGACGGCGGCGACCCGATGCAGGCAATGCAGCGGTTGCTCTCCGACCCGGCACTGCTGTTGGGCGCGGTGCAGTCGCCCGAGCAGGCGCTCCACGCGCCGCAGCTCGATGCGGCGGTGGCCGCCGTCGTGGGCACCGTCGACTATCTGGTCGACGCAGTCGCCGCCCGCGTCATCGGTGGCGACGCGTTGCGTATTGCCGAGGCAGTGCGCCGTCGTCGACTGGAAACCTCACCCGACGACCTGTTCGTCGAGCGGCTGCTCGGTCTGCAGCTGACGCAGGAGCAGGTGCAGCGCGGCAAGACCTTCACCGCTGGCGTCGCCGATCGTGTGGGCGAGGGACGCCTCACCGAGCTGCTCGGGAAGCCGAACCCGCTTCCCACGCCAGCCGAGCTGGAAGCGCCCGGCCTGTGGATTGCTCGCCTGGAGCTGTAGTCCGCCGAAGAATCGCCTAATCTCTCCCTATGCGGCGGCGCCACCACTTTGCAATGCTCGCGTCCGCAGCGCTGGCACCGGCATGGCTGGCCATCGGCGCGGGCGAGGCGCCCGCACCCCGCATCGCCTCGGCACGCGCTCGCGTCCACGTATCGGCCGAGGGTGAATACCTGATCCAGTTCAGCTCTCGCGCCGCGCAACGCTCGTTGGCCACAGCCCACCTGCGCAGCGAGGGTGTGGCGCTGGAACCCGTGGCACCGAGCCTGTTCATCTCTCTGGCGGAAATGACCCCTGGGGAAGCGGAGGCGGCGGCCGCCTTACCAGGTGTCGTCGGTGTCGACCCGAATGACGTGCTCCACGCAACCGACACGCAACCGGCTCCACCATGGGGCCTCGATCGCAGCGACCAGGCCGACCTGCCACTCGACAACGGCTTCACCTATCCAGCTTCCGCCGGGTCGGGAACGACCATCTACGTCATCGACTCGGGCATCAACGCCGCGCACACCGAATTCGCCGGTCGGGTCACTCCCGGGTACGACGGCGTGCAGGACGGCTGGGGCACCGACGATTGCTTCGGCCACGGCACCCACGTCGCCGGCACCGCTGCCGGCACGACCTACGGATTCGCAAAGGCGGCAACGATAGTTCCCGTACGGGTATTGGACTGCGGCGGCCTGGCCTCACTCGACGGCGTCATCCGCGGTATCGACTGGGTGGTCGCCAACCATGTCTCCGGGCGTGCGGTCGCCAACTTGAGCATCGGCGGCGACACCGGCTACCCAACGCTCGACCACGCAATCAACGGGCTCATCGCCGATGGAGTTGCGGTGGCCGTCGCCGCCGGAAACGGCTCGGGAGCAGATGCGTGCACACTGTCGCCGGCCCGTGCTCCAGCAGCGCTGACGGTGGGCGCCACGACCGAGCTCGACGCCAGGTCGAGCTTTTCCAACATCGGTTCGTGCATCGACCTCTTCGCGCCCGGCAGCAATATTCGTTCGGCCTGGATCGGCACCCCGACGGCGACCAGCGTCAAGAGCGGCACGTCGATGGCAACACCGCTCGTGGCGGGAGCGCTCGCCGTTCTGTGGACGCAGCACCCCACGCTCAGCGCGCTACAGGTGCAATCGTTGCTCGTCACATCCGCGACACGCAACCGCCTCACGGGCGTCGGTACCGGCTCACCAAACCTGTTGCTGTACCTCTCGCCGCCGCTCTCGACGGTGCTCAGCGCGGCCGGCCGAACACTGCCGGCACAACGCTGCTCGGTCGACCCGGGCTGCTAGCCAGTGCGGGCGGTCGTGCGGCGAATCTCCAGACCGTCGAGGAGGAGACGCGCTGCCAGCACCGCGCCCACTCCCTCGCCGGCGCGCAATCGAAGGTCGAGCAGCGGCTCGAGACCGAGGAACTGCAACACGGTGGAATGAGCGCGCTCGTTGCTGCGTTGGCCGGCCACGAGGTGAGCGCTGACGGCCGGCTCTAGTGTGCATGCCAGGGCAGCGGCAACCGTGGTGGCCAGCCCATCGAGCACCACCACGCCGCCGGACTGCGCAGTACCCAGAACCACGCCGCACAGCAGTGCGAACTCCGGCCCCCCCAGCGCGCTCAGGATCGAGCGCACATCACGAGCACCGTTCGACTGGTCACGCCAGCGCTGCACTGCCGCCGCCACTACCGCCGCCTTGCGTTCGACCATCGCCGTGTCCGCCCCGGACCCCAGGCCCACGACCGCCGACGCGGGTAGGTCGAGCAGTGCCGATGCAAGTGCCGCGGCGACGGTGGTGTTGCCCACTCCGACTTCGCCGAGCAGAACGAGCCCATCGGCTGCACGCAGCGCGCCGAGTTGCGTGCCCTCGTCGAGGAGCTGCGCGGCACGGGCGGCGGTCATCGCATCGAGGCTGACCAGGTCGCCGGTGGACGAACCCGCATCCACCACCGTCCATGCCAACCCGGCCGCATCCGCAGCGCGGATACCCATCGACTCCCCCGCCGTCGCGGCAGCGAGAACGTCCGCTGTCACCGAGCGCGGGTAGGCACTGACACCGAGGTCGGCAACGGGGTGGTCACCGACGGCGAGCACCAGGGTGGCCCGCCGTGTGGCACTTCCGCTGCAGGCGATCACTCGGTCGAGCGCCTTGTCCAACACGCCCAGCGACCCAGGCGGCGTCAGGAGCTCGTCGGCATGGTCACGCACGCCCACGACCGTGCGCTGCCCGGGGGCGGCAACGCGCGAGCGAGGAGGTGTCGGAGCGTTCTCGTTCTCCCAACGGTCGGTCATGACCAGTTCGGCCAGTGGTTGGCGCTTCGACCAGCCGAAACGTTCCAGCCCGGGGCCCGCCTGTCGCTCGTCGGGATAGCCGATGCACAGCCAACCGAGGGTCTCGACCCCGTCGGGAATCCCCAGCAGCTCGGTGAGATCGGCGGGCTGGAAAAGGGTGACCCAGCCAACACCCAAACCGGCCGCGCGTGCCGCCAACCACAGGTTCTGGATGGCGCAGGCGCACGACCACATGTCCGAATCCTCGAACGTGGCACGCCCCAGCACCCCAGCCGCCTGCGTACGCCGGTCACAGCACACCACCAGGCCGATCGGCGCCTCTCGAATGCCCTCCAACTGCAGCGTCAGCAGCTGACGAGCCGAATCCGGGTCGAGACCGGCGGCCTGCGCAAGGCGCTCTTGGTCGGCCAACCAGGCGGCCTTGGCACGAATATCGGCGTCGCGTACCACGATGAACCGCCAGGGCTGGCTGTGGCCGACCGAGGGTGCATTGTGTGCGGCCTGCAGCAACAGCTGCACGGTCGCATCGTCGAGGTCATCGGGGCGGAAACGGCGCACGTCCCGCCGGGCCGCAATGATCGAGTGCAACGTGTCCTGCTCGTCAGGTGCGAACGCCCAACCATCGAGATCGGTCGCCCGTTGGTGCGCACTGGTGGCGTCACCGATGAGCGGAACGGGGCGCCGGTAGAGCGCCGCGGGCTGCAACGCACGTTCGCTTCTGGCTGGTCCGTCCACACGACGACGCTACCCGCCAGACGCGAAAGTGCCCGGCCGGTGAGGGCCGGGCACTCTCAGCTCCGCGCTGTGGAGTCAGGCGGTCTTGATGGTGCGGCGGTAGTGCACCACTCCGAGGATCACCAGGACAGCCATGATGGCTGCGGCGACAAAGGCACCGATGGCGGCGAGGCCGGCGATGGTGCCCACCGTCGACCAGGCATAGGCGGTGAGCAGCAGACCTCTGAGGGTTTCACCCTTGAAGAGCGTGTTGCGCTGACCACTAATGCCAGCGGCTGTGGCCTTCAGTGCGTCGACCTCGTCCTGCGGGGCGTTGGCGGCGATCGCGTCTTTCACGGCATTGTTGGCGGCCGTCTCGGGGCCACCGAGGTCGGCGTAGGTGGCGCCGTCGGCGATGTGCTGCAGGTGGCCGTTGATGAAGCTGGCGTAGCCCTCGGCTTGATCGCCAGTGGTCAGGCGCTGGCCGGCGAACTCGAGCAGGTCGTTACGACCTTCCTCCTTCAGTGCTGCGGCATCGGGGAACGAAATGTTCTGCGACGACAGCTCCGTGGTGACGTAGTCGTCCGAGAAGTTGGCACCCCAGGTGAGCAGGCCACCGGCGACGAGGAAGACGACCATCATGACGGCGCCGACACCGATCAGGAGGGCGTCGATCCTGCGGCGCGGCAGCGCGACGACGGGCGTTACAGGGGTCGGCTCGGCGGCGAGCGGTGATTCTTCGTGTGTGGAACTCATCGAGGTATTCCTCCGTGTAGGTCATTTCTTGATGACCATCACCGTAAAGAACTTGCTCCGACAGCGTCAGAGCAGTCTGACCACGACTCGTATGACGTTGTTCCCTACCTGGCCTGCAACTGCTACTGCGGTGGCGAACGGCGCTCGGCGAGGCGGGCGGCGTACACGGCGGCCTGCGTTCGATGGTGCATGCCCAACTTGGCCAGCAGATTGGAGACGTAGTTCTTCACCGTCTTCTCGGCCAGGAACATCTGCTCGGCGATCTGGCGATTCGTCAGACCATCAGCAAGGTGGCCGAGGATGGCGCTCTCCTGCGGCGACAACGTCGCGGTCAGCGCGTCTTTCGGAGGGTTGCGCAGCCGGTCGATCCCCCGCGCCGTCACCACCGGATCCAGCAGAGAATGGCCGGCAGCGGAGCGACGCACGCTCTCGATCAGGTCGGAACCGCGCACCTCTTTCAACACGTAGCCCGCCGCGCCGGCCATGACCGCGTCGAACAGCGCCTCGTCATCGTTGAACGACGTCAACATGAGGCACTTGACGTCAGGCATCAAGGATCGCAAGTCGCGACACACCTCGATGCCCGAGCAATCGGGTAGCCGGACATCGAGAATTGCGACGTCGGGCGAACACGCTGGCGCACGTTGCACGGCCTCGGCAGCGGTGCCGGCCTCGCCGACGACCTCGATGTCGTCGGCGCTCTCCAACAGCTCGCGCACTCCTCGTCGAACAATTTCATGATCGTCGAGAAGGAACACCCTGATCACGGTCATTCTCACAACCTAGCTGCAGCAGGTCGTAACCCTCCGCCGTAGCCTGTGCGGGTGCCTCATCGATTCGAGTTCGCAGGCCGTCAGCAACTGCTCCGACTGCTGGACGCGGTGATGGCGATCGGCTCCGAACTGACCCTGGCCGGCGCACTACGGCGTATCACCGAAACCGCCGCCGAACTGGTGGATGCGCAGTACGCGGCACTGGGAGTTCTCGACGAGTCGCGCTCGAGGCTGTCCGAGTTCGTGACGGTGGGGCTCGATGACGAGCAGACCGAGCGCATCGGCGCCCGGCCGGAAGGGCACGGCATTCTCGGGCTGCTCATCCTCGAACCAAAGCCATTGCGGCTCCCCGATCTCACCGCCCACCCCGAATCGTTCGGGTTTCCGCCGGGGCATCCGCCGATGACGTCGTTCCTCGGCGTGCCCATCCGCCTGCGCGGCGTGGTCTACGGCAACCTGTATCTCACCGACAAGGCCAACGGCGAGGAGTTCACCGATGTCGACCAGGAACTCGCGGTCGGTCTCGCCGCTGCTGCCGGTCTGGCAATCGAAAATGCCCGGCTGCACGAACAGAGCCGTACGGCGGGAGTTCTCGACGAGCGCGAACGAATCGCCCGCAATCTGCACGACGACGTGATCCAGCGGCTGTTCGCCACCGGCCTCTCCTTGCAGGCCGCAGCGCAGATGATCAAAGAACCCGTTGCCGTCGAGCGCATCATGCGCGCCGTCGACGATCTCGATGTGTCCATTCGCCAGGTTCGTTCGACCATCTTCGAACTGCACCAGCGCTGGTCGACGACGCAGAGCCTGCGCAGCGACATCGTCGCCATCTGCGAGGAGTCGTCCAAGGCCCTTGGGTACAAACCCCAGTGCGACATCGTCGGCCCCGTGGACACAACCGTCATGGAACCGACCAGGGCTCACCTGCTGCTGTGCCTGCGCGAGGCATTGTCCAACGTTGCTCGCCATGCGCGTGCCTCGTCGGCACAGGTGTTCGTGACCTTGCGGAACGGCCAACTGACGATGCGGGTCGTCGACAATGGCGTCGGCTTCGCACCTGTTCCAGGCCATCTGTGCAGCGGGCTCGACAACATGCTGGTGCGCGCCGAATCACTCGGTGGCCGATTCTCCATCACGTGTGGCGATGATTCGGGCACGGTGGCACTGTGGGAAGTTCCCGTCGGCGAGCCCACCAATGCCACGTGAAAGGGTCGCAAGGCCCTAGCTAGGCGCCCTCCCCGCCCACCAGTCTGGGCGGTGTGCAACTCAAGGTGCCTGAAACCGACCGCCTGGTCGTCGGACTCGACGATTCCGCGGCCGACGCCAGTGTGCTTGCGTGGGCTACCCGCGAAGCAACGGCAAGGCACTGCGCACTACGTGTCCTCGAGACACGGGGCAGCAACCCTGATGGGTTCCTCGATGAAGCAGCGGACGCAACACTGCTGATCGTGGGCACCGAGCCGGCCGCAGGCAGTGGCCGGCGGGGCTCGTGCCCGATGGTCGTCGTCCGCGGGACACCGCGCGAACGGCTTCGACGGATCGTCGTCGGCGTCGACAGTTCCAATGCCTCAGCGGCCGCACTGGACTGGGCGGTGGTCGAAGCAGCGCGTCACGGAGCATCGATCACCGTCATCCATGCCTGGCAAGAGCCCACCGACAACGACCGCTCGCTGCGGGCCCGCGACCTGCGCC
>Ga0209476_10000178_pt1 | contig 43254 bp, 36 predicted proteins | sample KloWWTrecipitate_FD_187179 | JGI IMG/M metagenome (GOLD analysis project Ga0209476, IMG submission 187179) | Active sludge microbial communities from Klosterneuburg, Austria, studying microevolution and ecology of nitrifiers - Klosterneuburg... | ecosystem: Engineered > WWTP > Aerobic digester... | reverse complement strand
GCCCCGTTGGCGCTGGCGTGCTCGATCACCCGGAAGATCCCCGGCGCGCCCAGGCTCGGCCCGGTGAAGGCCATCTCGAGCAGCACGTTGGCGAGGCCCGTGCGCACGCAGGCGGCGTAGACCTCGTCCAGGCAGCGCATGGCGTTCTCGGGCGTGCGCTCGCCCACGACCTTCGCGTGCAGGTAGCCGGGCCGTTCGTCGAGCGTGAGCTGGTAGGCGATCATGGGCGTGGGCGCCGTCGATGGGGTGTGTGCCGACCGCTGGATATTACGGCAGCCGGCGCGCGATCGCATCGACGAACATGCCCCGCACGTGCATGGCGGCCGGCCTTTCGCCGCCGGCGAAGGCCACCCACCAATCCGGCCCGGGGACATAGAACACCTCCGGACTCACCTGGAACATGTCGAACGCGAGCCCAGCGCCGACCTGAAGCCGCAAGCGGTCGCCCGCACGCAGCGACACGGTCATCGGGCCGGTCGCGTCCGAGACCCAGGTGCCCGCGGCGCCGGGGCGCGACGCCTTTCCGAGGGGCTGGAACGCGCGCTCGGGCTCGGGCCGCGCCGGGATGCCCGACAACGCGGCGACGAGGTCGCGCTGCAGCGTGATGGTCCGCCAGGGCGGCAGGCTGCTGTTGGCGACCATCACGACGGTCTCGTCGCGGCGCCGGTCCCAGTAGGCGAGGCCGTGAAACGCGTTGAGGCTGCCGGTGTAGTAGCAGCGCTCGCGCGCGTCGTCGCAATACCAGCTGAGGCCCGTCATGTGCGAGGGGCGGCCGTCGATCGCCGGCCGCTGCTGGCCGGCGGCGAGGACTTCGGGCGGCACGGCGGCGCCGGCGGCGTTCGCGCGCGCCCATCGCGAGAGGTCCGACGCGGAGAAGTAGAGGTTGGAGGCGCCGAGGAAGGCCTCGCCGTCGAACACCTCCACCACCCGCCAGGCCCCCTCCTTCCACTCGTAGCCCATCGTGCGCACGCCGGGCCAGTCCGCGAAGCGGGCGGGGCGGGCGAAGGTGCGGGTCATCCCCGAAGGCGCGAAGAAGCGCTGGCGCAGGAACGCCTCGTACCCGAGCCCGGTGACGCGTTCGATCACGAGCGCCGCCGCGTCGAAGCCGAGGTTGGAGTACTCGAAGCGCGTGCCCGGCGGGAACCTGGGCTGCGGCGCGATCCTCGCCGTGACCTCGAGGAGCCTGCGCGTCGTGCGCACCTCTCCCGGCGCGAAATGCGGGTCGAAGGCCTCGTAGTAGGGCGGCAAGCCGTTCGTGTGCGTGACGAGGTGGCGCACCGTCGTCGCCGCGTGCGGGAAATCGGGAAGATAGCGCGTGACGGGCGCGTCGAGGTCGATCCGCCCCTCCAGCGCGAGCCACCACACGCCAGCCGCCGTGAGCGGCTTGGCGAGCGAGCCGCCGTCGGTCGGCGTGTCCGGCGTGAAAGGCACGCCCGCCTCGTGGTTGGCCATGCCGAAGCCGCGCTCGTAAACCACCTGCCCGCGCCGGGTGAGGACGACGGCCCCGCTGAACTCGCGGGCCGCGACGCGGGGCGCCAGGAGGGCGTCGACGCGGGCGGCGAGGTCGTCGCCGGCGGGAAGGCTCGCGCACCCCGCCAGGAGGCACGCGACGAGAACGGGGGCGAGGCGTCGCATGGGCGGGAACTCCGGAGGCCGGGACCCCGTAGTGTATGCGCCGCGGGCTACTTTTTCGGCGCCGGGTCGATGACCAGCCTGCCCAGGAACGGCAGCCAGAACTCCATCTCGGCCCTGTACTCGTCGGGCGTGATCCCGACGCCGGGCTGGTCGAGATACGACACGGCGATGTGCCAGTACAGGGAGTGGCTCCTCGCCTCGAGGTTGCAGGTGCCGCTGTTGAGGCTCGTCGTGCGGCGGTCGCAGACGGCGCCCTTCACGATCTCGAAGCCCGCGGGCAGCAGGCGGCCGGCTTCGGGGTACAGGAAGCGCCAGTCGGTTTCCTCCTCGTCGAAGGTGGCGTGACCAGGCGGCCCGTTGCGGAAGTTCACCGTGAGGCGCGAGCCGCCCGCCATCGTCTCCGGGTCCAGCAGGCGCTTGCCGGCCGGATAGAACGAGGTGTAGACGACGCCGTCCTTGCCGCGGCTGAAGACGAGGCTGCCGGCATCCTCGCAGACCATCGGATGGCTCTCGAGGTCGCAGCGCAGCAGGTGCGGCTTCTCGGCGAGTTCCTTGGCGATGCACAGGAACATGACCCGCCCCTCGGCGAAGGAGCCGCTCGCGTGCGCGGTCTTGTTGGCGGGGCAGTGCACCGCCTGCAGTTCCGGGGCGAGCGGCTCGGGCGCCCTGGAGCAGGCGGCGAGGGCGAGGAGGAGGAGGGCGAGCAGGGGCAGGCGCATGTTCTTCGTTCTTCTGGTCGGGGGGCGTGGGCGGCGGCATCATAGCAGGGGCGCAGCCTTCGCCTTCGGACCGGTTCGACCCTAGAATGGGCGCCATTTCCCCCGGGACCCGACGCGTGCCGAAGACGCTCCTGCTTGCCGTGCTATGCCTGTCGAGCGTCGCGGCCGCTGCCCAGGACGCCGGCACCGCCATCGGCAAGGAGCGCGCCAACGCTTCCGGCGTCGAGTGGGACGTGAAGGACGTGACGCACCCGAAGCTGGGCGCGATCCGCTTCGCCTCGCGCAAGGTCGCGCTCGCCACGCCCGTGGGCAACGACAAGATCGTCTCGCAGGCCTACGTCTCGTGCCAGAAGAGCGTGGGCCGGATCGCGATCGAGCTCTCCAACGCGGCGATGTCGAACCTCGCGGGGGGGCTCTCGCCGAAGGAGATGCCGCGCCTCACCTGCTACAGCCCGAACCCGAGGGGCGGCGGCCTCGCGATGGCCGAGCTCGCGCTCAAGTGGGAAATCAGCGAGCTGGGCGACACCCTCGCACGCGGCATCGCGGCGGCAGACCTGCGCCGGTGCGTTTCCATCGACGTGCTGCAGAACCTCGCGTTGCCGCTGGGCTGGCCGTATGCGAGCCAGCAGGTGGCGATGGAAATCCTGCCGTTCAGCCGCGCGATGGACGAGGTGCTCGTCGCGTGCGGGGCGAAGGCGGCCTACGCGACCCCGGCCGCGCCGGCCCCGCCTGCGCAGCCGGCGCCGGCTGCCCCGGACGCATGGCGGCGCGCCCGTACCATTGCCGCGGGCCGAACCAACATCCGCTCGGCGCCGGCGGTGAGTTCCCGGCTCGCGGGCCAGCTGCCGCCCGGCTCGCCCATCCTCGCGCAGCCGGCGTCGGGGGATTGGTGGAAGGTGAGACCGCGCAGCGGTGCGGCGTTCGGCGGCTACATCCGCGAGGACCGGCTCGTCTTCGAGTGATCCGTGCCCGCGAGGTACGGGCGCTCGACGAAGCGGTACGAGGCCGCCGCGGCCGCGAGCACGGTCGCGAGATACGCGAACGGTGCGAGGACGCCGTCCATCCCCGAGGCGTGGGCGTTGAGGAGCAGCAGCAGCGGCAGGTGATACAGGTAGGCGGAGTAGCTCACCCTTCCCGTCCACGCGAGCGGCGTCGCCCCGGCCAGGCGTTCCAGCGCCGGGGACCGCCACGACACGATCGCGCCGAACCCTGCCGCGAGCAACACGGGAAAGGCTGCCCACCCCATCTCCCCGAAAATCGCCGTCCCGCCGCGCAGGATGCCGTGCAGCGCCCACGCCGCGAGCGCCGCCAGGACGAAGGGCCACCCCTGCCTCCATCCGGAGACGGGCTTTCCCGCCCGCAGCATCCACGCCCGCCCCAGCACGATCCCCAGCCCGAAGTGGAATGCCCACGCGGGCAGCTGCGTGGCGATGAGGTGGCGCACCTCCTTTTCCGACACGCCCGCCCGTGCCCCGAGTTGCAGGTAGAGGCTCGCGAGCCGGTCGAGGTCGTGCCACGCGAGCCACCGCCATCCCGCGGCGATGGCGAAGGAGGCCGCGAGGGCGCGCAGCGGCCACTTCACGAACAGCGGCGCGACGAATGGCACGAGCAGGTAGTACTGCGCCTCGATCGCGAGCGTCCAGAGCGCGCCGTTCACCGTCATCGAGGACGAGGTGAGCGGCGAGGTGTAGTGCAGGAAGGCGAAGTGCGCCCCGAGGTTGAAGGTGGCGAACGGCGTGGACTGGATCCAGATGCGCGGGTGCAGCAGCGGCAGCACGACGAAGAAGAGGATCACGAGGTGCGCGTAGTACGCGGGCAGGATCCGCCGCGCGCGGCGCGCGTGGAAGGCGCGCCAGTCCGGGGCCGGCAGCCCCGCGTCGGCGTGGCGGAACCACGGCAGCGTGAGCAGGAAGCCCGTGATGAGGAAGAAGAGGTCGACGCCGAGGTAGCCGTTTCTCGCGAATGCCTCCAGCGGCGGCCACGCCTTGAGAGCCGCCACGAGCGCGTCGCCGGGCGCGCCCTCGCGCAGCGCGAGGTAGTGGAAGGCGATCACCCACAGCACCGCGACGCCGCGCATCCCCTCGATGGCCGGGATGAAACCGACCTCGGCGCGCACGCCCCCGGCCGCGCTCAAAACCGCAGCCTCTCCGAGTAGCCCGTGAGTTCCAGGTACCCGCGCCCCTTCGCGCCGCCGGGCCCCGCGACCGTCACCGCGCCCTCCCAGTAAAGCGTGCCGGTGGAGCTTCGCGCGTCCATCTCCTGGTCGTCCATCATCGGCGTGGCGACCCACGGCTCGCCGGCGATCTCGAGGTCCATCTCCACCGGCCAGGCGGCGCCGGTGCGCGGAGACCGCCAGGTGCGACGCGGCGCGAAGCGGACCTCGTCCTTCGTGAAGACGCGCGTCCTGCCGTCGCGCCGGATCGTCGCGGAAGCCCACACGGTCGCGCCCGCCTTGTCGCGCAGGCGGAAGGCCATCAGCGCGCCGCCGCCCTCGAGGTTGGCGCCGACCCAGTCCCAGCCCACGGCGTTGTCGGCGAGGATCTCGCTCGACCACTCGTGGTCCAGCCACGCGGCGCCCTTCACCTCGAGGTTCTGCCCGTCCACCTTCACGGCGCCCGTCACCGCCAGGTGCGGCTCGCTGTAGTAGCCGCTCGCCTGCGAGGGCAGCGGCCCCTTGCGGCTGTAGCCGCCGTCACCCTGCGGCAGCAGCGGCTGCGTGGGCGCGAGCACGAGGTCGAGGCTGAAGGCCTCGCCGGGGATCCGCGCCCGGTACCGGCCGCCGGCCCGCCGGAAGGACCAGTCGTCGATGAAGACGTCGGTGTCTCCCGTGCGCGCTTCCGCCAGCCCCGGGAACGCGCGCGCGATGCGCTGGTCGTGGCGCAGCTTGCCGTGCGCCGGGTCGGCGAGCGCCGCGTGGGCGAAGAGGAGCTGCGTGGGCGCGAAGCGGCTGGGGTTCGGGTCGGCGGCCTTGTTGCGCAGGCGGAAGAAGGTGACCTGGAAGCCCATCGGCCCGCGCGGCGTCTCGAGGTGGCCGGTGGCGTACCACCACTCGATGCGGTGCTCCGGGTGCGCGCCGAAGTCGCGCGGGAAGGCGAGCTTGAGGCCGGGGAGCACAGGCGCGAACTCCGACGCGCGCGCGACCAGCGCGACGGCGAGCAGGGCGAGGAGGAGCGCGGCCCTACGCATCGTCCTTCACCGCCTCGACAGCCTCGCGCGCCACCGCCGCCCGCCCCGCGAGGGCGGCGCCCAGCGCGCACAACGCGATCACGGCGGCGAGCAGCACGGCCACGCCGAGCCACGGCATGTGGATCGCCATGCCCCAGTGGAAGGACTGGCGGTTCACCACGTGCACCAGCACCACGCTCACCGCGAAGCCCGAGGCGAGCCCCAGCACGGCGCCGATGATCCCGGCGGCGGCACCCTCGAGCGCGAGGAGCCGCGTCACCTCGCGCCGCGTGAGGCCCAGGTGCCGCAGCACGCCGAACTCGCGCCGGCGGGACCATGCGAGCGCCGCGAAGCTGGAGGTCACGCCCGCGAGCGCGATGAGGATGGCGACCGCCTCCAGCGCGTAGGTGGCGGCGAAGGTGCGGTCGAAGATGGCGAGCGCGCGGCCGTGGATGTAGCTCGCGTCGTGCAGCTCCGCGCCCGGCACCTGCGCCACGACGCGGCCGAGCGCCGCCTCGACCGCCTTCGCGCTCGCGCCGCGGGCGAGGTGGATGGCGATGTCGTTGGCGAGCGGGTCCCCGGTGAGGGCGCGGTAGTCCGCGAGGTCCACCAGCACCGCGCCCCAGGTGCGCGAGTAGTCGCGGAAGATGCCCGCCACTCGGAAGGCGGCGCGCCGCCCCGCGAGCGGCAGCACGATCTCCTGCCCGGCGCGCCAGCCGAAGAGGTCCACGGACGCTTCCGATACCCACGCCGCGGGCGGGCCGCTCCCGCGGGCTGGCGGCACCGGTGGGTCGGCCTGGAAGCCGCGCAGGAGGCGCGCGTCCACGGGCCGCGCGATGACGGTGAGGAGCCCCGTGGCGCCCTCGGGCGTGAGCCGCTCGAAGCGGATAGGGTCGATGCGATCCACGCCGGGCACGGCCGCCATCCTCGCCTGCGCCTCGGGGGAGAAGACCACGGCGTCGCCCTGCGGCGCCGCGCGCGCGAAGAGATCCGCCTCCAGCACGCCGGAGAGCCAGCCGTCGAGCGAGACGCGGAACGAGTACACCATGATCGCCATGGCGGCGGTGAGCGCCACGCTCACCACGATCCCCGACACCATCGCGGAGAGGTGCCCCGGCAGGCTCTTCACCTGCGCGCGCGCGAGGGTGCGCAGCGGCGCGTCGCTCGCCGGCACGCGGTCCAGCAGCAGGCGCGAGGCCGGGCCCACGGCCATCACCGCGGCGGCGAGCGCGAGGCCGATCGAGAGGTAGCCGCCCACCGGGATCTCGCCCGCGGGCGGGACGAACGCCGCCGCCAGCGCCCCGGCCGCCAGCGCCAGGGGCAACGCCCATCCGCCGGGCGGGGAGGGAAGGTCGAGGTGGCGGTCCTTGAGGGCCTGGGCGACGTCGAGGCGGGCGAGCGGGCGCGTGACGGCGAGCGCGGCGGCGGCGGCGGTGGCGACACCCAGCAGGCCGATGGCGGCGAGCGAGGCGGCGTCGGGCGCGAAGGTGTTGCCGGTGCCGGAGAAGAAACCCGCGCCGAGGTCGTAGCCGAAGCGCTCCAGCATGGCGCGGCTCGCGGCGAGGCCCAGCGCCGTGCCGGCGACGGCGCCGCCCACGCCGAGGAGCGCGCCCTCGAGGGCGAGGAAGGCCCGCAGCCCGCCGGCGGTGAGCCCGAGCGCGCGCAGCAGCGCGAACTCCTGCCGGCGCCGCGCCGCCTGCAGCGCCAGCGTCGAGAACACGAGGAAGCCCCCGGTGAAGAGCGCCATCAGCGCGAGCGCCGTGAGGTTCACGCGGTAGGCCTGCGTGAGGCCGGCGGTGCGCATCGCGGCCTCGTCCGGCTTCACGATCGCCACGCCTGCCGGGAGGGTCGCGGCGATCTCGCGCAGGGCCGCCTCGCGCGGCGCGTCGTCGTGCAGCCGCAGGTCGATGCGGTGGATCGTGCCGACGCGGCCGAAGAGGTACTGCACCGCGGCGATGTCCATCACCGCGAGCGGCCCGCCTTCGTCGAGCGCGGGAAGCGCGCCCGCGACCTTGAGCGCCACCTCGCCCGCGGGGCCGCCGAGGGTGAACCCGTCACCGGGCTTCACGCCGAGCCGCGCCATCGCGACCGGCGTGAGCCACGCGGCGTTCACGTCGAGGAGCGCGGGCGTCTCCCCGCCGCGGGCGGCGGCGCCCTCGGCGATGAATCCCGGCTGCAGCCGCGCGGCGCGGAAAGGGTCGATGCCCATCACGCGCAGGGCCTCCGTCCTGCCCGGGACGGGCGCCTCCAGCTCGACCACCGGCGAGGCGACGGCCACGGCCGGGTGCAGCGCGACGGCGGCGAAGGCCTCGTCGGTGAAGCCGTTGCGCGGGCCCTTCACCTGGTGATCGGCGGCGCCGGCGAGCAGCCGCGCGGCGCGGTCGATCTCGTCCAGCGCGGAGGCGTGCAGCGTGTTCACGGCGCCGGCCAGCGCCACGCCCAGCGCGATGCAGGCGACCGCCAGGAGCGAGCGCCAGCGGTTGCCGGAGAGCGAGCCGCGGAGCAGGGTGGCCGCGAGCGGCGCGTTCATGCCGGGCCGAGGTGCCGGCCCGCGAGGCGCAGCACCCGGTCGGCGGCGGCCGCGGCGACGGCGGAGTGCGTGACGAGGAGCCCGGCCGCGCCCTCGCGCTTCACCGCGTCGCGCAGCGCCTTCATGGTCGCGGCGGCATTGGCCTCGTCGAGGTTCCCGGTGGGCTCGTCGGCCAGCACCAGCGCCGGCTTGTGCACCACGGCGCGCGCGACCGCCACGCGCTGCATCTCGCCGCCGGACAGGGAGGCGGGCTTGCGCCGCGCATGCGCGGCCATGCCGACCGCCTCGAGCGCCGCGGCCGCGCGCTCGCGCCGCTCGCCCGCCGCCACGCCGTTCAGCAGCAGCGGCAGCCCCACGTTCTCCTCGACCGAGAGGTACGGCAGCAGGTGGAAGGCCTGGAAGACGAAGCCCACGCGGCGGCGTCTCCACATCGCGAGCTCGTCCTCGCCCAGCGAGGTGATCGCGGTGCCGGACACCGTGACGGTGCCCGCCCCGGCGCGGTCCAGGCCGGCGACGATGTTGAGGAGCGTGGACTTGCCGGCGCCGGACTCGCCCAGGATGGCGACCAACTCGCCGGCGGCGAGGTCGAGATCGACCGCCTCGAACAGGGGAGTGCCACCGGGCCAGGACTTGGCGAGGCCTCGAACTTGCAGCATCTTGCCCGGGGTCCTCCTGGAGGCTGGGGCGGGCGGGGCCCGGGCCTAGCTGACGATGTACTGCTCGAGCTGCGAGATCGTGAAGTCCTGGTCGGCGATGATGTCCGTCACGATGTCGCGGATCGACACCATGCCCACGACGCGGCCTTCCTCCACCACCGGCAGGTGGCGGATGTTCTTCTCCGACATGATCGCCATGCAGTCGCGCGTCTTGGTGCGCGGGCTCACGCACACCACGTTGGCGGTCATGATCTCCTCGACCTTCGTGGTCTCGGACTGGCGGCCCTTGAGGACCACCTTCCGCGTGTAGTCGCGTTCGGAAAAGATGCCGACGAGGCGGTCCCCGGAGACGACCACCGCGGCGCCGATGTCCTCGCGGGCGAGGATCTTGATCGCGTCCAGCACCGTGTCCTCCGGCCGCACGGTCACCATCGCGCGGTCGGGCTTGGACTTCAGGAGCTCCGTGACGTTCTTCATGGCCTTCTCCTCCTCACATGTTCGGGTAGTTCGGTCCGCCGCCGCCCTCGGGGACCACCCAATGGATGTTCTGCGTCGGGTCCTTGATGTCGCAGGTCTTGCAGTGCACGCAGTTCTGCGCGTTGATCCGCAAGCGGGGATTCTGCCCCTCCATGACGATCTCGTAAACGCCCGCCGGGCAGTAGCGCGTCTCCGGGGCGTCGTAGCGGGCGAGGTTCACGGTGATGGGAACGGCCGCGTCCTTCAGGGTCAGGTGCGCGGGCTGGTCCTCCTCGTGGGCCACGTTCGACACGAACACGGAGGAGAGCCGGTCGAAGGTGAGCACGCCGTCGGGCTTCGGATACGCGATCGGTTCGCATTCGCCCTTGGGCTTCAACTGCTCGTGGTCCGGCCCCGGGTGGTGCAGCGTCCACGGGGCGTTGCCGCCGAACAGGACCTGGTCGATGCCCACGAGAAAGGAGCCCGCCACGAGACCCTTCGCCATCAGGGGCTTGAAGTTGCGCGCGCGGTGCAGCTCCTCGTGCAACCAGCTCCTGGCGAAGGCCTCGGGGAATGCCGCCAGCTCGTCGTGGGCGCGGCCGGCGGCCACGGCCTCGACGATCGCCTCCGCGACGAGCGTCCCCGACTTGATGGCCGCGTGGCTTCCCTTCACGCGCGCGGCGTTGAGGAAGCCCGCGTCGTCGCCCGCCAGCGCGCCGCCGGGGAAGACGAGCTTCGGCAGCGCCTGCAGGCCCCCCGCGTTGATGGCGCGCGCGCCGTAGGCCACGCGCCGGCCGCCCTCGAGGAAGGGCCGGATGGCCGGGTGCGTCTTGAAGCGCTGGAACTCCTCGAACGGGGAGAGGTAGGGGTTGGCGTAGCCCAGCCCCACGACGAGGCCCACGGAGACCTGGTTGCCCTCGAGGTGGTAAATCCACGAGCCGCCGTAGGTGTCGCCGTCCAGCGGCCAGCCGGCGCCGTGGATCACGAGGCCCGGCCGGTGCTTCGCGGGGTCGACGTCCCACAGCTCCTTGATGCCGATGCCGTAGACGGCGGGGTCGCGGCCCTCGCGCAGGTTGAACCGTTCCTGCAGCGCCTTGCCGAGGTGCCCGCGGCAGCCTTCGGCGAAGACCGTGTACTTCGCGTGCAGCTCCATGCCCGGGGCGTAGCGGGCCGTGCGTTCGCCGCCCTTGCCGATGCCCGCGTCGCCCGTGGCCACGCCGTACACGCGGCCATCGGCGTCGAAGAGGACCTCCGCCGCGGCGAACCCGGGGTAGATCTCGACCCCCAGCGCCTCCGCCTGCGTGCCGAGCCAGCGGCAGAGGTTGCCCAGGCTCGCGGCGTAGTAGCCGTGGTTGCGGAAGCACTTCGGCAGCAGCCAGTCGGGCACCTTCGTCGCGCCGCCTTCGGAGAGGAAGAGGAAGCGGTCCTCGGTGACGGGCTGGTGGAGGGGCGCGCCGCGTTCCTTCCAGTCGGGGAAGAGTTCGGCGAGCGCGCGCGGGTCGATCACCGCCCCGGAGAGGATGTGGGCGCCGATCTCGGAGCCTTTCTCGAGCAGGCACACGGAGACTTCCGCGCCCTTCTCCGCGGCCAGCTGCTTCACGCGGATGGCCGTGGCGAGGCCGGCGGGGCCGCCGCCCACCACGACGACGTCGTACTGCATGGACTCACGCGACAACGGGTACCCCCTCGGTGCGAATCGTGGAATGTTTGATTTTGCTCATGTCCGTGAGGCCCGCGGCCCCTTTAATGGCGGCATGGGACCTTGGGCCATCACCGCGCTCATGATACTGGGCTTCGGCGGCTTCGCCGCCCTGGCCTGGCGCAAGATCGCCATCTTCCGCGCCATGCAGCCCGAGGTGCGCTGGGACGGCGTCGCCGCGCGCCTGGCGCGCGTGGCGACGATGGGCCTCGGCCAGTCGCGCATGGTAGCCGGCGAGTGGAAGCCGGGCCTCATGCACGCGGCCATCTTCCTGGGCTTCTGCGCGCTGCTCGTGAGGAAGCTCCACCTCATCGTGATCGGCTACGACCCGCTCGCGGTGATCCCGGGGGCGGCGGGCGCCGCCTACGCGATGTTCAAGGACTTCGTCGAGGTGGCCGTGCTGCTGGCGGTCGCCTACGCGTTCTGGCGGCGCTTCGTGATCCGGCCGCGCCGCCTCGAGCCCAACCGCGAGGCGATCCTCATCCTCTCGATGATCCTCGTGATCATCGTCTCGGACTTCCTCTTCGACGGGCTGCGGTTCGTGGCCTTCGCGGGCGATGCCGGCATCGCGCACGAGCGCGCCTTCGCGCCGGTGGGCGCGGCGGTCGCCGGCCTCTTCGAGGGCGCCTCGCCCGGCGCGCTCGCCTTCGGCCTGCAGGCGTCCTACTGGGTGCAGATGGTCACGGTGTTCTCCTTCCTCGTGATCCTGCCGCTGGGGGAGCACTTCCACATCGTGACGGCGCTGCCCGCCGTGTTCCTCGCGCGCGAGACGCCGCTGAACCGCGTGCCTTCCGTCGACCTCGAGGCAATCATGGCCGACGACGCCGGCGAGGACATGCGGGTGGGCGCGAAGGTCGCCACCGACCTGCCGTGGAAGGACGCCTTCGACGCCTTCACCTGCACCGAGTGCGGCCGCTGCAAGGACTCGTGCCCGACCTTCCTCACCGGCAAGCCGCTGGCCCTCAAGTGGGTGAACGACGCGCTCAAGCACCACCTGCTCGAGAACCGCGAGGCGATCGTCGCGGGCAAGGGAAGCGAGCTTGCCGCGCTGGTGCCCGCGGTCATCAAGGAAGAGACGCTCTGGGCCTGCACCACCTGCGGCTACTGCGAGCGCGCCTGCCCGATCGGCCTGGAGCACCTCGGGCGCTTCTACCGGCTGCGCCAGCACCAGGTGATGATGGAGGGCGCCTTCCCGCCGGAGCTCAAGGCCGTCTTCGACGCCTACGAGAGCCAGTCCAACCCCTGGGGGCTGCCGGCGGACACGCGCGGGGCGTGGGCGAAGGACCTCGGCGTGCCGCTCCTCGAGAGCGCGGAGCAGGCGCGGGAGATCGACTGGCTCTTCTACGTGGGCTCGGCGCAATCCTTCGACAACCGCGCGCAGAAGACGGCGCGGGCGTTCGCGAGGATCCTGCAGGCCGCGGGCGTGCGCTTCGCGATCCTCGGGCCGAGGGAGGGCTCGACGGGCGAGTGCGTGCGCCGGGCCGGCAACGAGATGCTCTTCCAGTCGCTCGCGCAGGCGCTGCTGGAGACGCTGGGCGGGCTCGAGGTGAAGCGCATCGTCACCTGCGACCCGCACGCGTTCAACTCGCTGAAGAACGAGTACCCCGAGTTCGGCGGGAGCTTCGAGGTCGTGCACCACACGCAGCTCATCGACCGGCTCATCCGCGAGGGGAAGATCGCGCCGCGGAAAGCGGCCGAGGGCGTCATCTACCACGAGCCCTGCTACCTCGCCCGCCACAACGGCGAGTACGAGGCGCCGCGGCGCGTGCTGGCGGCCATCGCGAAGGACGAGCCCCTCGAGTTCGCGCTCCGGCGCGACAAGGCCATGTGCTGCGGCGCCGGCGGCGGGCGCATGTGGATGGAGGAGCACATCGGCAAGCGCATCAACGTGCTGCGCGCGGAACAGGCGCTGGAGAAGGCGCCGAGGGCCATCGCGACCGCATGCCCGTACTGCGCCATCATGCTGCGCGACGGCATGGCCCAGCTGGGGCGCGACGACGTGCCCACGAAGGACATCGCGGAGCTGGTGGCCGAGGCGCTGGGCGCGTAGGGCGCGTTCCCCGGTCATTCCGCCGGGGCGAAGCGCGGCACGGCCACGTCCTCCGAGAGCCTCTCGAAGGTCGCCACCACCGGCAGGTCGCAGCGCAGCCGGTCCTCGCAGCCGGCCACCACGCCGGCCACCACCATCGGGCCCTCCTCGAGCCGCACCCAGGTCACCACGTAAGGGGGAGGGAAGTCCTTGAAGTACTGGCGGTGCATCACGATCCAGGCGTGCAGCGTGCCGCGGCCGCTCGCGCGGCGGAAGCCGACGTTCGCCGACAGGCACGCCGGGCAGCGGTCCGACGGCGGGAACCACGCGTGGCCGCAGTCGCCGCAGCGGGGCAGGGCGAGCTCGCCGCGCAGGGCGTGCTCCCAGAAGCCGGCGTTGCCGGCAGTGATGGCGGGCAGGGTCGCGGGCAGGCTCATGGCTCGGCGCGGAAGAGGTGGGAGTTGACGAGTGGCGAGACGCAGGCGTACTGCACGACGCGGGCGCCGGGCACCTGGCGCTCGCCGCACTCGCCGCGGGCCTGGCGGACGGCCTCGACCTGCAGGGCGAAGCCCTGCATGTAGCCCTCCGCCGTGTGCCCGCCGGCGGTGTTCAGCGGCAGCTCGCCGTCGAGCGCGATGCGCCCGCCCTGCACCCAGCGGCCGCTCTCGCCGCGCCCGCAGAAGCCGAAGCCCTCGAGGGTGTAGAGGATCGTGGGCGTGAAATTGTCGTAGACCTGCGCGCAGTCCACGTCGGCGGGACCGAGCCCCGACTGGGCGTGCAGCTCGGCCGCCACGCGCCGGCAGCTCTCGCCGAACCAGTCGAGCGAGGCGTACTGCGGGCGCAGGTTCGCCACGTTGGCGCTCGCGAGGATGCGCACCGGCGCCTTGGCGAGCTTCCGCGCGCGCGCGAGGTCCGCGAGGATGAGGCACACGCCCCCGTCGTTGATCAGGCAGTAGTCGAGCTTGCGCAGGGGCTCCGCCACGAACGGCGAGGCGAAGTAGTCCTGCGCCGTGATGGGCTTGCGGAAGGCCGCCACCGGGTTCAGCGCGGCGTTGCGCCGGTTGTTGACGGCGAGCTCGGCGAGCGCCTCGTCGGGCGTGCCGAACTCGTGCTTGTGGCGCCGGTGCATCAGCGCCACCCAGGCGCCGGGGGACGTCATGCCGTGCATCGCGTCCCACGCCCCGGGCGCGGCGTTGTCGAACTTCCCGCCGTACTTCTCGCCCACCGAGCGGCCGTTGTTGCCGTAGAGGATGGCCACGACGCTCGCCTGTCCCGCGGCGATGGCGGTCGCGGCCTGCTGGAACGCGAGGCCCGCCATGCGGCCGGTGCCCTCGAGGCTGTAGGCCACGCGCAGGTCGGGCAGGCCGCACTCGACCGCGACCTGGCCGTAGGACGGCAGGCGCACGCATACGAGGCCGTCGACGGCCGACTTGTCGAGCCCGCCATCGGCGAGCGCGGCGCGGAAGGCGTCGAGCGCGAGCGCGTAGGCGGAGCGCGGCGTGTCGCCCACCCTGTAGAGAGCGCCGAAGTCGGTGGTGCCCACGCCGACGACGGCCACGTTTTCGTAGGGATTCACGGGGTGCGGAGCTCCGATGCTGTGCTATTTTCGGACGACGACAAACGACAGGAGATTTCGAAAGTGCTTCCCCTGCAGGACATCCGCGTGCTCGACTTCAGCACGCTGCTTCCCGGCCCGCTCGCGAGCCTCATCCTCGCCGAGGCCGGCGCCGAGGTGATCAAGGTCGAGCGGCCCGGCGGCGAGGACATGCGCGGATACCCGCCGCAGCTCGACGGCACGGGCGGCGGCTTCGCCCTGCTCAACCGCGGCAAGCGCTCCCTCGAGGTGGACCTGCGCGCTCCCGGCGCCGCGCGCCGGCTGCTGGATCTCGCGCCCTCCATCGACATCGTGCTCGAGCAGTTCCGCCCCGGCGTGATGGCGCGCCTGGGGCTCGGCTACGAGGCCTGGCGCGAGGCCAACCCGCGCATCCTCTATTGCGCGATCACGGGCTACGGGCAGGACGGGCCCCGCGCGATGGAGGCGGGCCACGACATGAACTATGCGGCGCGCGCGGGGCTGCTGGGGCTCACGGCCGGGTCCGACGGCGCGCCGGGCATCATCCCCACGCTCATCGGCGACATCGGTGGCGGCACCTATCCCGCGGTCGTGAACCTGCTGCTGGCGCTGCGCCGCCGCGACCGCACGGGCGAGGGCTGCTACATCGACGTGGCGATGACGGACAACCTCTTCACTTTCCTCTTCTGGGGCCTCGCCATGGGCCACGGCACGGGCGCCTGGCCGAAGCCGGGCGCCGAGCAGCTCACGGGCGGCTCGCCCCGCTACCGCATCTACCGCACGGCCGACGGGCGGCACCTCGCGGTGGCGCCCCTCGAGGAGAAGTTCTGGCAGGCCTTCTGCGACATCGCCGGCGTGCCGGCGGCGCTTCGCGACGACGCCCGCGACCCGGCGGCCACCATCGAGGCGGTGGCCGGGTGCGTCGCGCTGCACGATGCCGCGTGGTGGGAAGCGGCCCTCGAGGGCAAGGACACCTGCTGCGCGATCGTGCGCAGCCTCGAGGAGGCCGTGCGCGACCTGCACTTCCAGGCGCGCGGGCTCTTCGGGCGCGAGGTGACGATCCCCGGCCACGTGCTCCCGGCCCTGCCGGTGCCCGTGGTTTCCGCGCTGCGCGCCCCGGCAGCGCGCGCCGCCGCGCCGCGGGCGGGGCAGGACAACGAGGCGATCCTCGGCGGCCACTAGTACCGCGCGGGGATGCCCGCGCGCGGCCAGTCCGTCGCGACGATCTTCCCCGTGGTCGACAGCGTGATGTAGGCCGTGCGGCCGCCCTCGCCGCCGAAGCAAAGGTTCGTGGCGTACACGTCCGGGGTCGCCACGAACTCCACCAGCTCGCCGGCGGGCGAGACCACGGTGATGCCGCCGTTGACGAGCGTGCCGACGCAGATGTTGCCGCCGGCCTCGATCGCCATCGAGTCGAAGAATTGGTAGTTGGCCGAGCCGTGCAGCAGGCGACCGCCGTGGGGCGACGGCCAGGGACGCGGCGCGACGGCGCCGGGCCCCGTGACGTCGAACTGCCAGAGGCGCCCCGTGACCGTCTCGGCCACGTAGAGCGCCTTCTCGTCGGGGGAGAGCCCGATGCCGTTGGCGCCCAGCATGTGCTTCACCACTTCGCGGCAGGACTTCCCGTCGGGCGAGGCGTAGAAGAGTCGCGCGCGGTCGACGAGCGCGTCGCGCGTCTTGCCCATGTCGGTGAACCAGAAGTTGCCCAGGGCGTCGAATACGAGGTCGTTTGGCCCCTTGAGGAAGGGCCCGCGCTCGCCGCCGTAGAGCGTGCGCACCTCGCCCGTCGCCAGGTCCACGCGCTGGATGCTGCCGCCCACGTAGCTGTCGGGCGTGCCGATCGGGCGCAGCATGCCGGGCTCTTCGTGGAAGAGGAAGCCGCCGTTGTTGCAGACATAGGCCGCGCCGTCGGGGCCGATGGCCAGGCCGTTGGGGCCGCCGCCCAGGAAGGCCACGGTCTCGGGCCTGCCGCCGGGCGCAAGCCGCACGAGCGTGCCTCGCTCGACCTCCACGAACAGCAGGGTGCCGTCGGCCAGCAGCGCCGGGCCCTCGGGAAAGCGCAGGCCCTCGGCGAGGGTGCGGAAGCGGTATGGCGTCATCCCGGCCCCGCCTCAGGAAACCCGCGCCAGCGCCCCTTCGGCGCGGCTCTCGGACACGAGGGTGATGAGGTCGGCGAACTCCTCGCGCCGCAGCTCGGTCTGCTGGCGCATCCAGCGCTCGGCCTCCGTGGCGTCGCCCCGCGTGACCGCGTCGACGATGCGGCAGTTCTCCTCGAGCGAGGTCTGGATGGGCAGGTGCAGGATGCGCGAGAGGTGCCGTCGGTAGGCGCACAGGCACACCTGGATGTTGCGGGTCGTCTCGAGCAGGTAGGAGTTGTGGGTGCCCTCGCAGATGGCGTCGTGCAGCGCGGTCGCGGCGTCGAAGTAGGCCTGGATCTCGCCCTTCTCGACATGGCGCGTCATCTCGTCCTTGAGCTCGATGATGCGCTGGCGCTCGTCGATGGTCATCCGGCGCGCGGCCTGGCGGGCGGCCAGCACCTTGAGCTCGCTCATCACCTCGAGCATGCCCACCAGCCGCCCCGAGGAGAGCGCGGCGACGAAGGCGCCCTGGTTGCGGCGCAGCTCGACGATGCCGAGCGAGGAGAGGCGCACGAGCACCTCGCGGATCGGCGTGCGCGACACGCCGAAGCGCGTGGCGAGGGTGCGCTCGTCCAGGCGCTGCCCCGGGAGCATCTTGCCGAGCACGATGTCCTCCTCGATCGTCGAGAGGATCGCGTCGAGGCGCTCGCCCGCGCCGGCGTCCGTGGCGGGCGCGCGCCGCGCGGCACGCCGGGGACGCGAGGCGGGCGAGGTGGCGGCGGCGGGCTTCGGCGCTTTCCGGCGGGTTGCGGCAGTGCTCATGCAGGGCTCCTTTTTTCTGCGTTCTCGTGGGGCGTGGGGGTGGGGTGGGACGGGGCCTCGATGCCCGCCTTGCGGCGGCGGTCGAGCCACCAGCCGTACTGCCGCGGCCAGCGGGAGAAGTCGGGGTCGGCGCCGAGCTCCTGCGCGGCATGGGCGGCCCAGTAGGGGTCGAGGAGGGCCTCGCGCCCGATGGCGACGAGGTCCGCGTCGCCGGCGGCGAGGATCTCCTCGGCCTGCCGCGCGCGCAGGATGAGCCCCACGGCCATGGTCGCCACGCCGGCCTCGCGCCGCACGCGCGCCGCGTAGGGCACCTGGTAGCCGAGGCCGCGGAATCCGCCCGAGGCGGTGGGAGACCGGCTGGTCATGCCGCCGGATGAACAGTCGACGACGTCGACGCCCCGCGCCTTCAGCTCGCGCGAGAGGACGACCGTGTCGTCGAGGGTCCAGCCCATGTCGTCGGTGGCAGAGACGCGGAAGAAGAGGGGCTTGTCCCCGGGCCAGGCCGCGCGGACCGCCTCGGTGAGCTCGAGCGCGAAGCGCATCCGGTTGGCGAGCGGCCCGCCGTAGGCGTCGCCGCGCCGGTTGGCCTCGGGCGACAGGAACTGGTGCACGAGGTAGCCGTGGGCGCCGTGGATCTCGAGCACCTCGAAACCCGCCTGTTCCGCGAGCCGCGCCGAGCGCGCCCAGGTCTCGACCATGGACTGGATGTCCGCGCGGGTCATCTCGCGCGGCAGCGCCCAGCCCTCGCCGTGCCGCAGAGCGCTCGGCGCCACGACCGGCCAGAGGGACTCCTCCGGGTCGTCCAGCGGGCCGAACCCCTCCCACGGGCGCTGCGAGCGGGCCTTGCGCCCGGAGTGGTTGAGCTGCATCCCGCTCGCCCCGCCGGCGGCGCGGACGAAGTCGGTGATGCGCCGCAGCGACTTCACGTGCGCCTCGTTCCACAGGCACAGGTCGCCGTGGCTGCCCATGCCGCTGCGCTCGACCTTGGTGGATTCTGTGAACACGAGTGCCGCCCCGCCCGTGGCGAAGGCGCCGAGGTGGGCGAAGTGCCAGTCCGTGGCGCAGCCGTCCTCGGCGCAGTACTGCGCCATCGGCGAGATCGCCACGCGGTTGCGCAGGCGCACGCCGCGCAGTTCGATGGGGGAGAAGAGCCGCGGCGCGGTCATGGCTTGTCCATCCCGCGCCCGCGGCCCACGCCGATCTCCTCCATGAAGGCGAGGATGCGGCCGACCTTCTCCGTGGCGCGCGCGCGCACCCGGTCCGGGTCGGCGCCGGCCCAGTCGTAGAAGCCGCGCCCGGCCTTGAGCCCGATCTCGCCCTTCGCGTACAGGTCCTGCAGGTACGGCGTGGGCTCGGCCGAGTTGTGCAGGTGGGGCAGGAGGCTGCGCTGGGCGAGCGCGTGCGTGTCGAGGCCGCTGATGTCCTTCTGCTCGAGGAGCCCGGTCACGCACATGCGCGGGGCGAGCAGCCGCCGCGCCACGTCGTCGACCTGCTCTGGCGTGACCACGCCTTCGCCGATGAGGTGGTAGGCCTCGCGCAGCAGCGCGTGCTGCAGGCGGTTCACGAGCGCCCCCATGACCGGGCGCTGCAGGACCACCGGCGTCTTGCCGCAGCGGCGCAGCGCGTCGGTGACCGAGGCCAGCGTGTCCGCGGCGGTCGCGCCCGTGCGCATCACCTCGACGAATTCCATCTGGTCGGCGGGGTACAGGTAGTGGGTGCCGAGGAACCGCGCCGGGAAGCGAAGGCCGGCGGAGAGCTCCTCGAGCGGCAGGCTCGACGTGTTCGTCGCGAGGATCGCCGCGCCGCCCCAGGCCGACTCGATGTCGGCGTAGAGCGCCTGCTTCAGCTCGCGCTGCTCGGGGATGGACTCGACCACGAGGCCCGGGGGCGATTCGGGAAGCGCTGCGACCAGCGCCACGCCCGGCAGGCGGCCGGCGAGCCGGTCCGGGTTGCGCGTGAGCACCGCGGTGCGGAAGCCGGCGCGGGCGAACGAGCGCGCCACGCCGATGCCGATCGAGCCGGCGCCGGCGACGAGCACTTCCCCGATTGCGCCGGGCGCGTCCATCCGGTCCCTGCCTCCCTTGTCCGATGGCCCCTGTCGGGCCTGTTGTTGCGTTGTCATGGCGTGATGGTATACGATGTTTGCAGCAACGTATACCAAACCTGCAGCAACGCGATTCTGCACCCATGTTAGCCCAAACCACGACCGCCGAACACTTCGCCACGGGAGTCCCCGCATGAGCGCCAACCCCGACTCCATCGACACCACCCTGCTGGAATCCTGCGCGCGGCTCGCCGAGGAGGCGCGCGGCCTCGCGAAGAAGTGCGACGCCGAGGAGGCCTACGACCCGCGCCTGTGGGACACCGTCAAGTCCCTGGGCCTCGCGGGCCTGTGCGTGCCCGAGGCGCAGGGCGGCGCACAGGTGGGCACGACGCTCTTCTGCCGCGTCTGCGAGGCCCTTGCGGTGGCGGACACCACCACCTCCACGCTCGTCCACCTCCAGGGCAACAATGCCTTCCTCCTTCGCGGCGCCCCCAACCGCGCCACGGCGGACCGGGTCCTCGAGGAAATGGCCGCGGGCGGCATCCTCACCGCCTACGCGCTCACGGAGCCCGGCGCCGGCTCGGATGCCGCGCGCATCCAGGCCACGGCGCGCCCCGAGGCAGGCGGCTACGTGCTGAACGGCACGAAGTGCTTCTCGAGCTGGGCGAACATGGCCGACGTGGTGCTGGTCTTCGCGCGCATCACGACGCTGCCGGCGCGGGAGGCGATCTCGTGCTTCGTCGTGCGGCCCCCCGCGAAGGGCTTCGTGATCTCGCGCAAGGAGAAGAAGATGGGGCTTCGCGCCTCGCCCCTCTGCGAGATCAGCCTGCAGGACCTCTTCGTTCCCGAGGCCGACTGCCTGGGCCCCGAGGGGCTGTTCCGGCAGGCGCTCGCCTCCCTCGACTACTCCCGCGTCGGCATCGCCGCGATGGCGGTGGGCCTCGCGCAGGGCGCCTTCGAATACGCCTTCCGCTACGTCCACGAGCGCAAGGCCTTCGGCCAGGCCGTGGCCGATTTCCAGGGCGTGCAGTTCAAGCTCGCCGACATGGCCACCGACATCGAGGCCGCGCGCGCGCTGACGATGAAGTGCGCGGCGGAGGCCGACGCCGGCCGGCCGTTCTCGAAGCTCGCCTCGATGGCCAAGTACCACGCCTCCGACGTGGCGATGCGCGTGACGACGGACGCCGTGCAGCTCCTCGGCGGCCACGGGTACACGGGCGAGCACCCCGTGGAGCGCATGATGCGCGACGCGAAGGCGATCCAGATCTTCGAGGGCGCCAACGAGCTGCAGCGCATGCTCACGTTCCGCGCCCTGCGCAAGGAGCTCGCGTGAGCGGCGGGCGCATCGTGGTCACGCGCGACGGCGCGATCGCGCGCGTCGCGATCGACCGGCCCGACTCGGGCAATGCCGTTGCGGGGCAGGACCTCCTTGCCCTGGCCGACGCGCTGCGCGCCCTCCAGGGCGAGGCCGCGGTTCGCGTGATCGTGCTCACGGGCACGGGGCCGAAGTTCTTCTGCACCGGTTCCGACATCGCCGAGCTCGCGGGCGGCATGGACGACATCGGGCGCCACCTCGGCAAGTGGCACGCGGTGGTCGACCTCCTCGAGACGAGCCCGAAGCCCGTCATCGCGGCGATCAACGGCGCCGCGGTCGGCGGCGGCCTCGAGCTCGCCCTGGCCTGCCACCACCGTATCGCGGTGGAGGGCGCCAGGCTGGGCCTGCCGGAACTCAAGGTCGGCCTCTTCCCCGCCGCGGGCGGCGTGCGCCGCCTCACGCGGCTCGCCGGGCGCGCGCGCGCGCTCGACCTCGTGCTGGGCGCCGGGCTGCTCACCGCCGCCGAGGCCCTGGCAGCGGGCATCGTCGACCGCGTCGTCCCGGAGGCGGCGCTGGAATTCGCCGTGGCGGAGGTGGCCGGGCGGGTGGCGCGATTCGAGCCCAACGCCGTGGCGGCGACGCTCGCCTGCGCGCTCGCCGCGGAACGCGGCCACGACACCAACGAGCAGGAGGTGGAGCTCCTGCGCGAGTGCTACGGGAACCCGCGCAACCGCGAGGTGCTCGCCGCCTTCCTCGACCGTCCGCGCGCGCCGCGGGCGGCCCCCTGACAACCCGCCCGACGCCCCGATGATCATCGACTTCCACGTCCACCTGTTCGCCCCCGGGCACCTTCCCGTGCGGTGGTTCGGCGCGCTCGCGCGCCACCTCGCCTCCCGCACGCCGGGGCGCACGACCGCCGAGGCGCTTGCACCGAAGCTCGAGGGCCGCATCCTCGACCCGGACGCCTCGTTCCTCATGCGCGACCTCGACGCCGCCGGCGTCGACGTCGTGGTGAGCCACCCGCTCGACTACGGCATCGCCCTGGGCGAGCCGGCCGCCTCGATGGACGAGATCGTGGCGCACAACGCCGCGCTGGCGAAGCGGTTCCCGGGCCGCTACGTCTCGTTCACGGGAATCGACCCGCGCCGCGAGGGGGCGCCGGCCTTCGTGCGCCGCACGATCCGCGAGCACGGGCTCAAGGGTCTCAACCTCTTTCCCCAGGCGGGGTTCGACCCCGCCTCGCCGGAGTGCCTGGCCGTCTGCCGCGTGGCGATGGAGGAGGGCGTCCCGGTGATGTTCCATTCCGGGGGCTCGAACTTCCCGATGCGCGCGCGCTGGGGAAACCCGGCGCTCCTGGGAGACGTCCAGGCCGAGCTGCCCGACCTGCGTTTCGTCATCGGCCACTCGGGCTTCCCGTACCACTGGACGGATGCGATCAACGTCGCGCGCCGCAACCCCAACGCCTACCTCGAGCTCTCGCAGTGGTACAAGCTCGCGGGCCGCGACTACCCGCGGTTCGTGGAGATCCTCGCGGAGATGAAGCGCGAGATGGGCACGGACCGCATCCTCTGGGCGAGCGATCACCTGAGCGGCCCGGCCGTGGGCGGCGAGAAGTCCGAGCTGGCGGCCTGGATCGACTGCATCCGCCGGCTTCCCGAGGCGGGCGCCGGCTTCACCGCCGAGGACGTCGACAACCTGCTGTGGCGCAACGGCGCGGCGCTGCTGGGCATCGGGGAGGCGGCGCATGCATGACTGCCTGGAGGGCGTGCGCGTCCTCGACCTCACGAGCTACCTTTCGGGGCCGTTCGCCACGCTCACGCTCGCGGGCCTGGGCGCGGAAGTGTGGAAGATCGAGCGGCGCGACGGCGGCGACCCCGCGCGCACCTTCCCGCCCTTCTGCGGGACAGCCGGCACCGCGCTGCGGGAAGCGGGGCAGGGCGCCGACGAGTCGGTCGCCATCCTCAAGCGCAACCGCGGCAAGAAGAGCGTCACGCTCGACCTGGAGGACGCCCGGGGACGCGAGCTCTTCCTCGCGCTCGCGCGCAAGGCGGACGTCGTGATCGAGAACCTCGCCCCGGGTGTTATGCAGAAGTGGGGCCTGGGCAACGACGCCCTGTGGGCGGCCAACCCGCGGCTGGTCGTGTGCTCCATCTCCGGCTATGGCCGCAAGGGGCCCAAGGCGCACCTGCCCGCGTTCGACCCGATCGTGCAGGCGAGCTCCCTCACCATGGCGACCAACGGCTCGCCGGGCGAGCCGCCGTGCCGCACGGGCATCAGCTTCGGCGACACCGTCCCGGGGCTCTACGCCGTGGTCGGGATCCTCGCCGCGCTGCGCGAGCGGGAGCGGACGGGCAAGGGCCGCGCCGTGGATGTCGCGATGCACGATGCGCTCGTCGCGATGCTGATGGTCGAGCCCGTCGAGGCCCAGGCCGAGTGGGGCTTCCCGCTGCGCACGGGCAGCCGCATCCCGCGGCTCGCGCCCTGCAACGTCTACGCCTGCCGCGACGGCTACGTGGCCCTCAACGCCGCGCCCCCGCGCCTGTGGAAGCGCCTCGCCCGGCTGGTCGGCGATGCCGAGCTCATGGCGGAGTCGCTCGTCGCGCTGGCCCCGCGCCTCGCGCGCCAGGACTGGATCGACGCCCGCGTGGCGTCGTGGGTCTCGGAGCACACGGTCGACGAGACCCTCGCGCTCACCGGCGGGGCGGGCGTGCCCTGCGCGCGCGTCGCCGAGCGCCTCGACGAACTGACGCAGGACCCGCACACGCTCGCGCGCGGGATGCTGCACCCGCTCGAGCATCCGGACGCGGGCGTGCTCCCCGGTCTCTTCGCGCCGGGGGTGCCGATCTCGTCGGCCGGCGAGCCGGTGCGACGCCTGCCGCGCGCCCCGCGCCTGGGGGAGCACACCCGGGAGATCCTCGCGCGGGAGCTCGGCCTCGGCGAGGCCGAGATCGCCGCGCTCGAAGCGAAGAACATCGTCTGAACCGCATCACCCGCCAGGAGAACGCCGTGACCTACCCGATCATCGACAGTTGGTGCAACCTCTTCACGCCGGCTTCCATGAAGAAGAACTTCATCGAGAACCCGGAGATGGCGCACATCGTGAAGTGGTGGCGCATGGACGACCGCACGCGCGGCTGGTCGCCCCAGGAGTTCGCGAAGGTCCTCGACGCCTCGGGCGTCTCGACCGTCATCACCCCCGTGTGGCAGATGCGCTCGTGGAAGTTCCAGGCGATGCTCTGGGACATGCGGATGGAGGAGGTCCTCGAGGCCATGCAGGCCGACCCGAAGCGCTACAAGGGCCTCATGGGCATCAACCCCTTCCACAAGATGGAGGGGGTCAAGGCGCTCGAGCGCGCGGTGCGCGAGCACGGCTTCATCGGCGCGCACCTGCACCACTACGGCTTCGGGCTGCGCCCCGACGACAAGGCCTTCTTCCCCTTCTACGCGAAATGCGTGGAGCTGGACGTGCCGGTGATGATCCAGATGGGCCACTCCGCCGAGCTCATGCCGAGCGACGTGGGCCGCCCCATCTACCTGGACGACGTGGCGCTCTACTTCCCGACGCTCAAGATCGTCGCCGGGCACACGGGCTGGCCGTGGTGCGAGGAGATGATCGCCATGGCCTGGAAGCACCAGAACGTCTACATCTCGACCTCGGCCCACCTGCCGAAGTACTGGGACAAGAGCCTCGTGCACTTCCTCAACAGCCGCGGCATGGGCAAGGTCATGTTCGGCACCGACTTCCCGGTGCTCACGCAGGCCCAGTCCCTCGCGGAGGTGGAAAAGCTCGACCTCAAGCCTGAGGCGCGCAAGGCGCTGCTTCACGACACCGCGGCGAAGGTCTTCGGCCTCGCCTGAACCCCACACACTCTCGAAGGAGAAGCGCATGAAACTGAAGGACAGGGTAGCGATCATCACCGGCGGCGGCCGCGGCATGGGCGAGTGCGACAGCCTGCTGCTCGCCGCCGAGGGCGCCATCGTCTACACGGTGGACAAGAACGGCGCCAACGCCGAGGCCGTGGCCAAGCGCATCCGCGACTCGGGCGGGCAGGCCACGGGGTACGAGCTCGACATCACGAAGAGCGCCGACGTGCGCCGGGTGGTGAAGGAGATCGGCGAGAAGCACGGCAAGATCGACATCCTCGTGAACAACGCCGGCTACGACGAGGTCAAGATCTTCGCCGACTCCGACGAGGAGCACTGGGACTGGATGATCGACCTCAACTACAAGGGGCACCTGCACGTCACGCACGCGGCGCTGCCGTACCTGCGCAAGGCGGGCGACGCGAAGGTGGTCTACATCTCCACCGACGCCGCGCGCGTGGGCTCGACGGGCGAGGCGGTCTACGCCGGCGCCAAGGCCGCGCTGCTGGGGTTCGGCAAGACGCTCGCGCGCGAGGAGGCCCGCAACGGCATCCGCGTGAACATCATCTGCCCCGGCCTCACCGAGACCCCGCAGTTCCTGGCCAACCTCGCCGACGAGAACAAGGGCAAGATCATGCGCTCGGTGCAGAAGTGGATCCCGCTCAAGCGCTTCGGCAAGCCCGAGGAGATCGCCAAGGCGGTGCTCTTCATGGTCTCCGACGACTCCAGCTTCGTGACCGGCCAGGTGCTCAGCGTGAGCGGCGGCCTCACGATGTGCGGCTGACCGGGCGGGGCGCGCGATGAACGTCGTCGGCGAGTTCCTGCTGCGCTCGGCGCGCCGGCACCCCGGGCGCCGGGCGCTCGTCGACGGCGACGTGGTGCTCACCTACGCGCAGTTGCAGGAGCGCGTGGACCGCGCCGTCGCGGGCCTGCGGGCGCTCGGGCTGCGGCCCGGCGACCGCATCGCCTACCACGGCAACAACCGCTGGGAGCTCGTCGTGACGCTCTTCGCGGGGTTCCAGGGCGGCTTCGTCGTCGTGCCGCTCAACGTCATGCTGCGTCCCGCCGAGCTCGAGCACATCCTGGCCGAGACCGCGCTCAAGCTCGTGCTCACGACCTCGGAAGGGGAGGCGGTGGCGGCGCAACTGCAGCCGAAGTACGGCTACCGGCTCTCCAGCTACGACGACCCGGCCGGCCTTTTCGCGCAGTGGATGGCGGCGCCCGGCCCGCAGGCGCGACTGGAGGACAGGGCGCCGGACGACGTGCTGGCGCTCTTCTTCACCTCGGGCACGACGGGAAGGCCCAAGGGCGCGCCCATCGACCACGAGTTCGTGGGCCACCTGGCCGAGAGCTGGCTCATCAGCTGCCGCTACACGCCCGAGGACGTCTTCCTCGTGACCACGCCCATGTTCTGGACGGTGGCGCCCATCCACTGCATCGTGCCGATGGTCCTCGCGGGCGGGACGATCGTGCTCATGAACCGCTTCGACCTCGACCGCTGCTGCGAGATGGTCGTGCGCCACGGCGTGACCAGCTTCTTCGCGGTGCCCACCATCTACACGATGCTCATCGACCGCAAGCCCGAGGCCCTGCGCGCGATGACGACGCTGCGGGTGTGCTCGGTCGCGGGGGCGCCCGTGGCCGCCGAGATCGTGGAGGCGTTCGAGCGCCTGACCGGGGCGACCCTGCTCAACATCTACGGCGCCACCGAGGCGGGAGCGATCTCCCGCGAGATGCTGGGCGCGCCGCGCAAGGCGGGCTGTGCCGGCACGCCCGGCGGGACCGTCGAGTCGGTCATCGTGGACGAGTCGGGCAACCCCGTGCCGCCGGGCACCCCGGGCGAGGTCTGGGCGCGCGGCTTCACCGTCATCAAGGGCTACTGGCAGGAAGGGCGCGTGAACCCGGCGTCGCTGCCCGGGGGGTGGTTCCGCACCGGCGACATCGGCGTGCTCGAGGGCGGCCATTTCCTTCGCATCATCGATCGCGCGAAGGACATGATCATCACCGGCGGGGCCAACATCTACCCGGCGGAAGTCGAGCGGGTGATCGCGACGATGGCGGGCGTGCAGATGTGCGCGCTCGTCGGCGTGCCCGACCGCGTGATGGGGGAAATCCCCGTCGCCTACGTGGTGCCGAGCGCCGCCGGGGCGGTGACGCCGGAAGCGCTCGAGGCCTTCTGCCGCGACCAGCTCTCGAGCTACAAGGTGCCGCGGCGCTTCGTGCTGGTGGAGTCGCTGCCGCTCACGCCCACGGGCAAGATCCGCAAGCACGACCTTCGGCGCCAGGCCGCCGCGGAGGCGGGGGCGCCTTGAGGGCGTCCCCGTGCGGCCCGGCTCAGGCGCTCTTGCGTTGCCCGCCCTCGCCCTGAAGCAGCCCGAACATGCGGTAGGCCTCGTCGATCGAGGCCTGGGGCGGCTTCGCGTAGAGGCCCACGCGGCTCACGCCCACCTTCGACACGCGCTGCAGGGTCACCATCATCTCGGCGCTCTTCATGAGCGCGCCCGAGACGTCCAGCACCGGGGCGCCGGCGATGCGGTGCAGCCCGTTGCGCATGGCGATGAGGTTGAGCAGCCCGCAGCCCATGATGATCACCTCCGCGCCGCCGGCCACCGCCTTCTCGCCCGCCTCGCGGGTGAGGCGCAGGCACTCCTCGGGCCGGCCGGCCATCGCCGCCTCGAGCGCCTCGAACGTGAGTTCGAAGTTGACCAGCGGGCCGGCGCGCTCGCGCAGGCCGTACTTCTCCACGAGCCCCTGGACGTACTTGGCGATGATCGGCTCGGAGTGCGTGAGCACGCCGAACTTCCGGCCGAGCGTGCACGCCGTGAGCATGCCGGTCTCGGCGAAGGAGAGCACCGGGATGTCCACCACCTCGCGGATTTCCTCGAGGACGGGGTCGAACATGCACCCGATCGCCACCGCGTCGAAGCCCTCCCGCTCGGCGGAGACGACGCTCTCGAAGAGCTGCACGTTGTTCAGGAAGTCGAAGGCGCGATAGTCGATGTTCCTGGGGCCGAAGCGCACGCCGCGCATCTCGACCGTGGTGCCGGGCGAGACGATCGCCTTCGCGTGGTCGTGCAGGGCCTGGCGGTAGGCGGGGAAGTTGTGCACCGGCTTGCTGCTCTGCCATGCGATGCGGATGGGTTGCGGGCTCATCGGCTGTCTCCGGGGATGGGTGTCTCGGGGGGAATTCTGCGCGGCGCTGGCGCGACGTGCAAGGCCAAGATTACAACATTTGCCAAGTTTGGAATACCAATGCTATGGTTTGGAATAATATCGGCGCCAGAGCGACCGATCCCGACCGGAAAACCGGCACACACACCCTGGAGGAGTTACCGATGAAGATCCTTGCCCGCCTGCTGGGCCTCGCCGCCGGATTCGCCTTGCTCGCCGGACACGGCATCGCCGTGGCCCAGCCGGCCTTTCCCTCCCAGACCGTGAAGCTGGTCATCCCGTTCGCCGCAGGCGGGACGACCGACCTCCTGGGCCGCACCTTCGCCCAGAAGATGGCCGACGCCTGGGGCTCCCCCGTGATCGTCGAGAACCGCGCCGGCGCAGGCGGGGCCATCGGCTCGGAGGCCGTGGCCCGGGCGGCGCCCGACGGCCACACGATCCTGCTCGCCACGATCGGCACGCACGGCGTGAACGTGAGCCTGCAGAAGAACCTCCCATACCACCCCGAGCGCGACTTCGAGCCGGTGACGCTGCTCGCGACGCTGCCCAACATCCTGGTCGTCAACCCGTCGGTCCCCGTGACGAGCGTGAAGGAACTCATCGCGCACGCCAAGGCGAACCCCGGCAAGCTGTCCTACGCCTCCGCGGGCGTGGGCACGGCCTCCCACCTCACGGGCGAGTACTTCAAGCGCACGGCCGGCGTGGACGTGGTCCACGTGGCCTACAAGGGCAGCGCGCCCGCGCTCACCGACCTCATCGCCGGCCACGTCGCGTACACGTTCGACTACACGCCGAGCGCCCTGCCGCACGTGCGCAGCGGCAAGCTGCGCGCGATCGCGATCACCGGCGACAAGCGCACCGGGGCCGCGCCCGACGTGCCGACGATGGCGGAGGGGGGGCTGCCATTCAACGTGCTCACCTGGTACGCCATCTTCGCGCCCAAGGGGACGCCCAAGGCGGTGGTCGAGCGCATCCGCGACACCATCGCCAAGGCCGCAGCGGACCCGGCCGTCGTCAAGCGCATGACGGACGTGGGCGTGGACCTCGTCGCGGGCACGCCGGACGAGCTCGCGAAGTACCAGCGCGCGGAGATCGAGCGCTGGGCGAAGGTGATCAAGGACGCCGGCATCAAGGTCGATTGAGGAGAACGCCATGGACATCGCACGCAGAATCCGCGCGGCGCTCGCCGCCGCCGCCTTCGCCGCCACCGGCGCCCTCGCCGCGTGGCCCGACAAGGCCCTGAAGATCGTGGTGCCGTATCCCGCGGGCGGCACGACCGACGTGCTGGCGCGCTCCATCGGCGCGAAGCTCACCGAGCGCCTCGGCCAGCCCGTCGTCATCGAGAACAAGGCGGGCGCCGGCGGCACGCTGGGCAGCGCCATGGTGGCCACCATGCCCGCCGACGGCTACACGATGGTGCTGGGCACGATCGGCAGCCACGGCGTGAACTACGCGCTGAACGAGAAGCTCGCCTACCACCCCCTGCGGGACTTCCAGCCGATCATCCCGATCGCCACGGTGCCCAACGTGCTGGTGGTGCGCGCCGACGCGCCGTACAAGTCCCTCGCCGACATCGTCGCCGCGGCCAAGGCGGCACCGGGCCGCATCACGCACGGCTCCACGGGCATCGGCGCCTCGCCCCACCTCTCGCTGGAGGTGCTCAAGATGATGGCCAAAGTCGACATCACGGACGTGCGCTACAAGGGCAGCGCGCCGGCCATGACCGACCTCCTCGGCGGGCAGGTGACCTTCTGCTTCGACGGCGTGGCGACCTCGATGCCGCACATCAAGGCGGGCAAGCTGCGCCCGCTCGCGGTGAGCGCGAAGTCGCGCCTCAAGGCGCTGCCGGACGTCCCGGCCATCGCCGAGACCTATCCGGGCTTCGACGTCGTGGCCTGGTACGGGCTGTGGGCGCCCGCCGGCACGCCGATGGAGGTGGCGCGCAAGCTCAACGCGGAAATCGACGCGATCCTCAAGTTGCCCGACATCCAGGAACGGCTGGAGTCGGCCGGCGCCGAGCTCATGGGCGGCTCCATCGAGGCGTTCGCCGCGTACCACAAGCAGGAGTTCGACCGCTGGGTCGACTTCATCCGCAAGACCGGCATCAAGACGGAGTAGGCCGGGCATGGACGGCGCCCGACCCGCGCGCGCGAGCGCGCTCTTCTCGCCGCTCGCGCTGCGGGGCCTGCGCCTGCGCAACCGCGTCATGGTGTCGCCGATGAACCAGTACAGCGCCGTCGACGGCATGGCGGGCGACTGGCACTTCGGCCACCTCGCGGCCTTCGCGATGGGGGGCGCGGGCCTGGTGTGCGTGGAGGCGACGAAGGTCGAGCGCCGCGGGCTCGGCAGCATCGGGGACCTGGGGCTGTGGAAGGACGAGCACGTCGCGCCCCTGCGCCGCATCACGGATTTCCTGCACGCGCAGGGCGCCGCCGCCGGCATCCAGCTCAGCCACGCCGGCCGCAAGGCCGGGGCGCAGCGGCCGTGGGAGGGGTTCGGCCCCCTCGACCGCTCGCGGCCGCCGGCGCCGGGCGAGTCGCACTGGCAGGTGATCGCGCCCAGCCCCGTGCCGTACCTCGACGGCTGGCCGGTTCCCGACCCCATGGACGAGGGCGACATCGCCACGGTGATCGACGCCTTCGCCCAGGCCGCGCGGCGCGCCGACGCGGCGGGGATCGACGTGATCGAGCTGCACGGCGCGCACGGCTACCTCATCCACCAGTTCCTGTCGCCGGCCTCAAACCGCCGCGACGACCGCTGGGGCGGAAGCCTCGGCAACCGGATGCGCTTCGCGCTCGAGGTCACGCGCGCGGTGCGCGCGGCCTGGCCCGCGCGCAAGCCGCTCCTGTTCCGCATCTCCGCGGTGGACGAGGGTGGCTGGACCCTGGACGATTCGGTCGTCCTCGCCCGCGCCCTGCGCGAGGCCGGCGTGGACGCGATCGACTGCTCCTCGGCCGGCATCAGCATCCGCTCGGTGACGCTCGCTGCCGAGAACCGTCGCTTCCTCGGCTTCCAGGTTCCGTACGCCGAGCGCATCCGCCGCGACGCGGGGATCCCCACGGTCGCGGTCGGCTTCATCGTGCGCCCCGATCAGGCGGAGGCGATCGTCGCCGACGGCAAGGCCGATCTCGTCGCCATCGCGCGCGAGATGCTGGTCGATCCCTTCTGGACGGCGCACGCGGCGCGGGCGCTGGGGGCCGACGCGGGATTCGCCACGCTTCCGCGGCCCTACGCGTGGTGGCTCGACCGGCGCGAGAAGGCCGGCATCGCGGCGCCGGCGGCAGCGGCATGAAGCTCTCCCTCTCGACGCGCGTGGCCGAGGCCCCGCGCCGCAAGGACCTCGCCCTCATGGGCCTCGCGGATCTCGCCGCGCTCGCGGCCTCGGCGGGCTACCGGGGCCTGTCGATGCGCGCGTCCCAGGTCGGGCTCCACTCCACGGCGGAAGAGGTGCGGGCGGCCCGGGCCGCGATCGACGCGGCCGGGCTCGCCGTCAGCATGGTGACGGCCGAGTACGAGGTGCCGGCCAACACCGAGCGCGCCGGCGTGGCGCTCCGGCAGATCGGTCGCCACCTGGACCTCGCCCAGGCCCTCGGCGGCGACCTCGTTCGCGTGGGCATGAAGGCGCTTTCCGACATCCCGTGGGCGCGCCGCGCCGCCGACGAGGCCGCCGAGCGCGGCATGCGCCTCGCCCACCAGCTGCACGTGTGCACGCTCTTCGAGTCCGTCGAGCAGTCGTTGCGCGTCGTGCGCGAGGTGGGCCGGCCCAACTTCGGGCTGACCTACGAGCCGTCCAACCTGCTCGTGTGCGGCGAGGACTACGGCGAGGCGACGCTGCGCGCCATCGCCCCGCACCTGTTCAACGTCTACCTGCAGAACATCGCGCCGCGGCCCGGCGGGCCCAACACGATCGAGACCTGGGTGAACGGGCCGGTCGCGTACGACCTCGTGGACTTCGGCGACCCGCGCGGCATCGACTTCCCGCGGGTCATGGCCGGCCTGGAAGCCGTCGGCTACGACGGCTGGGTCACGGTCCACCAGAACGTGGCCAACGGCACGGACATCGCGGCGGGGTCGCGCGCCATCGCCGGTTACCTCAGGAGCATCGCCCGTTTCGACTGAAGCAACCCGCAGGACCACAATCAACGAGGAGGAAAGACCGATGAACGCATTCCGAAGGATGGCCGCCGCGCTTGCGTGCGCCGCGAGCCTCGCAATCCCCGCCGGCGTGTCCGCCGCCTGGCCGGAGAAGCCCATCAAGGTGATCGTGACCTTCCCGGCGGGCGGCATGACCGACGTGCTCGCGCGGACGGTGGGGCAGAAACTGCAGGAGCGGCTGGGCCAGCCGGTGATCATCGACAACCGGGGCGGCACCGGCGGCTCGATCGGGGCCGCCGCCGCCGCGAAGACGGCGAACGACGGCTACAACCTCGTCTTCGCCAACGTGGGCGCGATGACGCTCAACACGGTGCTGTACAAGAACCTGGGATACGACCCGCTCAAGGACTTCGACCCCGTCGCCACGGTGGCGGCGGTTCCCAACTTCCTGCTGGTGCACCCGGATTCGCCGTACAAGACGCTCGACGACCTGGTGAAGGCGGCGCGCGCGAAGCCCGGCCACATCACCTACTCGAGCACGGGCATCGGCGCCTCGCCCTGGCTGGGCTCCGAGCTCCTCAAGAAGATGGCCCGCGTCGACATCACCGAGGTCACCTTCAAGGGGGCGGGCGCCGCGCTCACCGCGGTGCTCGGCAAGCAGACCGACTGGGTGCTCGACGCCGCCTCCGCCATCCAGATGGTGAAAGGCGGGCGGGCACGGGCGCTGGGCGTGACCTCCAGCCAGCGCGTGCCGGCGATGGCCGACGTGCCGACGATCGCCGAGCAGGGCTACCCCGGGTTCGACGTCGTGGCGTGGTACGGTTTCTGGGCGCCCGCCGGCACGCCGCCCGAGGTGGTGAAGCGCCTCAACGCCGAGATCAACGCGATCCTCAAGCTTCCCGACGTCGCCGAGAAGCTGGGCGGCGTGGGCGCGCAGCTCATGGGCGGCTCCGTGGAGGACTTCCGCACCTTCCACCGCGCCGAGTTCGACAAGTGGGTGACCTTCGTGAAGGAGCAGGGGATCAAGCCGCAATGACCGCCACGCCCGCGCTCTTCACCCCCCTCACGCTGAGGGGCGTCACCTTCAGGAACCGCATCATGCTCTCGCCCATGGCGCAGTACGCCGCCGTGGACGGCCGCGTGACGGACTGGCACACGGCGCACTTCGCCAAGTTCGCCATCGGCGGCGTGGGCTTCACCTGCATGGAGGCGACGAAGGTCGAGCGCCGGGGGCTGGGTACCGTGGGCGACATGGGGTTGTGGAAGGACGAGCAGGTGCCGCCGCTGCGCGAGCTCGTGACCTTCCTGCGCTCGCTGGGCACGGTGGTCGGCACGCAGTTGAACCACGCCGGCCGCAAGGCCGGCAACCTGCGCCCGTGGGAGGGGTTCGGCCCGCTGGACCGCTCGAAGCCGGTGGAGGGGCAGGAGCACTGGCCGGTGATCGGGCCCAGCGCGCTGCCTTACCTCGACTGGCCCGTGCCCGAGGCCATGAGCGGAGCGCAGGTCGCCGAGGTGATCGAGGCGTTCGCCCAGGCGGCGCGCCGCGCCGACGAGGCCGGCATGCAGGTGATCGAGCTGCACGGGGCCCACGGCTACCTCATCCACGAGTTCCTCTCCCCGGCGGCCAACCAGCGCACCGACGCCTATGGCGGCAGCCTCGCCAACCGCATGCGCTTCGCCCTCGAGATCGCGGAGGCCGTGCGCGTGAAGTGGCCGGCGGACAAGCCGCTCTTCTTCCGGGTCTCGGCCCGGGACGAGGGGGGGTGGACGCTCGAGGACTCGATCGCGCTCGCCCGCGAGCTCAAGGCCCGCGGCGTGGACGCGATCGACTGCTCCTCCGGCGGGATCAGCATCCGCTCGCCCACGGCGGCCGCCGCGAGCCGCCAGCCGGGATTCCAGGTCGCGTTCGCCGAGGCGATCCGTCGCGAGGCCGGCATCCCCACCGTGGCCGTCGGCCTGATCCTCCACCCGGAACAGGCCGAGGCGATCATCGCGAGCGGGCAGGCCGACCTGGTCGCGATCGGCCGCGAGATGCTCTACAACCCGTTCTGGGCCGTCCACGCCGCGCGCGCGCTCGGCGCGGACCCCGAGTTCAAGGCGATGCCCCCGCAGTACGGCTGGTGGCTGGACCGCCGCGCGCGGACGGGCTACGAGCGCGAGCTGGCGGAGCTGGACCGGGCGCGCGGCTGAGGCTTCGCCCGGGACGCCTCGAGCTCCCGCCAGAACCGGGTCGCGCCGGGGTGGGCGGGAAGGCCGGCCGGGCAGGGGCCGATGCCGTCGGCGCCGGCATCGACCACGCCCTGCACGGCGAGTTCGTGGCGGTTGTCGTGCACCACGCGGGCGAGGCGGTAGACCTCCTCGTCCGGGCGGGAAGCGAGGGTCGCGATGACGGTCGGCACGCGCAGCGTGCGGATCGCGCCGCCGGGCGCGGCCAGCGCGGCCACCTCGTAGCCGGGGTGGCCCTCGGCGAATTGCGCCAGCATGGCCTCGGGCAGCGCCACGAGGCCGGCGCCCACGGGGCCGGCGAGATCGCGGCAGAGCGGGTTCGCCGGGCTTGTCAGCCAGAAGAGCGCGTCCAGCTTGCCCTCGCGCAGCAGGCGCATCCCCTCGGGGTAGTCGAGGTGCAGGACCGCCCCCTTCGCCGCGCGCCCCTCGCCCGGCGCGAGGCGAGCCTCCGCGAGCAGCTCGCGGTACAGGTGCGCCGACGAGAACCCCTCGGCGCCGGGCGAGACGCGAAGCGCCGCGAGGTCGCGCAGGCCGCGCACGCGGACGCCGGGCCGCGTGAAGACGTGCAGGTAGAGCGCCGAGAGGCTCAAGACGGCGGCGATTCGACTGCCGCCGCCGCCCGCATCGCGCAGGGCATCGCCCAGCGATGCGGCCGTCGTGAGGCAATACGCGGCCCGGCCGCGCCGCAGGTCCTCCACGTTGCTCTGGCCGCCGCCCTGCGCGGGCGTGATGGGCAGCTCCGGCGACTGGCGCCGCATCAGGCCGGAAATGGCCGAGGCCGCGTCGTGCCAGCTGCCGGCGCTCGCGCCGCCGAGGAAGGTGGCGCCCAGGAGGAACGACAGCCGCCGCGCCTCGTCGCGAACGGCGATGCCGATGCGGCGCGCATCGTCGTCAAGGAAGCGCACGCGCGGCACCGCCACGCAGAGGGCCGCGCGCGGCGAGCCGGCCGCGTCGAGGACCGGGGCCGCGACGACGACGGCCTCCGGCAGCAGCGCGCTCGATCCGGTGCAGTAGCCGTCGGCGCGGGCATCCGCCAGCCGCGAGTGGAGCACCTCGGTCTCGCCGGCGCCGGGCAGCCCGCGCGCATGCGCCTCGGCCTGCGGGGCCGGAAGCGCGGCCAGTACGGCCCACCCCGCCGGCCCGCTCTCGAGCGGCTCCTCGTGGCCGAGCGGCGGCGGCAGGCGCAGGGCGCGCGCGGGGGCGTGCTCGGCCACGCAGGCCACGCGCGAGCGCGCGGCATCGTGGAGGAAGAGCCAGGCGCTCTCGTCGAGCGTCCCGGCAAGGGTCTCCAGTGCCGGCAGCGCGGCCTGGCTCACGCGGTTGCGTTGTGCGAGGACGGCGCCGATGCGCAGCAGCTCGAAGCCCACGCGGTAGCGCTTGAGGCCCTCGTCGAACTCGAGCCAGCCGAGGGCGCGCAGGCGCGACAGGAGGCGGTGCGTGGTGCTGGTGGGCTCGCCGGTGGCCGCGGCGAGCTCGCGCACGCCCCATTGCTCCTGGCCGTCGACGAAGGCGCGCAGGAGCGCGATGCCGCGCTCGAGGGGGCCGGGCTCGGCCGCCCGGGCCGGCTTACCCGATGGCATCGACCTCGCCCGCGACGACGGTCGAGCGGGTCTCGGTGACCGTCCACAGGCCGCGCTCGCGCAGGTAGGCGAGGCAGCCCTCGACGTCGTCGTCGCCGAAGACCTCGGGGCCGCAGACGCCCGGGCGCGCGAGCTTGCCGCCGGCGATGAGCCGCGCCGTGAAAGCCGTGGGCACGGCCGTCATGCGCGCCTGGGGCAGGGGGTCCCAGCCTTTCGGATGGCCCACGGTGGTCTCGACCACATGGCGGCGACCCGGCGTGCGCCCCGTCACCCGCACGCGCAGGCAGTAGATCGTCTCCACGGGCCCGGGCTTGAGCGTGCCGTCGCCCATCAGCGCCGCGCGCAGCAGCGGCTGGAAGTCGTGCTCCGCGCCGCCGGCGGCCACCTTCGCCTCGGGGCGCAGCAGGCCGAAGCGCGAGAGCGCCTTCACGAGATCCATGATCTCCTTCTGGTAGGCGCCGCGCACCGTGACCCGGCGCAGTCCCGGCACGAAGCGCGGCAGGGTCTGCGGCTCGGAGTGCGGCGTGAGGACCAGCTCGACCTCCCCCTCGACTCCGGGGAAGCGGGTGCGCAGGGGCCCCGAGAAGGGCGGGTGCAGGACATGGCGGCCGTCGACATACTCGTAGGATCGCACGGGGTCGCGAAACTGGCGAAGCACGGTGTCGAGGAGCCCCATCGAGGGGTTGAGCGGGCGCTGCGTGAGGTACTCGATCTCCACCTCGATCCCGCCCTCGGCGTGGCGCGCGCCGTGCGCCGCCAGCATGTTGGTGATGCCGGGGCTGCAGCCCATGCCGATGAGGGCCGTGATGCCGGCGGCGCGGGCGCGCTCGTCCAGCGCCAGGCGCTCGTTCACGAGGAGGGTGCCGTGCACGTCGACGTAGTGGCGGCGCGCGGCGATGCAGGCCTCGAGGATCTCGATGCTGCGCGACCCGTCCGTCGCGTTGACGACGACGTCGGCCTTGGCGATGGCCGCGGCCACCGCCGCGCGGTCGGCGGCGTCCACCGGGCGGGCCGCGAGCCGGTCGCCCGCGCCCAGGGCGGCGAGCCCGGCGAGGGCGGCCTGCGACTGGTCGAAGGCGCTCACGCGCACGCCCGGATGCGTGGCCAGCACGTCGGCGATGAGGGAGCGTCCGACGCCCCCGGTTCCCAGCACGGCGTATTCCATGTTGCCCTTCCTCTTCAGTCGGGGGCGCCGACGCCGGCGCGCGGGAGCGCGGCCGGGTCGAGCCCGTAGGTGGAAATGGCGGCGCCGGGGCTCACGAGACCGTTGCGCACGTCGGCGAGGACGGCCGCCGCCGGCCGCTCGCGCGGCGGGCCGTAGCCGCCGCCGCCGGGCACGTCGAGCACGACCTCGTCGCCCGGATGCAGCTCGAAGGGCTTTCCGAAGGGCTGGCCCCGGCCGTTCACGCAGATGGTCGGCTGGCCGGCGCCGAGCCCGCCGCCCAGGGGATAGACCGGCACGCCGAAGCGCCCGCCGCGGATGCTCGCGACGACCGGCCCGTCGAGGGCGGCCTCCCGCGGCACGCGGATCGCGATGCGCTGTCCCATCCCGCCGCGGTGGCGCCCCGCGCCGGCCGAGTCGGCCACGAAGGCCTTGCGCTCGAAGCGCAGCGGCGCCTCGTGCTCGATCACCTCGACCGGGATGCTCGCGACGTTGGCCGGATAGGAGAGGCTGCCGATGCCGTCGCGCGTGCCGCGCGCGCCCAGGCCGCCGTTGAAGGTGACCACCGCGTAGAACGACTCGCCGCCGGCCCGCCGCCCCATGAAGTTGCCGTAGAGGAGCGGCGTGGAGCCGCTGCCGGCCACGAGGCGCTCCGGGATGGCGCCCGCGAGCGCCTGCATCACGAGTTCCGGCAGCATGTGCGCGACGATCGTTCGCCCCCACGTGGGCGCGGGGAAGCTCGCGTTGAGGAGCGAACCGGCCGGGGCGTCGATCGCGATGGGGCGCATGCACCCGGCGTTGTTGGGGACCTCGGGGTCGAGCAGGCACTTGAGCGGATAGACCGAGTACGAGCGCGTCATGTTGAGCGTCACGTTCACGGCGCGCGGGATCTGCCGCGAGGTCCCCGCGTAGTCGAGCGCGATGGCGTCGCCGGCGATGCGCACGCGCAGGGCGAGCGCGAGCGGCTCGGGGTAGCCGGCCACGTCCTCCAGGACCATGCTCGCCGGGTAGTCCCCGTCGGGCAGCGCGCGGATGGCCTCGCGCATGCTCGCCTCCGACCGGCCGATGATCTCGTCCCCCAGTCCCTCCAGCGAGTCGAGCCCGGCGAGCGTCATCGTCTCCAGCAGGCGGGTGGCCGCGGCGTGGCTCGCGGCGACCTGCGCGCGCACGTCCCCCAGCACCTTGTCCGGCTCGCGGACGTTGGCCTGGATGAAGGCGACCACCGACTCGTCCTCGCGGCCGGCGCGGACGAGGTGCAGGATGGGGATCTTGAGCCCCTCCTCGTAGACGTCGCGGCTCTCGAGCGAGGCGGCGCGCCCGCCCACGTTCAGGTGGTGCACGACCGTGAGGACATAGCCGGCCACCGCGTCGCCGCGGAAGACGGGCATGGCCACCGTGATGTCGATCAGGTGCCCGCTCGCGAGCCACGGATCGTTGGTGATGAACACGTCGCCGGGCCTTGCGGCGAGGAAGCCCGCGTTGCGCATGAAGTTGGGGATCGTGTAGGGCAGGATCCCCAGCAGGCCGGGCGTCGAGTGCGTCGACTGGGCGAGCAGGCGCCCGCGGGTGTCGAAGACGGCGCAGGCGTAGTCGTGGAAGTCGCGGATCACGCTCGAGAAGGCGGTGCGCACGAGCGCGGTGGCCGCCTCGTCGACGGCCGTGACGAGCCGCTTCCAGAGGAGTTCCACCTCGACGGCGTCCAGGTTGCGTGGCATGGGTCAGGCGCTCCTGTCGATGACGAGGACGCCGAGGGCGTCCACCTCGAATGTCGCCTGGGGACCGACGACGGTGGTGGTCTCGCGCTCCTCGACGAAGGCAGGGCCCTCGCCGCGGTGGCCGGCGCGCAGGCGGTAGCGGTCGTAGACCGGGCAGTCCACGGCGCCGGTCGCGCGGCCCATGAACGCGCGCCGGCTTCCCCGGATGGCCGCGGATGCCGGCCCCGCCGCGGGCGCGAGCCGGGCGGGGCGGAACGGCACGCGGGCATCCAGCGAGGCGATCACGCGCAGGTTCACGATCTCCACCGGGACGTCGGCGTAGGATCGCCCGTAGCGGTGGCGGTACTCCTGCTCGAAGGTCTCGCGCAGGCGCGCCGCGCCGGGCGCGGCCGCGGGCCAGGCCACGCGCAGGTTGTAGCCCTGGCCGCGGTAGCGCAGGTCGGCGCTGCGCTGCAGGCGCACGGGCGTCGCGCCCGCCTTCAACAGGGCGGCGGCCTCGGCCTCGAGCGCCGCGAAGGCGGCCTCCACGTCGCCGGGTGCGAGGTGCGCGAGGTCCGCGCGGAACGTGCGCACGCGGTCGATGGAGACGTCGGAGACGAGCATGCCGAGCGCCGACATCACGCCCGCCGCCGGCGGCACCACGATGCGGCGGATGCCCAGCTTCTCGGCCAGCCCGAAGGCGTGCACGGGGCCCGCGCCCCCGTAGGCCACCATGACGAGGCTCGCCGGATTCTCGCCGCGTTCCGCGAGGTGCAGGCGCGCCGCGCAGGCCATGTCCTCGTTGGCGATGTCGTGGATGCCCCACGCGGCCTCCTCGATCCCGATGGCGAGCGGCCGCGCAAGGCGGGCGTCGATTGCCGCGCGCGCCGCCCCGGGGTCGAGCCGCATCGAGCCGCCCAGGAAGTGCTCGGGGTCGAGGTACCCGAGGATAACGTCCGCGTCCGTGACGGTGGGTTCCTCGCCGCCGCGCCCGTAGGCGGCCGGGCCGGGCGCCGCGCCGGCGCTGTGCGGCCCCACCTTGACGAGGCCGAGGCCGTCGATGCGGGCGATGCTGCCGCCGCCGGTGCCGATCTCGAGCAGGTCGTAGACGGGGACGCTGATCGCGAGCCCCGAGCCGGGCTTGAAGCGGTAGACCCGCGCGGCCTCGTACTCCTCGGCGACCTCGGCTGTGCCGTCGATGACGGTGCAGAGCTTGGCGGTGGTGCCGCCCATGTCGAAGCAGAGCAGGTCGCGGGCGCCCACGGCCTCGCCCCAGAAGCGGGCCGCCTCCACGCCCCCGGCGGGGCCGGACTCGAGGATGCGGATGGGGAACTCCTGCGCGGTCTCGCGCGAGACCACGCCCCCGCTCGATTGCATGACATGCAGCCGCCCGGCGAACCCGCTTGCGGCCAGGCCGTCGGCGACCCGGCCCAGGTAGGAGCGAACGAGAGGCTTCACGAACGCGTTGGCGGCCGTTGTGCTGGTGCGCTCGTACTCCTTGATCTGCGGCAGCACGTCGCAGGAGAGGGACACGGCGATCTCCGGGGCGTGAGCGGCGAGCAGGGCGCCCACGCGGCGCTCGTTGGCGGGGTTCGCGTAGGCGTGCAGGAAGACGACCCCGACGGACGCCACGCCCGCGGCGCGCAGTTGGGCGGCGAGCGCGCGCACTGCCTCGTCGTCCGGCGCGAGGACCACCGCCCCCTCGGCGGACGTGCGCTCGGCGATCTCGAAGCGCAGGGCCCGCGGCACCAGCGGCTCGGGGAACTCGAGCTGCAGGTCGTGGACGTCGTAGCGCGTCTCCTTGCGCATCTCGAGCACGTCGCGGAATCCCGCCGAGGTGACGAGGGCGGTCACGGAGCCCTTGCGCTCGATGAGCGCGTTGATCACGAGCGTCGTCCCGTGCACGAAGCCGGCCGCCGCGGAGAGGGTCACGCCCTGGCGCGCGGCGAGGAGGGCGAGCCCGTCGAAGATCCCCCGCGAAGGGTCGTCGGGCGTGGTGAGGGTCTTCTCGAGGCGGATCTCGCCCGAGGCGTCGTCGATGGCCACGAAGTCGGTGAACGTGCCGCCGATGTCCGTGCCGATCCGGAAGGAGGGCGCGCGCGGGCTCATCGCGGCTCCCGCGCGGAGGCGACGAGGCCGGCGAGCACGGAGACGTCGCGGCAGTCCTCGAGGTGGCGCACGGCGTCGACCAGGGCATCGGCCCCCGCCCAGCCGGGCGCGCCGTGGGCCGCGCACTCGCGCAGCTTCGCGGCGACTTCGTCGAACGACATCGGGTTGCGCGGGTGGCCCTTCACGTGGTCGACGCGGGTGGCGTGGCGCCGGCCGCTGCGGTCGGTCACGGCGAGGATGCCGGGCATGGGGAAGGTCCCGCGGCCGGCCCCCTGGCCGGAGTCCTCGCGGTCGGCGTGAATGCGCGGCAGGAGGGCGCGCACGCGCGGATCCAGCAGGCTCCCGGGGAGCAGGGGGCGGAAGCCGATCCCGCCGTGCACGGCCGCCCACGCGGTCATGAAGGGCAGGCTGAACTGCGCGTCCGTCACGGTCCGCGGGTTCCACTTGCGCGCGGCCGGCGCGCAGACGAGGTCGAAGACCTCCTCGTTGGTGACGGTGAAGCGGGCCTCGGCGATTTCCTCGGGAGCGAGGCCCGTGCGGCTGCGCAGTTCCAGCATCGCGCCGATGGGGCCGTGGATGAACTTGCAGCACGGGTAGACGGGCTTGATGCTCACGTCCTCGAGCAGCCACCGGGAGCCCAGGCCTTCGACCAGGTCGGCGCGATCGTACTGGCCCCGATGGAAGACCGGGTAATAGCCGAATCGCCCCTCGAGAACGTCGCGGGCGCCGGTGATGCCGCGCTCGGCGAACAGCACCGACAGGACCCCGCCCTCGGCGGCGATGCCCTGCATGAGCCGGACCGTCATCGCGCCCGCCAGGAACCCCTGCTGGTTGCCGGCGACGCGCGCGTACGCGATGCCCATGGCGTCGCGCGCGACCTCGGGGCGAAGGCCCGCCAGGCGCGCGGCGGCAAGCGCGGCGCCGAAGAACCCGCACTGGTAGGTGAGGGACATGCCCGTCTGGCTGAAGCTCACGCGCGGCGCCGCGGAGAGGCGGCAGACGAGTTCGGCGCCGGCCGCGACGGCGGCGATGAAGTCGCGACCGGAGACCGGGCCGCGGTGCTCGGCGATGGCGAGCGCGGCGGGCACGACCGAGGCGCTCACGTGGCAGGTGTTCTGCTCGTGCACGTCGTCGAGGTCGAGCGCCCTGGCCATGGTGCCGTTGGCGAGCGCCGCGGCGGGCGCCGGCGCGCGCCCGCCCGTGGCGAGCACGGTGGCCTGCGGCGCGCCGCCCCATTCGCCGACGAGGCCGGCGATCTCGCGCACGCCCTCGGCCCGGCAGCCCGCGAGCGTCGCGGCAAGGGTGTCGAGGATCGCGACCCGGGCGCGCTCGCGCACGCGAGGCGGCATGTCATCGGGCCCGGACCCGAGCCCGAAATCCAGCAGTTCTTCCATGGCATCCAACGGCGATCCTCCCGGCTTGATCATTGTCCCATTAGATGGGACACTGTTCCCATGCTAGAAGGAACGCCGCGGCGACGCAAGCCCCGGCAACCCGCACTGCCACGACCAGGAACCCCCATGCCCGACGACACCGACCGCCGCCCCGCCCCGCCCACCCTCGCGGATCCCACGCTCCTGCGCGACCGATGCCTCATCGACGGCGCGTGGTCGGAGGCGGATGCGGGCGGCGGCCGGGTGGCCGTGGACAACCCCGCCGACGCCTCGATCGTGGGAACGGTTCCCGTGATGGGTGCGGCGGAGACCCGGCGCGCGATCGAGGCGGCGCAGCGCGCGCTGCCGGCCTGGCGGGCGCTGCCGGCCAGGGAGCGCTCGCGCATCGTGCGCAAGTGGCACGACCTCATCATGGCGAATGCCGACGACCTCGCGCTCATCCTCACCACCGAGCAGGGCAAGCCGCTCGCGGAGGCGAAGGGCGAGATCGCCTACGGCGCCTCCTTCGTCGAATGGTTCGCGGAGGAGGGCAAGCGCATCTACGGCGACACCATCCCCTCGCCCGCGAACGACCGCCGCCTCATCGTGCTGAAGCAGCCCATCGGCGTGTGCGCGGCCATCACGCCGTGGAACTTCCCCAACGCGATGATCACCCGCAAGCTGGCGCCCGGCCTTGCGGCGGGGTGCACCTTCGTGCTCAAGCCGGCGACGCAGACGCCGTTCTCGGCCCTGGCGCTCGCGGAGCTCGCCTGCCGCGCAGGGTTCCCCGACGGCGTGGTCAACGTGGTGACCGGAGATTCCCGGGCCATCGGCGCCGAGCTCTGCGCCAACCCCATCGTGAAGAAGGTCACCTTCACCGGCTCCACCGAGGTCGGCCGCATCCTCATGCGCCAGAGCGCCGACACGATCAAGAAGATGTCGCTGGAACTCGGCGGCAACGCGCCCTTCATCGTCTTCGACGACGCGGACCTCGACGCCGCGGCCGACGGCGCCATGGCCTCCAAGTACCGCAACGCCGGCCAGACCTGCGTGTGCGCCAACCGCATCTACGTGCAGGACGGCGTCTACGACGCGTTCGCCGCCAAGCTTGCCGAGCGCCTCAAGGGCCTCAAGGTGGGCAAGGGCACGGAGGCGGGCGTGAACCTGGGCCCGCTCATCGACGAGCAGGGCCTCGCGAAGGTCGAGGAGCACGTGGCCGACGCGGTGGCCAAGGGCGCGAAGGTGGTGGCAGGTGGCAA
>Ga0209476_10000177_pt1 | contig 43380 bp, 45 predicted proteins | sample KloWWTrecipitate_FD_187179 | JGI IMG/M metagenome (GOLD analysis project Ga0209476, IMG submission 187179) | Active sludge microbial communities from Klosterneuburg, Austria, studying microevolution and ecology of nitrifiers - Klosterneuburg... | ecosystem: Engineered > WWTP > Aerobic digester... | reverse complement strand
TACCATTTCTGTTGCTCGGGCTTGCGAAACCTCTTGCGCTTCCATTCCTGCGACGGCAAGTCGCCAGTCACCTCGCCCTGCAGATCAATCCCGGTGCGTTGACCCAGGCTGAAAGGCGCAAGCTGGTCGTGAATCAGGTCAACGCCCATTTCGTTGGCCAGGCTGTAGAAGTAGACGTTGGACGAACCGACGATGGCCAGACGCATATCCTTGGGTCCGGGGCGGTCGGCCTCGGGGCTGCCAAAAGTACGTCCACCGAAGCTGTAGGTCAGGTTGTCCTGAATGACCACGTTGGCCGCGCGCTTGCCACTGTTGAGTGCCGCTATCGCCATCAGTGGCTTGTAGGTCGAACCCGGCGGGTAGGTACCTCGCAGTGCGCGGTTCAGGAGCGGCTTATCGATGTCTTCATTCAGCGCCGCCCAGCTGTCTGCGTCGATTCCGTCCACAAAAAGATTGGGGTCGAAAGTGGGTTTGGATACAAAGGCAATCACCTCTCCATTGCGCGGGTCGATTGCCACCAGCGCCCCCCGGCGATCGCCGTACATGTCCTCCACCAGTTTTTGCAGTTTGATGTCGATGGACAGCATCACCATGTTCCCCGGCGTGGAGGGCGTGCTGGCGAGTTTGCGCACCGCGCGGCCACCGGCAGACGTTTCCATACGCTCCACGCCAGTGGTGCCATGCAGCTGACTCTCGAAGTTCTGCTCTACACCGAGCTTGCCGATGTACTCGGTACCACGGTAATTCGCCTGGTCCTCGCTGTCATCAATCTTTTCCTTTTCCATCCGATTGATGCGCCCGATATAGCCGATCACATGGCTGGCCAGTTCTCCATAAGGGTAGTTGCGAAACAGCCTTGCCTTGATTTCGACACCTGGAAACCTGAAACGCTGGGCTGCAAAACGGGCGACTTCGACATCAGTCAGGCGGGTTCGGATCGGCACCGACTCAAAGCTCTTGGATTCCTCCATCAGTCTCTTGAAACGGCGCCGGTCACGGGGCGTGATGTCCACCACTTGCGCCAGCTCGTCAATTGTTCGCTCTACACCGCCACTCTTGGACGGCGTGATTTCCAGGGTGTAGGCGGAGTAATTGCTGGCCAGCACGATGCCGTTGCGGTCCTGGATCAGCCCCCGGTTGGGAACGATGGGAACAATGGATGTCCGGTTGCTCTCGGCTTGCGCACGCAGGTCTTCGTGTCGCCAGATCTGCAGATACACCAGCCGCGCCGCCAGCAGGAAGAAGCATGTGAGCACCACCAGACTGATCACGAACACGCGCGCACGAAACCGTGCCAGATCCATTTCAACGTTACGCAGTTCCGTCATGGCAGACCCGGGTCAGAGGGGACGGTTGGCGTCGGGGTTCGGGGCGCGTCTTTGCGGAGCCAGTAGCAAAACGCTGGTGATCGGCCACAACGCGGCTTCCAGAACCGGTGCCAACAATATCCAGAAACCGGGAAACACGCCGCCGCCAATCAGGCGCACCGCGAGCTCGACGGCGTGCGCTGCAAAAAACAGCGGAAATACCTGCGCCGCCTGCGACGGCACCGAAAACCACAGCAGGCGGCGGTGGACGGTGATGGCAAAGAAACTCAACACGGTGTAAGCCAGTGCATGCTGACCCAGCAGGCTGCCCTGCTGCACATCCATCAGCAGGCCAAAGATAAACGAGGCGCCAATACCAATGCGCAGCGGCTGGTGCACGGTCCAGAACACCAGCACGACGGCCAGCACATCCGGCACCCATGCGGCACGCCCCCACAAGCCCATGTTCTGCACCATATTGAACAACATGGCAACCACCAGACTGCTCCAGATAAACAGGGGGCTGGCGGGCAACAGGAGTTGCTGGCCCGGACGCATGATCATCGCAACACCTCCAACAATGACCACGCGCTCATTTAGTTACCCCTTTTCTGGGACCTGCGACTGGCAGTTCTGGCACAGGTCGCTCCGCGATCTGTGCCATGACAGGCTCCAGCACCATCACATGGCTGGCCCCGGCGACCAGTCCTAGCGGTACGCAGTAAATACGGGCAAAAACCGTATCCACCCGCCGCTCCACTTTCTCCACACGCGCCACCGGCAAGCCCGGCGGGTAGACACCGTCCACGCCACTGGTGGTCAGCAGGTCACCCACGGCAACGTCGGCATTGGCGGCCATGTAACGCAACTCCATCGCATCGGCATGGGTCGAGGTGTCGCCAAATGCCACGCCACGTGCGCCGGTGCGGGTATTGAGCACAGGAATCGCGTGGTCCCGGTCCGTCAGCAGCGTGACTTCACTCACCAACGGATAGACGCGCGTGACCTGACCAATCACACCGTGTTCATCCACCACCGGCGATCCAGGACGCACCTGGTCCACCATGCCCCGGTCGATGACCACCTTGCGGGTGTAGGGGTCGGCCGCGTCATAGAGCACCTGCGCCGCCATGCCGCCCGACTGCAGTCGCTCACGCAGGCCCAGCAGGTTGCGCAGACGCGTATTCTCCAGCGCCAGCTGCTCCACCTGGTTGGCACGCTGTGCCTGCAAGCCCAGTTTACGGAAGGCATCATCCTTGGCCACCTGCGCCGAACGCAGTGAAGAAAAGTACTGCCCTGCAGATTGCGCGATCTGGATGGGCTGCATGGCAAGCCACTGCACCGGGTAGAGCACCGCCGCCAGCCCCACACGCAGCGGCTGCATCACCTTGAAACGGGCATCGGCCACCATGAGAAACAGTGCCAGCGCACTACAGACGGCCAGCTTGGACAGGGCCGAAGGGCCCTGGCGGAAGAAGGGGGGAGGATCTCTGTCCAGCGTACCTAATGGCATGGTACGGGCATCGCTGTACCGACTTTATTCGCTGGTGAAAATGGAACCCAGTCGCTCCATCTGTTCCAGCGCAATGCCGCAACCGCGTACCACACAGGTCAGTGGGTCTTCGGCCACCAGCACCGGCAGGCCGGTTTCTTCGGCCAGCAGGCGGTCCAAGTCACGCAACAGCGCGCCACCACCGGTGAGCATCATGCCGCGGTCCGCAATATCGGCACCCAACTCGGGAGGCGTTTGCTCCAGCGCGTTCTTGACCGCCGAGACGATGTTGTTCAGCGGATCGGTCAACGCTTCCAGAATTTCGTTGGACGAAATGGTGAAGCTGCGGGGGACGCCTTCGGACAGGTTGCGGCCGCGCACTTCCATTTCCTTGACTTCGGAGCCGGGGAAAGCGGATCCGATCTGTTTCTTGATGGCTTCTGCGGTGGGCTCACCGATCAGCATGCCGTAGTTGCGGCGGATGTAGTTGATGATGGCTTCGTCGAACTTGTCACCACCGACGCGCACAGAGCCTTTGTAGACCATGCCGCCCAGGGAGATGACACCGACTTCGGTGGTACCACCACCAATGTCCACCACCATGGAGCCGCTGGCTTCCGACACCGGCAGCCCGGCACCAATGGCTGCTGCCATGGGTTCTTCAATCAGGTACACATCGCTGGCGCCAGCGCCCAGCGCAGACTCACGAATCGCACGTCGCTCGACCTGGGTCGAACCGCAGGGCACGCAAATGATGATCCGAGGGCTGGGTTTCAGGATTCCGCGGGGCAGCACCATTTTGATGAACTGCTTGAGCATTTGCTCGGTAACCGTGAAGTCGGCAATCACGCCGTCCTTCATGGGGCGGATCGCCTCAATATTGCCCGGCACTTTGCCCAGCATGGCCTTGGCTTCCTTACCCACCGCCTGAATGGACTTTTTGCCCTGGGGTCCGCCCTCGTGGCGAATGGCAACCACAGACGGTTCATTCAGGACGATGCCCTGTCCACGCGCCACAATCAGGGTATTGGCGGTACCCAAGTCAATCGCAAGGTCGGTGGAAAAGTACCGACGGAAAGCTCCAAACATCACAAATCCTCTCGGGCACGGACGGCGCTTCGGCGGCCCGTCGCCATGTTTTATCGTTGCAAAAATTGTAAGTTTGGCGTCAAAGTCAACGGTTTCGCTGCGTCTACACCAAAGCTAGGATAATAACCGATGCCCTGTGAATAACCCACCCTGTCTGGGCCTGCATTGTCCGATTTACCTTTGGTTTCAACTCTTTTTTCACCATGTCACTGACATCTTCCGATATCGCGCGCCTTGCCAATCTGGCCCGCCTGGAGCTGCAACCCGCTGAAAGCGAGCGCATCCTGGGCCAGATGAACGATTTCTTCAGCATCGTGGAGGCCATGCGCGCCGTGGACACTTCCGGCCTGGAGCCCATGGCACACCCGGTAGCAGCCATTCAGGACGTGGCCCTGCGGTTGCGCGAGGATGTGGTGTCCGAGCCCAACCAACGCGAGGCCAACCAGCGCAGTGCACCGGCCGTCGAGCACGGGCTCTTCCTGGTCCCCAAGGTCATTGAATAAGACACGCAGAACACACGATGACAGACTCTCTTTCCACCCACGCCCTGCACGACCTCAGCGTGCACGATATGGCACTCGCACTCAGGAACAAACAGGTGTCCTCCGTCGAGCTGGCCCAGCATTTTCTGCAACGCAGCCGCGACCACGCCCATTTGGGTGCGTTTGTAGCCGTCGATGAGACCACCACGCTGGCGCAGGCAGCAGCAGCGGACCAGCGTATCGCGCAGGGTTCCGCCGGCGCCCTTGAAGGTGTGCCCATCGCGCACAAGGACATCTTTGTCACCAAGGACTTCGCGACCACTGCGGGTTCGCGCATGCTCAAGGGCTACCGCTCCCCGTTCGATGCCACCGTCGTTGCCAAACTGGCCGCCGACGGTGCCGTAACCCTGGGCAAGCTCAACTGCGACGAATTCGCCATGGGCTCCAGCAACGAAAATTCAGCGATTGCGCCGGTAGGTCAGGATACCGTTACGCCCGTGCGCAACCCCTGGAATGCCGAGCGCATTCCCGGTGGCTCGTCGGGTGGCAGCGCCGCAGCCGTGGCCGCCCGGCTGGCCCCCGCAGCCACCGGCACCGATACCGGTGGCTCGATCCGCCAACCGGCTGCGTTCTGCGGCATTACCGGCATCAAACCCACCTACGGACGCGCCTCGCGCTATGGCATGGTGGCCTTCGCTTCCAGCCTGGACCAGGCCGGGCCGATGGCCCGCAGCGCGCAGGATTGCGCATTGCTGCTCTCCAGCCTCTGCGGCCCCGATCTGGACCGTGACTCGACGTCGCTGGACATGCCGGCCGAAAACTATGGTCGCAGCCTGCAGGATTCCATCGAAGGCCTGCGCATTGGTGTGCCCCAGGAGTTCTTTGGTGAAGGCCTCTCAGCGGACGTGCGCGCCAGCGTGGAAGCCGCACTCAAACAGTACGAGCAGCTGGGTGCCAAACTGGTGCCCATCAGCCTGCCGCGCACCGAGTTGTCCATTCCGGTGTACTACATCATTGCGCCCGCCGAAGCGTCGAGCAACCTCAGCCGTTTCGACGGTGTGAAGTTTGGCCACCGTGCCAAAGACTATGGCGACCTGGCCGACATGTACAAAAAGACCCGCGCCGAAGGCTTTGGCGACGAGGTCAAGCGCCGCATCATGATCGGCACCTACGTGCTGTCCCATGGCTATTACGACGCCTATTACCTGCAGGCACAGAAGATCCGTCGCATGATTGCCGACGACTTCCAGAATGCGTTCAAGCAGTGCGATGTGATTGCCGGCCCGGTGGCGCCTACGGTGGCATGGAAGCTCGGTGAAAAGTCCGACGACCCCGTGGCCAACTACCTGGCTGACATCTTTACCCTGCCCGCGTCGCTGGCAGGCCTGCCAGGCATGAGCATTCCGGTCGGTTTTGCACAGGCCCCACAGGACAAGGGCATGCCCGTTGGCATGCAACTCATTGGCAACTACTTCAGCGAAGCACGCCTGCTCAACGCAGCGCACCGCTTCCAGCAGGCAACAGACTTCCACGTTGCACGCCCCGCAGGATACTGATCATGGCACGCGCACCCACTCCAACATCCCTGCTGGTGCAGGGTTATGAAGTCGTCATCGGCTTTGAGACCCACGCCCAGCTGTCCACCCAATCCAAGATTTTTTCGCGTGCATCCACCGCATTTGGTGCCGAGCCCAATACCCAGGCCTGCGCCGTGGACCTGGCTCTACCGGGCACACTGCCAGTGATGAACAAGGGTGCGGTCGAACGTGCCATCGAGTTCGGCCTGGCCATCGGCGCCCACATTGCTCCACGCAGCATTTTTGCCCGCAAGAACTACTTCTACCCTGACCTGCCCAAGGGCTACCAGATCAGCCAGTTTGAGATTCCGGTGGTCCAAGGTGGCTCGGTGGAATTTTTCCTGGGTGAAGAAAAGAAGTCGGTCCGCCTGGTGCGCGCCCACCTTGAGGAAGACGCAGGCAAGTCGCTACACGAAGACTTTGTCGGCATGAGCGGCATTGACCTCAACCGCGCCGGTACGCCGCTGCTGGAAATCGTGACCGAACCCGACATGCGTTCCAGCGCAGAAGCCGTGGCCTACGCCAAGGAACTGCACAAGATCGTGACCTGGATCGGCATCTGCGACGGCAACATGCAGGAAGGCTCGTTCCGCTGCGACGCCAACGTGTCGGTGCGCAAGCCTGGCGCTGAACTGGGCACACGCCGCGAGATCAAGAACCTCAACAGCTTCAAGTTCATGCAGCAGGCCATCGACTATGAGGTGCGCTGGCAGATCGAGCAGATTGAAGACGGCCACGCCATCCAGCAGGCCACCGTGCTGTTCAACCCCGACACCGGTGAAACCCGCGCCATGCGCACCAAAGAGGATGCGGCAGACTACCGCTACTTCCCTGATCCAGATCTGCCACCGCTATGCATTTCGGAGCAGTGGGTGCAGGAAGTACGCGGGAAGATGGCCGAATTGCCTCGGGTGATGGCGAAACGCTTCGAGACCGACTACGGCTTGAGTGAGTATGACGCCACGCAGCTCACACAAAGTCTGGCTCTTTCAAAATACTTTGAAATTGCTACTCAGATTAGCGGCCAAGCCAAGTTGGCAGCCAACTGGGTTCTAGGCGAAGTTTCTGCATTCATCAATAAACAAGGCTTGACCATTGATGACGTGGAAGTACCGAATCCGGTCGCGCTTGGTGAAGTGGTCAAGAGAATCGCCAGCGGCGAAATCAATGGAGGTGGTGGAAAAACCGCATTCCAGCAGTTGTGCGCGAACCGGCACAACGAGATTGCAGATTTGGCGGCCTATGTCGAAAAAATCATTCTGGACAACGACCTCAAACAGATGAACGACACCGGCGCGCTGGAAGCGATCGTCGACGAGGTGATTGCCGCCAATGCCAAAAACGTGGCCGAGTTCAAGGCCGGGAACGAGAAGGCGCTCAACGGCCTGGTCGGTCAGATCATGAAGGCCAGCAAGGGCAAGGCCAACCCGCAACAGGTCAATGACCTGCTGCGTGCCAAACTGTCTACCTAGAAACGGTGGTCCAAAGCTGGCGCAGACGCCCCAGCTCTTCATCAAACCGCACGTTGACGCGCTCCACTTCGGCTTTCTGCTCGTTGATGAAACGGATCTGGACGGACTGGCTCTGGATGTTCTCTTCGAGCTGGCGGCGCAGGTAGGCAGGCGCCTTGCTGGGGTCCTTCTTGTAGAACTCCATTTCCTCGTCGATCCCCTTGCGCTGATTGATCAATTCCGTCAGCCGCTGTGCAGCCGCCTGAATCACCACGTTGATACCTCCGATTGCCTCCTGGCGCTCCTTGTCGTGTACCTGCTTGCTGGGGTAACGGGTCAGCAAGGCACGGTCGCGGCGTTTTTCCTCCGCCTGGCGGCCACGCTCCTCGGCTTCGCGCTTGATCAGCTGATCCTGCTCCGCCTTTTCCTGGGCGGTCAGGGTCGGACCCACTTTGGCCTTGACGGTCCCGCTTGGGTTCAGAACCTTCTGCTCCCGGTCTGTGCATTCAGGAATGGGGCGGTCGGATGTGAGCTTGCGGCCCCTGGCGTCCACGCAGGTGTAGACGCCCGAAATGACTGGCCCCGTCTGTGCCCAGGCCGCGCTGACGACTCCCCACGCCAGCAGCAGGCAGCCCAGCGGTTTCCAGTTCTTCAAGACCATGTTCACCCTTCTTCAACACCGTAACGCGCACGGTAAGCCAGCACCCGCTGATGATCTTCAGCGGACGCCCCACCTCTTTGCTTTTCCAGATAGTGCATCAAATCCCCGAGCTTCGCAATGGAGCAAACTTGCAAGCCCAACTGGTTCTTAACGTATTGCACCGCGCTGTAGGGGACATCCTGTCCGTTTTCGGTCGCTTTTTCCTGGCGGTCCAACGCGATGCACACGGCATGGGGTGTGGCACCCGCGGCCTGGATAATGGCAATCGACTCACGCGCCGCAGTGCCTGCCGACATTACATCGTCCACGATCAGTACACGGCCTTTGAGCGGGGCACCGACCAAAGTACCTCCTTCGCCATGGTCTTTGGCTTCCTTGCGGTTGTAGGCAAACGGCACGTTGCGCCCGCGGCGCGCCAGTTCGACCGACAGTGCGGCGCCGAGCGGAATCCCCTTGTAGGCTGGGCCAAACACCATGTCGAATTCAATCCCGCTGGCCATCAGGCGCTGGGCATAAAATTCGGCCAAACGCCCGAGCTTGGCACCGTCATCGAACAGGCCCGCGTTGAAGAAATACGGGCTCATGCGCCCCGCCTTGGTCTTGAACTCGCCAAAGCGCAGCACCCCGCATTGCACTGCAAATTCCACAAACTCCTGGGCCAGAACATCGTGTTGTGGGTCCTGTACGGGGTCTTGAACTGACATGGGTAAATCCTTGTTTAAATTAACCAGCCTGAACCTCAATGGCATCCGCTCCGCCACCAGCAAGGGGCTCGTCGCCTGGCTCGAAAAGGCGCAGCCCGATTGTATTTGTGTGCAGGAAGTCAAAGCCCAGGCACCGGATGTGGAGGGCAAATTCGAAGAGCTGGCGGGTTTGAAAGGCTACTTCCACTTTGCGCAGAAGAAGGGCTACTCCGGCGTGGGCGCCTACACCCGACTGGAACCCAGCGACGTCATCGTTGGCTTCGACGGAGACGAGTTCGATGCCGAAGGTCGCTGGGTGGAACTGCGCTTTGACACGCCACAGCGCAAGCACTCCATCATCAGTTGCTACTTTCCCAGCGGGTCATCGGGCGAAGACCGGCAACAGGCCAAATTCCGCTTCCTCGACAAGATGTACCCGCATCTGCAGGCACTCAAAGCAGAACGTGACTTCATCCTGTGCGGCGACGTCAACATCGCCCACCGGGAAGCAGACTTGAAGAACTGGCGCAGCAACCAGAAAAACAGCGGCTTCCTGCCAGAAGAACGCGCCTGGATGACACGCCTGACCAGCGAAGGGGGCATCGTCGACGTGTACCGCCAGCTGGAGCCCGACACCACCGACACCTGTTATACATGGTGGAGCAACCGTGGCCAGGCCTACGCCAACAACGTGGGGTGGCGGCTGGACTACCACTTGGCCACACCCGCACTGGCGGCCGGCGCCAAGACAGCGGACATCTACAAGGGTGAGAAGTTCTCGGACCATGCGCCCATTACCATCGCCTACGATTTCAACGCCTGAGCGCAATGCACGGCAGTTTCGCCGCTAAGATTCCAGAAACATCAACACCCACTCGCGCAAGCGACACACCCCATGACGATTCTCGTAGCCTATGTTCCCCGCCCCGAAGGCCAGGCCGCCCTGGACAAGGGCATTGAAATAGCCAAGCGCCGCAATGAACGCCTGCTGGTGGTCAATGCAACCACGGGTGGCGCCAAAGACGAAGGGGCAATGGCCAGCGTGCAGGACGTTGAACGCATTGAGGCGCAGCTCAAGGAGGCCGGCGTGCTGTCGGAGTTCAAGCAGTTCGGTCGCGGCAAGAGTGCCATCGAGGAGATTGAGGCCCTGGTGACTGCACTGCAGCCCTATGTGCTCGTCATCGGTTTGCGCAAGCGCTCCGCCGTCGGCAAGCTGATTCTGGGCAGCGTCGCCCAGGAGATTTTGATGTCGGTCGACTGTCCCGTACTGTGCGTCAAGGCGCACTGATTTTCACTCTACCCCCTACAGAGGAGTTTGCATGTTTCCTGAATACCGTGAACTGATCACCCAGCTCAAGACCACTGACCACCATTTCACGCGCCTGTTCGACCAGCACAACGCGCTGGACCAGAAGATCAAGAACAAGGAAAACCACGTCGAACCCGGCACGCCGGACGAGATCGAAAATCTGAAAAAAGAAAAGCTGCACCTCAAGGACCAGCTGTACGCCATTCTCAAAAAGGCCAGCGGCGCCCACTGACCTTCGTCGGCCAGCGCAGTATCAGCGTGCGGCCCTGGCCTTCTGGTACAGCGGCATCACGCGCGGCAAGTTCGCTTCCATTTCAGCAATGCGCGTACTGCCCGACGGGTGGGTGGACAGCCACTGCGGTGGCGCGCCCTTGGCTGCAGCACTCATCTTCTGCCACAGAGTGATACCAGCGCGCGGGTCAAACCCGGCGCGCGCGCCCAGCTCCATCCCCACCAGGTCCGCTTCGGACTCATCTTCCCGGCTGAACTGCAGCGTCAGCAATTGGGCGCCGTACTGCGTCACCGTTTGCCCTACCTGCCCCAGCCCCAGCAGCTGGCTCAATACATTGGCGCCAATGCCGGTCGCCGCATTCTTGCCCATGCGTTCGCGCGCATGCTCGCGCAGCGCGTGGGCAATTTCATGGCCCATCACCATGGCCACTTCATCGTCGGTGAGCTTGAGCTTGTCGAGAATGCCGCTGTAGAACGCAATCTTGCCGCCAGGCATGCAGAACGCATTGATCTGGCTGGAACCCATCAGGTTGACTTCCCACTTCCACTCGCGCGCACGCGGGTTCCACTCCATCGCATGGGGAATGATGCGCTGCGCGATGGCCCGCAGGCGTTTGACCTGCGGATGGTCCTTGCCGCCCAGCGCATTCTTGCTGGCGGCCTGCTGCAGCATTTGCCCATATTCCTGGGCTGCGGAGCGCTCCACACTCTCGGCCGGCACCAGGTTGGTAAAGGCCGAGTTGCCGCCAACTTCCACGCCATTGCGCGCGTGCACCGCCGCCAGATTCCAGGGGAAGGCCAGGGCCAGTGCGAGCGATAACTTCAGGGGGAGGGTGTTCATGCCACGGTATTATTCCCCGATGTCTGCCCCCACGCCCAGTCCCGCCCCCACAACCACACCAATGACCTGGGCGCAGACCTTGAAGGTGTATGCCGAGCCAGCCTCGCTGCGCATGCTCTCGCTGGGGTTTTCGGCTGGTCTGCCGTTGCTGCTGGTGTTTGGCACGCTGAGCTTCTGGTTGCGCGAGGCGGGCATTGACCGCACCACCATCGGATTTCTGAGCTGGGTGGGGCTCGCCTACGGCTTCAAATGGGTGTGGTCGCCGCTGGTGGACCGCATGCCCATTCCGGTACTCACCCGCCTGCTGGGCCGCCGGCGCAGCTGGCTGCTGGCATCGCAGGCGGTCATCATGGCCGCGCTGGTGGTGATGGCCACGACCGACCCCAAGCTGGCGCTTGCTCCGGTCGTGTGGTGCGCCGTTCTGGTGGCCTTTGGCTCCGCCACGCAGGACATTGCGCTGGACGCCTTTCGCATTGAATCTGCCGACACCCAGCACCAGGCTGCGCTGGCCGCCACCTACCAGACGGGTTACCGGCTGGCCATGATCTGGTCCGGCGCCGGCGCCTTGTGGATTGCCGCGCGCTCCGAGGTGCCCAATTCTGCGCTGTACCAGCAGGGTGCCTGGCAAACCGCGTATCTGGTGATGGCGGCGAGCATGCTGCCCGGTGTGCTGACGGTGCTGTTCTCGCGCGAACCGGTGGCGCGCGCGCTGCCCCAGGCCCGCAACGCCATGGAATGGCTGCGCGGCGCCCTGGTCGAGCCTTTTGCCGAGTTCATCACGCGCTACCGCTGGCACGCGGTGCTGATCCTGGCCCTGATTGCCACCTACCGCATCAGCGATGTGGTCATGGGCATCATGGCCAATCCGTTTTATGTGGACATGGGCTTCACCAAGGACGAAGTCGCCGCCGTCACCAAAATCTATGGCGTGGTCATGACGCTGGTGGGCGCCTTTCTGGGCGGCGCACTGGCTTTGCGCATGGGGGTGATGCGGGTCATGATGCTGGGCGCCATCCTGAGCGCGGGCACCAACCTGCTGTTCGCCTGGCTATCCGGCCAGGGCCACGACCTGCATGCGCTGATCTTCGTGATCTCTGCGGACAACCTGGCCAGCGGCATCGCCTCGGCGGCGTTCATTGCCTACCTGTCGAGCCTGACCAATGTGAATTATTCGGCCACACAGTACGCACTGTTCAGCTCGATGATGCTGCTGCTGCCCAAGTTTGTCGCCGGCTATTCCGGCATGTATGTGGATGCCTTCGGCTACGGCAGCTTCTTTACCTCCACGGCCCTGCTGGGTGCGCCGGTGCTGCTGCTGGTCTGGCTGACTTCACGCATCAAATAGGCCTCTAGCCCCCGTAGATATTGCGCAACTAGCTATTGTTTTTATAGCAATATTTACCAAACTTTACCGCAGCTTCAACCAGCCTCCATAGGCGCGGACTGGCCCGGCGCTAGACTGCGGCCATGCACCAACATCTGCTCATGATCGAGGACGACGCCCGGCTGGCTGCCATGGTGGCGGAGTACCTGACGCAAAACGGATTCACCGTCAGCCATGCCGCCGACGGCCTGAGTGGCCTGGACCAACTTGCGCAGCCAGGCCATGGACAGCCACCGGACCTGGTGGTGCTGGACCTGATGCTGCCCGATATCGACGGCCTGGAAGTGTGCCGACGCATCCGCTCGCTGCCCACGGCCACGGCGCAGACTCCCATCCTCATGCTGACCGCCAAGGGCGACCCCATGGACCGCATCATTGGCCTGGAAATGGGCGCTGACGACTACCTGCCCAAGCCCTTCGAGCCGCGTGAACTGCTGGCCCGCATCCGCGCGGTTTTGCGTCGCAAAGTGGAGGCTCCCGCAGCCACCACCCAGACCCTGCGGTTCGGCTCGCTGGAGATCGACCGCGATGCGCGCACGGTGAGCGTCCAGGGTGCGCTGTGTGAACTCACCTCCTACCAGTTTGATCTGCTGGTGGCACTGGCCGAGCGGGCCGGCCGCGTCCTGACACGGGACCAGATCATGGAAGCCGTGCGCGGGCGCGAACTGGAAGCCTTTGACCGCTCGATCGACGTGCACATGGGCCGCATCCGTGCGGCGATAGAGGCAGACGCCAAAGACCCCAAGCGCATTCTGACGGTGCGCGGCGTGGGCTATGTGTTTGCGCGCCAGCAGGACTGAGCGCGCGCCGCCATGTCTGCCATCCTGCAAAAACTCTACGTACGCATCTGGCTGGCCGTCGTGCTGGCCGTGGCCGTGCTCACCCTGCTGGTGGGCTGGGCCTGGCGTGCCACCACGGAGCCGCCATTGCGCGAAGTGGTGGTGCGCAATGCGCAGGGAGACGTGATTGGCGCCGGGCGTATGCGCCTGGGCCGCCGCCCGGACGCAGAGCCCCCCCGCACGGCCCCGCCGTCCCGCGCAGCATCTTCGCCTGCAGACGACGATGCGGACGAACCCCCGAGCCGCTTTGGCCGGGGCCCGGAATTTCTGGTGCAGATGCAGGACGGCCAGACCGTGCATATGCACCTGCCCCGTCCACCGACCTCCACCTGGCGTGCACCGTTTGGCTTCTTCTGGACGCTGGGCCTGGTCGCCATAGCGGTGGCGCTGGCCACCTACCCCATCGTGCGACGGCTCACGCGCAGGCTCGAAGCCCTGCAGCGCGGCGTGGAGCAATGGGGCGATGGCAACCTGAGCGCCCGCGTTCCCGAAGGTGGCGACGACGAGGTAGGCTTTCTGGCCACGCGCTTCAACCATGCCGCGCAGCGGGTGGAAACCCTGCTCAAGTCGCGCGATGCGCTGCTGGCCTCGCAAAAATCCCTGCTGGCCAATGCGTCCCACGAACTACGCTCACCGCTGACCCGCATCCGCATGGGCCTGGAGCTCATGGGCCCAGCCAGCTCCAGCGCCCGCGACGAAATTGCCCGCAACATCGCCGAACTCGACCAGTTGATCGAAGAGATTCTGCTGGCCAGCCGGCTCGACGCGAAAGAGGCGGATCTGGGCACCGTGGAACCGGTCGACCTGGTCGGACTGTCTGCCGAAGAGTGCGCCCGCCACCAGGCTGTATTGGAGACAACACAAGCCTCGCTGGTCGTGCCCGGCGTAGCCAAGCTGTTGCGCCGCGTGGTGCGCAACCTGCTGGAGAACGCCCGCCGCTACGGCACCGGCGAAGTCACGCTCACGCTGCTGCAGGACGGCAACTTTGCCGTCATCCAGGTCAGCGACCGTGGACCTGGCGTGCCCGAAGCGCTTCAGGCGCGCATTTTTGAGCCGTTTTACCGCCTGCCCGGCGCATCCGAACGCGAAGGGGGTGTCGGCCTGGGCCTGGCACTGGTCAAATCCATTGCCCAACGCCACGGCGGAACGGTCCAATGCAGCAACCGCGATGGTGGCGGTGCCTGTTTTGAGGTCCGATTGCCGCAAAACAGCTGAGTTTTTGCAAAAAAACTCACAAACTCACCCGAATGGGGGATACCGCCCATCTGCGGCGCGGTCTACAGTTGCATCCAGCTGCTGTCACAGTACACAAGGATCGAAGATCAACCACCCAATAGGCTGGCTTCACAGGTTCCAACGACGTCCCTTCGGGGACTTTACAAAGCCACCTCCGGGTGGCTTTTTTTTCGCCCTGTGGTCTGAGAAATGACTTATTTAGATGTTTTGGTTATTTAAAACTAAAAAATCAGTAGTTCCAGTTTTAACAACTCACTTCCAGAATCCAATCCATCGCAATTTTGCGTCGCATTTTTCTGGAGTGTTTCATGACCATCCGTCGTCATCTTCTGAGCCTCGTTGCCACCGCTGCCCTGGCCAGCACCGCGCTGGGCGCCTTTGCCCAGCAATCCGTCACCTTGCTCAATGTGTCTTACGACCCCACGCGCGAGTTGTACGCTGAATACAACCCGCTCTTCATCAAGCACTGGAAAGCCAAGACCGGGCAAGACGTCACGATAAAGCAAAGCCACGGCGGTTCGGGCAAACAGGCGCGCGGCATCATTGACGGCCTGGAAGCCGATGTCGCCACCCTGGCCCTGGCTGGCGATACCGACGCGCTGCACAACAACGGTGGCTACATTCCCAAGGACTGGCAAAAACGCCTGCCTCTGGCGTCCTCTCCCTACACCTCCACCATCGTCCTGGTGGTGCGTCAGGGCAACCCCACGGGCATCAAGGACTGGGATGACCTGATCAAACCCGGAGTCAGCGTGATCACCCCCAACCCCAAAACCTCCGGCGGTGCACGCTGGAACTACCTGGCGGCCTGGGAATTCGCCAAACGCAAATACGGCGGTGATGCCAAAGCCAAGGAATTCATCACCAGGCTGTACGCCAACGTGCCCGTGCTGGACACCGGCGCCCGCGGCTCCTCCATTACCTTCGCCCAGCGCAACCAGGGCGATGTCTTCATCTCCTGGGAGAACGAGGCCTACCTGCTGGAGAAGGAGTTCGGCAACAAGGTGGACTTTGTCTACCCCTCCCTGAGCATCCTGGCCCAACCTGCCGTGACCGTGGTGGACAAGAACGTGGACCGCAAAGGCACCCGTGCCGTGGCAGAGGAGTACCTGAAATTCCTGTACACCGAAGAAGCACAAGACATCATTGGCAAAAACTTCTACCGCCCCACCAGCGCCAAGGCGCAGGCCAAGTACGCCAAGCAATTGCCCAAGGTCAATCTGTTCACCATTGACGAAGCCTTTGGCGGCTGGGACAAGGCGGCCAAAGACCACTTTGTCGACGGCGCCAGCTTCGACCAGATCTACGCCAAAAAGTAAATCTGCATTCAGCCCACGCATGTCCACCCTTGTCATCATTCCCGGCTGGCGCGACTCCGGCCCTGGCCACTGGCAAAGCCTCTGGGCAGAGCAGCGGCCCGGTGCCGTGCGCGTCCAGCAGGATGACTGGATCACGCCGTCCCGCAGCGCGTGGATTGCATCGATTGCGCGCACCATCCTTGCCCAGCCTGAACCCGTGGTGATTGCCGCGCACAGCCTGGGCTGCATCGCTACCACCCATCTACCCGCTGAAGCCGCAAACCACATTAGAGGCGCCCTGCTGGTGGCGCCGGCCGACCCCGAGCGACGCGGTGTGCTGGCCGACTTTGCACCGGTGCCCTACCAGCCGCTGCCCTACCGCAGCATCCTGGTGGCCAGCAGCAACGACCCGTATTGCCCAGTGCGCACCGCTGGTGCCTACGCCCGCGCGTGGGGCAGTGAATTTGTGCGCCTGCAGAACGCCGGCCACATCAATGTGGAAGCCGGTTTTGGCGAATGGCCGCTGGGACTGGCGTTGCTGCAGTCGCTGTGAACTAATCACGCATCTGGGCAACAGTGACCAACAATAGCTCCCGGAATATCTGACTTCCGGTTTGCAGCGATACCGGTCGGTCACCGCGTACACAGAATTCGATCCGATTTCTACAAAGCAGTCATTGGGAGTGCTGGTCCAATTTCACGTTTTGCTCATCGCCAAATCACTAAGCGGACATTCGCGGGAGAGAATCGGCTTTTTGACGGTGGCGGTCAACATTGCCGCGATTGCGGGTGCTCACGACAGTCGGCTTTAGGGCAGTCCATTACGATCCCAGATAGAAGCACTTCGTGAGCTTCGGAATCGTGCCCATACCGGTCGGTCATTGGAGTTAAGACCGGTCCTCCACCGCAGCGGCCATTGCTGTCAAAGCGGACCTTCAGTTTTTCGGTTCGCTATCCCTTCCCGGAGGACTTCAGTACAGCGGAAGCAGACGGTGACGAAAGTTCGATTACCTGAAGTTCAATGGGGTGCCACGAGGGAGTCTGTCGCGACCTCTATTTACTCCGCGAAAGCGGGAATGAAGCATTCCGCCCTTGCGGTTTTGCAATGACCAAGTGTGGGAATTACCTGGGCAAGCGCAACGGCTATGACAAAGGTCACCACCGAGCGCTTACGCAGATCATGGCGAGTTTTCACAACGCCATGGATTCGCGCCTGAAATTGCTTCTAACGATTGGCCGCAACGAAGGCCGGATCCAATAGCTCGCACGCTTGTTCCAACCCGTTATCCAAAGCTTGCTTCAGCCAGCGATAGCCCTCGCGCCCGTTGACCGGGGTGCCACAGCCGTGTTTGAGCTGGTACGCGAGCTGGTGACCTATTCAGATCGACTCCTTTATCTTGATCGCAAAAGCGCGCAAGGCCTGCCCAGCAGCCTGCGGCATCAGCTCCCAATACTTTTCGGATGAAATCGTTCCGGGGTAAATTTTGATTTTCTCGCCCAACATGGCGCGTGCAAAGTTGGGGTGTTTGACCTCCTCAACCTTGGCATCGATGGGTCCGGGGATGAGATAGGGCTCGCTCAAGACCAACTTTGCGTAGTCACCGTTGTTGCCTACAGCAACGCGCGTCAGTCGATTGCCCAGGCGCAGTCCAGGAACAATGCCCTGGCGGCTATAGCCGCTTCCATAAAAACTGCTGGATGCCACCTGCACATGGGCCAGCGGCACATACAGGCGGACGTGCAGGGTGGCAGCGCTGAGTTCCTTTTGGACGTCTTTGTCGTAGTACGGCCAGTTGGTGGTGTAAAGGCTCAAACTTCCAGCAAATGTCAGGGTCGGATCGCTGACGTTGGAGCCAAAACGGCCGGAACTGAGGTGGTCAAATTTGTCACCCAACACCAAGGGGACGCCAGGCGGGGTATAGAACACGCTGGTAATGGCTCCCGCGCCGTTAGACTTTTGCGATTCGGCCTCTTCCTTGCGCGGCGTGGCGGGTGAATTGACGGCATAGGCCTTGTAGGCATTGCTACTGGCCAACTGTTCGGCCGACACCACATCAAACCCAGCCGTCTGCAAATCCGCTAAAAAGCCCTGGTACAGCAACTCGGTCGTTCTTTGCATCTTGGCGGGGTCGAGGGCGCCGGCAACATCAAAGCCGCCACCCTGACCAGCAGTTTGCAGAGTCCCGGTGCTACCGCCCCCCGAAGTGTACGAGGTGTCCCATACTTGGCTGGTAACGTACTGCACAGTAAACGAAGTTACCGCTACCCGCTTGACCCCCTTGAGCGCAGAGGGGTCGACCACTTCGATGACCGGATTGCCGAAGTCAGCAGCACCGACGTTCAGCGCAAGTGTCAAACAGGCCAAGGGAAGGTAAGTGGCGAATCGAATTGCCATGGGTGGGACCTCCGAAAAGTTTATTGATGTTGAAAAATCGCAAAAATTCTAACCAAAACCGTTAGGCTGCCTGCAATCAGCCGTGGTCGCTTCCGGTTTGTACAAAGGTGTGGCTTGCAAATCGGCAGGAGTAGAGGTGGCTTTTTGCAGTGTTGGAAGGAAACCGCCTTATGACTGCTTTGAAGCATGCAGGTATCAGAAGGCCACGCCCGCTTTTCTTGCGCTGGCGCCATGGGATCAGTGTTCAATTCGAACATGACCCATTTGATTCCCGCATTCCGAATCCTCTGTTGTTGAACGTCCAATCGGTACCGCCAACACATCACGCGCCAGCTCCCCCTAGAACGCGGGGGCCGCTCCCCTGCTGAAGGCATGCCAAAATTCAAGTCATGAATAAAGTTGCGTCGCCAGCTCTGAAAGCGGTGCTGATCACACTGGTTCTCAGCTGCCTACTGCTGGTTGTCACGGCCATACAACAGGCGCTGTCGGGCAGGTATCTGCCGCTGCTGTTTGCGGCTGTGCTTTGGGCGCCAATGGCCTGGGGTTTGTGGCACTTGCACCCACTTGCGCGCAAAGTAGCTGTAGCACTGCTCTGGCTGGTCATCATCGTTCTGCCCATCGGGGTCATCAACCCGTTTGCGGCTATCGACGGCGCCATCGACATGGACACCCCGCTCTGGCGGCTAGCCCTGCCGGTTTTCGGCGCCGGCGCCTTGGCCCTGTTCGCGTTGCACATCCTCGGCAAATACAAATCAGAATTTTCAAAATGAAACCGGCAAACGAACGGCCTTACCTGCGCTATTTCTTCGGATACGGCAGCGGCGTCTGCCTGTGGACCGGCAACGACGTCGCTCTGAATCGCTTCGGCGACTACGCCATCGACACCGAAGCCCTGCCGCTCAGCGCCAACACCCGGCACTGGCTGCAACACCTGATCGCCTGGTACGACACCGGGCTGGACTGGGACGACCCGGGCGGCGGGGCATCGCCCTGGTCCGACGAGGAGCGCGCGCGTTTCAATCTGGCGGCGCAAGCGGGTTTTCGCCGGCTGGCCCAGGAACTGCCCGCCGAAGTCTACGAACTCAGCGACGAATCGGGCACGCAAGCGCCGTCCGACACCCCGCCGGACTACGAACTGCTGGCGCGCATCTTCGCCCCTGCCGACAACGCCGAGCACGCCGACAAACAGGCCGAAGCCCTGCTCGCCAAAATAGCCGCCTTTTCACCAGAGCCGATCAATCCACCCGAGCCCTACTGGAAAGTGCCGGGCTGGTACGAACACATCTTGAAACTGAGTCCCGCCGACGAAACCACCTTCGATGCCGTGGTCGCTCTGGCCGGCGGCAACTGGGACATCACCCGCGATAGCGAATGGGACGCCGTCTGGAACCCCTCGCCCGGCCATATTTTTCTGCTGCCGGAAGTCGTCTGGGTTGAGATCATGCTGATCCAGCCCAACCCGCCATCGCCTGACCAGGAATACCTGCCGTCATGACTTCGGTGCTGCCCCGCAAGGCATCCAGCCTGGCCGACGCACTGGCCGACCCGACCGGGGTGATCCGGCTCAGCGTTATCGGCACGCCGATCCCTGCGCTGCCGGATGAGATTCGTCACCTGTGCGACCTGGAAGTCCTGACGCTCAACGGTAACGGCCTGGAGGCGCTGCCGGCAGCGCTTTTCGACTTGCCCAAGCTGCGCGTGCTCAACCTGTTCAACAACGCGCTGAACGAGATTCCCGCCGGACTGTCGCGCTTGAGCCAACTGGAAAGCCTGACGCTGGGCGACAACCCCCTGCGCCAACTGCCCGATGACCTCGCCCGCTGCACCGGCCTGAGCGAACTCAATCTCGCCAATCTGCCGCAACTGGATTTCGTCGAGACCTGGCCGCTGATCACCCAACTGACGGCGCTGGAAAAACTGTCGCTGTACCAGAACCCCATTGATGCATTGCCGGACAACATCGGCCAGCTTGGGCAACTGCGCGTATTGCGTCTGTTCGCTTGTCGCATTAAGCACTTACCAGCCAGCCTGTCGCACCTTGAGCGACTTGTAGAACTGGATTTGCGCGCCAATCAGCTGACCGAATTTCCCTTTGCGGTGAAGGATTTTCCCGTGTTACGACGGCTCGATCTGAGCTTCAACCCCATGGACGGGGAATGTATTCACAGCTGATCGTGTGGCACCATGGTGCCCAAACTCTCCCCCAATCGCACCATCAGGAATGCGAGAAAACCATGCATACAAGACTACGGCTAATCATTCTGGCGCTGGCCGGAACCCTGTTCGCGGCGGGGGCCAAAGCCGATTGCAACCGGCCGTCGACCGATTACGAACGGCAGGATTGCGCCTTCAAGGCGGATCGTGATTTTCGCCGTGGCAACACGGAAGTCGATCAGGCCGCGCAACGCTATCAGGAAAGCCTGAAGCGCAATGCAGATGAAGGGGGGCAACAGACGCAGCGCCCAACGATCACCACTCCGGCCGACAAATGGTGGCAGGAAGCGCAGGAGACCATGCGGAAGAACCGTGAGCGGGAAGAAGCGGATAAAGCCACGGAATACTACAAACGGGTCGCTGCTCGGGAGGAGGCATATAAAAATGCCCGCACGTTTTTCAATCTGGCTCGTAACTCCGAGAAAAGCGGCAATGACAAGTTGGCCGAAACCTATTACCGCGAAGCAGAAAAGCAGATGGCCTTGGCGGAATATGACCACCCGCACGACTACGCGCTGGCGCTTGAGTCGCTGGGAGAGTCGTTGCGCAGACAGGGCCGGTATGACGAAGCGGTTCCGCTGCTAACCAAAGCACTGAGCAAGCGCGAACGCTTGCAGGGCAAAGAACACCCCGATCTGGTTGATGTACTGATTTCACTGGGACAAACCTATACCGCGCTCGGCCGATATATCGATGCAGAACCTGCGCTGCTCAAGGCCCTATCCATACGCGAAAAGCGATATGGCAAAACCGACGAACAAGCCGCTTTCCCTCACACCGATCTCGGCGCCCTGTACGCCAGGCAAAAACGCTACGACGACGCGGAATCGCACTACCAAGCGGCCCTCTCCATTCGCAGCGAACGTTTGGGTGAAGAGCACGCCAACACCATCAAAGCCATGAAGCGGTTGGCCACGGTTTATCGCGATGCCGGGATGGATAAAAAGGCGGACACGCTCGACAAGCGCATCCGGGAAGCATCAAAAGACCCGCAATACGCTACGCAACCGTCCAGGCCCACCGAAGAAGAAAACCTGACCCGGGCTATTGACCTCGGCAATCAAGGAAAGGCGCTTTATGAAGCAGGAAAATACCAGGAGGCCGTAGCAATATTCCGGGACGCCCTGAAGCTCAGACAAGGCATTGCCAACAATCCTTCTAGGAATAAGGAACCCCTTGAAATTAATTTTTTCAACCTGGGGATGAGCCTTTTGAGCGCAAAGGAATATGCCGAAGCCGACTCCATGCTCAAGCAGGCGCTGGCGCTCAGGGATAACGAACCCGCACTCAAGCCGAAGTTGGCCTTTTTTGGCTCAGCCGAGGAGCGCCTGATGCGCAATCTAGATGCGTTGGCAGCGCTGTATACACGTCAGCAGAAGCACTATCAAGCTGAACCTTACTTACGCCGCATAGTTGAGTTGCAGGAAAAGACGCGTGGCGCGGAACACCTGGAAACCCTCGCCAGCCTTAAAGCCCTTGCAGAAAACCTTTCCGCACAAGGCAGTGACAAGGAAGCCGCCCTGAATTGGCAACGTACGGTTGCCCTGGCGGAAAAACTGCCTGCCGCACAAAACCAGTTACCCGATTTGCGGGAGAAACTGCTTACCGCTTACAACCGTTCCGGCGCCTTTCCCAAAGAAGCCGAGGCACTGGAGATACAGGTTGACTGGGAGAAGCCTTGGATACGACTGGCTCAGGCTGCCAACGCTGCTTACAAGGCCAGACAGTATGAGGAGGCCATCAACCAGGGCCAGAAAGCATTGGACTTTGCCCAAAAACACAGCGGTGCCAGCGAAAACCGTGTGGGCATCAGCCAGAACAATCTGGCCGTCTATTACCGGGCTACAAAACAGTACGTTCAGGCCGAGGCCCTTTACAAAAAATCCTTGGACACCTATACAAGAGTCAGTGGAGCTGACAGCCCCTCGCTGATTCTCCCGCTGCGCGATTTGTGCTCGCTCTACGACCTGCAACGCCGCTTTGATGAAGCGGAACCCCTCTACCGCCGACTGCTTGTACTGCAAGAGAAGAGACATGGTCTGGAACATGTCGATGTGGCCAAGACCCTGAGCAAACTCGCCCGTCTCCTTGACCGCAAGAGTCAATATGCCGAAGCAGAACCGCTCTTCGCTCGGGCATTGGCCATCGTCGACAAACGTGGCCAAACAGACGACGACGAGTCATTGCTCCTGGAGATTCTGACCGGCCTGGCCAGGGCTTACCGAAACACCGGTCACGATGACGAAGCCAGGCGAGTGGATCAACGCTACGAAAAACTGCGAGAGAAAATCATGAAGGGTGACCTCTCCGAACCCTTCCAACAGGGGGGGCACCTGAAGCTTGCTTTGTCGTCATGACGCAAAACCCGCAACGCCTTGCCTTCCTCCTGATCACGACGCTGGCGTTCAGCGCCCCATCGGCACGCGCCACCGGGCCGACTTAGCGCGTCGGCTTGCCCCAGATGCTGGCGGCGGCGAAATGGCCGTCCTTGGCGTCGGCTTCACCGCGCCATTCGAACGCGTATTTGCAGGGCGAGGAGCCGGTTTCGCCGCACAAGGCCCCGTGCAGATCAACACCGAGCCAACGCCGACTGCTGCCATGCCGGACGACTTCGTGGCCGAGGGTCTGACGGTCGAAGGCCGAGGCATAGGGTGCAGGTCCGATCTTGACCCAAACCTGCAAAGGGCAACCGCCGGTGCCACACAGTTGGCCGCTGGGCAGGATGTTGTAATCCACCAGCTAGTAAGGCGCGGCCTGGGCGCTCAGGTCAACCGGTTTGAACAAGCCATTGGCCTGATCAACCTGCCGGGCGTCGATGCCAACCTCGGCCATCCGGCGAACCACGACAGTACGCACTTCGGCTGGCACTTGCGGTGCATGCTCGCCCTGACAGGCTGCCAGCAAGACAAGCAGCAGCACACTCACTATCCGCATGACCTTGGCCTTAGGACTTGCCATAAGGTTTTGCCACAAAGCGGATGCGCTTGAGGTGTTTGTCATCCCACACAAACCACGAAATACCGCGCTGCATCGGGTCTTCGTTGATGCCACCGATCACCACCAACAAGCGGCTGTCGGGACGGATGTGGACGGCATGAATACCCCCTTCGTAGAGCGATTCCTCGACGTATTGATGCTCGGTAGAGGCCAGATTTGCAAGATGAAAAACCTGCCCGGATTTCACATCGATGATGGCCCACTGAAAGCAAGCAGTGCCGCATCCCCAACTGGTCAGCCGGTAATGGCCGGCAAAGTTCACGCCCTTCGCAGCCGCCTCACGCAGTTCGGTGCGAAAGAGCCAGGAACGCTTGTCCGCACGCACTGTGGGTTGAGCAGGTTTGCCGGTATAGACCGGCACGGCGTAGTCCTTGAAACGCGGCGCATCCGCTGGCATATCGGCACGCACGATGGAGTGCGGATCGACATCACTCGCAGCACTCACCGGAGAGGCCACGCCCATCACGATGCCGCCCCCCACCGCAAGCAGGGTCAGAACATGGACGAACAATCGGACAGAACTCATAGCTTCACCTCGAACTCGCTTAGGGGTTCACGGCCCAAGGTGCCTTTCATAAAGGGAACTCGACTTTACCCTGGACAGCCGGGCAGGTCCTTGTGATTGTAGGTATTGCACCAAAGCAGGTGCTCCGGTCAGAGCACAACGGACATTCAATTTTCGATAGGGAAGCAGAAAGCCGACTCTTATCTCTCTCTAGCCAATCCGCTGTATGTCAGGCTTCAGTGCAGCGCTTGCGGGCATTGGTGAACGGCCGCAATATGGAAGTCCCCTGGGGCACCTGTCAGCAGGCGTTGGTAGCTGCATGTTTGCCGGGAATTCTGCCGTTTAACCAATGCAATGACACAAGTCTCTACGGTTACTGGTGTGCCCTACAAACAGGTATTTGAACATGCAAAATCTTCCCATCTAATATATAAAATAGTAATTCAACATATCTGCGGAGCAATGTTCATGACAATTCAAAATGTTAAGCGCGGTCTGATGGCGTTCGGCTGCATGGCTGGTGCGCTGGCTCTATCAGGGTTTTTCGGAACTGCTGCAATGGCACAAGATCAGCCATCACCGGCAAACCCGCACAAAGAAACGATTGTTTCGGCCGCAGGAGGTAACACTGAGGCAAGAGCAACTTTGGTAGCCCTCAATTACAAATCGCCCCAGCAAGTCCTCGCGGGTTTCAACCAGGTCGTTGTTGCGAGAGGTGGTGCGGTAAAAGCAGCCAATTTTCGCCAGGAAAACAAGCACAATAATTTTTTGGATGGCGGAAGTCTGTCGCTATATGTTGGTGACGCCAATGATCCAAGGAGCATGAATTTCTTTGTAGATATTAAAGTCTATGCGGATGCCAATTTGAATACGGTTGTGAATGCCAAATTCAAAGTAAACAACTCGGAAATGTCAAATGAAGGCCAAGGAATGTCTCTACGAAAAAGCTTGGAAGACGAGATTGGTATCAGTCGGCGTTTTAACGCACAAAAAGTTCCGGCGTTTATTTGGGCTGGTGACTTCCCATCGTATCACTGGTAGCGGCAACATTCTGATAGCCGACGGCAACGTCCGCGAGGGCTACATTCGCGTGTGCCGTCAGGAACTGGGAAAGGAACTCAACGGAGCGCAGATCGAAGTGGATGGCAACATCTCGTGCCGTTAAGGAGTTATTCATGTCATTCATCCGCATGTATTCAAGGCCTTTGGCGGCTCTGACCCTGGCGCTCGGCTTTGTGCTGCTAGCCGACATTGCAGAGGCGCAGACCCGCAACGAACGCATGGGCTACTACCGCCGCGATAGCGATGAATCCAGCCGCCAGCGCATGTCGCAGCAGTTCCGCGCTGATGCCGACCGCATGGCACGCCAAAACGAGTCGCTGCGCAACAGCTACAAAAACAGCAATAGCAGCAGCTCGTCAGGCAGCAGCTCCAGCAGCAGTAGCAACCGGCGCAGTAGCAGCGGCGGCATGCCAGGCAGCATGCCCAGCGTGGACAGTGACGACGGTCCGCAGTCCATAGAGAGCACACGCACAGAGACCATACGCGTGCGCGAAACCGAGGCCGAGACTGCGCAGCGCATTTTGCGCGAAGCAGCGCAGGGCCAACCTGAGGCGATGTGGAATGCCGGCCGGCTGCTCTTTACCGGCGGCTACGGCGGTGTGGCCCGCAACGATGCCCAGGCCATTGTGTGGATCAGCAAGGCTGCGGCGGCTGGCCACCCCGAAGCGGCCACGGCGCTTGGCGAGTCCTATTTGTTTGGCCACGGTATGGGCAAAGACGCCACCCAGGCCGCGCGCTGGCTTAAAGCCGGCGCCGAGGGTGGCGTGGCGCGTGCGCAATTGCAATACGGCTTCATGCTATTCAGAGGCGACGGCGGCCTGACCGCTGACCGGAGCGCTGCAGCCTCCTGGTTGATGAAGTCCAGCCAGGGCGGCGAGAAGCATGCGCAATATTTTGTGGCGGACGAATTGCGCAATGGTGGCATGTGGCCCAAGGACCCGGCCCAGGCGCGTAGCCTGATGCAAAAAGCTGCAGACCAGGACCAGCCCTTAGCGACAGGTGGCCTGGCCGATATGCTGGTCGCTGGTGAAGGGGGGCCGAAAGATCTGATTCAGGCGCGACGCTGGTATCTGCGTGCGGCCGAGTTGGGTGATGCCCGCTGCAAAGAGAACGCTGCATGGATGCTGTTTCGTGGCGAGGGCGGCCCTGCTGATCCGGTCAAAGGCGAAGCCTTGTTGCGTGATGCGGCTGGTAACGACAAATACGCACAAGCCCAATTTGCGCTGGGTGGGCGACTGTACGAAGGTGCGGGACTGAAGCAGAATCTACCCGAGGCAGCCCGTTGGCTAGAGCTTGCCGCAGCCAGTGGCCACGCCGACGCGCAAGGGTTGCTGGGCTTCATGATCGTGAACAAAGCTGGTGTGCCGCTGGATGCGCCGCGTGCCTTAAGCCTGATGCGCAGCGGTGCGCAGGCCGGCTCCATACTGGCGGCGGACTATCTGGGCGAAACGCTGTATCTAAGCTACGGTGGCGTCCAACAGGACATGGTCGAAGCGGGTCGGTGGAACCGCGTGGCAGCGGAGGGCGGGCGATGGTTTGCCCAATTGCGCTGGGGCTACCAGCTCAAACACGGCTGGGGCACCGCGATCAATGGACGCGAGGGTTACCGCTGGTTAAAGCAGGCACTGGACAACGGCTTGGAGCAGGCGCGCGAACACTTGGACCCGGCCTTTGTGGCAGCCAATCGCTAGCCCCAAGCTCAAACTCGAAGCCATGGCGCTTTAATGATTCGCCATGAACTCTCCAAGACGTCAGTGGTTACGTTCATCCACAGCCGTTGCGCTTACTCAGGCGATGACCGCCATTGGCCATCACCGGGACCTGAATTCGTCCATTGGATTATCACGCAGCCGACTGTCGGCTCCATACAAGAGCGCCCGCTTTGGAGCGAGCAGATCACCAAGTCGAAGGACAGGATTCAGCCCATAGGAGCCTACGGACTTAAACCTCAAGCTTTTTTTGCTGGGCACCAGCAGCAGACTGATGGCGGTCATTGGGGTGTCTAATCTGCCAACCGGATAGCCGACATTGGGCGCGAAAAACACTGCCGCCTTGGAGAATTACGCGTGAAATCCCATTATTCGAAATTTATCCAGCCGCTACTTCATTTCACCGCTAGTTATTCAGAGCATCCTTAACTAAGCTAAAGCTATCATTTAAACCGAAATCTCACCCAAGTTATCCCAATCTTCCCACATCAAAGTTAACGACAATCCCCCTGCCCAAACTCATTAGAAACGATATTTCCGGAGTTAAAGTAGTTAATTTTTTGAACAAAAATTAGCCCTCTATTTAAAAAGGGGCGAAGGGGGCTTTGGCAGACGTTAGTTTTGAAATTTTGCCTAGCCTCTTTACTCAAGGCCAATCTATCTTGCTCGCTTACTGGAGAAATCTGATAAGCAAATTCATATGTTTTGATGAATTTCTTCCCAACCGCTTCGACTTTGATTAGGTTGAATTCCTGAGATATTTTTCTTGGGATGCCATTTTTTACCCCGTCAGCCCACGCCAATCTTTTAGCCTCTTCCTCGACAGAGAGTTGGCTGTCTGAGCCAACCTGGGAAAAAGCAAATATGCATTGCGTGAGTAGTGCAATAGCCACAAGGACGTTTGATAGCATACTTCCCTCCCCCTTTTAATTGTATGTTCTGACTATCTTTCCTTCGGCGGCTATCGGGGAGACTCCTGATGATTGAAGCTTTGGGGTATTCGTTTATTTTGTCAACTGGGAATCTACGCCAATTTGGGCATACCCCGACTGACTACGCCAAGACACTTATTCAAAAGCAGTTAAATTAACCTCCGGATTCCAAAGTCCTAATGCAACTGAAACTGGGGGGACGTAGGCTGACTCATGGAGGCTATTCCTTTCTAAACAGTCCTATGACACACTTCACTATCGCAAAGATTATGTAAATCGCCAGAAGCTGAAGGACTGTCCTAGTAAGTGCGTTATCAATGACCCCCCCCTGTTTTGTGGTCAACAACCCGTCAAGGATAAGTTGGCGTCACCTGACCGTTGGTCATTTTAATTGCTATTGCATTACATAGTTAATTGTACCGGCGCTATCAATAATGCAACCACGCGTGTCGATGGCTTGCTGATGAGAAAACATTACAGTACGGTATCCCGTCTTTGGATTTGGCCCCTTGTGCTCGATACGGAAGTTGTCAATTTTCCGATTTTGTTGAGAAATTGTTGAACTTACTCTACTCCAACAAGCGGCAACATCAGCTTGATAGTGTGGGTCCTTCGTTTTGAACACGTCAAACAATCCAGCATTTGCAGTTGCGAAACTGAGCAACATTGCTGAAAAAATTGCGAATGAAAATAGTCGCTTCATATATTCGTCAGGCTAATGAGCCGTTCTATGAAATTTGACTTTTGGGTGTTGTCGAGCGGTTTTTGAATGACACCTCCCACAACGTTTTCTTTGCTCCAGTCCAGCACAAATTTCAGACTCTCAATTTGCTGAAGGCTTGATATGCCGTTCAAGTCGTCGTGATTGAGTCTACTGAGAGCGGAAATGGTGGCGTTTTCCAGGCGACTATCAAAAGTCCCGTCTCCGCACATGCAACTTATTGCTACGGAAACCTTCTCCCACACATAGTCCCGTGATGACATACGACTCCCCTAATTTATGATTTCAGTGTAGTTCAAAACCAGGAACCACCGAGCGGGGTCGACGCAGTATTTAGACTTCCCAGCTGCCAAAGAGAATGGCGGCTCAACAAATGAGCAGAAAGAAGTGGCTCCGTTTGTCTGAACAGTTTTACCCCAAGAGATAAAGAGACTGCGGGCGGGTTGAATTGATACAGATTTGTCCTCGGCGACAGCCCAGGGCAACTCGGGGCGCATCAGGTATTTTCATTTTATGCAGCCTGGGCCATCTTGGGTAGTAACTCCCAATAGGCTTGCTCTGGTGGCCTGTCCTCGATGCTGGAATGAACCCGTTCGCGGTTGTACCAGTCAATATATTGGGCCATGTCACTCCTGGCCTCGCTCACTGCAGCGTAGGCCCGTAGGTAAACCCGCTCATATTTGACCGAGCGCCACAAGCGTTCGACGAACACGTTGTCCCGCCACGCACCTTTGCCATCCATGGATAACTTGCAACCACGGCTCAGAACTGCATTGGTGAATTCGTCGGCGGTGAATTGGCTGCCCTGATCGGTGTTCACGATTTGCGGCAACCCGTAGCGTGCGAACGCTTGCTCAATGATCTCCCTGGCGTGGCAGGCCTCCAGCGTAATGGCCACCTTGTGTGCCAGGACCATGCGACTGGCCACATCCACCACGGCCGTCAGGTAGACGAAGCCCCGCGCCATCGGAATGTAGGTCGTATCCAGCGCCCAAACCTGGTTGGCCCGACGTATTGCCACCTTACGCAGCAGGTATGGATAGATCTTGTGCTGCGGGTGGCGCTTACTGGTGCCAGGCTGCGGACACAGAGCCTGGATGCCCATGCGGTCCATCAGCGTACTCAAGTGGCGCCGGCCAGCATGGATGCCTTGGCGCTGCAGTTGCCGGCGCATCATGCGTGCACCCATGAACGGGTGCTCCAGATGCAACTCGTCAATACGACGCATGAGTGCCAGATCGACTTCACTGGTCGGACGCGGTTGGTAATACACAGCACCGCGACTGATTTCCAGCAGCCGGGCCTGGCGCACCAGGCTCAAGGGGTGCTCTCGGTCAATCATCGCTTTGCGCTCAGCAATCCCGCCTTGGTGAGCGCGCTTTCTAAAAAATCATTCTCCAGTGCCAGCTGCCCAATCTTGGCGTGCAGCGGGGCCAGGTCAACCGGCTCTTCGCGGGCAGTGGATCCAAATACATCGGCAGCCCCATCCAGCAACTGGCGCTTCCAGTCGTTGATCTGGGTGGGGTGCAGCTCGAATTCCTTGCACAGCTGTGCCATGGTCTTGTCGTCGCGCAACGCCGCCAATGCAACCTTGGCTTTGAATGCCGGACTGTGGGAACGGCGTGAGCGCCGTCCAGACGATTTCTTGTTCATCACAAACTCCTTCCGCTTGGCCATTGTCGGCCAGGCAATATGCCCGGAGTCTGTCTCTATCTCAGCTGTTCAAATTTGCGGAGCCACTTCTGAACAACATGCTGCATACCCGCTTTGTGCCTGCTGAAGCCCTACCGGTTTCGCGACTGAACGTCGGCTCCATAGGCAGGAAGAGTCATTCGCGGTCTCAAGCCCAATAGCCGCTGTCGCGGCAAACATGAAGTCTACGACCGCCTGCTGACCGGCACCTCAGTGGACTCCCGGTAACCCGTCGCTCGCGACCGGCTGGTTACGCTGCACTGCTGCCCGCCAGCTGAAAAATATGATTTTCACCGTTGAATGACCGGTCCCGAGATTCGGGTGTCAAAAATGAATGTCTGCTTCCGGCGAAACCGACCGGCAGCTTAGGCCATTTCGGTAGATTCCTTGGGATGCCGACCAATGTCCGCTGATGGCCTGAACACGACCTAATAGCAAAAGGCCGGATGTCTCTCGACATCCGGCCTTTCTTACAGGCTAACGAAGCTACAGATTAGCTCGCGGACTTCGCAAAACGTGCGGGGTTGATTTCACGCATGGTCAGGCCGGTGGTGGGCTCGACAGTGTCGCCAGCGTCGTGCGTGCTGTGGGCTTTCACCACTTCGGCGCGCACTTCTGCACGGGTCTTTCCAGGTGCTGCGTCTTTGGCGGCAAAGCGGCTGGGGTTGATTTCGCGCATGGTCAGACCAGTGGTGGGTTCAACGGTGTCGCCAGCGTCGCTGTTGCGAACAGCAGTAGCCAGTTCGTCACTGACCTGCTGGCGGGTCTTGCCTGGCAGGGCGGTAGCACCACTGTAGTAGGCGGGGTTGATTTCGCGCATGGTCATGCCGGTGGTCGGCTCGATGGTGTCGCCAGCGTCGGCGGCCATGACCTGACCGGAGGCCAGTGCGGAGAGAGCGATAGCGATGGTGGCTGCGTAAATGTTTTTCATGATGCGTTTCCTTTCAAAGTTGAAGATCCTGGCCGGGTGGCGGATTGCCATCTGGTCTGCATCGAAGGGGCGACTACGGGTGCGTCTCGTCGATGGGTGAACTTTAAAGTTTCTGTTTCAGGAGAAAAATACCCACCCTGTCATTGATGCGTTGCCAAATACGAAATAATGAGGCCTTGAATTTGTTGCTGGAGGTTCCATGGACCGGTTGATGTCACTGCGCGTGTTTCAAAAGGTCATCGACGAAGGGGGCTTTGCCGCCGCCGCCCGTGCACTGGACATGTCCCCCGCAGTGGTGACCCGGCTGGTGGCAGACTTGGAAGAGCACTTGGGCACCCGGCTCCTGCACCGCACCACACGGCGACTGTCGCTCAGCGAGGCTGGCGAGCGCTACCTCAGCCGGGTGCGCGCCATCCTGCAGGACATTGACGAAGCCGACGTCATGGTCAGCTCCCTGACCCACGAACTCGCGGGCGTGCTGCGCATACTGGCGCCGCCAGTGCTGGCCACCCACGTGCTGGCGCCGTTGCTGTCGGGCTTTTGCCAGCGCTACCCGAAAATCGGGCTCGACATTGAGGTGGAGTCCTTCAAGCAGCCGTCGATTGAGGACTACGACATCACACTCATGGCCACCGATGCGGCGTTCGATGGCGATGTGATTGCGCGCAACATCATTTCCACCGAGGTCATTCTGGTGGCATCGCCCGCGTACCTGCAACGCAGGGGAACGCCGCAGGTGCCAGCCGATCTGGCAAGACACGATTTTCTCCGCATGAAGACACCCGGCGCACCCACGCGCGTGCTGCACCTGTTCCAGACCGCGCGGCCCGAGCTGCAGGTGGACCTGGAACTGGAACCCCTGATCTGGGCCAACCACCCGGACACACTGCTGCGCGCCGCCATTGATGGCGCAGGCGTGACGGCTACCACGGTGGGTCTGGTGGCGTCCCAGCTGGCCAGTGGCACCCTGGTCCGGGTGCTGTCGCCCTGGATCACGGGGCAGCTCACGGTGTATGCGGCGCTGCCCAGCCGGCAATTTCTGCCCCAGCGTACACGGGTGTTTCTGGAGTACCTGAGCGAGCAGACGCGCCTGCTGGTGTCTTCCGCCCTGCAGACCTATGGGGGAGATCATTAGATTTCAATTGGAATAAACAAACAACAAATAATTCGTTGTTGTTCTAAGTCAGTTTCCCCAGAATGGCGGCTCCAGGTTCTTCCCAGACACTTTCACCGGATGCCCGCCATGAATTTCAAGCAAAAAGCCACTCTAGCCCTCGCCACCATTGCGCTGACAGCTAGCAATTTAGTAGCAGCCCAGACCACACTGCTGAACGTCTCCTACGACGTGGCACGCGAGTTTTACAAAGACATCAACACCGCGTTCATTGCCAGCCACAAGAAAACCACCGGCAAGGACATCAAGATTGACCAGTCCCACGCGGGCTCTAGCGCCCAGGCGCGCGCCGTGAACGATGGCCTGGACGCCGATGTGGTGACCATGAACACCACCACCGACGTGGACTTTCTGGCCGGCACCGGTGTGGTGGCCAAAGACTGGGCCAAGAAATTCCCCAACAACGCCGCCCCCACCAGCTCGACCATGCTGTTCCTGGTGCGCAACGGCAACCCCAAGGGCATCAAGGATTGGGACGACATCATCAAACCTGGCGTGCAAGTGATCGTGGTCAACCCCAAAACCGGTGGCAATGGCCGCATGGCCTATCTGGCTGCCTGGGGCCAGGTGCGCAAGAAGGGCGGCACCGACGCCCAAGCCGCCGAGTTTGTGAGCAAGCTCTACAAAAACGTGCCCGTGCTGGCCAAGGGTGGCCGCGATGCGACCAGCATCTTCTTGCAACGCAACATTGGCGACGTGCTGATCACGTTTGAATCGGAAGTGGTATCGGTGGACAAGGAGTTTGGTGCCGGCAAGGTCGACGCCATCCACCCCAGCAGTTCCATCGTGGCAGAGAACCCCGTGGCCGTGGTGGAACGCACCGTGGCCAAAAAAGGTACGGTTGAACAAGCCAAGGCCTACCTGAACTTTCTGTACAGCGACGAAGGCCAGGAGATTGCGGCCAAGCACGCCATTCGTCCGACCAACCAGGCGATCCTGAAGAAGTACGCCAGCACCTTCAAGCCGATTGCCCTGTTCCGCGCTGAAGACTACTTTGGTTCGTTCGCTGAAGCGCAAAAAGTGCACTTCAACGACGGTGGCCAGTTCGACAAGCTCTACACCGTCAAGTAAATGACGGTTGCAAAGCGCGCACCCAAGCGGGTGCTACCGGGCTTTCGCCTGACGCTCGGATTTACGCTGTTTTACCTGGCGCTGATCGTGCTGATCCCGCTCTCAGCATTGGTGTTCAAAACCTTCACGCTGAGCTGGGAGCAGTTCGTCAGCGCCGTGAGCAGCCCGCGCGTCATCGCGTCCTACCAGCTCACCTTTGGTGCCTCGTTTCTGGCGGCCTTGGTCAACGCGGTGTTTGGCCTGCTGGTGGCGTGGGTGCTGGTGCGCTACAGCTTTCCGGGCAAAAAAATCATTGATGCCTTGGTGGACCTGCCTTTTGCACTGCCCACTGCCGTGGCCGGCATCTCGCTCACCGCGCTATTGGCCAGCAATGGCTGGGTCGGCAGCGTGCTGGAGCCTTATGGCATCCAGCTCGCGTTCAACCGCAATGGCGTGGTGATCGCCCTCATCTTCATTGGCCTGCCCTTTGTGGTGCGCACCGTGCAACCGGTGCTGGAGGACGCCGAGAAGGAACTGGAAGAAGCCGCCACCTGTCTGGGCGCCACGCGCTGGCAGACCTTTCGCTACGTGATTTTCCCCACCATTGGCCCCGCCCTGCTCACCGGTTTTGCCATGGCATTTGCTCGCGGTGTCGGGGAGTACGGCTCCGTCATCTTCATTGCCGGCAACATGCCCATGCTGTCGGAGATCACGCCGCTCATCATCATCGGCAAGCTGGAGCAGTACGACTACGCCGGTGCCACCGCCGTGGCCACTGTGATGCTGCTGGCCTCCTTCTTCATGCTGCTGGTCATCAACGCCCTGCAGTCATGGCAGCGTAAACGTTCGGGAGGCTGACCATGAGTAACTCCCGACCGAACACCGCCGGGCCGTCCCAAGGTGTGAGCGCCCCCTCGGGGGGCAGCGCAGTACGCGCAGCGACAAGCGTGGGGGCACGGGATGTCCGCCGCGCCAAAGCCGGCACCACCGAACCCGCATGGGTCAAGTGGACGCTAATTGCCATCGCACTGGGCTTTATCTTTTTGTTCCTGGTGTTGCCGCTGGCGGCCGTGTTTACCGAAGCGCTGCGCAAGGGCGCCGATGCGTTTTTGGAAGCCTTCAAGGAACCCGACGCCTGGAGCGCCATCCGCCTCACCCTCATCACCGCCGCCATTGCTGTTCCGCTGAACCTGGTGTTTGGTGTGGCCGCCGCTTGGGCCATCGCCAAGTACGAGTTCCGTGGCAAGGCCTTCCTCACCACGCTGGTGGACCTGCCCTTCTCGGTGTCGCCCGTGGTGGCTGGTCTGATCTATGTGCTGATGTTTGGCGCGCACGGCTGGTTTGGCCCGTGGCTGCAGGCACATGACATCAAGATCGTGTTTGCCGTTCCCGGCATCGTGCTGGCCACCATCTTTGTGACCTTCCCCTTCATCGCACGCGAGTTGATCCCCCTGATGCAGGCGCAGGGCACCGACGAAGAACAAGCCGCCCAAGTGCTGGGCGCCAGTGGCTGGCAGACCTTCTGGCATGTGACGCTGCCCAACATCAAGTGGGGCCTCATCTACGGCGTCATCTTGTGTAACGCACGTGCCATGGGCGAATTTGGCGCGGTGTCGGTGGTGTCCGGGCACATTCGTGGCCAGACCAACACCATGCCCCTGCACGTGGAAATTTTGTACAACGAGTACCAGTCGGTGGCCGCGTTTGCCATTGCCTCGTTGCTGGCGCTGCTGGCCCTGGTCACCCTGGTCATCAAGTCCTTTGTGGAATGGCAGTTTGAGCGTGACCAGAAGGCCGCTGCAGCACTGCCGCCCGAGCGGCCCCTGGCCCCGGTCCTACCCTGAATCTTTTCGAGACACACCATGAGCATTGCCATTCGCAACGTCAGCAAAGAATTTGGCACCTTCAAGGCGCTGAACGATGTCAGTCTGGACATCGAGTCCGGAGAACTCGTCGCCTTGCTCGGCCCCTCAGGCTGCGGCAAGACCACCCTGCTGCGCATCATTGCCGGGCTGGAAACCGCCGACCAAGGCAACATCCTGTTCAGCGGTGAAGACACCACCGACGTGCATGTGCGCGAGCGCAACGTGGGTTTTGTGTTCCAGCACTATGCGCTGTTCCGCCACATGACGGTGTTTGACAACGTGGCCTTTGGCCTGCGCATGAAGCCGCGCGCCACGCGCCCGTCTGAAATCGTCATCAAGCAGAAAGTGCACGACCTGCTGGGCCTGGTGCAGCTGGACTGGCTGGCCGACCGCTACCCCGCGCAACTGTCGGGCGGCCAGCGTCAGCGCATTGCGCTGGCCCGTGCCTTGGCCGTGGAGCCCAAGGTGCTGCTGCTGGACGAACCCTTTGGCGCGCTGGACGCCAAGGTGCGCAAGGAACTGCGTCGCTGGCTGCGCCGCCTGCACGACGACCTGCATGTGACCAGCATCTTTGTGACCCACGACCAGGAAGAAGCGCTGGAAGTGGCAGACCGCGTGGTGCTGATGAACAGCGGCCAGGTGGAGCAGATTGGCTCGCCCCAAGAGGTGTGGGACCATCCCGCCAGCCCGTTCGTGTACGGTTTTCTGGGGGATGTGAACCTGTTCAATGGGCGCGCCCACGAGGGCGAGATGCGGATCGGTGAAGACCACCACGGCGTGCGCCTGTCCAGCCCCGAGCACAGCGGCGCGCAGGACGCCAAGGCGTTTGCCTATGTGCGCCCACACGACCTGGACGTGCGGCGCTATGAGGCCGGTGAAGATAACCATCTGAACGGCTACCAGCAGCAACGCGGCATTCCCGCCAAGCTGGTGCGCGCCATTGTGGTGGGGCCGATTGCGCGGCTGGAGCTGCTGCCCCTGGATGCTTCAGCGGCCGGGAGCGGTGACATCATTGAAGCCCAGATTGGCGCCCAGCAGTTTCGCGAACAAGCCTACAAAGATGGCGAAGTGCTGGTGCTCACACCACGCAAGGCCCGGGTGTTCGTCGCCTGAATCCGGCGCAGCTTCAGGCAGAAGTGGTTGCCGCCAGCAGCTCGGCACTGGTGGGCGGCTGGCAACCCGTACGCGTGCAGTTGATGGCAGCCGCCGCCATGGCCAGCTGCAAGGTACGCGCAACACGTTGGGGGACGTGGTCCGGCTCCAGTGTCCAGTCGGCCAGACAGTTGCCCCAGAAGGTGTCGCCGGCACCGACGGAATCGGCGAGTGTGATCCGGGGAGCATCCGCCTCGGCGGTGATGCCGTCTACGGCCAGCCATGCGCCTTGCGCGCCAAATGTCAAAGCGACGCGGGTTGCACCCTGGTCCTGAAAGAAGCGTGCAATCTCGCTGGCCTGTGTGCGTGTGGCCACTGGGAAGCCCAGCAGCTCCAGGTCTTCGTCGCTGGCCTTGATCCAGTCGGCCAGTGCCGCCACCGCATGGACTGCGGCGAGGTAGGCGTCCAGGTCTTCGGCGAGTTGGGGGCGCAGGTTCACGTCCACACTGATCTTCCAGCCCATGGCTTTTGCACCCTGCAGCAACTCCAGCACCTTGTGGTGCTCCGGTGGTATCAGCATGAGCGAGCCCGTATGCAGGACACCGGGCGGGACTTTGTGCAGCGCCTCCAGCACCTGGGAGACGGTGTAGTCGCGGTCGGCAATGCCCTCGCGGTAGAAACCGTAGCTGGGTTGTCCATCGGTGACCTGCACTACCGCCAGCGAGGTTGGCAGACGGCTGGGCGGCTGGGTGCATTGCACCGTGTCGTGGGTCAGTTGCGCGACCATCTGCGCCCCGAAACGGTCTGTGGAAAACGGATTCAGAAAATGCACCTGCGCGCCGCGCAGGGCCGCAGCACGCGCCAGGTTGAAAGGGCTCCCGCCCATGTAGGGGCGCAGCGACCCGTCTGGCTGCGCAACGCAGTCCATCAGGGCTTCGCCCAAAACGTAGATAGCAACGCTCATCGTTTCAGCAGGTGCTGGCGGCGCAGGACATCAATCCACACGGCCACGATGACCACGGCACCAATGGCCATCATCTGCTTGAACTGCGAAATCTCCATCAGGTTCATGCCGTTGCGGATCATGGTGATCAGCACCGCACCCAGCAGGCTGCCCCAGATGCTGCCGCGACCGCCAAACAGTGAGGTACCGCCCAGAATGACGGCGGCAATGGCGTCGAGTTCAAACATTTGCGCCATCTTGCCGCTGCTGGAGTCCATCCGCGCCATCAGCACGACGGCTCCTATGGCGCAGCTCAGACCCGACACCACATAGACGCCCAGCTTGTACCAGCGGATGTTGATACCCACCTGGCGGGCACCCATTTCATTCGAGCCCATGGCGTACACGTAGCGACCCAGCTTGGTGCTGGACAGGACAAAAGCCATCACGACAAAGAAGATGCCGGTAATCCAGATGGGCATGGGCACACCGAGCAACTGCCCGTACCCAATGAACGGCAAGGGGTCGGGCATGCCCGAGTTGTCAAATCCTCCAGTGGATTCGAAGGCCAGGCCGCGCCACAGCGTCAGGCCACCCAAAGTAACAATGAACGACGGAATGCCGACAAATGCGACCAGATAACCGTTAAATACGCCCACAGCGGCGCCAATGGCGAGGGCTGCCGCGATGGCAACATACGGGTCCACCCCCAGTTTGATCATCATGTGGCCAGCCACTGCCCCGGCCAGAGCAGTCAACGCCCCGACGGCCAGGTCGACGCCACCGGTCAGGATGACAAAGGTTTGTCCACCCGCGAGCAGGGCAATCACAGACGCCTGGACCAGGATATTGGACAGGTTGCCGGTGGTCAGAAAGTAGGGGGATGCGAAGGTCAGCAACAGCCCCAGGACCATAACGGCCACCAGTGCGCCGTACCACTCTTGCCGGGTAATGGACTTCATGAATTCTTTTCCTCAATCAGGGGAGCGGCGACCACGCGGCCACCGCTCCCTGTTTTCTGGCATTGGCCAGGGATTACTTCACCTTCATGAACTGGGCAACACCCGAGTCCTTGGCAAACTGGTCCACATTGGAGGGCAGCACCAGGAAGGAGCCGGTGTCGATGCGGGCATCCACTTTCTTGCCTTCAGCAGCGGCGATAGCGGTTTCTACGCCCACTTGGCCAATTTTTGCCAGCATTTGCGCGGCGTTAGCGCTTTGCCAGCCTTGCTTCATCATGTCCAGACCGCCGGGAGAGCCGTCAAAGCCGGCAATCTTCACATCACCCGCCTTTTTGCCAGCGGCCATCAGGGCAGCCTTGGCACCCAGTGCACCACCGTCCCATGCGCAGGCAATCACCTTGGCTGTGGGATTGGCACGCAGTGCGGTTTCCACACCGTTTTGCGCCATGGTCTGGTCCCAGGTTGTGGGAACCTCCACCACTTTGACATTCTTGCGCTTGGCATTCAGGCCGTCGAGGAAGCCCTTTTTGCGCTCCTGGCCCGTGGATTGGCCCAGATCACCAGTGATGTAGATCACCGTGTCGCCGTCTTTGACCTGTTCTGCGGCCCAGTTGCCCTGCACCATGGCGGCCTTGATGTTGTCGGTCGCCACATAAGAAGTGATCGCTGCGCCGGTGATGCCGGTATCTACGGCCACCACCTTGATGCCCGCGGCCAGCGCCTTGTTGATGGCCGGTGCAATGCCCTTGCTATCGACCGGGGCGATGGCGATAGCGTTGACCTTGCGGGTAATCATGTCTTCCACGATAGCCAGTTGCTTGGACAGCTCGCCCTTTTCGGCGGCCAGCTCGATGAATTTGACGCCGGGCTTCTGGCCTGCCTTCTTGGCGCCGCCGTTGATCAGGGTCCAGCCTTCGTTGGTATTTCCGTTGGTGATGTAGGCAATGGTGGTGTCGGCCAAGGCGGCGGTCATCATGCCTGCGGCGGCCATTGCAATGGCCAGGCGGCCGATCATGCGCTTCATGCTCATAGGAATATCTCCAATATATAAGTTGAGGTTAGCAGCGCTGGAAGTGCCCCATTGCTTGCTGGGAATGGATTACAGCAGACTTTCCGACTAAATAAACCTAGTAGTTTTACTAATATGATTGCACCCGGACCTGTGCCATCCTTGCTGCTACTTTTGCGAAAGAGACTGCCATGACAACCATTGAGCCCGTGCTGCGCATCAGCGGCCTGACCAAGCACTACGGCGGCGTCAAAGCCCTGACGGACGCCCATTTCCAGCTCCTACCCGGTGAGCACGCAGCCATCGTGGGGGACAACGGTGCCGGTAAAAGCACGTTTGTCCGCCTGATTACCGGAGCCGAGCAACCCAACGACGGCGACATCAGCCTGGACGGCCAGAAGGTCAACTTTGAGTCACCACTGGATGCGCGCGAGCAAGGCATCGAAACCGTGTACCAGACGCTGGCGCTCGCCGAAGACCTGGATGTGCCTGCCAACATCTTTCTGGGCCGGGAGCTCACCCGCCTGAACCTGGGCCCTTTGTCCATCCTCAACCACAAGGCGATGCGTGAGCAATCTGCCACCATGCTCTCCACCACTGGCGTGAAGATCCAGGACATGTCCGAGAGCCTGCGCGGCATGTCTGGCGGTCAGCGCCAGTGCGTGGCCATTGCACGTGCCGCTGGCTTTGCCAAAAAACTCATCATCCTGGACGAGCCCACCGCCGCATTGGGCGTAGCCGAGACCGCCCGCGTGGAGCAGATCATCAAGGGACTCAAGCAGCAGGGCATCCCGCTGATCATCATCAGCCACAACCTGCGCCAGGTGTTTGATCTGGTGGACCGCATCTGGGTATTCCGCCAGGGTCGCATCATCTGCAGCCGCCTGACCCGGCAAACCAGCCCCGAAGAAATCGTGGGCCTGATCACCGGCGCCATTGATCCGGCCAGACTGCAGGCCGAGGAGGCAGCAGCATGCTGAAAGGAATCGACCCAATCCTGACGCCCGAGTTGCTGATGCGCCTGTGCGCCATGGGCCATGGCGAATGGGTGGCCGTGGTGGACGCCAACTTCACTGCCGATTTCCTGAGCCAGGGCAAGCCCGTGGTGCGACTACCCGGCCTGAGTCTGGAGCGCGTGTCGCGGGCCGTCCTTTCCGTGTTTCCGCTGGCGGACGACGTGCAACAACCTGCAGCCTACATGCACGCATGCAACCACCCGATGGACCACCGCACATCCGCCCAGCAGGCCATCGTGGATCTGGTGTCGGAGCACGGCCTGGCGCAAGCACGCGTGGAGCCGGTGGAGCGCTTTGCGTTTTATGACAAGATCAAGGGTGCAAGCCTGATTGTGCAGAGCGGCGAGGCCACGGCGTATGGCAATGCCATGTTCTGCAAAGGCGTCATCCTGAACTAACCCTACCGCCATCCCCTTGAACCCCCAACCTGCTTTTATCCGGGACCCGCGCCAGATGCGGGGGTCCAACCACACCGGGATGCGCCAGTTCAACGAGCGCATCGTGTTGCAGGCCATCCGCCACAACGGCGCCATCGCCAAGGCCGATATCGCCCGCCTGACACAGCTCTCCACCCAGACGGTGGCCATCATCGTCGCGCGCCTGATCGATGACGGCCTGCTGATCAAGCAGGACCGGGTGCGCGGAAAAATCGGACAACCGTCCGTACCCCTGTCGATCAATCCCGATGGGGCCTACAGCCTGGGCCTGCAGGTGGGGCGTCGCAGCCTGGAAGTGCTGGTGTCGGACTTTCTGGGGCAGCCCCGCCACCGCCTGCAATTCCATTACCCCTACCCCGACCCGGACGTGGTTCTGCCCAACATCCAGAAGGGTCTGGCAGACATGCAGGCGCTGATGGGCGACAACTGGACACGCACCGTGGGCATCGGACTGACTGCGCCGCTGTCGATGCACCGCTGGTCCAACCTGATGGGCGGCGCGGCTGGAAAAGCGCTGGAACGCTGGGAGAACATTGACCTGCTGGCCAAGGTGCAGGAATTCACGGACCTGCCCGTCGAGTTTGCCAAAGACACCACGGCCGCCTGCATTGCCGAGATGCTGCAAGGGCATGGGCGCCTGGTGGACAACTTCCTCTACGTGTTTGTCGGCACCTTTGTGGGCGGCGGGCTGGTCATGTCCGGACACATCATGGCCGGGCAGCGGTCCAATGCGGGCGCCATCGGGTCACTTCCCATGGGCATGGGCAGTGCATCGGACAAGCCCCCCCAATTGCTGCAACTGGCCTCTGGCTGGCAACTCGAACAGACACTGGAACAGGCAGGATTCGACGCCCAGCTGGTGCACCAGGACGCCATCATGGACCCAGCCTATGCCGCCTTTGTCACGCCCTGGCTGGCCCAGGCAGGTCAGGCGCTGGCCATGACCGCCGTCAGTGCAACTGCACTGCTGGATCTGGACGCAGTGATCATCGACGGCTCCCTGGGCCGCACGCTCATTGATGCGCTGATCCGCGCAACACGTGAACGCATGCAGCACTACAACCTGGACGGTTTGCAACCACCCACCGTCATGGCGGGAACGGTGGGTGCCCATGCACGGGCACTGGGTGGCTCGCTGCTGCCCCTGCACACCCAATTTTTCCCCATCAAGGACATCTTTCTCAAGGAAGATCTGGCATGAAGCTGTATCTCGATTCTGCGCAGGTCAGCACCTGGGCACTGCCACCGGGCTGCCCGCCCGTGTGTGGTGTCACCACCAATCCCACATTGGTCCACCAGGCGGGGTTGCGCGTCTCCCTGGATTCCTACGAAGCCCTGATTCGTGCCGCGGCCGACCACGGCATGGCTGAGGTGATGCTGCAATTGCCCAGCCCCGATGCCACACAGGCACGCGCCTGGCAGGAGCGCCTGCACCAGCTGTCGACCAACGCAGGGATTGCACTCACCATCAAACTGCCCTGCCACCCCGATTGGCTGCCCTGCATTGCCGAGATGCAACGGGCACAGCAGGCCTTCCTGCTCACCGGATTGTCCAACGCGGTACAGCTGCTGTGGGCGCAGTCCCTGGGAGCTACCTGGGTTGCGCCGTATGTGGGGCGCCTTGCAACAGATGGACGGGACGTATGGCCCCTGATGGAAGCCTGCGTGGCGGGGCAGGACCACGGCCCGGGCCTGCTGGCGGCGAGCATCAAAAGTGCCGACGTACTTGCGCGATTGATGGCCTGTGGCGCCGCCGCAGCGACGTTGCCGCCTGCCAGCCTGGTGGCCTGGTCGGGCGACGCACTGACGCTCGCTGCAATTGCCCAATTCGAACGCGACACTGCAGCCAGCCTGCACCAGGCGCGCTAACCCGTGATCACAAGTACCGCAGGACCTGTTCCGGTGTGATGTCCACCAGGCACCGCGTGTGGCCCAGCGGGCAGGTGCGCGCAAAGCACGGAGCGCAATCCAGCGCAGGCTGGTAGCTGGCGTCACTCTTGAGCCAAATCACATGGGCCCGGTCACTCAAAGGCGGGGTGTGCAGTGGGCTGGACGAACCAAACAGCGCCACTTGCGGTACGCCAAAAGCCGCGGCCACATGCATCAGCCCGGAATCGTTGCTCACCATGGCACGCGCTGCGGCAATCACGGCGAGCGCCTGGTCCAGTGAGGTCTTGCCGGAGAAATCCAGACACTGCCCCGGACGCGTGGCATTCGCTGCGGTGGCGATCTCGCGGCACAGTCCGGACTCCTTGGACGACCCCAGCAACACCACCGGCAAAGGCAGCTGCTGCGCCAGTGCGGCAAAGTGGGCCGCCGGCCAGCGCTTGGCCGGACCGTACTCGGCCCCCGGCGCGAACACGTAATAAGCACCGCGCTGCAGCGACAGAGCCGTCAACGCAGCGTCTGCCGCTGCTGGTTCCATGTGCAGGGAGGGACGGTCCGTCTCCAGCCCGGCCTCGCCACTCAACGCCGAATAAAACGCCACCATGGGCGGCCGGGCACCTTTGGTGGGATTGGGCAACGCTTGTGTGAGGAGCAGCGTGCGCGACTCACCCCGGTACCCCACCCGGCGGGCAATATGGGCCCACCAGGGCAACAGTGCACTCTTGAGGGAATTGGGACAAATGTAGGCAGTATCAAAGCGGCCGCGCAACTGCTGCGCCAGGGCACGTCGCGCGCTCCACTGCAGCCCGCCGTGGGCAAAGGGAAACTCGATGACCTTGGACACCTGCGGCATGGCCCGGTACACCGGTGCCACCCAGGGCAATGCATCCACCATCAGCTGTCCACC
>Ga0209476_10000175_pt1 | contig 43616 bp, 42 predicted proteins | sample KloWWTrecipitate_FD_187179 | JGI IMG/M metagenome (GOLD analysis project Ga0209476, IMG submission 187179) | Active sludge microbial communities from Klosterneuburg, Austria, studying microevolution and ecology of nitrifiers - Klosterneuburg... | ecosystem: Engineered > WWTP > Aerobic digester... | reverse complement strand
GCTTCGATCTCGACCCTGGCGCGCCCGTGGTCTGGGGTCTCGACCTGCTGCACATCAACGCCGTCGATGTCTTCCCCGACGGCGACCTGTTGGTCACTGCTCGGCACCTCGACGCTGTACTGCGCATCGACAAGGCGACGGGAACCGTCGAATGGAAGCTCGGTGGCACCGCACCGATGGAGGGCGTCGGGCTGACCATCGCTGATGACCCTCTGCAGGGGCCGGTCGCGCCGCACGACGGACGAGTGTTGCCCAATGGCAACATCACGATGCATGACAACCGGACGGGTGCAACACCGTCATGGTCGCGGGCGGTCGAGTACAACGTCCAGGCGAACACCGGGACTCTGGTGTGGAGCTACTCCACACCATTCTCGACGGGCACGCTGGGAAGTGTTCGGCGCCTGGTGGACGGCTCGACTGTCATCGGATGGGGCAACGCATCGTCGCCGTGGTTCGAACAGGTTCTTGCGGATGGCACGCTCGGTCTCACCGTCGACGTTCCCGGCGGCACCGGAATCTATCGGGCAGAAGCATCGCCCGTGGCGGACTTCGATCGAGCCACCCTGCGCAACAATGCCGGCGGTGCGGCGCCACCGGCACCCTGACCACACCACCGGACCGGACCGGGGCTACGGCTTTGATGGCGCTCGGTCGTACGTGGTCTCGTCGGGAAGCAGCGCCTCATAGCGCCGGCCGGTGTGATGCAGCCACCAACGTTGCCCCTTCTTCAGCTTCAACACCATCGGCAGAAACTTGCGGTCCTCGTCGAGCATCCGCTGTGCCGTCGCCCGCTGGAGATTGGTCCCCAGACGTCCGTTGATGGTGGCGACAGCGGGATCGACCCAGCCATCGAGGCCCTCTTTGAGCATGTTTGCCACCATGTCGGCCAAGGCGCCCTCGGGCGTCGTGTAACGCTGGATCAACTTGGTCAGTTCACGCCGCAGATACGGGCGCAGCGCGAGCGGGTACTCCTGCAGGAATGCGTGTGCGTCGTAGGTGATGTCCTTGCGACTGGCGGTCAGGGTGAACGGTGAGGTGAAGTCGAGTTGGGTGGCAGTGCTGCCGTCCCACAGCCAGTTCGCGAGCTGAACGTCGAAGCCGAGAGTGGGGCCGCACACCCGCGCCGCGGCGTCGACGATGGCGTCCAGCAGCGGATGCGAATCAGCGGGAGATGCGTCGCGGAGCACGTTGCTGGCGAGCAAGGCGATGTCGGCGATCGGCTGGCGGTGATACACGACTGCCCGACCATCAGAGCGGACCAGCGTCAGCAACTCGGTCGGCCATATCGCCACGTCGGCGGCACGGAGCGTGTCGAAGAAGCCGTGACAGACGTCGACGTATCGCTTCGCCTCTGCTGCGTTGCGAAACGGTGGTACTCGCTTGAGAGCGACCGTCGGCTCCGACTGGGGCCACGCCAACACGATGCTGATTTCGCCGTGCCCCAGCAGTCGCAGGCTGTTGATGCCGCCGCCACGAATCGCCGCTGCGACCTCTGCCTCGACCGCCTCGAGATCAATAGTGGAGTCGGAGGATTCGTTCACACGCCGACAGTAGCGGTGCGTCGATCAGTAGTGGCGAAGCTCGATGATCCGGCCGTCGGGGTCGCGAACGTAGAGCGAGGTTCCGTTGCCGCGAGCGCCGTAGCGGGTTGCCGGGGCGCCGATCACCTCGAATACACCCGATGCAGCCAGCGCCTCGAGATCGACCTCGTCGATGACGAGGCAGAAGTGGTCGACAGACCCGTTGAAATCGGCCTCGTCGCCGCGACCGACGAGGTCGATGATGGTTCCCGCATCGACCCTCACCGAAGGGAATGAGATCTCGCCGGCGCGCCAGTCCTTGACGCGCATGGGTTGCAGGCCCAAGACATCGACGTACCAGCTGAGCGTCGTCTCGACATCGGCACATCGCAACACAAGATGGTCGAATGCGGTCACGGTGACAGGTGCATCCATGGCCAACAGCGTACGTCGTGAGTCCTTGCACATGTCGACAGCACGCTGTGGTGATACCGTTCGGTCGAAGCGCAAAGACCCTCGCGACACCGCATCGGTTGGCGCATCGTGCACCTCGAGGAGGCTTGGCCGTGATCGAGTACGACTCTGTCGACAGCGTGGTCGGTGCCAACTGGTATGACCTCGACCCCGCATTGCAGCAGCGGGTGGCGGCCGATGCCCCGCCGGAGGATCTCGACTGGGCGGTCGACAAACTGCGCGAGTTCGGTGGTCTGTGCGGCGGGCCGATCGCCCACAATGCCGACATCATCGACCGCCATCCTCCACGGCTCGTGCGGTATGACCGCTGGGCGGACGAGGTCGACGAGATCGAGCATCATCCGGCCACGCTCGACTCCAAACGCAAACTCTGGCAGACGGGCTACGTCTCATTGTTCGCAACCGACGAAACCCGGCGCGGCCGGCCCGCGCCGGCGGTGGTGCTGGCGAGCGTCAACTACCTGTTGTCGCAGGCCGATACCGGCATGGTGTGCTCGCTCGGGATGACGAGCGGCGTGGCGGGCCTCGTCGCCGCCTACGCGCCGCCCGACCTGCGTGATGGCCTACTGGCCAAGCTGCGGACCGACAACTTCGACGACGGTGCTGACGGGTCGATGTTCCTCACCGAGCGGGCGGGTGGTTCCGACCTCGGGCGAACGATCAGGTGTGTCGCTCGTGACCTCGGGGACGGCCGCGTGCTCATCGACGGCGAGAAATGGTTCTGTTCGAACATCGACGGTGAAGCAATTGTGTTGCTGGCCCGGCCAGACGGCGCATCCGACGGTGCAAGCTCGATTGGGCTCTACCTCGTGCCCAAGTTCCTCGACGACGGCACCCGCAACAGCTATACCATGCGACGCCTCAAGGACAAGCTCGGTACCAGAAGCGTGCCCACCGGCGAGGTCGTGTTCAACTCGGCGCTGGGGTATGCGCTGCGGCCACAGCACTCCGACGGCACCATCGAAACCTCCGACGACGGCGGCCTCAATCGCATGATGGAGATGGTCAACGGGTCGAGATTCGGTGTCGCGATGATGGGGCTCGGAATCGCTCGACGTTGCGTGCACGAGTCACTCGTGTGGGCTCACCATCGCGAGGTGAAGGGTCGTCGTCTCGTCGATCTTCCTCTCGCACGCGAACAACTTGTCGATCAGTTCGTCGAACTGGAAGCTGCGTTCGCCCTCGGATTCGAGTGTGCTGCGGCCGGACGATACGACGACGGCGCCCGGCTGCGGCGAATCCTCGTCCCAGTCGCCAAGGTGCGGCTGTGTCGTCTTGGGGTGGAGGCTGCGAGCTTTGCCGTCGAGCTTGTCGGCGGCAACGGATACGACGAGGGGTGGGGCCTCACCCGTCTGCTGCGCGATGCCCAGTGTCATCCGATCTGGGAGGGTAGTGAGAACATCTGCATGCTCGATGTACATCGAGCGATCCGTCGCGATGCTGCCCATGAAGCGGTGTTCGATCGGGTCGACACCGCCCTCGCACGCGCCCGCTGCGGGCCGGAGTGGCTCGCCGAGGCCCACGGCATCGTCAGCAACGCCCGTGTCGCGCTCGCCGCTCGTATCGCATCCCTCGACAACGTCGATGCCGATTGGGTCAGCGCCAATGCGGCCAGGTTGACGACGTTGCTCGTCCGGACGATGTCTGCGGCGCTGCTGCTCGAACAGGGCGCCACCGATCTCCGCAAGGCATTGGTCGCACTTCGGTACGTCCGTCGCAACCTCACCCCCGAGCGTCAATGGGAGGATCGTCTAGCGTTCGTTGCCGGGCGAGAGATCATGGCCTTCGGTGACGTGGACGAGACACTCGCCGTTCGCGCTGCGATGTAGGGCACACATCCGGACGGGGCGTGGATGCTCACAACGAGATTGCCCCGCCACCGTGTTCGCGCGTCGCAGGTCGTCAGCCGTCGCACATGTCCAACGCGAGGAGCGCCAGTGCTCGTGCAGTGGTCAGCACCTGGTCGAGCGGAACGTGTTCGTCGGGGCCATGCGCTCGGGCGGCCTCGCCCGGGCCGTACTGCAGCGTGGGCACTCCACCGATTCCGGTCATCAACCGCAGGTCGCTGCCGTAGGGTGCCGTCCACGATTCCTGGGTGGCGCCACCAACTGCAGTGTGAGCCGCACGCACACGGTCGAGCAGATCGCTGTCCTCGGGCATACGACCGCTGGCGAACTGGCCGCCCCACCACTCGATCGTCGCCGGGTGATCGCGCAACCAGGGGTCGCTGCTACATGCCTCAGCCACGGCGAGCTCGAGCTCGGCTCGTGCGACGTCCATCGGCTCGTCGAGTGCGACGCCGAGTCGACCCTCTGCCACCAAGAGGTCGGGCACCGAGGATGCCCAATCGCCCGCGTGGATCGTGCCGATCGAGAGCGGATATGCGATCTGCCAACGGCTGGCTGACTGCACCGGGTTCAGGTTGCGACGCGTCTCGAGCTGCTGCAACGCGTGCAGCAGCGGCACGAACTTCTCGATTGCGCTGATCCCCTCGGTGCGCCTGGACGCGTGCGTGGCGAGGCCGGGCACCGACAACCTGAACGTGAGCGCGCCCGCGTTGGCGGGCACGAGGTCCAATCCGGTCGGCTCGGGGATGACACACGCGTCGGCGCGCCATCCGCGGGCCAGGGTGCTGTACGTGCCCAGACCGCCGTCCTCCTCCCCGAGCACGGCGGTGATGAGTAGGTCGCCGGTGAGCCGGATGCCGGCATGGCGGATTGCTTCGATTGCCCACAGCGCCGCAACGAAGCCGGCCTTCATGTCGCAGCTACCGCGACCGTAGAGCCGTCCGCCGGCGATGCGGCCGTCGAACGGATCGCCGGACCACTGCTGCGGGTCGCCGACAGGCACGACGTCGAGGTGGCCGTTGAACAACAGGCTGCGAGCCGACCCGGGGGCGTGGCCGGGAAGGCGACCCACCACGCCCCACGCCTCGTTGCGTTCGACCTCCATGCCGGGGAAGTCGGGTTGGGCGGTGATCTCGTCCAGAGGAATCTGCCAGTGGTCGACCTCGAGGCCCCGCTCGGCGAAGAGCCGCGCTGCATGAGCAATCGCCTCGTTCTCGTCCGACGTGCCGCTGACGCTGGGGATGCGCACGAGTTCGGTGAGTAGGCCGGTCATCTCTTGCTGGCGTTCGTCGACAGCGTTGAGAACCCGCGCAGCAACATGTTCGTTGGTCATGACGCTCTTCCTAGCAGGCTCTGTCGTGCAGGCCGACTCGGTTCGTGGCGAAGACGGCGCTGGGGCCGATAGCTTTGCAGGACCCAACCTGAAGGAATAGTTCCATGGCAACCGGCCCCAAGCTCACCCCGCTCCAGGAAGTTGAAGCCCGTCGCGCCGCCGCAGCGGCCGACAAGCCCAAGCGAGCGATCTCCGAAGAGGAGAAGGCGACGCGCAAGGACCGAGTGGTCAAGGCCAAGGATGCTCTCGCTCGGTCTGTTGGCGCCAAGGGTGACTGGGTCGTTTCAGGTCGTGCTGCCCTGAAGGTGTACCTGCAGCGGCTCAACGAGCCCAAGCAGCCCGACGATGCGCAGTTCGAGGCACTCCTGGCCGCGCCGTTCACGCCGCCGCCGAAGAAGAAGACCAACGACCGTCGTTTCTGATCGTCGTTTCTGGTCGTCGTTTCTGACGGCTTCGTTGTCCGGGCCAAACCCGGATCAGTCGTTGTCCAGCTTGTCCAGCACGTGGTGAGCGGCATCGGCGATCTTGCCCTTGAGGCCGCCCTCTTTGGCAATCTCCTCCAAGCGAGCATCGACGAGTCCCAGCTCTTGCCGCGCGCCCTCGAGCGGGGAGATCTTGCCGTCGTCATTGAGATCGAAGCTGACCAGGTCGAGCTCCTCGTCGGTCTCAGGGGTGCCGGTTGCGTCGGGGGTCTCGTCGTTTGACATACCCCCAGTATGCCGCCTGACAGCTCGCGGAAGGGCAGTGCTCAGCGCCCGGCGGAGTGTCGTTCCAGTCGTTGCGCCTACACCGCGAGGGATTCGGCGGGCAGATCGAACCAGCGGAGTTCTTCGAACCCGGCGGACAACGCCCCTTCGTGGGCGCCGACCTGTTCCCACTCCGGCGCTGCGGCCATCAGCTCGCGGGCTGCAGTCAAGTAACCGGCCAATGCCTCCTCGGACGCCCGTACCCGATCAATTGGCGGGCGGCGCAGTTCGCCGTTGGCCGCGTCGTACGACAACTGCGACAGTCGTAGCGGTGGCTCCACCGGGCCGTTGTGGTGGCGCCACAAACCATTTGCGGGGTCGAAGCGGTAGGCAGGCAGCAGCTTCCAGCCGTGAGTGGCGACAAGGTCGACCGCATCGACGAGGTACTGGAAGACCGTGTCGGAGATGAAGTAGTTGAAACTGACGCGGGTCCAACCCGGCTTGATGCCTTCGCACCCATGAGTGATCTCGTGTTCGAACTGGTGCGAGCGAGCGAGGTCGATTCCCAACAACCGGTGGCCGTACGGACCGGCGCACGAGCAACCGCCTCGCGACTGGATGCCGAACAGATCGCTGAGCAATGCGACCACGAAATTGTGGTGCAGGTACCGCTCGCCCGGTCGCTTCACCACGAACGACAGGATTGACAGCCGTTCGGAGGTGGTGTTGCCCAACACCTGCATCGCCGGGTTGGCCGACCATGTCTCGACGGCGCGTCGCCAGTACGACTCCTCGTGCTGCTTGATGGTGTCGACGCCGACGGCTTCCTTGAGCTGGAAGACCATGCCGGCCCGAATGGATTCGATGATGGCAGGTGTGCCACCTTCCTCACGATGCTCGGGGTTGTCGAGGAACCGGTGCTCGGTCGGGTTGACATAGGCGACCGTGCCACCGCCGACCACGTCTGGCACGCGGTTGGTGAGCAGCGCACGATGAATCACCAACACACCTGGAGTGCCGGGGCCGCCGACGAACTTGTGTGGGCTGAGTACCACTGCGTCCTTGTACGCCAACGGGTGCTCGGGGCACTGCGGATACATCTCGATGTCGACGTACGGGGCGGCGGCGGCGAAGTCCCACATCGAGAGCGCGTCGTGACGATGCAGCAGGTCGGCGATGGCGCACGAATTGGACACGATGCCGGTGACATTGGACGCGGCGGAGAACGAGCCGATCTTCACCGGCCGTTCGGCGTGAGCGATGAGTTGCCGCTCGAGCTCGGCAAGGTCGATGTGGCCGTCAGCGTCCTCTGGAATGGTGATCACGTCGGCGATGGACTCGCGCCATGGCAGTTCGTTGGAGTGATGCTCGAACGGCCCGACGAATACGACTGGTCGATCGGCGGCGGGGATGTGCTGCAGTAGGTGGTACTTGTCGTCGAGGTTCGCCGGAAGCCGAATGTTGAGAATGCCGACGAGCTTGTCGATGGCGCCCGTAGCGCCGGAACCACAGAAAATGACGCACGTGTCGTCGCCGCCGCCGACGGCCTCATGGATGATCGTGCGGGCGTCTTCGCGCAGTCGTGTCGTCTGTAGCCCGGTTCCCGACGACTCGGTGTGTGTGTTGGCGTAGCGAGGGAGCACCTCCTCGCGGATGAAGTCCTCGATGAAAGTGAGCGCGCGACCCGACGCGGTGTAGTCGGCGTAGGTGATGCGGTGCGGGCCGTACGGGCCGTCCATCACCTGGTCGTCACCGATCACGGATTCTCGGATCTTGCGCAGCAGCGGACTGTCGTCGGGAGGCATCACGGCGTCCAAGCTAGCTGGCCACCCGTGGGCGCATGGCGTAAGGTATTGCCAGTGTGAGTGACAGATCATTGTAGTCGCAGACGACCGAATGACGAGAGGGTAGTCGTGGGGATCAATCCGCAGTTCCAGGGCCGTATCGGGCGCACCGTCGCCGAATCCGAGCCATCGTTCGAGCAGGCTCCGCATTCCGCTGATGGCGCGCCGAACGTTGTCATCGTGCTGCTCGACGACACCGGGTTCGCCCAGTTCGGGTGCTTCGGCTCGGACATCGACACGCCCAACATCGATGCGTTGGCGGCTGGCGGGCTGCAGTTCACCAATTTCCACGTCACGCCGCTGTGTTCTCCCACACGAGCCGCGCTGCTCACCGGCCGCTCGAATCACGCAGTCGGTATGCGCTCGATCTCGAACTTCGTCACCGGCTTCCCCAACCAGTTGGGGCACATCTCCAATCACGCGGCGACGGCGGCGGAGGTGCTGGGCGACGTCGGCTACGCCACGTTCGCACTCGGCAAGTGGCACCTCGCCCCGATGGAGCAGTGTTCGGCGGCGGGCCCGTTCGACCAGTGGCCCCTGGGTCGCGGTTTCAACCGCTTCTACGGCTTCCTCGACGGTGAGACCGACCAGTTCTACCCTGAGCTGGTCGCCGACAATCACCCCATTCACACGCCCGGTACGCCCGAGGACGGGTATCACGTCTCGCAGGACCTGGTCGATCAGGCATTGAAGATGATCGCCGACTCGAAGGGTGTGCGGCCCGACCGTCCGTTCTTCACGTATCTCGCGTTCGGCGCCACCCATGCACCGCACCAGGCGCCACCCGAGTACTTGGAGAAGTACCGGGGTCGATACGACGAGGGTTGGGACGTCGTGCGTCAGCGCTGGTTCGAGCGTCAGCTCGAGTTGGGGGTCATCCCTGCCGGCACTGAGTTGTCACCACGTAACCCGGGCGTGAAGCCGTGGGACGAGCTGTCGGACAACGAGCGCCGGCTGGCGGCTCGGTTGCAGGAGGCATTCGCTGCGTTCCTCGACCACACCGACGTCCAGATCGGCCGGCTGGTCGACGGCCTGCGTCGGCTGGGCCAGCTGGACAACACCATCTTGGTGGTCCATGCGGACAATGGTGCCTCGCAGGAGGGTGGTCCGTTCGGGGTCATGCACGAGATGAAGTTCTTCAACGGCATCATCGAGATGCCCGACGAAGCGGTGCAGCGCATCGACACCATCGGCGGACCGAACAGCCACACCAACTATCCGTGGGGGTGGGCGCAGTGCGGCAACACGCCGTACCGGTGGTACAAGCAGAACACCCACGAGGGCGGCGTACACGTCCCCATGGTGTTCCACTGGCCTGATGGGGTGCCCGTCGAGCAACGCGGCACGCTGCGCGACCAGTTCGTGTTCGTGTCGGACGTCGTGCCCACGGTGTATGAGCTCGCGGGCGTCGAGGTTCCGTCGGTGCGCCACGGCTTGGATCAAATGCCGGTCACGGGTCATTCCTTCGCGTCGGTGCTCGCCAACCCGTCGGCGCCCGCTACGAACGAGGTGCAGTACTTCGAGAACATGGGCAGCATGGCGTTGATCGCGGGCGAGTGGAAGGCAGTGCTCAAGCACATGCCCGGTACCGACTACGCGACCGAGGCGTGGGAGCTGTACCACCTGGTCGTCGACCGTTCGGAGTGCAATGATCTGGCGCAGTCGAACCCGGAGAAGTTGGCCGAAATGGTGGCGCTGTGGGATGCCGAAGCCGAGCGCCACGGTGTGTTCCCGTTGGACGATCGTGGCTTCGGTCTGTTCGGTGTCCGCTTTCGTGAGCATTCGCCGCACCCGGAAAACCGACGCTATGTCTACCGGCCTCCGATGTCACCGCTGCCGGCCCAGGCCTCGGCCGCCATCGGTGGTCGCCACGTTGATCTCACTGCGTCGGTCAGGTTGGCCGAGGGAGACGAGGGTGTGCTGTTCGCCACGGGCACGCAGAACTCGGGGATCTCGATGTTCGTGCAGGGCGGACGACTGGTACTCGACTACAACGCGTTCAGCGACCACACGATCATCGAGTCAGATGTGCAGCTGCCGGTCGGTGACGTCGAACTGGCGGTACGCCTGCGGCGTGGTGAAGGAATGCTGGGCAGCGCGCAGATCGTGATCGACGGTCGCGTCGCAGGCACGGCCGACCTGGGTCTGTTCATGCGGACGATCTCGTCCATCGGCCCCAGCATCGGGGGTGACCACGGCTCGGCGGTCTCCGACCGATACAGCGCGCCGTACGAGTTCACCGGCACACTCCACGAGATCGTGGTGCAATCCAGCCCGGAGAAGTACGCCGATGTGGCAGCCGCCGAAGCCCGCGCCGAAGCAGCCCGCCAATAGCAACCCGGGGTGTCGGTGACCCTCGGGGGCTTGAAACCCTCCAGTACAATTCGGTCATGACGCTCGATGGGATGCTGGACGACTCGTTCGCACGGGATCTGGACGGGATGTATCAGTTCACGTCGGCGGCGCAGGCAGGAGCACCGCAACTGGTGATGCTGAACACCGCGCTCGCCGCCGAGCTGGGTCTCGATGCCGAGTGGTTGGCCTCGCCCGCCGGCATCGAGGTGCTGGTCGGCAATGCGGTGCCCGCCGGCGCGCGGCCGTTGGCTCAGGCGTATTCGGGCCACCAGTTCGGTGGCTTCTCGTCGCGTTTGGGCGACGGGCGCGCGTTGCTCCTGGGCGAGTTGCGCGACGTTCGTGGTGAGCTGCGCGATCTGCACCTGAAGGGCAGCGGTCGAACCGCGTTCTCGCGTGGTGGTGATGGCTACGCCGCCGTTGGCCCGATGTTGCGCGAGTACCTCATGGGTGAGGCGATGCATGCGCTCGGCATTCCCACCACGCGTGCACTCGCGGTGGTGTCCACCGGCGACCAGGTCGCCCGCGACACCATGCTGCCCGGCGCGGTTTTGGCTCGCGTGGCCGCCAGCCATCTGCGGGTCGGCACGTTCCAGTACGCCAGCGTCCACCACGGCACCGAGATGGTGCAGCGGGTGGCCGACTTCGCGATCGCCCGCCACTATCCACAGCTCGCCGAGATGGATGGCCGCTACCTTGCCCTGCTCGAAGCGGTCACCCAGGTGCAGGCTGAACTCGTCGCGAACTGGATGCTGGTCGGCTTCGTCCATGGCGTGATGAACACCGACAACACGACGATCTCCGGTGAGACCATCGACTACGGGCCGTGTGCGTTCATGGACCGCTTCGATCCGGCAACGGTGTTCAGCTCCATCGATCACAACGGGCGCTACGCGTACGGCAACCAACCCTCCATCGTTCAGTGGAATCTGGCTCGTCTGGCCGAGACGTTGTTGCCGCTGATCGACGACGAGTCCGATCGTGCCGTCGAGCTGGCAACTGCCGTGATCCATGGTTTCGTCGATCGGTTCAACGACACATGGTTGGCGGGAATGCGCGCCAAGCTCGGCCTTGTCGCCCCCGATGCGGGCGACACGGAACTGGTCAACGATCTGCTGGAGCTGCTGCATCAGCAGGGTCTTGACTTCACGGGGTTCTTCCGGTCGCTGTCCACTTTCGAGCCACCGCCGGCCTTCGACGAGTGGACCCAGCGCTGGACCACGCGTCTCCGCTCCGAGGGGCGCGACCGCGTCGAGGTCGCAGTTGCGATGAACGGGGTCAACCCGATCTACATCCCGCGCAACCACCTCGTCGAAGAGGCACTCACCGCCGGCCAGAACGGCGATCTTGCACCGCTGCATCGTTTGCTGGCGGCCGTCACGGAACCCTTCGAGCAGCGTGCTGGTTTCGACCGCTACGCCGAAGCAGACCTGGCAGCAGCTGTCGGTTACCAGACCTTCTGCGGCACCTGACACGGCCCAGTGCGTTACAACTGGAGCGTGAAGCTTTCGCCCGCCGCCGTCCGTGAGCGGCTGCAGACGTTCATGCGCCAGCTCAACCCGGCCGAGGTGGAGCGATTGGCGCAGAGCATGATCGCCACCATCGACCAGGTCAGCAGCTCGCGCTGGGACGCCGCAGTGACACGTGCCGCCGGCCTGAAGGGTGACGTGCGACCGGAGAAGATGAAGTCGCTCACCGACTCGTTCGCCCGCGAGCTGGGTGCGTTCGGCGCCACCGCAGGAGCCGCTGCCGCCACCCCCGTCGTGGGCACCACGCTCACCATGATGGCTGCCGCTGCGGAGCTGGCGTGGTTCACCGGCCGCGCCGGCGATCTGATCCTGACGGTGGCCGCGCTGCACGGCCGCGGGGAGCCAACGGTGGAGGAGCGCCGGGCGTGGTTGTTGGCGGTGTTGATCTACGGCGGTTCCGCGCGCGAGGGCTTCACGCGGGCGATCAACGAGGCCAACACCGGTTTGCGGCCGGCCACGAGCACGCATCTTCCGATCACCACGCTGCGCACTGTCAACCGGCTGCTGACGCCGCAACTGGTGCGGCGCTACGGCGCTCGGCGAGGTGCGATCGCGCTCGGCACCGCGCTGCCGTTGGGCATCGGCGCCGTCATCGGCGGCAGCGCCAACTACATCGCCGTCAAGGCCCTCGCCGGCCACGCCGACGAGTTCTTCGCCCGGCTGCCGTACTCGGCCATCGACACGACAGCCATCGACATCACCGGAGTTCTCGAACCAACGAGGAGTCGGCGGCGATCAGGGACGGTGTGATCTCGATGGCCTCGGGTGACAGCTCGGCCGAGCAGTTGTTGCAGGCCAGCTGAGGAACGAAGAACTTGCCGCACTGCCGGTGGGTGGCGAGAATGGCCGGCCCATCGGGTGCGGGCAGCCACCGCTCGCCCCATGCCACGAAACAACCGACAACCGGCAACAGGGCACGGCCCTTTGGTGTCAGCTCGTATGCGGTGCCGCTCTGGTGCAGCACATCGAGCTCGACGAACAATTTCAGCCGCCCTGCGATCACGCTCGGTGGAGCGCCCAGCAGTCGTTCGAAGTCACGGAATCGGCGAGCACCCAGGAATGTCGCTCCAAGGATGGCGGACGACCATCGGCTCCCGATGATCGCCATCGTCTCGGGGAACAGCCCCGGTTCGTCGGAAGCGGTGGCGGTTCGACTGGAGCGACGTCGAGTGGCGCCGACCGGGGCGGAACGGGTGAAGCCGCCGCTGGGCCCGAAGCGGACATCGATGTCGTCGGTGGCGACGGGCGCCACGCACGCCGTGCACCGCAGTACAGGCCGGAACTCGTGACCACACGACGCGTGGACCATCGTCGGCAGTGCGGCACGGTGGGCCACGACGTAGTCCTGCTCCCACGCCCAGATGCACAGCATCAGCCGCCACAGGTCGGTCCCGCGTTCGCTCAGCAGATACTCGTCGTTGTCTGCTGCCCGCGCGAGGACGCCGGCTCTGGTCAGCGTGGCCAGTCGTGCAGACAGGACCGCATCCGAGATGGCGAGGTGGCTCTTGAACCCGCCGTAGGTGCGAACGCCGGTGAACGCCTGGCGAATGATCAGCAGCGACCATTCGTCGCCGAGCAACCCGAGGGCGGCACCGATTGCGTTCGGCCCGGGGCTGTCGATTGCAGGCTCTACCACGCGCCGCCGAGCTGGGCCGCAGGGGTCCAACACGAGTGCGTACCGGAGGAGATCCGCTCGGGAAGGCGTACCCGTGCGATGGGGCCGTCGGTGATGGAGGTCGCGTCGAAGATCAGGCACTCGGACAGGTCGCGGACCATGTCAGTGGTGAACGTCAGCAGATAGCCGTCGTCCTCTGCCGTTGCGTTGGGTCGAGCGGCGAACGGTGTCTCGCTGCCGAACACACCCTCGCCGAACGAGTAGTGCTGCTCGCGCCCCGTGTGCACGTCGTGCTTGACGAGCCCGTCGAACAGGAACCAACCCGGTGTGCCGGTCATGTTGTACGAGTAGCGGTATGGCGTGCCGGCGACTGCGGCATTGATCATCCCGAACTCCATCACACGATCCGACAACGATTCCTCCTTCGTCTCGCCGGTGACCAGGTCGAGGCGCCAGCGGTGGGGTCGCGCCTGGATCTGGGTCAGGTCGATGTTGCGATACAGCGACTCGTTGCGCGTCGCTCCCGGCTTCTTGCCCGGCGCCGGGTTGTGTTGGAAGAAACCGTCGAGGACCAGCTCGTCGCCCTCTTCGTAGGCATTGATCCAATGCAACACATACGTGGGGTCTGCCTCGAACCAACGGATGTCGGCGGTGGAGCCACGTCGCGGAATCACTGCCAGCCGGGTCGGGATGTCGGGGAAGAACTTGGGCAGGTGCACGCCCTGCGCCAAAAGGTCGGGTTCCCAGAACAGCGGAAGGTCGTTGAGGATCACGTAGTTCTCGCTGAACGCCATGTCGTGGGGCAGGCGCGGCCCGGGCAGCGGCACCTCGATGGAATGCACCAGCTCGCCGGTGGGGCTGACGACGCCATAGTGCATGTACGGGGGAGTGGCGCTGTAGCCGAAGATCAACAGTTCGCCGGTGCGCTCGTCGAGCTTGGTGTGCGCCGAGACGCCGGTGGGGCTGGGGAACTGGCTCGCCCAGGCAGCCTTGCCGCGTGCCTCCAGCGTCATCGGGTCCAGCTGGTACACGTCGCCGCACTGCCAAAAGCTGGTCAGGGCCACGCCGTTGTGCACGATGACGTCGGTGCTCGACGAGTCCTTCATCCGCCCGCGCGCGCCCCACCCATCGCGCTTGGAGTTCTGCGCGAGGTCGTAGAAACCGGTCCACAGCGGCTCGCCGGCATCCTGTTCCATTCGCAGGCCGTCGGTGCGCACGAAGCGGTTGTGGTAGCCGGCCCGCCCGCCGGTGAACGACATCTGATGGATCATGCCGTCGCCGTCGAATGGGTGGTACATCCCAATCGACGGGTGCACCGGGTTCTCCGTGTTGCGCAGGTACACGCCCTCGAGGTCGGCGGGGATCTCGCCTTCCACGTGCAGGTCGTCGGCATCCCACTCGCGAAAGTTGGGCTGCCAGGCGCCGGTGCGGTACGGGTGGTCGTCGTCGCTGGGCAGCATCGAAGCAACAGTGTTGACGATCGTGTTGGTCATGTTCGCTCAGACCGCGACGACGAAGCTGACGGTGGTGGTGGTCGAGCCACCGATGTTGAGCGTGGAGAACGTACGGGCGCCCTCCACCTGCGTCTCGCCGGCCGTTCCCGAGACCTGGTTCGCGGCGTCAACCACCATGCGCACACCCGTGGCGCCGACAGGGTGGCCGCCACCGATGAGGCCACCAGACGGGTTGACCGGGGTGGCACCATCGCGCTCGAGCGTGCCGTCTTCGACCGCTCGCCAGCTCTCGCCAGGGGCAGTGATACCGAAGTGGTCGATGGCCATGTACTCCGACGAGGTGAAGCAATCGTGTGTCTCGATGCCATCGACGCCCGAGACGTCGGCGACGCCGGCGCGGCGGAATGCATCGGTGATGGCTTGACGCACATGTGGCATCACGTACGGGCCATCGGCCGAGCGTTGCACCTTCGCCGCCAGCGGCAGGCCGACGGTGCGGTGCCCCCAGCCGGCGATGCGCGGCACGGTGTCCACTGAGCGGCCGCGTGCGGCAGCCCACGCCTCGGCCGTGCGCCGGCCGGCGAGCACCAGGCCGGCGCCACCGTCGGTGACCTGGCTGCAGTCAGAACGACGGATACGACCATCGACGACGGGGTTGGCGATGTCGTCGGCGGTGAAGCTCTCCGGCGTGTGCGCCCACGCCCGGGTCTGCGCGTTGGGGTTGCTCTTGGCGTTGCGGAAATTCAGCTCGGCGATGGCGGACAGGTGTCGGTCGTCGAGGCCGTAACGGCGGTCGTACTCGTCGGCCAGCAGGCTGAACATGTGCGGCCACATGAACGTGGCGTCCTCGCCCTCGTGGCCGATCCAGGCGGCCGCACCAAGGTTGCGCGAGGCCTCGCCGGCCGGCACGTTGCGCTCCTGCTCGGCACCGACGACCAACGCGCAGTCGTAGCGTCCGGCCTCGATCTCGGCCATCGCCGCCAAAATCGAGATGCCCCCCGATGCGCATGCCGCCTCGTGTCGAGCTGCGGGAATGCCCCACAATGCTGGCTCGACCGTGGCGGGCATGCCACCGAGCTGGCCCTGCCCGTTGAACAGCTGTCCGAAAGCGTTGCCGACGTGGATGGTCTCGATCGTTTCCGGGCCGATCTGGGCGGCAGCGAGGGTGCCGCCCACGACGTCGGCGACGAGGTCGCTGACCTCCAACCCCTGCTTGGCGTAGTTACGGGCGAAGTCGGTCTGGAAACCACCGAGGATGAAAACGTCACAGGTCACCCTGCGACCATATCGCACCACACTTCGCTAACTGTAGTGAGGGGCGATGGCGGTGCTTTCGGGCAGACTGGCCATGGCAGCCGCCACCCTTGGATGATGACAGGAGCACCACATGCAGATGCGCACACTCGGATCCAGTGGATTGGAAGTCTCGGCGCTCGGTCTCGGCTGCATGGGGATGAGCGCCTCCTACGGGCCGGCCGCCGATCGTGGCGAGATGATTGCGTTGTTCCGTACTGCCGTCGAGCTGGGCGTCACCTTCTTCGACACCGCCGAGGCGTACGGCCCGTATGTGAACGAGACACTCGTCGGGCAGGCGTTGGCCCCGGTGCGCGACCGTGTGGTCATCGCCACCAAGTTCGGCCTCGTGGGTACCGACAGGTTTCCGCACGGCAGCAGCCACCCGGATGTCATTCGGGCAACCGCTGAGGCGTCATTGCAACGCCTGGGTGTCGACAAGATCGACCTGCTCTACCAGCACCGAGTCGACCCGGAGATACCCATCGAGGATGTCGCCGGAACGGTCAAGGAACTGATCGACGCCGGCAAGGTCGGCCACTTCGGGATGTCCGAAGCCGCGGCGAGCACAGTTCGACGCGCGCACGCGGTTCAGCCCGTCACCGCCGTGCAGAGCGAGTACTCGCTGTGGTGGCGGCGGCCGGAGGACGAGCTGCTCGACACGCTCGAAGAGCTGGGCATCGGCTTCGTGCCGTTCAGCCCACTCGGTCGTGGGTTCCTCACCGGTGCCATCGATCAGAACACCACGTTCGCCAGCGACGACTTTCGCAACGTCATTCCCCGCTTCACTCCCGAGGCGCGGGCGGCGAACCAAGGTCTGGTCGACCTGCTCAGGGTCATCGCCGACCGCAAAGATGCCACTACCGCTCAGATCGCACTGGCCTGGTTGCTGGCCCAGAAGCCGTGGATCACGCCCATCCCGGGGACCACGAAGGTCTCCCGCCTGCGGGAGAACGTCGGCGCCGTCGACATCGATCTGACAGTCGCCGACCTTGCGGAGATCGAGGCTGCCGTCGAGTTGATCGAGGTCGCTGGCGGCCGCTACCCCGACGAACTGGAACAGCGCACCAACCTCTGACGCGTGTGTGCACTTCCGCTCGACAGGCGAACGGAAGTGCACACACGCAATCGAATGATGGGGGAACTAGGCCAGGTCGAAGCGGTCGGCGTTCATGACCTTGTTCCAGGCGGACACGAAGTCGGTGACGAACTTCTGTGGTGCATCGGCGGAACCGTAGACCTCCGAGATTGCCCGCAACTGCGAGTTCGAGCCAAAGACGAGGTCGTTGCGAGTGCCGGTCCACCTCATCGCACCCGTTGCGCGATCGCGACCCTCGAACAGATCGGCCGACCCAGAGGTCGGCTTCCACTCGGTGGCCATGTCGAGGATGTTGACGAAGAAGTCGTTGCTGAGCGTGCCGACCCGGCTGGTGAGCACTCCGTGTGCCGAACCGTCAGCGTTGGTGCCGAGCACCCGCATACCGGCCACGAGCACGCTCATCTCCGGAGCGCTGAGGCCCAACAGCTGTGCTCGGTCCACGAGCAACGCCTCGGCGGCAAGACCGTGGCCTTTGCCGAGGTAGTTGCGGAACCCGTCGGCGGTGGGCTCGAGGACGGCGAACGAGTCGATGTCGGTCTGCTCCTGCGAGGCATCCGTGCGTCCTGCTGCGACCGCCACCGTGACGGCGTGGCCACCGGCCTTGGCCGCTGCTTCGATGGCTGCGGCGCCGCCGATGACGATGAGGTCGGCGATCGACACGGAAGTGCCCGACGCGGCGCGCACACCTTCGAGCACACCGAGGACACGGCGCAGTTCTGCGGGGTTGTTGACCTCCCACTCGACCTGCGGCGACAGGCGAACGCGTCCGCCGTTGGCGCCGCCACGCTTGTCACTGCCGCGGAAGGTGGAAGCCGACGCCCATGCCGTGGAGACCAGGTCCCCAATGCTGAGGCCGGAGGCAAGCACCGCTGCCTTCAGTGCGGTGACGTCTGCCTCGCTGATGGTGCCGGTGGCAGCGGGAATCGGATCCTGCCAGATCAATTCCTCGGTGGGAACTTCCGGGCCGAGGTAACGCGATACCGGGCCCAAGTCGCGGTGGGTCAGCTTGAACCACGCACGCGCATACGCATCGGCGAAGGCGGCTTGGTCCTGGTGGAAGCGACGCGAGATCGGCTCGTAGATGGGGTCCATGCGCAGCGCCATGTCGGCCGTGGTCATCATCGGTGCGTGGCTGCGAGATGGGTCGTGCGCATCAGGCACGGTGCCCTTCGCCTCGGGGTTCGACGGCGTCCACTGCTTCGCCCCGGCAGGGCTGTGGGTCAGTTCCCACTCGAAGCCGAAGAGCGTGTCGAAGAAGGTGTTGTCCCATGTCGTCGGGGTGCGGGTCCAGGCACCTTCGACACCGCTGGTCGTGGTGTCGGCCCCCTTGCCGCTGCCGAGCGCATTGAACCAACCAAGACCCATCTGCTCCATCGGGGCGCCCTCGGGCTCGGGGCCGACGAGCGCGGGGTCACCGGCACCGTGCGCCTTGCCGAACGTGTGTCCACCGGCAATGAGTGCGACGGTCTCCTCATCGTTCATCGCCATTCGTGCGAACGTCTCGCGGATGTCGCGGCCGGACCCGAGCGGGTCGGGGACCCCGTTGGGGCCTTCCGGGTTGACGTAGATGAGACCCATCTGGACGGCGCCCAGCGGGTCCATCAGCTCACGGTCGCCGTGGTAGCGCTCGTCGCCCAGCCACGTCGTCTCGGGGCCCCAGTAGATGTCTTCCTCGGGCTCGAACACGTCTTCACGTCCGCCTGCGAAACCGAAGCATTCGAAGCCCATCGTCTCCATCGCAACGTTGCCGGTGAGCACGATCAGGTCGGCCCACGACAGCTTGCGGCCGTACTTCTGCTTGATCGGCAGCAGCAGCATGCGCGCCTTGTCGAGGTTGCCGTTGTCGGGCCAGCTGTTCAACGGTGCGAAGCGCTGGCTTCCGCTTGAGGCGCCACCGCGACCGTCGTGGATACGGTAGGTGCCGGCGCTGTGCCAGGCCATGCGGACGAACAGTGGGCCGTAGTGGCCGTAGTCGGCCGGCCACCACTCCTGCGAGTCGGTCATCAGCGCTGCGAGGTCGGCCTTGACGGCAGCAAGATCGAGTGTCGTGAACTCGGCGGCGTAGTCGAAGTCGGCGCCCAGCGGGTTGCCGGCGGGGGAGTGCTGATGCAGCATCTTGAGGCTCAGCTGGTTCGGCCACCAGTGCTGATTGGCGGTGGTGCCCATGGCGGTGTGGCCCGAGTTGGAGCCACCCATGACCGGGCACACTGCCGGCCCGTCGTTGATCTCCCACACGTTGCCTTCGTCGGTTTTTTCCTGTTCGGTCATTTCTGCTCCTCGGTAAGCGATGGGGATGTAGCGGCTCGACAAATGGGACAGCGGCCCCAGTAGATGACTTCGGCTTCGTCGATCTCGAAGCCGTGATCGTCGTGGGCAGTGAGACACGGCACCGCACCGACCGCGCAGTCGATGTCGAACATCGCCCCACAGCTGCGACAGATCAGATGATGGTGGTTGTCGCCGACGCGACCTTCGAACCGAGCCGGCGACCCAGCGGGCTGGATGCGGCGGATGATGTTCTTGTCGACGAGCACGCCGAGCGTGTCGTACACGGCCTGACGCGAGATGGTGCCGATCGTGCCCCGAACGTCATCGGTCAGTTCATCGGCCGTTGCGTGGGGCCGTGCGGACAGCGCTCGCATGATGGCCAGCCGCTGTGCAGTCACCTGCACGCTGTGCTGGCGCAGCAGCTGTTCCACTCCGTCGGGCGTACGAATCATGGGTCCAGTCAATCACCAAATCTGGACTAAGTCAAATAGTAGACAGATTCCGGACAGGATCTCGAGGGTTTCGGTGACCAGGGGTGACGCTGAAGCCCTCGGGATCAGCCGTGTAGTGGATCTGTTGCGGAGACACCTATGGCCGTGTGGCGGCTGGTTTGGGGACGATGAGCGCAGACGTCTCGGCGGAGACCGGCGCAGTCAGCAGACCGCAGACGAGATCGATGAGGTAGCTGGTGAACAGTCGGTGGTCGGCGCGGCTCTGGCCTTCCTTGGCCCGTGACCCGAGCTCGTTGTGGACGAAGCGAATCGCGGTGAATCGCCGGTGCAGCGGTCGGCCGATCGCCTGCGGTGGCAGGAACGGCTCGACATGATGGCTCCACCGCAGCAGGCTGTGGCGGGCGGTGACGAGATCCGCAACGCTGCGAAAGTGCGTGGGCCGTGCCACCAGCTCAGCGGTCAGCTGAAGGTATTGGGGGCCGTGCACGGCACGGAGCAAATCCGCCAGTGGGTGGACCAGCGCGGCCGCGAGCGGGCGCAGTTCGCCGGTCTCGCGTGCGGTGAGCTCGTCGAGCAGGGCGTTGCGATGCTGGTCGACCGACTCGCCGTGTCGGTCGAGCAGCTCGCGCAGCAGGCCCTGACGATCGGTGAAGTGGTACTGCAGCGCGTTCGTGTTGCGCTGCCCGGCGGCGCGTGTGATCTCGCGCAGCGAGGGCAGCTCGACGCCCTGCTCAGCGAACAACCCCAACGCCGCATCGAGCAGTGCGGTGCGAGTATCGGTCACTCGTTCCCAACGACGTGCTCGAGCGCGGCGGCCAGTGTGCGTCGGGCCTCCTCGCGTCGGGTCGGCAGGTGACCGCTGGGGAACAGGGTGTCCACCGCCTTGTGTTCGCGCAGCACCTGGCGGGCAACGGTGATCTTGTGCACCTCGGTGGGTCCATCGGCTATGGCCATCACCTCGGCGGCGATCATCATCCCGGTGAACGGCATCTCGTTGGAGACACCGAGCGCCCCGTGAAGGTGCATCGCTCGCATCACCACGTCGTGGTACACCTTCGGCATCGCGACCTTGACGGCGGCGATGTCCTTGCGCACCCGCATGTAGTCCTGGTGCTCGTCGATCAGCCAGGCGGTGCGCAGCACGAGCAGACGGAACTGCTCGATCTCGATCCAGCTGTCCGCGATCTGCTCCTGCACGACGCCAAGCGAGGCGAGCGGACCGGTGCGCGTCTGGCGGCTGAGCGCCCGCTCGCACATCATGTCGAAGGCTTTGCGGACCTGCGCGATGGTGCGCATCGCATGGTGAATTCGACCGCCACCCAGGCGTGTCTGGGCGATGGCGAACGCTTGGCCTTCGCCGCCCAGCACGTGGTCGACCGGCACTCGCACGTCGGTGTAGCGAACGTATCCGTGCGACCCGTGGCCCTCGGCCTCCCCGCCGATACCGACGTTGCGGACGATCTCCACCCCGGGAGTCTCGGCCGGCACGACGAACATGCTCATGCCCTGGTAAGCGCTGACATCGGGGTCGGTGACAGCCATCACGATGTAGAAGCTTGCGAATCGAGCATTCGACGAAAACCACTTCTCACCGTTGATCACCCATTCCTCACCGTCGCGAACGGCCCGTGTGGTGAACAGCGTCGGGTCGGCGCCGGCATGCGGTTCGGTCATCGAGTAGCACGAGGAGATCTGGCCGTCCAGCAGCGGCTGGAGGTACTTCGCCTTCTGCTCGTCGGTGCCGTAGTGGGCGAGAATCTCCGCGTTGCCGGAGTCGGGTGCCTGGCAGCCGAAGAGCGACGGTGCCCAACGGCTGCGGCCGAGCAACTCGTTGAGCAGCGCCAGCTTGAGCTGTCCGTAGCCCTGCCCGCCGAGCTCGGGGCCGAGGTGCGCGGCCCACAACCCCTGGTCGCGAACCTGCTGCTGTAGTGGTCGAACGATCTCCAGCGCGCGCAGGTCGGACTTGTCGTACGGGTCGCCGAGCACGAAGTCGAGCGGTTCCACATTCTCGGTGAGGAAGGTGTCCACCCAATCGAGCTTGTCTTGATAGGCGGCGTCTGTCTTGAAGTCCCAGGTCATGGCGTCGATAGTGGCGCAGAAACACGAATAACGCAAGTGCGTTACTTTCTGATGCTTCGACTGTGCTCCGCAGCCGTCGGGGTGACACGCTGCGTTGATGACGACACGACTGGGTGGAACCGGCATTTGGAGTGGCGCACTGCGCTATGGCGATCTGACAGAGGCCGCAACGATGGCGACGGAGCTGGAAGCTCTCGGGTACTCGGCGCTGTGGCTACCCGATGTGGGTGGCAACTTGTTCGAATCGCTGGCCAATGTTCTGAAGTCGACCACCACGGTGACCATTGCCACCGGCATCTTGAACGTGTGGATGCACACGCCCGAGGCGGCCGCTGCGGGCCACGCAGCGCTGACGGCTGAGCACGGCGACCGGTTCCTGTGCGGCTTGGGTATCGGCCACCGCCCGTTCATCGACATGGTCATTGCCCCGGGCACCTACCAGAACCCGGTGGAGACCATGGCCGGCTACCTCGACGGGCTGGACGCTGCCGAGACGCCGCTGGCTTCGGCGGATCGGGTGCTGGCTGCGCTCGGGCCGAAGATGTTGGAACTCGCCCGCACCCGCACCGCTGGTACCCACCCCTACCTGGTGACGCCCGAACTGACAGCGAAGGCCCGCGCCGGCATCGGGCCCGACCTTCTCGTCGCCAGCGAACAGGGCGTGGTGTTGGACACCAACCCGACGTCGGCACGTGCGACTGCGCGGCTGCATCTCAAGACGTACCTCGCACTGCCGAACTACTCCAACAACTGGAAGCGGCAAGGCTTCACCGACGAGGACATCGCCGATGGCGGCAGCGACCGGTTGGTCGATGCTCTGGTCGTGTGGGGCGATGAAGCAGCCATCGCTGCTCGCGTGCAAGAACACCGCGACGCGGGGGCGGACCATGTGTGCATCCAGGTGCTCACCGACAACCCTGCTGGCTTTCCCCTCGACGAGTGGCGGACCTTGGCCCCAGTGCTCGTCAACTGATCATCAACGGCGGCCAGCGCCGATCAGGTTTCGGCGGGCACGGTGGGGTGAGCCATCGATCGCAGCAGGTGCTCGATGAACCGCTGCCAGGCCTCACCGTCTGGCGCGTGTTGGCCGGCACCGCGCTGCACCAGCAGACCCAGGTGCAGGGTCTGCATCAGGTACACCAGCGAGTCGAAGTCGGCGTCCGGGCTGGCCGACCCATCTGCCGAGGCGCGTTCGATGAGGGGCGCCGCGATCGTGACGCGCCACCGACGGCGCATCTCCGCGATCGCCCGCGCCAACGCGGGCTCGCGCCGAGCGGCGATGAACGCTTCGAGGTGCATTGCCTCCTGGTCGTCCAGCGGCTGGTCGGCGCGGCTGGACTCGGCCAGCATCTCGGCCACGGGCTGCTCGCTGAACCGGCTGGTCAGAGAGTTCTGTTCGACTTCCGCCAGCACCGCTGCCAGCAACAGCTCGTCCTTGGACTCGAAGCGACCGTAGACCGCGCCGCTGGAAAGCCCCGACTCACGGACGATGTCCATGATCTTGGTGCCGTCGTAACCCTTTGCTGCGAAGACGCGACCCGCAGCCGCGAGCAATTGATCGCGGAGTGGATCGCTGACGGGTTCGCTGTTCAGTTGGCGACTTCGAGAATGCGAACCGGCAGCACGCGTGGCCCCCGGATCTGACCGACGCTCCAGCGGGTGTCGCCGGCCAACTCGAAGCTGGGGAAGCGCTTGATGAACTCCTCGATGGCGATCTTCAGCTCGAGACGGGCCAGGTTGGAGCCGAGGCAGCGGTGAATGCCGAGGCCGAATGCCGCGTGTCGGTTTGCCTCGCGGTCGACGATGAACTCATCGGCACCCTCGAACTTGAGCGGGTCGTGGTTGGCGGCTGGGAAGGGCAGCAGCACCCAGTCGTCCTTCTTCATCGGGCAGCCGTGGAAGTCGACGTCCTGAGCAACCATTCGTGCCATGGTCACCGGTGCGTACGCGCGGAGGAACTCCTCGAGCGCGAACGTCATCACTTCCGGGTCGTCGAGCAGGCGCTGGTGGTCCTCGGGGTGCTGGGCGAGGTGCCACAGCGACGAACCGATGGCCGACCACGTCGTGTCGATACCGGCGATCAGCAGCAAGATGATCATTCCGCCGGCAATCTCGTCGGTGACGGCCATGCCTTCGATCTCGACGTTCATCAGGTAGCTGGTGAGGTCGTCGCGTGGGTTCTCGCAGTGGTCCTGGATCTGGCCGAGGATGTAGTTGCTCAGGTCGTCCATGCCGTCGCGAGTGCCGGGCTCCTCGTTGATGCGCTCGATCACGTCGTGCACGAACTTGCGGAACAGTTCCTCGTCCTTCTCCGGGAAGCCGAGCATGCGACCGATCACATTGACCGGAATGTTCTGCGCGTACTGAATGGCAGCGTCGATGACGGTCTCGCCGGGCGTGATCTCGCCGAGCTCGTCAAGCAGCTTGTTGCACAGCACCCTGATCTCGGGTTCCCACGGCTCGATCTTGCGAGGCGCGAATGCGGGTAGCAGCAAACGGCGCGCCATGTTGTGGAACGGCGGGTCGCTGGTGATCGGCGGGGCGCCGCCGATGGGCGAGGGAAGCGACAGGTCGCCGGGGCGACCCACGGAAACGACCACGGCGCGGCTGGTGAAGTTGGTCGTGTCGTAGGCGATCTCGTTGACCGTGTCGTGCGTGAGCGGAACCCACATGCCGCCGTAGCGGTCGGAGTGGGCGACCGGGCAGCCGCTCTCGCGGAGGGCCTTCCAGACCTCGGGGGCGTTGCGGTTGTAGTCCGGGTCGGCGTGGTCGAAGTCGGTGGCGAAGTCGGTGACCGGGCCGTAGTCGTCCGCGTCGTAGGGCACGCGCTGCCAGACGTGGGTGCCTTCTGGGCTGTCGCCGAAGATGGGCGGGACGTACCCGGCCTGTGTCTCGATTGGGGCGGTGGTCTTGTCGACGATGTCGGTCATATCAGCCGTTGTCCGTGATCGTGATGGCGTACTCGGGGCAGTTGGACGCGGCAAGCCGGGCCTTGGCGTGCAACTCGGCCGGCACGTCGCCGTCCACCAGCAGGACTGCTTGGCCGAAGTCATCGACGTCGAAAATCTCTGGCGCCAACGCGTAGCAGCGGTTGTGGCCCTGGCACTTCTCGGAATCGAGGTGAACTCGCATCCGGTGACTCTAAAGCCGAATCGCAACTGATGATCGTCGCGAGGAAAATACTTTCTTCAACGGATCGTGTGCGCTGACCAGCGGCCAGCGCTACCGGACGCAAAATGGAGCGCCGACCGGCTACTTTCCAGGAGACGCTGTGTGAGGAGATGTGATGGCTGACGAGTTCGAGGGCAAGGACTTCACGGATGCGGTGTTCTGGGGTGTCGACCTGACGAACGCGACGATGCGTGACGTCAATTTCACCGGCGCTCGCATGAAGAGCGTGTGGATGGTGGATGTCGACATCGACGGCCTGGTCGACCGGCTGGTGGTGAACGGCGTCGACGTCACCGCCTACGTCAATGAACACGACCCGTCGTATCCGCTGCGCGGCATGCTGCGCCCGACCGATGTTGCTTGTGTTCGTGCGGCGCTCGACGCGCTCGACGCAGCGTGGGCTGCCACGATCGATCACGCTCGCTCGCTGACCGAGGCGCAACAGCACCAATCCGTCAACGATGAGTTCTCGTTCGTCGAGACCCAACAGCACCTCGTGTTCGGCGTCGACAAGTGGTTCAGCGCGCCCGTGCTCGGCCACGAGACGTTCCACGCGATCGGTTTGCCCAATACTGGCTCACGCGACTTCGGTTGGTTCGGCCTCGACCTGGGCGCGCGGCCAACGCTCGACGAGACGCTCGCGGTTCGTGCCGAGCAGTCCGAACAGATACGAACTTTCGTCGACGACTTGACGGTCGACGACTTCAGTCGCGAGGTCACGGTCCTCGAAAACGGAACTGTCCCACTGATCGAGTGTTTCTACACGGTGTTCGAGGAATCGTTCGAACACCATCGTTACGCGCTCCGCGACCTGGCCCAACTGAAGTAGCACCCCACACCATCGCGCATCTCGGTGATGTGCCGACATGCCCATGACGCTGGGCTAATTCACTGTTGGCGGATGAGCGCGACCGCGTTCTCACAGACGGCTGCAAGGCGGGCCTGAGTCTCGTCGCACGTCACCAGGATCGCCCCGAAGGCCACGCACTCGGCCACGATCCATCGGTCATTCATGCCGAGACGAAGCCCGCCAGCAGTTGCGGCGGCGCTGGCATCGCCGTATCGGGCTGCGACCATCGTCCAGGGGTAGTGGTCGGGTGTGCGGACGAGTCGGCGGTAGAACGTGACGGTGGACTCTCGCTGAGTTCGAATCGCGGTGGTTGGCGAGGCGGCCACCCCATGCGCCAGTTCCCCAAGAACGGTCATCGACCCGGTCGGCGGCCGGTCCGCATCTCTGATGAGTTTCACGATCTGTTCGTTTCGTCGTTCCGTCAGTGCGAGCACGGCACTCGTGTCGAGCAGATAGCCGGCAAACTCGGCACTGGCGTCGCCGACCGGAGCAGAGGTTTCAGGCAAGCTCGGCCTTCTCGATCTCGATCTCGATCTCGATTGCGGCATCGTTGTCGTCGTCGTGGAAGCGAGCGAAGCCGGTGTCAAGCGGTGGGAGTTCGGTCAAGAGAGTGTCGAAGTGCCGAGACCAGTCCGGTCCGACGTGCGTGATGGGGCTGAGCTTCGCGACGCGTACACCGTGGTTCGTGAGGAAGATGTCTTCGCCTGTCTGAATTGCGTCGAGGACTTTGCCAGTGCTGTTGCGCAGCTCGCGCATCCCGATCTCGATGGACATACCTCGACCGTAGCACATTCGTAGATAATTGTGCTACGACAACGTCGGCACGCCGTCCATCACGGACTTGAGGGCTTGGGCGGCGCCGAGCAGTCCTGCGCTCTCGAACGGCACCACGATCTTGGCGTTCGGGCTGTCCGCGAATTTGGCGAGCGCTTCGAGTTGCAGGATGGCGATCAGTGACGGGTCAGGATTAGCCTCGCGGATCGACCGATAGACACTGGAGATGGCCTGGGCTCGGCCTTCGGCCTCCAAGATGTACGCCTGGCGATTGCCTTGGGCGCGCAGGATCGCGGCCTCGCGTTCGCCCTCGGCAGCACGGATGGCTGCCTTTGCAGCGCCGTCGGCGATGTTGATGGCCGACTGCTGGCTACCTTCCGATTGCAGGATCTTGGCCCGCTTCTCCTGATCAGCCTGCTTCTGCAATGCCAACGCTTCCAGGATCTTCGGCGGGGGCGTGATCTCGACGATCTCGATGCGCGCGATGCGGATGCCCCACTTGTCGGTGACAGCTTCCATCTGCGACTGCACGTCGGTGTTGATGCGCTCTCGCTCGGACAAGGCCTCGTCGAGCGACAGCGTGCCGATGACCGAACGCAGCGCGGTGCGGGCCAGCGCGTCGATGGCGATGCTGAAGTTGGCGACGCTGAACAACGCCTGCTTCGCATCCACGATCTGGGTGAAGATGGTCGCATTGACGGTAACGACCACGTTGTCGCGTGTGATCACCTCCTGCCGGTCGCCCGGCACGGGGATCTCGCGCATGTCGACGCGTTGTAGTCCATCGATGAAGGGGGCGATGATGACGAGCCCCGGCTCGTGAGTCTTGCGGTACTCGCCGAGGCGCTTGACCACGCCAACCTCGCCCTGCTGCACGATGTTGACCATGTTCTTCAACATCACGAGCAGAACCAGGACGACGAGCAGCGCGACAACGAGCGCGCCCACTGCTGCTGCACTCATGGCAATCATGTGAGTTCCCATTCTTCGGCGGCTCTCACCGTCAAGGTTGTGCCGGCGACCGAGACGATCGCGACGGGTGTTGCGGCTGGCAGTGTGTCGCCGTATGCGCTGGTGGCCAGCCAGGTTTCGCCGAGCAGTCGCACGTGGCCGCCGGCCCGAGGGCCGACCTCGTCGGTGGTGACACCGTTCGAGCCGACCAGCCCGCCGTGCACCCCCGCAATCGCGTTGGGCGACCCACTATGGGCAATCGCCTTGCTCATGTGCGGGCGGACGGCAACGACCCCGATTGCGCCCACCACCGCGGCGACGGCGACCTGGCCCGCGATCAGCCCGGGATCGGCGACTGCAACGAGCGCCGCGGCACCGGCTCCGGCTGCCCCGAAGATCGCGAAGAAGGCCAGATGATGCAGCTCGACAGCGAGCAGTGCGACGCAGATCACGATCCACGCGATGACCATTTTCGTCTCCTCGATTCGACATGGAGAAACGAGAGAAGCGTATGCCTCTGCGAATCAGAACGCCGCACGGTCCTCGATGTTCGAATGCTGTTTCGAACGACGGCCAGGTATGGTCACGCCAGCGGCTCGATGTGTTTCCGCTGTCGTGCCGAGCTTGGAGGTTCCCATGCAGGTCGAGGTCAGAACGGATCACAATGTTGGCGGTGGCGACAAGCTCACCGGCCAAATCGTCGATGACGTGACTGCGGCGTTGTCGCGGTTCAGCGAGCATCTCACCAGGGTGGAAGTGCACCTGAGTGACGAGAACGCCGACAAGGGTGGCGTCGGCGACAAGCGCTGCGTGATCGAAGCGAGACCGGCTGGTCTGTCGCCGGTCGCGGTCACCGACCACGGCGACACTGTCGAGCAAGCGTGCAGCGGTGCGCTGCGCAAGCTCACCAGCCTGCTCGACACCCGGTTCGGAAAGCTCGCCAATCGCAAGGGTGGCGACACCCTGCGGCGCGCTGAGCAGACCTGAGCGCACAGAGGGTTACCTCTCGTCGAGGCGGGGTACCAGCAGACATGCGTCGTCGTGCTGTTTGCGTCATGGTCCTACTCGTCAGTCTCGTGGCGGGGTGCTCGTCGGATGACTCGGTTTCCACCCCGACTTCTGGCGTCGGCACTGCTGTGCCGACATCGCTGGCGGGGTCACTGTTCCCAGACGTGCTCGATGTCGTTGCCACCTCGTCCGAGTCGGGATGGACGTTCGATGTCACTCTGTCGTCGCCGTACGACACACCCGAACGGTATGCGGACGCATGGCGTGTGGTCGGCATGGACGGCACGGTGTTCGGCGTGCGCGAGCTCGATCACGACCATGCGTCCGAGCAGCCGTTCACCCGCTCCCTCGAAAATGTTCAGATTCCCGACGACGTGGACAAGGTCGTTGTCGAAGGTCGCGACCAGGTGAATGGATACGGCGGCACCACGTTCGAGGTGGCATTGATCAGGGCGTGACGGTGACGTGCGGTAGTCATGATCTGCCCGGTGTGACTGTCGTCGCACTGTCCGGCTTTGGGACTAAAGGCCCTATCTGACAGTTGGCGGAGGGTTGTGAGATTGCCAGCAAGTCACGTGACTTCACGATCCAAAGGCAGGTTCTCCCATGGCCGACTTTCTCGCCCAGTACTCGATCCAGCGGTGGATGGAGATGTGCCCGCAGGGGTACCTGGAAGACACGGTAGACGGCCATGAACCCCAAGAGCGCGAGCCGGCCATACTGTTCGACAACGAGGTCGAACTCGAGGCGGCCATCCGCACCACGGTCGCCCTCGTTGCTGGCGAGCGCTGTGCGCTTGCCGCGTCATCTGGACTGGTCAATCTGGCACCCGACTACGCGAGCAAGATGTTCCTCGCGACGCAGACACTCGATGAGGCGCGCCATGTCGAGATCTTCACGAACCGACTCTTCGATCTCGGTGTGAAAAAGGATGACCTCGAGTCGACGATCCAACGCCACGTCAACCCCAACCTGGTCAAGTTCGCCGAGACGCTGTTGGAGAAGGTCGCCGATGGCGACTTCATCGCCGGTGTCGTGGGGCAGAACATCGTGCTCGAAGGCATGGCGTTCACCGTGTTCGAGATGCTCGAGGCGGGAAACCGCGAGCTCAACCCGAAGTTTGCGCAGACGCTGAGTGGAACGATCGCCGATGAGCGGCGTCACGTCGGCTTTGGTGAGAACCGCATTGGATCGTTGATCCAACAGCATCCCGAGAAGAAGTCCGAGATCGAGAAGATGCAGCAGCAGATGAGCTACTACATGCTGGCGACGTTCAGTGATTCCTTCGCACAGGTCGCGCAAGATGGCCCACGGACACCGGTACCGGGAGGCAACGCAGATTTCCACGGAACCAACCTGGCCACCGCGACTCCTGAGGAAATGGAAGGGGTGCTCGCCAACACGGTCCTCGGCGAGTTCAAGACCCGGCTCGCCCGCGTCGGCATCGAGTATCAGACACCCAAGATTCCAGCGTGAGCGACGCCGACACCTTCGATCCGCACGCGCTGTCCGAGCAGGCCTTTCGCGACGAGGTTCATTCCTTTCAGTTCTGGTTCGATTCGGTAGAGGGTTACCTGATCGACCGCACCTACGGAAAGCTGGACGCGACCGTCGAGGAACAGATCGACGATGTGCGGCGGGACCGGCTGATCACCACGCTGTGCAACTACGCGGTCGGCGAGACAGCGGCGTTGGAGGGTGCTGCGGGGCTCGTGCAACTTGCACCGGACAGGAACTCGAAGATCTTCATGGCGACCCAGGTCGCGGATGAAGCTCGCCACCTCGAGGTCTTCCTCCACCGTTTACGAGCGCTCGGCGTGCGAGACCCGGGGGCGGTGATCGAGCAACGGGCCGAACAGGCGCTGGTGGACTTCAAGGGTGAGCTGCTCGGGCTCGTCGCTCAGGGTGATTGGCAGGCAGCGATCTTCGCCCAGAACGTGATCCTTGAAACCATGGAATACACGGTGTTCAGGCTGCATGCCAGTACTGCTGACGCGGTCACGAAGGACGTTCTCGCAGGGGTGATCTCCGACGAGCGGCGTCACGCCGGGTTCGGCGAGAACGACCTCGGGCGCAGCTTGGCAAGAGATCCTTCGGGCCGAGCGCATCTGCGAGAGATTCGCAGTGCGCTCGACCCGATGGTGCTGGGTGTGTTCGAGAGCGCCCTCGTCGCGGTGGGGGCTCCGGCAGGGGAGCACTGGCGTCTCGCCGACGAGTACCTCGACACCGTCGAACGACTGGGGTTGACATGACGTCGGAGGCAGAGGTCGCGGTCCCCGACGTCTCAGCTCCCTATATCGGGGCTGACCCGACTCGCAAGCGGTTCGAACTGGAGGAGACCGGGTTCAAGGAGGTTCCCAAGAAGTGGCGCAAGTTCTACCGCCACTGGCAGGGGCCTACCGACACGCTCGGGCCCAACGAGGTGATCTGCCCGGTGTGCAAGGTCGTGATCAGGGCAACTCGTGAGCTGCGTCCCGGCGATCGGGTGTACTGCATGCCGTGCATGTCGCGCATGGTGGTGGTCGTCGGCAAGGACGGAGGCCTCGAGGGCGAGGTTGTCTTCTGACCTGTGCCGTTGGAGCTGCCTGTGTCGTTGGAGCTACGGGTGCAGCAAAGTGTCGGCGAGTTGCGACGCGTGTTTGGCCAGCGACGAGACACCGATCCCTCGGTAACCCCAACCGGCCAGGTGAAGCCCCGACAGCGCACCGGTGGCGTCGTCGAGTCGGCTCAGCCATGCGACGTGCCCGGTGTCGTACTGCGGTATTCCCTGGTCGTGTCGGACCACCCTGGTCCACGAGGGTTGGGGCATGACGCCGATCACCTTGGCTGTCTCGGCGACGGCCAGCTCGACCAGCTGTTGGTCGGTGAGCGCCATGACGGATGGATCTGCTGCGCCTCCGTAAATGCCCTTGAGGAGGCGGTGACCCTTTGGCGCGCGCCCGAGAGCGTACGACGACTCGAACAGGAGCCCGAGCGCTCGCAGGTCCGTCTGCGGGCCGATGAGCGCACCGAACCCGCTCGGTAGCGGGAGATCTGCTGAGGGCCCACCGAGGCCGACGATGGCCACTGGTGCCGCATGTGCCTCGCGCAGAACCGCCGACAGCGGTTCGGGAGTGATCGCGGTTGCGGCCGACGGTGAGAGCGCCACCACGACAGCGGGTGCCCGCTCGTCGGTCGGACCGCTCACGACCCAACCATTGCCGTCGGGGCACACTGCATCGACCGGGCAGTTCGGTCTGAAGCAATCACCCAGGTAGGCCACCAGCTCCGCGGTGAGGCCCGCCATACCGTTCGGTGCCACATGCACCTTCGAGCGGGGTGTGCCCTTCGGTCGTGAACGCATCCTGGTGATCGCCCCGCGTGTGAGGCTTCCGGCCGAATCCTCCAACTCCACCAGCGCGGGAAATGCAGCTCGCGCGGACAATCGATCGGGATCACCCGCGAACACCCCGTGCGCCATCAGGGTGGCGACGAGCAGACCGACCTCTGGACCGAGGCGGCGTTCGAAGAAGCTGCGCAACGACTCGTCGGATGGCCCAGCAAGTGGTCGCACCCAGCGTTCACCCAGTAACCGGAGCTTCCCGCGCAGGGAGACAAGACCGGTGGCCACAGCGGCAGGGCCGGCGAGTTCGTACAACGTGCCGCGGTTGAACACGTACCGCCGGTGGGAGGCGTCGGTGGCGGGGATGACGGTGGCACCGGCGGCCGCGAGGAGGGGCGTCAGATACGGATTCGGCAAGAGGAACGACCCCGCCGCGGGCTCGAGCAGGTAGCCGTTGTCGACGACGGTGGCGGCTACCCCACCCGCCCGTGGCCCGGCCTCCAGTATCAGCGGACGGCCGCCGCGCCGCAGTACCTCGCAGGCGACCAGCAACCCGCCCAGCCCACCGCCGACGACGATGACATCAGTGTGCTCACTCACAGGTGCTCCTCCACGACGTCGGCCAGTACCGGGCCCACCACCGGGTCGACGTCGAGACACCGGCAGCGGTGGAACTCGGTGATGCCCGCGGCCCGGGCGTGGTCTCTGAGCTGGATGTCGAGCTCGTGGAGCGTCTCGACGTGCTCGGAGACGAACGAGATCGGCACGACACCGAGCCAGGTTCGCCCACCGGCGGGAGCGTCAGCGACCACATCGCGTACGTCGGGGTCGATCCACTTCACCGGCCCGGCCCGCGACTGGAAGGCGATCACGTGGTCGATGGGGCGCCGCAGTCGCGAGGTCACGCCGGCCACCGTGGCATCGACCTGTTCGAGGTACGGGTCACCGCGATCGACCAATCGTTGCGGCAGACCGTGAGCGGAGAACACCAGCAGCGCCCGTTGTGCGTGATCGTCGGGCAGATCAGCCATCATCTCGTCAACGAGGTGGGCCTGTGCGTCGAGGTAGCTCGGGTGGTCGCACCACGACCGGATGACGTGCAGCGCGATGTCGGGTGCGCGGTCGTGCAGGACGCGACGCAACTCGGCCTCCGACGATCCAGTCGTCGCCGCCGAGTACTGAGGAAACAGCGGCATCAGTACGACGCGATCCACCCCAGCCGCGAGCAACGAGTCGACAGCGGCGGTGGTGTCGGGTCGGCTGTACCGGTGGGCGACGACAACCTGCACGTCGTGTCCGCGGTTGATGAGCTCGGCGGACAACGCGTCTGCCTGACGTTGGGTGGTGGCGATGATGGGTGAGCCGCCACCGATCGCGCTGTAGTGGGATCTGGCCCGAGGTGCTCGCACTCGGGCGACCATTGCGCTGATCGCTGCTCGCGTCCTGAGACCGCCGGGGAGCGGCACGAGGAGGGGATCGGCGAAGATGGATCGAATGAACGGCTCGACATCTTCGAGTCGTTCCGGCCCGCCGAGTTGAGCGAGCACGATCCCGGTTCGTGTCATCTCACACCGTCCGCGAGAACACCCGGTCGCCGCGTCCGCCGCCGAGCCGGGCATCGAACGCCATGGCGACGTTACGGATGAACGGCCGCCCCATCGCTGTGGCTTCGATGTCGGCACCGTTCACGCGGACCAGCCCGGCCTCGATGAGCCCGCCCGGGGCCTGCAGCCCGGCGAGTTCGAAAGCGAAGTAGTCGACGACAGCGACACCGAAGCGATGGGCGACCTCGCTGCCGCTGAGCCGACCGTTGCACATCAGTTCGGTGATCACGAAGCGCCGCAGACGATCGTCGTCGTCGAGCGCGATTCCGCGCTCGGTAGGGAGTCGACCCGTATCGACCGCGACGTAGTAGGAGGCGAGCCGCCGGTGGTTCTGGCTGTACGCGCCAGCGACGTCGCTGATCGCCGAGGTTCCCAGGCCGACGATCTCGGTGCCTCGTTTGGTGGTGTACCCCATGAAGTTACGCGACAGCGTCCGGTCGGCGTGTGCGATGGCGAGTTCGTCATCGGGCAGCGCGAAGTGATCCATGCCGATCTGCTGGTAGCCGGCCCCTGTGAGACGCTCGATGGCGAGTGACAGGAGGGCGAACTTGGTGTCGAGATCGGGCAGCTGCGAGGTGTCGATTCGTTTCTGGTGGGGACGCATCCACGGCACCAGTGCGAACGAGTAGACGGCAAGGCGGTCGGGCCGCAGCCCGATCACGAGCTCCAGCGAACGAGCGAACGATCGCTCGTCCTGGCCCGGAAGCCCGTAGATGAGATCAATGTTGATCGACTCGTAGCCGAGCCGGCGAGCAGTCTCGTCGAGCGTTGCGGTCTGCTCCCACGTCTGGTGTCGGCCGATCAGGTCCTGCACCACCTCGTCGGTGTCCTGGACACCCATCGAGATCCGGTTGAAGCCCAACTCGCGCAGGGTGGACAGGTGCTCTGCGGTGGTGACTCGTGGGTCGACCTCGAGGGCAACCTCTGCGCCGGGAGCGAGTTCGAACTCCGAAAGGATTTGGTGATGCAGAGTGGCCAACGCGTCGGGCGAGTAGTAGGTGGGTGTGCCGCCACCCCAGTGGTACTGCTGGAGTACGCGTCGCTCGCCCAGTTTGGCGGAGGTGGCTCGCGCCTCGGCCACGACGCGGTCGAGATACACATCGGCCACGCTCTGTTTGCCGGGGATGACCACATGGCAGGCGCAGAAGGAGCAGCGGCTCTCGCAGAACGGCAGATGGACGTACAGCGACAGCGGGTCGTTCAGCCGTGCGGACGCGTCGGCCAGGCGTTCGGCGTACTCGGTAGGCCCGAACCCATCATGGAAGTCGACCGCTGTTGGATACGACGTGTAGCGGGGGCCAGGCTGGTCGTACCGGGCCAACAGCTCCGCGGTAACGCCACCACTACCGGACTCGATCGGTCCAGTGCGATTCATGCGGCTCAACCTAGGACCGTCGGCGACTACGGCACAGGGACTTTAGACCCCAATCACCCGAGCGCGGCGACGAGGGCCTCTCGCAGGTGTGTGGCAACTTCAGGTGCGAGTTCCGCCCTGGTCAGCAGCGGGTTGTTGATTCCCTCCATGAGCACTATCGCGCAGGTTGCTTTTTGTGCAGGGTTCCCGGCGCTGAGCAGTCCGGCTCGTTGGCCCAGTTCGATCTGTCGCGCGAGGTGTTCCAGGCCGGCGTTCTCATGGAGGTGGTAGACGTCGCTGATCCCGCGGTGGTGGGCGAACCGGGCAATAGCCATGCGCGTGACCTGGCTCTCGGCTCGGAAGATGGCGTGAATCTCTCGGATGACGTCGGCAATCACCGGTTCCACACCACGTTCGATCAACTCCTCGATGTTGATGAACTTCCGTGCAACCTCGACGACGGCACCGAGTGTGATGTCCAGCGCGGCGGCGATCGCGTCGTCGTGGGTCGCGAAGTGGACGTAGAAGGTGGCGGTGGAGACACCAGCGACATGTGCGATCGCGCCGGCGTCGATCGAGCCGTGACGCGCGATCTGGTCGTGGGCGGCCCGCGCCAGTTCGCCACTGGTCTGGATGGAGCGCTTCGACGGCGAGCGGGTGACCATCGACACATGATAGGTAGCTCGAGCGAAAGTCTGGAATCTCTTGCAATTTTCAGAGTCGTACTCTAGAAAGTGGTTCAGGGACTTTCGGAGGAACTATCCATGCCCATCGACCAGTGGCCGGCGACGAGGGTTGCCACCAGCAGCAGGACGGCGCCGGCCTGATGAGCGACGCCCAGCGGGATCGGTACCGAGTTCACCAGCGTCAGCACGCCGAGCAGGAACTGCAGGAGGACCGTTGCTGCGAGGGCGATCGCGCGCCAGCCGGCACCGGAGCGATACAACCGTACTGCCACCACCACGGCGTACACGGCGAGGACCATCGCCAACCAACGGTGGATGAACTGTACGGTCGCCGGATTGTCGATGGCGTTCGTCCAGAACCTTCGCAGATAGGTGAGCGCGCTCGGGACCCACTCACCCTGCATGGTCGGCCACGTCGTGAACATGTGTCCTGCGTCGAGGCCGGCGATGAACGCTCCGAAGGTGATCTGCACGAAGAGCAGAACGAGGAATGGCCAGAACCAACTGCGGGGTCGGCCATCGATGGGGTCGCGTCGCGCGGCGAGGGCGCGCAGATCCAACGCCGTCCAGATCAGCGCGCTCAACAAGACGAGGGCCGTCGTGAGGTGCAGCGCGAGGCGCTGATGCGCGACGTCGGGTCGGTCGACGAGCCCGCTCGCCACCATCCACCAGCCGATCGCACCCTGCAGGCCGACGAGCAGCACGAGGCTCCCGAGCCGCCAGCCGTATCCCCGCGGGATCGCTCGTTTCACCAGGAACCAGACGAATGGAATCGCCATCGCCAGCCCCAGCACCCGGCCCAGCACACGGTGGAGGTACTCCCAGAGGAAGATCGTCTTGAACTCTCCGAGATCCATCCCCTGGTTGATGAGCCGGTACTCGGGGGTCATCCGGTAGGCGTCGAACTTTGCTTGCCAGTCCGCGTTGTTCAGCGGTGGCACGATGCCGGTGACCGGGTCCCACTTCACGATCGACAGCCCCGACTCCGTCAGGCGCGTTGCCCCGCCGACCACCAGGATCACGAACACCAGGCCGGCGAGTACGAGCAACCAGATGCTCAGCTGACCGGCCCGGGTGTCGGCAGCGTCAGCCTCCGCGTCGTCGATAGCCACACAACATCACTACACCAACAACACCTTCGGAGGCAATCAGCATGACCACGCGAACCTACGACGCGATCATTGTCGGTGCCGGCCACAACGGCCTGTGCCTCGCCGCATACCTGCAACGAGCCGGGTTGTCGACTGCGATCATCGAGCGGCGCCATGAAGAGGGCGGCGGCGTCAACACCGAAGAGCCGGTCAAGGCGGGCTACCGGCACAACATGCACGCGCAGTACATGGAGTTCTTCGACGTGATGCCGATGATCCAAGACTTCGGTCTCTACGACCTCGGACTGCGAACGGTCACGCCCGAGGCGCAAGCCGGCATCACCTTCGCCGACGGTCGGCCGCCCATCGTGCTGCATCGCCTGGATCTGTTGGACCGCACCCACGCCAGCATCTCGCGGTACTCGCGTGCCGACGCGGACATGTTCGTCGAGTTGAAGAAGCGAGCCGCGCAGCTCGAACAACTGTTGGCGGTAGGTCTCTACAACCCGCCGGGCGCCGGCCAGGCAATGGGTGGGCCCGAGGCCACGGCCATGTTGCTCACCACGCTGTTCGGTGACCTGGGGGTCGACCCCCACTTCATGTTGAAGACACCGAAGAACGTGATCGACGAAATGTTCGAATCGCCTGAGCTGCGGGCGTTGCTGTACCGGGTGAGCGTCGAGTGGGGGATCCCCATCGACACCGCGGGTACCGGTGTCGAGTTCCTCACGTTCGTGATGTGGACCACCGGGAACTGGAAGCTGGTCATGGGCGGCACCCACTCGTTGGCCAAGGCGATGACCCAGGCCTGCTACCGCGAGGGCGTCGACCTGATCGAGAACTCGAACGTCGAACGGGTCATCGTCGAGGACGGCAGAGCGGTCGGCGTCACCGCCCGCGGCGTCGACTACCGGGCGACCAAACTGGTGGCTTCCAACGCCGATGTCCGCCAAACACTTCTCGGGCTCGTCGGTGAGGAACACCTCAGTCCGCGGTGGGTGAAGCGGGCCAAGGCGTACCGATACGGCCCGAGCCATGTGCTCGGCACGCCGATGTTCTGCCTCTACGAGGCGCCCGACTATCGCTCGGCACGCTGGGACCCCGACATCAACAAGTGCTTCTACACCGTGGTCGGCTACGAAGGCCCCGACGACATGGCGCGCTACATCCGCGACGCCTACTCGGGCATCGTGCCCAAGCCCGCCGCCGGCACGTGGGTGAACAGCCTGTGGGACCGCTCGCAGGCGCCGGCCGGGCGTCACTCGGCAACGGGGTGGTACTTCCTGCCGTGCGCGAGCGAGCTCAGCAGCGCGGAGTGGGCGGAGGTTCGAGCGACCTACAACGAGCAGTTCCTCGACGCCTGGGCGCAGGCCGCGCCGAACATGACGCGCGACAACGTGATCGCTCACAAGCTCTACACACCGGACCAGATGGAACCAAAGATGATGATGCGCGAGGGCGACTTCTCCCACGGCGAGTTCGCTCCCGACCAGAAGGGCGTCAACCGTCCGTTCCCGGAAGCATCGAACTACCTCACCGAGATCGACGGCCTCTACCTCTGCGGCTCGTCTGCCTACCCGGGTGGCGGGGTGCATGCAGCCTGTGGCTACAACGCCTACAAGAAGATCGCCGAGGACCTCGGGCTGGCCAGCCCGATCGCTGCGGGAAGGAACTACTGATGCCCGACATCTACACCACCGACTGGTACGAGGCGGTCAAGCAGGCCATCAACTCGGCCGTCGTCGACATGCGTGATGTGCCCGAGGGCGCCTGGACGATCTGCGTGGAGGTGCTCGACGACGGCGCTTCCCCGTACGTGGTGGCCGGCACGATGCGCCGCTTCCTGATTCGGATAGAGGCCGGCATCTGCCTGTGGTACCGCGAACTGGAGGCCGAGCCCGCGGAGCAACTCAACTACCGCTTCACAGCCGCCGCGAGTGTGTTCGACGAGATCGCGGCCGGCGTACTCGACCCGCTCGACGCCGTGCTGCACGGCATGATCAAGGTGCGTGGTGACATGCGTTTCTTGCTGCGTCAAGCCGAGCTGGTCAACGTGCTGCTGGGCGCGTACACCTCGGGTGTCGACACCTCATGGCCCGATGGGCGACCGCCGTACGGGCGACCACTGATCGATCAGCAGAGGAGGGCGTGAGCGATGCGCCAGTCATGTGACGCCATCATCATCGGAGCAGGGCACAACGGCCTGACACTCGGTGCCTACCTGGCCCGTTCCGGCCTGGACGTGATGGTGCTGGAACGCCGCCATGAGGAGGGTGGTGGATTGTGCACCGAGGAGATCACCCAGCCCGGCTTCTTGCACAACATCCATGCCAACTACCACACCTTCGTCGACATGGCACCGCCGGTGGCCGACCTCGATGTTCGCGGTCACGGCATCGAGTACGTGCGACCCGAGGTGCAGATGGCCTCGGTGTTCGACGACGGCACCGCGCTGTGCATCTACGCCGACATCGAGCGCACCGTCGAGGCGATGGCCGAGTTCAATGCCAAGGACGCGGCGACCTTCCGTCGGCTCTACGACGAGGCGCACGGTTTCGTCGATCTGCTCCTCGGCACGCTGATGTACCAGCCGCCACTGTCGGTCAAGGAGCTGACCAAGGCCTTGGCGACGTTCGGGGTGGAGGACCGCTCGGAGTTCCTGTCGGTCAAGCTCCGTCGCGAGACGATCAATCAGTTCCTCGACCAGCACTTCACCGACCCGAAGATCAAGGCGCACCTCGCATTCCACGGCGCGGTCTGCTCGTACACCAACGACGTCAAGGGCCTCGCGATCGGCTATCCGCTGCTGGTGGGCAAGATCAACAACTGGCACCTGTGCGTCGGCGGTTCGCACCGACTGGCGCACGCCCTGTGGCGCGACCTGGCCCAGCATGGCGGGGTGATGGTGGCCGACGCGGAGGTCGACCGCATCCTCGTCGAGGACGGTCGCGCAGTGGGTGTCCGCCTCGCCGACGGTACCGAGATCGAAGCCCGCAAGCTGGTGGCATCGACGGTGTCGGCCGAGCAGACGTTCCTCGAGTTCATGGATGTCTCGACGGTTGGCGAGACGTTGTCGAATCGGGTGCGAACCGAGGTGGTGCACAAGGACTGGTCGTTGTTCACCGTGCATCTCGCGATGTCTGAGTTGCCGCAGTACACCGCTGCCGCGTTCAACCCCGATGTCGACCGGGCGTGGGTCGTCAACCTGGGCATCGGTTCCACAGCGCACCTCGACGCCGACTGGAAGACGATCCGCTCCGGCGGGCTGGTCGACCCGCGCCCGAACGCGGCTGTGAACTCCCTGTACGACCCGACCGACGCTCCGGAGGGCTTCTACACCGGCATGTTGCGCCAGTTCGCCCCGTTCGACCTGGCCGATGGCGGGGCCGGCGCGTGGGAGGGCATCGGTCGCCCGTACGGATACCGCTGCATCGAGGCGTGGCGTCGCTATGCGCCGAACCTCGGCGACGAGACATTCGTCGACTGGGAGGTGTTCACCCCGCAGGACATCGCGCGCAAGCTGCCCAACATGGTGAAGGGTGACTGGATGATGGGCGAGATCAGCCTGGCAAACATGCTCGACCAACGCCCGCTGCCCGAACTCGGCCAGTACCGCACCCCGATCGACGGGCTCTACATGGCCGGCTCGACGCAACACCCGCACGGGTTCATCACGTTCGGCCCGGGATACAACGCATTACAAGTGATCGCCGACGACCTCGGTATCGAGAAGTGGTGGGTCAAGGTGTGAGAGCCGAGGCGACCAGCGTTGTCGTCGACGACGATGCGTCGGGCATGGCGACACTGCTGGCCGATCTCTTGCGCGACAACCTGCGCGACTTTCCAGGTCGAGCACGGGTGGCAGCCCGCACCCGTGGTCAGTTGGTGCTCACCGCGTCGGATCGTGGTCTTTCGGTCACGCTGGCGTTCGCCAGCGGGGAGATCCGAGTTTCCGACGACGCGTTACCCGGTGCATCGACCATGGCCGGTCCATGGCTGGCGATGAGCCGGGTGTGCAGCGGACGGATCTCGCCGCTGCGAGCGCTGATCGACCGGGAGTTGACAGTGAGTCCGGGTCGCCACCCCTGGGTCGTGCCAGCGGGCGGATTCGTGCTGTCGGTACCTGCCTCGTTCTACGACACCGACGGTGCGGGCGAAAAGCGTCGCAAGACGATTGTCATTGGCGCGGCGGTTGCAGCGGTGCTGGTCCTTGCTGCGGGTGCGACGTGGGCTCGTCGCCGGTGATCCGTCCGAATGGACCGCGGCCGCGCCACGCCGCGTAGCTTTGCACAATGGCAAATGTCTCGTCCGTCCCGGGGATGACGAAAGCGCGCCTGTGGATGGTGCTCGGCGCGTTGATGCTGGCGGTGTTGCTGGCGTCGATGGAGATCTCGATCATCGCGACGGCGTTGCCGACGATTGCCGGAGAGTTCAACGCGTTCGAGAGCTTCGCGTGGGTTGGCACCGCGTACGTTGCCGCGTCTGCCATCGGCACGCCGTTGCTGGGCAAGCTGTCGGACCTGTACGGACGCCGCCTGGTCTTCCAAGCGACGATGGCGATGTTCATCGTCGGATCGCTGCTGTGCGGACTGTCACAATCGATGAACCAACTCATCGGCGCACGGGTGCTGCAAGGTTTTGGTGGGGGAGCGATCCAGGCACTCGCCTTCGCCATTCTGGGCGACATTCTGCCGCCACGTGAACGCGGTCGGTACATCGGCTACTTCACGCTCGCTTTCGTCGGTGCCGCATTGCTCGGGCCGGTCATCGGCGGGTTCATCATCGATCACTGGACCTGGCCGTGGATCTTCTACATCAACATCCCGCTCGCCGGGATCGCCAGCGTGGTCAGCTACTTCGCCCTCGACCTACCGTTCCCCCGTCGCAAAGCGCGTATCGACTTCACCGGGGCCGCACTGCTGGCGGTCACGATCGGCGGGCTGATGATCGCGCTCGAGATCGGCGGTAAGGACGGATGGGGCAAGCCGGGTGTGCTCGCCATGCTCGTCGGCGTGGCCGTCGGACTGGTGTTGTTCGTCCTCGTCGAACGACGCGCTGTCGAACCGATGATTCCACTGCACCTGTTCAGCAATCGGGTGGTGCTGATGTGTGTGATCGCCGGCTCCTGTGCCGGCACGATCGCCTATGGGGCAGGGCAGTTCCTTCCCTTGTACTTCCAGGATTCGCTGTTCGTGTCGCCGACCGAATCCGGCCTGCGTCTGCTCCCGCAGATGGTCGGTGTCACCCTCGGCACGTTCGGTATCGGACGGCTGATCCTGTTGACCGGCCGCTACAAGTCATTCCCCGTGGTGGGCTCGACGGTCGCTGCGGCGGGGGCCTTTGCCATCAGCTTCATCACCGGGTCGACGGCGTATGTGTGGCTGATCGCGCCGATGATCGGGCTCGGCTTCGGCATGGCTGCGGTGTTCACGACGACCTCGATCGCCACCCAGAACGCAGTCGAGTTCCGTGATCTCGGAGTGGCAACGGCGACGGTCATGTTCTTCCGGATGCTCGGTGGCGCGGTCGGCCTCGCGGCCTTCGGCACCATCCTCAACGCCACCATTCGCCGCGAGCTCCCCGCTCGCCTCGGCATCACCGCTGATGCTGCCGCCGACCTGATTCGCGAGCCGTCCAGTATCGCTGCGCTGCCAGCCGCGAGCCGTGACGCGGTGGCCGAAACGCTTGCGTCCGGTGTCGGCCAGATCTACCTGGTGTCCGCGGTCGTGATGATCATCGGGCTGATCGCATCGATCCTCATGCCGGAGGAACCGTTACGGCCGCGAGCCGGTCTCTCCGACGCGCTCGAACAGGTCACATCGCAGGCCTGATGATCAGGTGCCAGCGGTGGCTCGCGGGGGTAGCAGTACGCCGGGGTTGAGCATTCCCGACGGGTCGAGCGCGTGCTTTGTTGCAGCGAGTGCCGTGGCGAAGATGTCGCTGCGTTGGCGGTCGTATCCGGGTCGGTGATCTCGGCCGACTGCGTGGTGATGGGTGACGGTGGCTCGATGGCGGGTGAGGATCTCCATCGCCGCAACCTTGATCTCATCCCACATGTCCACTTCCTGGCCCGGGCGGCCCGCGGCGATCACCGTGTAGTACGGGGCGGCACCATCGGGATACACGTGTGTGATCCGGCAGTTGATCAGTCCCTCGTTGCCGGTGACGCGTCGCACGACGTCGGCCATCTCAATGGTGAGGTCGTGGTGGAGCGACTCGAGGCGGTCCCATGTGATTGCCGTCTCGAAGGTCTCGACGATGGCACTCATCCGGGCCATCGCGTCGCGGGCGTACGGCATGCGCAGGAAGCTCGATCGCCAGGTGTCGGCTGCTGGATCGCGCTCGGGTGGATGCTCGCCCTTCGGTGCCGCCGGGGTGCCCGAATGTTCGCGTGCGATCCCGATGAGTTGATCGATGACCGTGTCGACGGGATGCTCGTGAGATTCCACACCCAGAACCAGAACCCAAGAACCATCGCTGGATGCGCCCGACATCCCGGCCTCACCCGGGTCGAGTAGCCGACAGTTGGCGGGGTAGAGCCCGGACTGAGCGATTGCCCGCAGCGCCCCGAAGGCGTGTCGCGCGTCGGTGAAGGACACGGTCGTTGAGCGGCGGTGCGTGGGACGGTCCTGGAGCCGCATCCATGCCTCGGTGACGATCCCGAGCGTGCCCTCGGAGCCGAGGAAAAGTCGGTCGTGCGACGGGCCGGCGCCCGAGCCGGGGAGACGCCAGGACTCCGAGATGCCGATCGGCGTGACGACCCGCATCGACTCGACGAAGTCATCGATGTGGGTGTGGAGCGTGGCGTAATGACCGCCCGCTCTGGTGGCCAGCCAGCCGCCGAGTGTGGAGAACTCGAAGCTCTGCGGGAAGTGGCGCAGCGTGTAGCCGGCAGGTCGCAGTTGCTCCTCGATGCGAGGACCGAGCGCACCGGCCTGGATACGAGCGGCGCGGCTG